>Ga0134126_10002722_pt1 | contig 22209 bp, 20 predicted proteins | sample KB31752_FD_96881 | JGI IMG/M metagenome (GOLD analysis project Ga0134126, IMG submission 96881) | Terrestrial soil microbial communities with excess Nitrogen fertilizer from Kellogg Biological Station, Michigan, USA - KB3-175-2 | ecosystem: Environmental > Terrestrial > Soil > Unclassified ... | reverse complement strand
GTTGGCAGTAGGGACACCAGGACTTTGAGTACATCAGTACGACAGCGGTCGTGGACATGATCAGCCGCGCGCGAGCGGCAATTTCTCGGCGCGCCAGGCATCCAGGCCGCCGCGCAGCGTGAATACTTTCTTGAATCCTTGGCGCGTCAAGGTGCGCACCGCAGCGGCTGCAACCGTGCCGCGATCGCAGTACAGGATCAGCGGCCGTTCGCGATAGCGCTTGAGGCTGTCGCCGGCCTCGAGGATTTGCGCGGCCTCGAAGTGTCGTGCGCCATTGATGTGGCCGTCGTGGTAGGCCTGCTGGGCACGCAGGTCCAGCACCGTGGCGCCCTGGTTCATCATGCGGATGGCGTCCTGAGGCACCACCGAGGCGGTGTTCTGCGAGCGCAGCCGCATTTCATAGAACAGCACCGCCGCAAGGGTGACGGCCGCGAGGGCGACGGGCCACGGGTTGTGGCGGATGTATTCGAGCAGTTGATCCATTGCGTCATGAGGAAAGGGGGCAAGGGCTCGGCCGCGCATTATAGACTGTGCCGATGCACCTTCACGCCCGGCGCGCCGTGCGAATCCTCCTGCTGTTGGGCTGGCTCGTCCTGCTGCCAGCCGCAACGGGGCTGGCAGCAGCGGGGCGGCCCGGCAAGGCCGCCAGCGCGCCGGCGCCACGGGCAAAAGCCCGCCACCACACGCGTCGCGCCCGCGCCCGCCATTCATCCGGGCAGCCGGGCGCGCGGGATGCGCAGACCCGTGGGCGACTACGGGCGCTACAAGCGCGCATGGCGCAGATGGCCGCGCAGAACGGTCGCGATGCGCAGGCACGCGAGCAGCTGACAGACGAGCTGCGCGCCGCGGAGCTCTCGCTCAGCCGCCAGCGCGCCGTGCTGGCACAGACCGGCGAGGCCCTGGCGCAGCAGAGCGCGCATCGCGCTGCCCTGGCCGCGGAGCGCACTCAGAAGGCCCATGAGCTCGATGCGGCGCGCGCGGGCCTCGCCGATCAGATCCGGGCCGCGTATCTGCTCGATCGGCAGGGGCCCCTGCAGCTGCTGCTGAATCAGAAGGACCCACTGGCGAGCGCGCGCCTGATGGCCTATTACGGCTACTTCGGCCGTGCCGGAGCCGCGAGAATCGCGCGCATCGGTGCCGATGTGCAGCAGCTCGATGCCCTGGATGCGCAGCTTGCCCAGCAGCAGTCGTCGCTGACCGCTCTGCAAAGCCTGCAGCAGTCCCAGCTGCAGCAGCTTGCCGCCGCTCGCGGGGAGCGCAGGCGCGTGCTGGCAAGCTTGAACACGCGTGTGCAGAGCCGCGAGCAGCAACTTTCTGCTCTGCAGGGCCAACAGGCAGCGCTCGAGCGGCTGCTCGAGCAATTGCGAGCGCAGGCGCTGCAGCAGTCCAGGCGGCGGCAGGACGCACCGTCACCCTCGCCCGCGCCGCAGGACTTGGCGAGTGCCTTCGGCCGCCTGCGCGGGCAACTGGACTGGCCGGTAGCGGGCCGGGTTGCGGCGTTCTACGGACAGCGCAGCGGTGGCGGGGTGAGCTCCGATGGGCTGCTGATCGATACCGCACGCGACTCTCCGGTACGCGCGGTGGCGGCCGGCAGGGTGGTGTATGCCGACTGGTTGCCGGGTCTGGGGCTGCTGGTGATCGTGGACCACGGCGCGGGCTATCTCAGCCTTTACGGGCATAACGACCGGCTGTACCGCGCCGTCGGCGCGCAGGTGAAAGCCGGCGAGGTCATCGCAGCCTCCGGGGACACCGGTGGCAGGCCGTCCCCGCAGCTGTATTTCGAGATTCGCCGCGACGGCCAGCCCGTCGATCCTGCGCCCTGGTTCAAGGCACGCGCGCCCTCGCCCTGAAGGGCAGACCCGCGGATCTGGCTGCCCGGTCGCAGTTGGGGGCCCTGTCGCGGAATCGGTGATCGAAAAGCGACCTGCATCAAGGACCGCCGCGGCCGCTGGCGCGATTCTGCACGCACAGAAAATCCCAGGAGCCGATTTGACTACTTCCGCAGAGGGCCGGGGCTCGGCCAAGTCCCGGAAGGGCGCCGACGGGCGTTCCCTGACCGATGCACGTACCGCCGGTAAACGCGCGGAAGCCGCTGGCGGCGCGAGCAGCGCCAATGAGGCGGGTCCCGGTGCGCCAGGCGCCGGGACCAACGGCAGCGGCGCGGTCACGCCTGCCGAGGGTCGCGCCAAGGGTCGCAGCGACGTGAGTCCGGGCGTCGCCTGGACGTCTCTGGAGCCGTATGTGCAGGTGCTGCGAGCACTTCTGCCGCGCATCAGCCACTTGAGCGTCTTCAACGCCAGCGGCGAACTGCACTGGTCATCCGAGATGGCCGTCGATCCCGAGCTCATGAGCCTGCTTCCCGAGACGCTGCAGGCCGCCGAGAACGAGCCCACCTCTCCCGGGCAGCAGCGCATGGCCGGTCACGAGCAAGCCTACTTCTTTTGGTTGCGCCGCGATGATGGCGTACCCAGCGCCGCGCCGTTCGCCGTCGTGGCCATCGGCTGCCGTCCGGGCGGCGCCGAGGGCGACCGGCGCTCGTTCTCCTTCGTGCATGCCCTGGTCAAGCCGGCGATCGAGTGCCTGAGGCGTGAGCTGATGGCGCGCGAGGAGATCCTGACGCTGCACACCTCGTTGCTCGAGCAGGACAGCGACCTGGAGATGCTGCTGTCCGTTTCGGGCAGCGAAAACAAGCCCGAGGCCGTGGGCGACCTGAAGGCGATCGTGGCCAGCGCGACCGAGCACCTGAAGGCGGGGCTGGCGGCCATGATCGTGCCCGAGAACGGCATCGCCTTGGTGCAGCCCTCGGACAGGGAGCCGCTGGAGACGTCGCTGGTCGTCAAGGCGCACCGGCATCTGCTCTCCATGGCCAAGGCACGCCGCCAGGCCGTCATCGTCAACAACATGCCGCTGCCGGCCGGCAGCGGCAGCGTCTTTCGCGTGCTCGCCGCGCCGATCCTGCGCGCCGACGGCACCGCGGTGGGCGTGTTGGCGCTGTTCCGCGCCGAGTCCGCCGCGGAGTTCACCGCGCACCATGGTCGGCTCACCGAGCTGCTGGCGCGGCGCATCGCTTCCATCATCGCGCACAGCTATGACGCGCTGACGGGCCTGCTGACGCGCCCGGCGTTCGAGCAACGGGTGCGCCGCTCGCTCGAGGAGAGTGCCGCGACGCTCGCCAACTGGAGCGCGCTGTACATCGACATCAATCGGCTGCATCTGATCAACGACAACTGCGGCATGCACGTCGGCGATCGCGTCATCGCGCAGCTCGGCGAGCTGATCCGCGCGCGCGTGCCGCCCGGTGCGCTGGCCGGGCGCATCTCGGGCGATCGCTTCGCGATCCTGCTGCCCGCGGCGATCCCGGGCGCGACGCAATTCGCCGAGGCGCTGCGCGCCGGCGCCGAGGAATGTGGCCGCTCGCTCGGGGATGGCAAGGTGCAGGTGTCCATCAGCGTCGGCATCGCGGCGATCGAGGCACGCTTCAAGGAGTTCGTGCACGCGTTCGCGGCCGCGGAGACGGCCTGCAAGGCCGCGAACGATCGCGGGCGCAACCGCGTCGAGGTCTATCGCGAGGCCGACGAGAGCATCGTGCGGCGCTTCAGCGACATCAATCTGATCAGCGACCTACGTGCTGCGGTGGCCGAGCAGCGCCTGCAGCTGAACGCGCAGTCCATCGTGCCGCTGCAGGGCGGCGGTCCGGCGCACTTCGAGATCCTGCTGCGCATGATCGACGAGAAGGGTGCCGTGGTGGGTCCCGATCACTTCATGTCCGCGGCCAAGCGCTACCAGCTCATGCCCACCATCGACCGCTGGGTCATCGGGCGCGCGATCGAGATGCTGCGTCCGCACGCCAAGCTGCTCGAGACAGGCTCGACGGTGTTCGCGATCAACTTCTCCGGCCAGTCGCTGCAGGATGCGGATTTCACCGAGCACGTCGCCAAGCTCATCGAGGAGAGTGGCATCAACCCGGCCGCGCTGTGCTTCGAGCTCACCGAGAGCGCCGCGATCGGCAATCTTGCGCACGCCGAGACGCTGATGCGCCGGCTGCGCAAGCTCGGTTGCAATATTGCGCTGGATGATTTCGGCACCGGCTTGTCCTCGCTGGCGTATCTGCGCACCTTGCCCATCAATATGCTCAAGATCGACGGCAGCTTCGTGCGAGACGTGTTGAAGGATTCGCGCGCCGAGTCGATGGTGCAGACCATCGCACAGCTGGCGCGCGCAATGTCGCTGATCACCGTGGCCGAGTACGTGGAGACCGACGAGATCCGCGCGCGTGTCACGGCGCTGGGGGTCGATTTCGGCCAGGGGTTTGCGATTGGCAAGCCCGAGCCGCTGACCGAGCTGTTGGCCGAGCTGCCGCTGCACGTGGCGGCGGCCGCGCCGCATGGTGTATGGCCTCCCGCGCAGGATGCAACCCTGGCCGCCCATGCCTGAGCGGTGCGCGCCAAGCGCCACCGTAGGCGCAGACGCGCTGCCGACTGCGCCGCTGATTGCGCCGTCGTAGGTACCGCTGATGCTTTGCAGCGCCAAAACACCGGTTTTCCCGCTGCGCGGCGATGTGTAGTATCCGCTGACATGCCAACCCGAAACGTACTGACACCGCTCCGGCCGTTTGTCCTACCGCTGGCGCTTGGGCTGGCGTTGTCGCCCGCTTCGTGGGCGGCTCATCCAGCCATCACGGCAACCGCCACGCAGACGATCTCGCCCCCTACCGTAACCTCCGACGACGCGGTAACGCAGTTGCAGGCGGCCGCCGAGGCCAGCGGCAGCGGCGCCTTGCCGCAGCACGATCTGCAGCTGTTCGCCGAAGTGTTGCGGCGCGTGCGCGAGGACTACGTCGGCCCGGTCGATGAGCACAAGCTCATGCAGGCGGCGATCCGTGGCATGGTCGAGTCGCTTGATTCGCACTCGACCTTCCTGAGCGATGACGAATTCGAAGACATGCAGGTGACCACCAGCGGTGCCTATGCGGGCATCGGCGTAGAGGTTGCCGCCGCGAAGGATGGGGTCAGCATCACCCATCGCATGCCGGGCTCCCCGGCCGAGCATGCCGGGCTGCGCGCCGGTGACACGATCGTCAGCATCGACGGCGTCGCCGTCGATGCCAACAACGTCAATGCCGCCATCGATCGCATGCGCGGCCCCGAGGGCAGCATCATTCACCTCATCGTGCGACGCAGCGGCGCGCCCTCGCTGATGCGCTTTGCGATTCGGCGCGCCGAAGTGCGCCTGATCAGCGTGGAGGCCGAGCGGCTCACACCCGACGTCGGCTATCTGCGCATCACGAGCTTTACCGACAGCACGGCGGACGAGCTCGAGAGCGCTGTGGCGCATCTGGAGCATGGCGCGCCACATCCGCTCAAGGGCTTCATCATCGACCTGCGCAACAATCCAGGCGGTGTGCTCGACTCGGCGATCCGTGTGGCCGACGATTTTCTCAACTCCGGCACCATCGTCAGCGCCCGCGGGCGCACCGATGAGGCGAACTTCCGTGTGAACGCCGCACCCGGGGACATCACGCACGGCGCGCAGCTGGTCGTCGTGGTCAACGGCGGCTCGGCCTCGGCGGCTGAGGTGCTCGCGGCCGCGCTGCATGACAATGGGCGCGCGCACCTCATCGGGCGGCGTACCTACGGCAAGGGCACCGTGCAGACCATCATGCCGATGGCCTATGGGACCGCACTCAAGATCACCACCTCGCGCTATTACACGCCCGCCGGCATCTGCATCAATGGCGTCGGCATCGTGCCGGACGTGGTGCTGAAGGGCCCCGAGCAGTCTCCGGCCGATTTGGATGATCCGGCCGACGCGCCGCGGCCGCTCAGCGCCAGCCGCGCTGCAAGCCCCGTCGGCGGCGCGTCGAGCACGCAGGTACTGCCGTTGACGGCGGGTCTGCCATCGACGTTGGCCGTGGATGCGCCCATGCCGGCGGCACCGGCGGCTGCGCCGTCCAGCACCCTGACACCGGCGAGGGCGACGGCAGCCGGCGGCGCGGTAGAGACAACAGGAACGCTGGCGCAGCGCGATCCGCAGGTTGGTGTGGCGCTCTCGCTGCTGCAGAATGCCCGGCAGACGGGCGTCAGCTCCTCGGTCCGCAGCCGCGTGATCGGCCGAGCCGATGGCGGCGCCCTCGTCCGCTAGCGCGCCTCACCGCCACACTCACACACAGATCTGGGGTCTCGCATGGGCCTGCTGCACTCGGCGGCCGACCTGGTGCTACATCTGCCCGAGCACCTCTCGGCGTTGCTGGCGGCCTATCACTTCTGGCTCTACGCCATCGTGTTCGCGATGATCTTTGCCGAGACCGGGCTCGTGGTGACGCCGTTTCTGCCCGGCGACTCGCTGCTGTTCGCGCTGGGCGCCCTGACGGCGGTGGATCGCAGCGGCACGCTGCACATCGGCTGGCTGCTGCTGCTGCTGATCGGCGCAGGTGTCGCCGGCAATAGTGTCAACTATGCGGTCGGATGGGCGATCGGACCGCGCGCTTTCAGCGGCCGCTACCGATTCTTCCGTCTCGAGTACCTACAGCGTACCCAGGACTACTTCCAACGCTACGGTCGCGCCACCGTGCTGCTGTCGCGCTTCGTGCCGATCGTGCGCACCTTCGCGCCGTTCGTCGCGGGCATCGGACGCATGCCGCAGTGGAGCTTTCAGGCGAGCAACGTGGCGGGCGCTGCGGGCTGGGTGGCGCTGTTTCTGCTCGGCGGCTACGGCTTCGGCAATCTGCCCTGGGTGCAGACGCACTTCGGCCTGGTGACGCTGGCGGTCATCGCCGTCTCGCTCCTGCCGTTGTGTGGGCTGGTGCTGCGGGCGCGGGCTTCGCAGGCGGGGTAGGTGCGGATTGGGGGCAATTATTTTTCTACCATAACTATACGAACCCAATAATCTGACTGAATCGGCTGCAATGAGGCAGCGTCGCGTGCAGACACAGATGCAGGTTGCGAGCTCGCGATGCCAGCAGCGCCGACCGTGACACTCATGAAAATCAAGGCGACACCGCCAGTTCGGCACAGCATCGCCAGGGCTCGATCTCTCAATGCCATCTCGGCAGCCCGCCGATGAAGGCATTGATTTCTTGGAGGACATCGGCTCGGTTCGATTCCCACACCATGTGATCGGCGGTGGGAAGGTTCACGATGTGAACAGTGGGCAAGAGCGGCTCAATGCGGTGCATGCGATTTACCGCCCTTTGCTGGCCGGCCTTATAGGCGGCGAGCGCAGGACCAGCTAAACCGGGCAGCACCTCATGAGGTAAGGCGAAAATCACCAGCGCCGGAACAGCCGGAAAGCGGCGATACTCGTGCATTCCCAATAGGTACACATTGTCCTTGGATAGATATCGCTGAGGAGTTATGCCCGGTGGCAGCGTCACCCGCATCGGATGCTGATCCGTAAACAGCGCGTCGTATCTGTGCCCGTCTGAGAAGGCGAATTCGGCGAATGCGTCCAGGTAGATCAGTCCTGCAACTCGGCGGGGATACTGAGATGCCACGGCGGTGAGTTCCTCGCCTGCAATGGAGTGGCCCACGAGCACGGGCCGTACGATATGCAGCGTGTCGAGGACCTTGATGACGTCATCGCCCAGTCGGGTGGCGTCGTAGGGATTATCCGCGAACGGCCTCAATTCGTAGGTGTTCGGCCCGGTGCGCGTGATCGACTGCCTCGGAATCGGCGGAATCGTCGGGCTACTGGATGCGCCTGAGCCGCGTGGCGTGATGCCATAGACGTGGTAGTGCGGCGTGAGTTTTGCTGCGAGTTGGCTGAAGACATGCGCCGTAAGGCCCAGCGCAGGCAGCATCACGATGGGACGTCCTTTTCCGCCCCAATCGATGACTTCCAGCTTCAGGCCATCGTCGACCGTCACGAACTGTATCTTGTGGGGCGTGGGCTCTCGCCATCGTGTCGTTGCGGTGGCGCGTGCCATTCGAAGTGGCACCAGTTGCTTGCCCAGCGACCACATGCCCTCAATCGAGTTCCCGTCTTCACTGAGCTGTCCCTCGTAGGTAGACCCGACCGACGGGACAGAGAACTTGATCGTTGGGCCAACGATAGAGAGCGAAACCGCCTTCCAGTGTGAGCCCCAATCGTCGTCGATGATGACGCTGGCGGCCCAGCTGTCGTGAGCGCCTTTCGTAATCGTAAACACGTAAGGTCTATCCAGACGTTCAGTGTGGACATGGCCCTGCCACTGGCCTTGAAAGTCGGCGGCGTGGGCGGCAGCAGCCAGGAAGATTGCCAGTGGCAGCAAGCACATGCGCATGAAAAGGATTCTGCTGCCTTTCTGCATAGCGTGGTCCCCCAAGGTGCATTCGACGTCGCTGCGCGTACGTGGCGTCGAGCTGGGAATCTATAATTGCTAATATATAATATATACTCAAGCCGTACGAGCGGCCTCGGCCCGCAAAGCCGCTCGTGTATTCTCTCGGCCAGCGAGTCTCAGCCTACGAGCGAATGCCGCGGCTTAGGTGACTGCGCGCCGGTTAGAACGCTAAGCTAGCCGCCGGCAGGCAAGCGGCGAGCGGGTCGCTTGCGGGAGGTTGCTCGTGGCAACAGATCCGCAGCTCGCGGCGGCGTCGGCGACGGCACACGGCCGGGAATTGACGCTCCGAGGCTTGATCCTCGGCGGATTCATCACGCTGGTGTTCACCGCCGCCAACGTGTACTTCGGACTCAAGGCCGGCCTCACCTTCGCGACATCGATTCCTGCCGCCGTCATCTCAATGGCCGTACTGCGCGGCTTTCATGGGGTGACGATTCAGGAGAACAACATCGTGCAGACGGTCGCGTCGGCCGCCGGCACGCTGTCAGCCATCATCTTCGTGCTGCCGGGTCTCGTCATCATCGGCTGGTGGACCGGGTTTCCTTACTGGACCAGCATGCTGATCTGCGCGCTCGGCGGCATTCTAGGAGTGATGTACTCGATCCCGCTGCGCCGGGCATTGGTAACGCAGTCGGATCTACCTTATCCCGAGGGTCTCGCCTGCGCCGAGGTGCTGAAGGTCGGCGGCGGGGCCGAGGCGCAGGCTTCCGCGGTCGAGGACGCGCGCTCCGGCCTGCGTGCGGTCGTCTGGGGATCGATCCTCTCGGCGGGCTTTGCGCTCGTGGTCGCCACGCGCATCTTCGCCAGCGATCTGGCGCGCTCGTTTCGCCTCGGCGCGCGCGGCGGGGTGAGCGGCTTTGATTTTTTCCTGTCCTTCGCGCTGTTTGGCATCGGGCACCTCGTCGGGCTGTGGGTCGGCGTGGCGATGCTGGTCGGAGCGCTCATCGCCTGGGGTTGGGGAGTGCCGCACTACTCGGCATTGGTGCACAGCCTGGCTGCCCCGGCGGCGCTCGCCCAGGCAACCTGGAGCCATCAGGTTCGCTTCGTCGGTGCCGGTACCATTCTCGTGGCGGCGATCTGGACGCTCGTGAAGCTGGTGCACCCGGTGTATGCGGGACTGGCCTCCGCGCTGGCAGCCTCGCGGGCGCGCCGCGCCGGCGCACAGGCGGCGCTGCCGCGCACCGAGCAGGACATCCCCATCGGCATCGTCGGGGCCACGACGCTGGTGTGTCTGGTTCCCATCGCCGTGCTGCTCGCGAGCTTTGACAGCGGCGGCGTGCTCAAGGGGCACATGACGTCGCTGGTAATAGGCGGGGTCGTCTACATCGCGCTCATGAGCTTCTTCGTCTCCTCCGTGTGCGGCTACATGGCCGGCCTCATCGGCGCCTCCAACAGTCCCCTGTCAGGGATCGGCATCCTGGCGGTTATCGGCGCTTCTCTGCTGCTCGTCTGGGGTGTGCGCGCGAGTCTGCCGGTGAGCGCGGAGCATGCGCTGGTCGCCTATGCGCTGTTCGTCACCTCGGTAGTTTTCGCGGTCGCCACCATCGCCAACAACAACCTGCAGGATTTGAAAACCGGGCAGCTGGTGGATGCGACGCCCTGGAAGCAGCAGGTCGCACTGGTCATCGGCGTCATCGCCGGCGCGCTGATCATTCCGCCGATCCTCGATCTGCTCAATCATGCGTACGGATTCGCGGGCGCCGTGGGCGCCGTGCGCGAGCACGCGCTGCCGGCACCCCAGGCAGGACTCATCTCCGCGCTCGCTCAGGGAGTTCTGCAGAACAATGTCGACTGGAGCCTGATCGAGGTGGGCGTGGGCATCGGCGCCGTCATCATCGTCATTGATGAGGTGCTGCGTCGGGTGACCAAGGGGGCCCATCTGTCTGCGCTCGCCGTGGGCCTGGGCATCTATCTACCGACGCAGAGCACGCTGATGGTGGTGATCGGCGCGATTGCCGGTTGGTACTTCGACCGGCGCGCCGAGCGACGCGCTGCGCCCGAGCGCATCAAACAGCTCGGAGTGCTGCTCGCCTCGGGCATGATCGTCGGCGAGGGGCTGATCGGCGTGCTGATCGCCGCGCTGGTGGCGTTCTCCGGCAAGGATTTTCCACTCTCTCTCGTGAGCGATCACTTCGCCGATCACGTCTCCACGATCCTCGGTCCGGTGGCTTTCGCCGTGGTCATCCTGCTGATGTACCGCTGGGCGGCGCGGCTGCGTACCTAGCGGATCTGGCTAACTCTGCCTCTGCCAGCGTCGCAGCAGTGGCGTCAGCAGCGCCAGCATCACGGCCCCCGCGGCCGTCAGCCAGAACAGATCGAGAAAGCCCGTGGGCAGCGCGGTCAGTGAGCTACTGCCGAGCCGGCCAGCGATGGCACCGGCCAGGAGCTCCCCGAGCGCCAGGCTCATGAACCAGAGTCCCAGGCTCTGCCCGACGAAGCGGCGTGGCACGAGTTGGCTCACCGCGCTCATGCCGACCGGACTCAGACACAGCTCGCCTGCGGTCTGCAACCAATAGGTCAGGGTAAGAAAGCCCATGCTGGCGAGATGTCCGCCGGCGGCCAGGCGAGCTGCCGCCGCCATCACCAGGAAGCCGAGCGCAACGCCCGCGAGGCCGAGGACGAATTTGACCGGCGAGGAGGGGTCGCGGCCGCGCCGACCCAGCGCGAGCCACAGCAGCGAGAACAGCGGCGCGAAGATCAGGATGAATGCGGGATTGAGTGACTGAAACCAGCTCGCCGGCACGGTGAAGCCAGCCAGTACGCGCGCCGTGTCACGCTCCGCAAACAGATTCAGTGAGGAGCCACCCTGCTCGTAGCCGGCCCAGAACAGCACCGAGGCCGCACACAGTACGGCGAGCACTGCGATATGTCGTCGCTCGAGGCGCGTCAGATTCGCGCCCCATCCCAGATAAACGAAGTACAGCACTGCAGCGAGCACGATCAGCGCCGTGCACAGGCTCTGCAGCTGCACGGCCCCGAGCGGTATGGCGCCTGCAAACAGCAATGCCATCACGACAGCCAGCGCCAGCGCTGCGAGGATTGGTATGCGCCAGGAAGCACGCTGCGCGGTCTCGGGTGGCGCGCCGGCCACGCCCAACCGTCGCCGACCCCAGAGAAACTGCAACAGGCCCAGCGCCATGCCCGCAGCGGCGACCAGAAACCCCGCACGCCAACCATAGTGGGCGGCGAGTGCGCCGCAGGCCAGGGGGCCGAGCGCGCCACCGACATTGATGCCGATGTAGTAAAGCGTGAAGGCCGCGTCCAGGCGCGCACCACCCTCGGGATAGAGCTGCGCGACCATGCCGCTGGCGTTGGATTTGAGCAGTCCGGTGCCCAGCGCGATCGACGTCAGGCCGAGAAAGAACTGCCCGCGTGTCTGCGACAGGCCGAGCAGCAGATGTCCCAGCATGATCAGCACGCCGCCGGCAATCACGGCTCGCTGGCCGCCGAGTAGCCGATCGCCGAGCCAGCCGCCCGGCAGGCAGGTCAGATAGGTCGCGCCGACATACAGACCGTAGATGGCGGTCGCCGTGCGCACGTCGAGCCCCATTCCGCCATGCGCGACCGCGTCGACCAGGAACAGCACCAGCAGCGCGCGCATGCCATAGAAGCTCAGTCGCTCCCACATCTCGGTCAGGAACAACGTCGCCATCGGCGAGGGTTGCGCGAGTCGGCCGAGACTCGCGGTGGCAGCAGCGGAGCGGGCCGCGCCGCCCGGTGCGCTCAAGTGACTCCCGGCTCGCTTGCGGTGGCGGCGCGTGCCTTCTGACGGCTCATGATGGAAGCAAACAGAATGCCGCCTTCATAGAGCAGGTACATCGGCACGGCCATCGAGGTCTGCGACAGCATGTCGTGGGGCGTGATGGCCGCCGCGATCACGAACACGATGATGAGCACGTAGCGGCGTGCGCTGCGCAGCTTTTCGAGCCTGACCAGCCCCGTCAGCACCAGCAGCACCACGACGACCGGGGTCTCGAAGGCCACACCGAAGGCCAGGAACAGGTGCAGCGCGAAGCTCATGTAGTTGTTGACGTCGGCCATCAGCTGCACGTTGTGCGGTGTGGTCGCGACGAAGAAGCGGAACACCAGTGGGAAGATCACCTCATAGGCGAAGCCCACGCCGAGATAGAACAAGACGATCGAGGACACCAGCAGCGGGACCGCAAAGCGCTTTTCGCGCCGGTACAGGCCGGGAGCAACGAAGGCCCACGCCTCGTAGAGCACGTAGGGCATCGCGATCAGCAGCCCGACCATGAAGGCCAGCTTCAGCGGTGCCGTGAAGGTCGCAGTCACTGTGGTGGCGATCAGCTGCTGATGACCGGGCGGCAGCTTCGACACCAACGGCTTGGTGAATAGGTCGAAGAGACGATTGGAATAGATCGCGCACGGAATGAAGGGGATCATGACCCCGATGAAGGCGCGCAGCAGCCGCGAGCGCAGCTCCAGCAGATGAGAGATCAGAGTGCCTTCCGGCAGCGGCTCGGGCGGGTCGCTCATAGCACGCCGTCAGGCGGCCAGAACGCGGTCTGATGGGGAGCGGGAAATGAGTCGTCCTGCGCGCCCGCCTCGCCCGCCTCGCCCGCCGCGGCCGGCGCGCCTGCTGTGCCCGCCTCGCCTGTCGCGCTGGCCGTCTGTGCACTGCCATTCGCTGCGCTACCGGCAGCACCCGCCGATGCAGCGGACGGCGGTGGCTCAGTGATTGGGGCTGGCTCGGCGATCGGTGGCAGTTGATAAGGTTGAAACGCGGCCGGATAGGTGTCCGCCAAGCCCATCTCGGGCAGCGGCGGGCCCGTCATGGGCGCGACCGGCTCGCTACCTACCGGGACGGTGGGACGCGTGGGCGCCGGTGGGCCGACCGGACGCGGATCGATCCGCGGCTGCGCTTGCGCTTGTGGTTCGAGCTGCGCAGTGGAGCTATCAGCGGTGGGACGGGGCACCGAGCTGCCGTTGCCGGGCTGAGCACCGGGACGGGAGGACAGGTCCAAATCCTGGCGCAGATCCACGCTCTTGTGCAGCGTCTGCGTCTCCTGCTCGAGTTGCTCGCGGAACTGACGCGCCATGCCACGCGCCCGGCCGATCCACTTACCGATGGTATTGGCCAGTTTCGGCAGCTTCTCGGGTCCCAGCACCACCAGCGCGATGCCAAAGATGAGCAGGATCTCGGAAAAGTCGATTCCGAACATGGCGGGCGCAGGTTTCAGTGGAGGCGCGGGCGCGCCAAGAGAGCCTCAGGCGTGCGGGAAGCCTCAGGCGTGCGGTGCCGCCTTCTGCTCATTGACCGGTTGTGGATGCGGCTTGCTCGCGGCGACTTCGGGGAATTCTGCGTCCTTCGCTGCTGCCGTCGGTCCCTGAATCTGCTTGGCTTGCTCTTCGCTCTCGCCCTCACTCATGGCCTTCTTGAAGCCACGAAAGGCTCCGCCCAAGTCTGAGCCGAGCGTCTTGAGCTTCTTGCCGCCGAATACCAGCAGCACGATCAAGAGGATAAGTATCAGATGCTTTGGCGCTAACAAATCCATGGCACGCTCCGGTCAATCTCGGTGGGCCGTCCCGCCCTGGTAGTCGATCATAGGCCATTTGGCGTTGCACCACTAAATGTGGTGGCAGATCACAGTATTGCAAGTAAAACCGCGCTGCTGCGCGTCGGCCCTCGCGCCTCATCGTTAGTTAGACAATCGGCCGGCGGCAGGGTTCTGCGCTGCTATGCGCCCGGGGAGGGGATTTCCGCCCCTCCCGGCACCTCGCCGCCGCTGCTCAGCCAGAACGTGACAGGCCCATCATTGATGAGACTGACCTGCATATGAGCCCCGAACTGGCCGCTGGCCACCGGTGCGTGGGCAGAGCGGGCCCTGCGCAACAGCTGTTCGAACAGGGGCGCTGCATCGGACGGCGACGCTGCCGTGGAGAAGCCGGGTCGATTGCCGCGGCGTGTGTCGGCGACCAGCGTGAACTGCGGCACCAGCAACAGCCCTCCGCCTGTATCGCGCAGCGAGCGGTTCATGCGTCCCGCTGCATCGGCGAAGACGCGATAGTCGAGCAGGCGCTGCAGCAGCCGCTCGCTGCTCGCGGCGTTGTCGCTTGCGACGATGCCGACCAGCGCGAGCAGCCCCTGTTCGATCGCAGCCACGATGTGTCCATCGACACGCACGCTGGCTTCGAGCACGCGCTGAATCAGCGCGATCATGTGCGGGCCCGCGTGCCCGCCGCTGCGCCGCCCGCGGGCACGCCAGTGGTAAAAGCGTTGTGCAAACCGTACACTTTGCGCCCGTTTTTTGTGCCCGTTCTATCGTCCTGGAGCCGGTATGTCGTTGTCGCGTCCGCTGATCGCAGTCACTCTCGCCCTGGCATTCTCGGCCAGTGCCACGGCCTTCGCGGCGGGAGACGCGGCTCGGGGCAAGGTGCTTTCCTACACCTGCCTGGGCTGTCACGGCATCGAGGACTATCGAAACGCCTATCCCGACTATAACGTGCCGCGTCTGGCGGGGCAGCATGCCGACTACATCGTCGCGGCACTCAAGGAATACAAGGACGGCGAGCGTCAGCATCCGACGATGCAGGTGCAGGCCGCCACGCTCTCGGATCAGGACATGGCCGACATAGCTGCGTACTTCGCCAGCGAGGCCGCGGTCAAGCCCGAGCCGAGCACGGCACCCATACCGGCGAAGGTGTCGACGCTGTGTGTTGCCTGCCACGGCAAGGACGGAGTCGGCGTGACCTCGGCGTACCCGTCGCTGGCCAGCCAGCAATCGAGCTACCTCGAGCAGTCGCTGGATGAGTACAAGAGCGGCGAGCGCAAGAACGCGGTGATGGGTACCTTCGTGCCGACCCTCACTGCGAAGGATATCTCGCAGATCGCCGACTACTACGCGGGCCAGTCACCGGGACTGAAGACGCTCGATCGGCAGCTGACCGCCCTGTCGGCGAAATAGCCGTTCGCGCCTGGCGTCGCTCGCCTGAGGGCGAGCCCTATCCCAGCAGATGAGCGAGGAAGCTCGCGGCGGCGCTGTGATAGGCCATGCGTCCGGAGCGACGCTCGAACTGACCGGCCTCGCGGGCAGCGAGATATTGCACCCTCACCCCCTGCGCCCGCAGACCCTCGCGCAGCCGCGCGGCCTCATAGGCGGGAGCGGCGGCCTCGCCGACGCCCTGCACCAGCAGCACCGGACTGCGGATGGAGGGAACGTTGGCCAGATCCTGCAGCGGTGGCGGGAAGGCGGCGACCGCGCCCTGCAGGCGGTCGGCATACTGCGCCAGTGACTGCAGGGCCAGATAGGCACCGAAGCCCTCCCCCAGCAGCGCCACACGCTGCCGATCGAGTCCCGGTTGCAGACTGATCCACACCAGCAGCGAGCCGACATCGCGCACCGCATCCCCGCGCAATGGCCCCGCGCCGGCCGCGGCCAGCTCCGCGCCGAGCCCGGAGGAACCGCGCACATCGGGGGCAATCACCACATAGCCGAGCTCGTGGACCAGGTATTGGATCAGCGGCGCATAGCGCGGGCGGCACTCGTTGCCCTCGCCGCTGCATAGCCAGATGACCACCGGTCGCGGTCCCGCCGAGCTGGCGCTGCCAGGCGCGGGCTCGTAGACCAGGGCGGGCAGCTCGCGCGCCTGTCCGGCGGGTCGATCCCAAGTGGGAAAGGTGAGCACGCTCGGCTGCACGAAGCTGTGCACGTCAGCGGGCCCCGTCTCGCTCTCTGTCCAGCGGGTGAGAGCGCCACTGGCGGGCTCGAGCACATAGACATCAGCAGGTGCATGCGTCGACTCGACGGTGAGGGCAAGCCGCCGACTGGCGGCATCGAAGCTCAGCGGGCCGATGACGCCGGCTGGTACGGCGACGATGGGAGTCTCCAGCCGACGCTGCTGGTCGATGAGACGCAGGTGACTCGCGCCGCTTTGATCATCGAGTGTATAGGCAATGTAGCGTCCGTAGGGGCTGGCGGCGAACTGCTCCACATCCTCGCTCGCCGCTGCACTGAGCACCTGCACCCGACCGCTGATTGGATCGACTTGGACCAGATGCAAAAAACGCTGCGAGCCGCTGCCGCCCAGCGCGTGCGTGAGCAGCAACAAACCATGACCATCCGGCGCAAAGCGCGCCGACACGGCCTGCAGCGCTGCACCCTGCGACGAGACGTCGTGACGGCGGCGCGCCTGCGAGCGGCGGGCCGTGCTATCCGCCGGGAGCGTCACGGGGCTGAGCTGGCCGGTGGCGACGTCGGCGATCTGCAGCGCCGCCTCGGCCGTGGGCGCCGCAGCCGCCGCGCTGAGGCTGAGCAGCAGATGCCGGTCGTCGGCCGACCAACCGTCGATACGCCAGCGCATGTCCGGCATCGCCGCCGCGATCAGTCGCGGCGTGGCCCCCGTCTGGCGCATGTCGAGCAAATACACGTCCATGGCGTTCGGGCTGCGGCGATTGCTCACGAAGGCGAGCTGCGCACCGTCGGGCGACCAGGAGAGATTGCTTTCCTGATACTGACCCTCCGTCAGGGCCTGTAGAGAGTGCTCCTGCAGACGCTGCAGGTAGAGGCGCGTTCGGCCCGACGGCTCCTGGCCGATGTAGACGAGAGAGTCGGCGTCCAGCGGACGTGCCGCGGCCTCGAGCACCCCGCCCGGCGCAAAGCTGAGCTGCGTGCGCTCGCCCAGCGGGGCGGCGACGCGATGCACCTGCGTGGTATCACCGAAGCGCGTGGTGATCAGCAAACTGCCGTCAGCCAGCCAGTCGACGAGGTGCGCTGCGCGCCACTGCAGATAGGGCTGAAGCGAGGCGCTGAAGGGTGCTGCTGGCGCGGTGAGTCCATCACGCAGTAGCGCCGGGGCCGGTGGCTCGGGCGATGGGCTGACTGCCTGAGCGTTGCCTGCGCACAGCAGAGCGGCGCAGAGCATGGCCGCGGCAAGCGCCCGCGGCGCACGGACGATGGTCGCGATACGGTTGGCCGACATGATTGCCTGGAAAGGGCCCATGTTAGGGGAGCGGGGCCTTGCGGTGTAATTTTTTTGCCTGCAAGGTGCCGTCCATGAGCGAGCGCTCGGAAGCGCGGGCACTGATTGCGGACGCCGCAGCGCTGGGCGTGGCGCTCTCGGAGACGCAGGGGGCGCAGTTGCTGCAGCTGCTCGATGAGCTCGAGCAATGGAACCGCGCTTACAATCTCACGGCGATCCGCGAGCGCGCGGCGATGGTGCGCGCGCACCTGCTCGACAGCCTGGCCGCGTTGGCGGATCTGGCGGGCAACCGCATCCTCGACGTCGGCACGGGCGCGGGATTTCCGGGGCTGCCGCTGGCGATTGCCGCTCCCGAGCGGCAGTTCACCCTCGTCGATGCGGTGGCCAAAAAAATCCGCTTCGTGAGTCATGCCTGCCGCCGGCTCGGCCTCAGCAACGTGCAGGCGCTGCACGTGCGCGTGCAGGCCCTGGCACCGGCGGCGCCGTTCGATACGATTCTGGCGCGCGCCTACGCGGAGCTGCCGGTGCTGCTCGCCGATGTGCAGACGCTCGCCGGGCCTGGAACGCGGGTGGTGGCCCTGAAGGGGATGTATCCGCACGAGGAACTCGCGCGGCTGCCGCCCGGCTGGCGGCTGGAACGGGTACGCAGCCCGCAAATTCCGCGCTTGGCTGCTGCGCGACACATTCTGCACTTGCTGCGGGGAGCTGAAGCGCCGGTCGCCGCCACCTCGGCGCCTGTAGTACCGCCGCGCCAGCGGCTAGACTAGCCGCGTCATGAAGCGCGTCATTGCGGTCACGAATCAGAAGGGCGGGGTCGGCAAGACCACCACCGCCGTGAATCTGGCCGCCTCCTTCACGGTGATGCGACGGCGCGTGCTGCTGGTCGACATCGATCCGCAGGGCAATGCCACCACCGGCTGCGGGGTGGACAAGCGCGCGATCGAGCGCGGCTCGTGCGAAGTGCTGCTCGGGGAGTGCAGCGCGGAGTCCGCGCTGCTGCGCCTCACGGCGCGTGCCGAGACGGGTGGTCCCCAGGCGTTGGATGACAGCGCTGCGCCGCTGCAACCGCTGTCGCTGCTGCCGGCCAATCAGGACCTCACGTCTGCCGAAGTGCGCCTGCTCGCGCTCGGTGCGGGGCGCGAGCAGCGCCTGCGCCAGGCGCTCGCGCCGATCCGCAGCCGCTTCGATCTCATTCTGATCGACTGCCCGCCTGCCCTGAACATGCTCACCGTGAATGCGCTGGTGGCCGCCGACGCGGTCGTCATCCCGATGCAGTGCGAGTACTACGCGCTCGAGGGGCTTTCCGCGCTGGTGGAGACGATCGAGCAGATCCGCGCCAGCGCCAATCCTTCACTGCAGATCGAGGGCATCCTGCGCACCATGTTCGATCCACGAAATAATCTCGCCAACGAGGTCAGCGCGCAGCTGATGATGCACTTCGGTGATCGGGTGTTTCGCACCGTCGTGCCGCGCAACGTGCGGCTCGCAGAGGCGCCGAGCTTTGGAAGGCCGGTGCTCGATCACGATCCGAACTCGCGTGGCGCGCTGGCCTATCTGGCGCTCGCCGGAGAGATGCTGCGACGGGAGGAGGAGTCGGCGGGAGCCGGCGGCGCGGCCGGAACCGCGGCGGGGGCGGCAGGCATCGCAGAGGGCGCCGGTACGCTGCGCGCCATCTCATGATGCAGAAGAGGCCGACGCTGGGCCGGGGCCTGGCGGAGCTGCTGGGTACGCCGCGGCCGGCGACGTCGGGGACGGCGGGGGTTGCCGGGGGATACGCCGCGCCGCTGCAGCCCGCAAGCCCGCTGGAGGGCGAGGCTGCCAGGCCGCGAGTCGCTGAAGACTTGCTCGAGCGCCTGCCGCTCGACCTGCTGCAGCGGGGGCGTTACCAGCCGCGCATGGACATGCGCCCGGAAAGCCTGGCAGAGCTTGCCGAATCGATCCGCTCGCAGGGCGTGGTGCAGCCCATCGTGGTTCGACCCCTCGGCGAGCCTGATGCGCATGGCCTGCGGCGCTACGAAATCATCGCCGGTGAGCGCCGCTGGCGCGCTGCGCAGCAGGCGGGACTCACCGAGATCCCTGCGATCGTGCGCCACGTCGCCGATGAGGCGGCCATTGCGATGGCCCTCATCGAGAATATCCAGCGCGAGAATCTCAATCCGCTGGAGGAGGCGCGCGCCCTGCAGCGCCTGATCGCCGAATTCGGTCTGACGCATCAACAGGCTGCGCAGGCGGTGGGACGCTCTCGCGCAGCGGTCAGCAACCTGCTGCGCCTGCTGGAGCTGCCCGAAGAGGTTTGCCAGCAGCTCGAGCAGCGCGCGCTCGAGATGGGACACGCCAGAGCACTGCTCGGGTTGCCCTCGCGACGGCAGCAGACGGAGGTCGCGCTGCTGGTGGTGCGTAAGTCGCTCTCCGTGCGCGAAACCGAGGCTTTGGTGCGGCGCATGATCGAGCCTGGGCGAACCACCGGCGACGCCCAGGCCGGGGCAGCCGCGGTCGCGGTGGACCCCAATATTCAACGTCTGCAGCAGGATCTGGCCGAGCGGCTCGGCGCCCACGTGGACATCGAGCATGCCCGCGGCGGCCACGGGCGCGTGGTCATCCGCTACAACAGCCTGGACGAGCTCGATGGCATCCTGAGCCACCTGCAGCCACTTTCTTGAAGCGGCCTGCCGCTCTCTCTATAATCGCGCCCCGCTTGTCGGGGCCGCCCTTACCGGCTGCCGGATAAGTTAACAAGCCAGGCCACTCCTGCGCGCTTGGAAGGCAGCCGCGGAGTGGTTTTTTATCGTCCGGAAGTCAGGTGCCGACCAGTAGTGAATCCGACGCCCGGCGCCTGGCCTATCGCGTCCTGCTGCTGCAGGGGGTGGTGGGTCTGGTCGTGGCGCTGGTCTGCCTCGCGTGGGGCCAGCGCGGCTTCACGTCGGCACTGGCGGGCGCCGTCACCGGCGTGATCGCAAACTTGTACATGACGTTTCGTGCGCTGACCCCGGCCCGCACGCCACAGGCCGCGCTCGGGCGGTTGTACTTCGGCCAGTTCATCAAGGTCGTCGTGACTTTGGTTGGACTGTTCGGCTCGGCGTGGATGCTGAGCCGGCAGCACGGTCTGATGCTCGGTGGGCTGCTGGCGGGCTACGTCGGTGTGCTGGTGGTGAGCTGGACCGTGCCCTTCCTGTCGCTGCGGCGGGGTGCGCGCCGCGGTCCGCAGACGGGTTCGGGCGCGGGCGGCGGCGGTGCCTGAGGGCGCCGGTGGAGCGCCGATGCGGCGCTGGATGCGTGGAATTCGACAGGGACATAGATAGAGCGGAATGATGGCCGAGCAAGGCGAGTCAGCAACCGAGTACATGACTCACCATCTGAATCATCAGACGGCAGTCATCGGCCATTGGACTTTCAACGTCGACACGCTGTTGATGTCGACGTTGCTCGCGGTGGTGCTGGCGGTGATGTTCTACGTCGCCGCGCGCCGCGCGCGCGCCGATCGTGCGCCCACCGGCTTGACGCTGTTTGCGGAATTCATCTACGACTGGGTCGACGGGCAGGTCGCCGAGTCGTTTCACGGCGAGCGGCGCTTCATGAATGCGCTGTCGCTGGCGCTGTTCACCTGGGTCGTGTGCATGAATGCGCTCGATCTGCTGCCCGCGGATCTGCCGGACCGGGTCGCGGGACTGTTTGGTGTGCCCAAGTGGCACGTGCTGCCCACGGCCGACGTCAACGATACCTTCGCGATGGCGGCGGTGGTCATCGTCGTCGTACTGATCGTCGGCATCGCCTCCAAGGGAATACTGGGGTTTCTGGAGGAGTGGATCGCAGCGCCGCTGGGCAAGAATCCGCTGCTGTGGATTCCGAACATCGTCCTGAACCTGCTCGAGCTGATCTCGCGCCCGGTGTCGTTGGCGCTGCGGCTGTTCGGCAACATGTTCGCCGGCGAGCTGCTGTTCCTGCTGATCGCGTTGTTCACGCTGCATGGTCTCTCGCCGAGCGTTGGTGGCGCGGTGCTGTTCATCGTGCAGCTCGCGCTGGGCATTCTATGGTCGGCGTTCGACCTGCTGATCGCGCTGCTGCAGGGCTACATCTTCATGCTGCTGCCGATCGTTTACATCGCCATGGCCAAAGAGCATCACGGCTAGGCGCCTTTTTGTTTGACAGATAGATAGAGATGACGAGGAGACGTTAATCCATGGATATCGCAACACTTCAGGCCTACACCGCGCTGGCGATCGGCCTCATGATCGGGCTTGCCGGCTGCGGAGCCTGCATCGGCATCGGCGTCATGGGCTCGAAGTTCCTCGAGGCGGCCGGCCGCCAGCCCGAGCTCATGCCCATGCTGCAGGCACGCATGCTGCTGCTGCTCGGCCTGATCGACGGCGACTTCTTCATCGCGATCGGCATGGCGATGTTCTTCGCCTACGCCAGTCCGCTGCTCTCGGCCGTGCAGGCGCTGCACCATTAATAGCGCGACCAACAGCGCGATCCCTGGAGCAATCTTGCCGCGGAGTTAGGCGACGATGCTGACACCCAATGCCACTTTCATCGGGCAGATCATCGTATTTCTGCTGCTGCTGTGGTTCATCTACTCGTTCGTCGTGCCGATGATCGCCAAGCCCGTCAACGAGCGGTACAAGAAGATCGCCGACGGGCTGGCGGCCGCGGAGGCGGGCCAGAAGAAGCTCGAGACTGCCACGGCCGAGGCCAATACGATCGTGCGTGAAGCGCGCGAGCGCGCACGCCAGATCGAGGATCAGGCGCAGCGTCGCTCGCTCGAGGAGCTCGAGGCGGCCAAGCAGGCTGCGCAGGCCGAGGGCGCGCGCATCGTCGCGGCCGGCCAGGCCGAGGCGGCCAACGAGGCGACGCGTGCGCGCGATGCGCTGCGCCGGGAGTTCGGCTCGCTGGTGGTGCGCGGCGCCTCGCAGCTGCTCGAGCGCGAGATCGATGCGCGTGCGCATGCGCAG
>Ga0134126_10002720_pt1 | contig 22216 bp, 18 predicted proteins | sample KB31752_FD_96881 | JGI IMG/M metagenome (GOLD analysis project Ga0134126, IMG submission 96881) | Terrestrial soil microbial communities with excess Nitrogen fertilizer from Kellogg Biological Station, Michigan, USA - KB3-175-2 | ecosystem: Environmental > Terrestrial > Soil > Unclassified ... | reverse complement strand
TGAGGGCTTCCTGCATGGTTGCTTCTCGGATAAAGGAGGTGGATTTCTTGCCGGAAAGTCACGTCTCCGACTTGTGTACAAAAATTCCACCAAGTTTCCAGACGCCCACACTGCGGGGAGCTTTTCCGTGCGAAAACATTGCGGGCTGCGGCGCGACGACATAAGCTGGAACGTGGATCGTTTCCCTACCCACCACGGACAAGGCGGCTCTGATGCTTGCGGCGCGATTCGTCTGCTTGTTCGTCCTTCTCGGCTGCACCTCCCTCGCGGCGGCGGAGCCGGCACCGTCGTTCGAGCGCGACGTTGCGCCGCTACTGACGGCTCGCTGTCTGAAGTGCCACAGCGGGACGACAGCGAAAGGCGATCTCGATCTCACACGCCGCGATCGTCTGCTGACAGGCGGCACCAGCGGCGCGGTGGTCGCACCGGGCAAGTCCGCCGATAGCCTGCTGTTCGATTACGTCCGCGACAAAAAAATGCCGCCCAAACAGCCGCTTTCCAACAAAGAAATCGACCTGCTGCGCCGGTGGATTGACGCGGGCGTGGTCTGGCAAGGGCCGGCGCTAACGCCGCCGCGCGTCGAGACGCAGCGAGCCGGCCTCGATTGGTGGTCATTGCAACCCATCCGCCGACCTACGCCGCCAGCTGTTTCGCATCCTGCTTGGATACGCACGCCCATTGATGCCTTCATTCTCGCTCGGCTCGATAAGCTGGGACTGCCGCCCGCGCCCGAGACGGATCGGCGCACTTATATTCGCCGCGTCACGCTCGATCTCACGGGCTTGCTCCCCACGCCGGAGGAAATCGACGCCTTCGTTGCAGATACCTCCGCGAATGTCTACGAAAAGCTGGTCGATCGCCTGCTGGCGTCGCCTACCTACGGCGAACGCTGGGCGCGGCACTGGCTCGATGTGGTTCGCTTCGCCGAGAGTCACGGCTATGAGATGAACACGCTACGGCCCAACGCCTGGCCCTATCGCGATTATGTCATCCGCGCCTTCAATGAGGATATTTCCTATCCGCAATTCGTGCGTGAGCAATTGGCCGGCGATGCGCTCGGCAAAGGTGATGCGCTTCAGATGGCGGCCACGGGTTTCCTCGTCGGCGGACCCCACGACATGGTCGGCAACGCCACGCTGGAGGGCAAGCTGCTTCAGCGCTCGGATGATTTGTTCGATATGGTATCGACGACCGGGGCCACATTCCTTGGCCTGACGATTGGTTGCGCACGCTGTCACGATCACAAGTTCGATCCCATCACGCAGAAGGATTTCTACAGCCTGCAAGCAGTTTTCGCCGGTGTCGAACACGCCGAGCGTGAGATGGCCGGGCCAAGCAGCGAAGAGCGCCGGCACACGATGGAAACCGTGCGTGCCGAACGTGACCGGCTCGACCGCGAGATTGACGCGCTTGAACCGCCCGCTGCCGCGCCCGGTTCCGCGCCTTCGCGACCTCCGGTGCAACCGCGTCGCAACGTCGAACGCTTTACCCCCATCGAGGTGCGCTTTGTGCGTTTCACGGTCACGGCTACCATTGATCGCAGCGAACCGTGCATCGATGAACTGGAACTTTATGGACCCGGTGCGGGCGACGGCAATCTCGCTTTGTCTCGCCACGGCGCAAGGGCAACCGCTTCTTCCGTCTATCCGAATAATCCGCTGCACCGCATCGAACACGTCAACGATGGCCGACTCGGCAACGGCCGCAGCTGGATCTCACGCGAACCGGGCAAAGGCTGGGTGCAAATCGAATTGCCGGCCGCGACCACGATCGAGCGCATCGTCTGGGGCCGCGATCGCGAGCAGAAATACCGCGATCGACTGCCGCGCGAGTATCGCATCGAAGTATCCACCGATGGACAATCGTGGAAACCTGTCGCCGGTTCGTGGGATCGCCAACCGCCGGGCCAGGCCGTTGCCATTCCCCAGGCCGTCCGCAAGCTACTCGATCAACGCCGCCGACTCGACGAGCGCTTGCTCACGCTGACTAAACCCGTGCGCATCTACGCCGGTGCCTTCCATACTCCCGAGCCAACGCACGTCCTCAAACGCGGCGATCCCATGCAGAAACTCGAAGAAGTGCCGCCGGCGGCCTTGTCGCGCATCGGGCCACGCTTCGTCCTGAAGCCTGGCGCGACGGAAGCCGAACGCCGACTGGCGCTGGCCGACTGGATCGCGCACCCGGACAATCCGCTGCCGGCGCGGGTGATGGTCAATCGCATCTGGCAGGGGCATTTCGGACAAGGGTTGGTGCGAACACCGAGTGATTTCGGCTTCAACGGCGATCGGCCCTCGCATCCGCAACTGCTCGACTGGTTGGCGAAAGAGTATCAGGCCAACGGTTGGCGACTGAAGCCGCTGCATCGGCGGATTGTGCTATCGAACACCTATCGGCAGGCGAGCCGACTCGATGCAAGGGCGTCTGCGGTGGACGCGAGCAATCGTCTATTATGGCGGTATCCATCGCACCGGCTGGAGGCCGAGGCAATTCGGGATACCATGCTGCAAGTCAGCGGGGCGCTGAACCGCCGCATGGGTGGGCCAGGCTACCATCTCTGGGAATACTCCGGCTACGTCATTAACTTCAAGCCGAAGACGGTGTACGGCCCGGACGAGTTCCGCCGCATGATCTATCAGTTCAAGCCGCGCTTGCAGCAGGACCGCACCTTCGGCGTCTTCGATTGCCCCGACGCCACGACGACCATGCCACGCCGCAATCGCTCGACGACCGCGCTGCAAGCGTTGAACCTGCTCAACGATCCGTTTGTCCTCGATCAAAGCGCACGCTTTGCCGACCGTTTACGACAGGAAGTTGGTGCGGAGCCGAACGCGCAGATTCGTCATGCGTTCCGGCTGGCGTTTGGCCGCGAACCATCGATGGTCGAAGCGAATGCGGCGAACAAACTGGTGCAGAAGCACGGCTTGGCGGTACTCTGTCGGGCGTTGTTCAACGCAAATGAATTTGTGTTCGTCAATTAAGATTTCATCGTGGAGACGGAAGCGGCATCATTTGCCAGCTTCGTGACGGATTCTTCCCCACAAGAGAAGAAGTAAACAGAAATGAACTGAAATCCCTTCGGAGCATACTTCCGAAGTAAGTTCCCCCCTGAGTGGGTTATTATTTCCTTGACGCTTGGGCAACATTGAGGATAGATGAGAAAAGCCGTTTGAAGTCGCGCAGATCCGTGATAGGCTGGGCCCGACGGATAGAATTCTTCGTTCGATGGCAAGGAACGCTATGGCAAAGAAAGAGTTATCCCTCGACACAAAGCTCAAGGATGTTCTCCGAGCGTACCGAGACTCCTTCTCGATGAAGACCTACAGCGAGGAAAATGACGAACTCGATCCTCTGATGGATGTCTTCGGGATCACGCCGGACCAGAAGCGCGAGAACCGCCAATACTGGGGCCGAGAGCTAGGCATGTGCTGGCAACTCCTGGTCACGAATGTTCTGTCGCACCATTGCAAAGAATACGCTCCAGCGATTAAGATAGGGGACGATGAACCATGCGATTGCCGCGTTGGGACAGATGCCATCGACACAAAGTATCGAATCGGCTCCGGCGATTCCGGTACTCTCAAGAAGTTCAAATCCTACGGCAAGCTGCTCAAGGAACGCGAATATAGGCCAGTACTCCTGATTGTTCGCGAGGACAACCTCAGAGCAGCCGTGACCGCATGTAACAGGGGAGGCTGGACCGTATTTCAGGGCCAGGCAACCTTCGACTACATCAAGGATCTGTCCGGCTTCGACTTGTTTGCCTGGTTGGGAACTTGTAAGCAGACGGACGACTTCTTTATTAATAGGACATGACCCATGCAATCGTTTTCCGCCAATCAGGTTCTTCTCGGCGATTGCCGCAGCGTTCTCCACACATTGCCGGAGGAGTCGATCGCGTGCTGCATCACCGATCCTCCTTACAATTATGAATTTATCGGACGAAAATGGAACCACAATGAAATCACACGTCGTATCGACCGCATCCAAGACAGTTCTACTCTTGTAAAGAACATTCCCTACGGCAGCGGTCTTGCCGGCGGCGTTCGGAACAAACGTTGGTACGAACGGAACAGGGAGAATATCGTTGACTACCAGAAATGGTGTGTCGAATGGGGCCGATCCGTGTTCCGCGTTTGCAGGCCAGGAGCCATCGTCGCTGTTTTCAGCAGCACGAGAACATTCGCCCATGTTCAAGTCGCATTAGAAGAAGCTGGCTTCTACGCGCGTGATTGTCTTGTATATCGCCGACATTCTGGTATTCCAAAGGGGTTGAATCTCAAGAAAAAATTGGAAAAACTGGGGCGCGCTGATGCTGAACAATGGGATGGCTGGCATACATGCTTTCGTAGTGAGTGGGAAGCAATCGCAGTTCTACAGAAACCGCTCGTCAACAACTATATCGAAACCACTGAGAAGACGGGACTTGGCCCGTTCAAGACGATAAACAAAGATGGTTCGTTTCAATCCAATATCCTTGAAGGTTTCTCCAAAGGTGCCGAGGAATCCTTTAATACGCATTGCACGATCAAACCGTTGGGCTTAATCAGAAGACTCATCGAGTTCTTCGTTCCAAAGAATCCTCACAATATCATACTCGATCCGTTTGCGGGGTCGGGCACGACATTGGTTGCTGCCAGAGAGCTTGGTTATTCGTATATTGGAATTGAAATCGAAAATGTCTACATTCGATTAATCAACAAGCGACTTGCCGACGTTGAATCCGGCGGTTTGTTCCCGTTTTTTGAGGATGCGGTCTAGCGAACCACCGCATTGGTGCAGGCGCACGGCTTGGCGGTGTTCTGTCGGGCGCTGTTCAATGCCAATGAGTTTGTATTCGTTAATTAAGATTTCACCGCAGAGAATGCAGAAGAGGAAGAAGAGATCATTAGGAAATTACGCATAGTGTAACTTCTCTGCCTGGGCAGTCCGTTTTTTTGATTGGATTTTTTCTGCGTTTTCTGCGTTCTCGGCGGTGAAATGGTATTCTGCGAAAAGGTCGCTCACCAATGCGTTCTGGCACAACCTCAGTGGTAGATGCCGGGAGATTGAAGCACTCGAAAAGCCCATCTACCAAGGTGTGTATGATAAGGACTGGCGTCCGCCGGGTTTCGAGCGCCCCTGGTAAAGTTTCCATTGTCATCTGGGTTAGATCGTGGCCCTACCCCTCGATAAGTCGAATGTTGAAGCGATGATGAATCCAACTCTATCCCTCGTCGGTCAGCGCTTGCTCGACCGGCGTGATTTTTTGGCTCACACGGGCAGCGGTCTGGGCGGCATTGCGCTGGCCAGTTTGCTCGCGGAACAGGGGCTATCCGCCGAACGCAAACCGTGGCGGCCGACCATCCGATCGGAGACGCCATTAGCGGCGCGGCCCTCGCACTTCACGCCGCGAGCGAAACGTGTTTTGCACATTTTTTGTTCGGGCGCATGCAGCCATCTCGATACCTGGGATTACAAGCCGTCGTTGATTAAATATCACGGCAAAGCACTGCCCGGGAGCGAAAAACTTGTCACCTTTCAGGGGGCCAACGGCAATCTCACGAGAAGCCCTTACGCTTTTCGGCCGCGCGGCCAGAGCGGTAAATACACCTCAGACCTGTTGCCGAAGCTTGGCGCTTGCGTCGATGAGATGTGTTTTATCCACTCAATGACGGCGAAATCGAATACGCACGGGCCGGCCGAGTCGCAGATGAACACCGGCTTCACGCTGGAGGGTTTTCCGAGTATGGGGGCCTGGGTCAGTTATGCCCTGGGCACGGTGAACCGCGATTTGCCGGCGTTCGTGGCCATTCCCGATCCGCGCGGCGTGCCGCAGATTGGGCCGGCCAACTGGAGCAATGGCTTCCTGCCGGCCGTCTTCCAGGGCACCGCATTCAACGCCGACAAGCCGATTCCCAATTTGGCCCGGCCATCGCAAGTCGCTCCGCAAACCGAGCGCGATGCCCGTGATTTCTTACGATTGCTCAACGAGGAACACCTCAAGCGCAACCCCGGCGATACCGAGTTGAGCGCTCGCATCGCCTCGTATGAGTTGGCCGCCTGCATGCAATTGAGCGCCCCTGCGGTGAGCGATCTGACACGCGAAACCAAGGCGACGCATGACCTCTATGGCACCACGCATCGCAATCCACTGCTGGCCGGTTTCGGACGCAATTGCCTACTGGCTCGGCGTCTGCTGGAACGCGGTGTGCGCTTCGTGCAGGTGTTCAATGGGGCGTATGCGATGGGCGAGGGCGTTGGCAACTGGGACGGCCATCGACAATTGAAAATTGACTACGATCGGCATGGCCCCATTCTTGATCAGCCGGCAGCCGCGCTCTTGAAGGATCTTAAAAATCGCGGATTGCTCGACGATACGCTGGTGGTCTGGTCCACGGAGTTCGGCCGTATGCCGACGTTTCAGGCAGGAGCGCAGGGCCGCGATCATAATCCGAAGGGCTTCACGATCTGGCTGGCCGGTGCTGGCGTCAAGAAAGCATACCGTCACGGTGCGACCGACGAGTTCGGCTATCAGGCCGTCGAGAAGGTGGCGACCATCTACGATTTTCACGCGACGATCTTGCATCTACTTGGACTCGAACACGAACGCTTGACGTACTATCACAACGGCATCGAGCGCCGCTTGACCGATGTGCATGGTCACGTCATCACCGATATTCTGGAGGATAAAAAGAACTAACCACAGAGGCACAGAGACACAGAGAAGAAAAAAAGTGGAGAGAACAGCATCGGAGGCGGTTGAGTGGGTAATCTCCCTATTTCCTTTTGTCTCCTCTGTGTCTCTGTGCCTCTGTGGTTAATACTTTTTTAGGAGGAGGCCGATGCGCGTCGCGGCGGTGCAATTGACCTCGACGGCGGACAAAGCGCGCAACCAGGAGGCGGCCGAGCGATTCATCAACGCGGCGGCTGCCGACGGCGCACGCTTGATCGTTCTGCCGGAAATGTTCAACGTCCTGGGCGATGCCGAAGTGTTGCAGCAGGGTGCGGAAGCACTCGATGGCTCGACGCTGCAATGGGCCAAGGAACGGGCGCGAAAGCACGATATCTGGCTCGTGGCCGGCAGCATCATGGAGCGCGTGGCCGGACAAAATAAGCTATTTAACACCTCCTGTATCTTCAACCCACAAGGCGAGCTGCTGGCGACGTATCGCAAGATTCATCTGTTCGATTGTGACGTGCCGGGGGCGAGCCTGCACGAATCGGCCACGATGATGCCGGGCCGCGAAATCGTCCGCGCCGAAGCCGATGGAATTCCGCTCGGTCTATCGATTTGCTACGACTTGCGATTCCCCGAGCTATTCCGTATTCTCGCGCTCGGTGGCGTGCGGCTGATCGTGTTGGTATCGGCGTTCACCGAGCGCACCGGCCGCGATCACTGGGAAATTTTGGTGCGAGCGCGGGCGATTGAGAATCAGGTGTTTATGATCGCCGCCAATCAGGTCGGGGCCAGCACGCCGAAACTACGCTGGTTCGGACGGTCGATGATCGTCGATCCCTGGGGCGTTGTGCTGGCGCAGGCGGCGGATAGCGAAAGTTATATCCTCGCCGATGTGGATTTCACCGCGCAAGACCACATGCGAGCGCAGCTACCCAGCCTGGCTAATCGCCGACCAGAGACGTATCGCTGAGGTTCGCCCGACAATACGAGTCCCAACCCTTTTTTCCGAGCTGGCGAAGGAGGACGCGAATGGTGGATCTCGGCTACGATCTGTCGAGCCTCTGCGGGCCGATTGATATGCGGGTCGCCGAATTCGTCCAGAGCTATCGCAAGCACCGGCTCGAACCGGCCTACCTGGAACACGCCCGCCGCTATCACGGCGGAGTTCCCGGCCAGCAATATTTCGACGCCGCAGACGGTAAGACGTATCGGGTCGGTCGGTTCCTGACCCTGGTGGACGAAGAATCCGTGCTGAAGCCACCGGCTAGGCCATCGTGGTCGAACCCCGGACGAGACATCCGCGTTGACTGGAGCATGTTAACCCTTATTGACGAGGAGGGACCCAGTGCCCGGCACCTATTCTACGGCGAGGAGTTGCTACCGTTCGCGGCTTTATACAGCGGGCCGTGGCATCCCGATGAGATGAGCCTAAGTGATGACAACGTCAATCTGCTGGCGTTCTACTACGAGGGAGAGCTTTCGCGGGTCGTGGTGTGGCTGGCTAACGAGGCCGCGACCGAGTTTCGTCGGTGGGAGGCAGAGTTGCGGCACGACGAGGAGGCTTGTGTGCGGTTCGCGGACTTTACGGTGCCGGTCGCTTCAGACTTCGAGGGTTTCCTGCGGTTATTGCGTGCCGAGCCGTGAGAAGCAACAAGGCACGGTCGGGTAGCAGGAGAGTCGCGCGGCTCTCCTGCTACCCGAAAGGGGCCGAAAAAGGCGTCGGGAGTCGAATTGATGATGGCTCGGATCGAATTGGGGCCGGCAGGACGAGAAGCCGTGCCGGTGTTGTTGATCCAGTTGAAGGATAGACACGCGGCGATCCGATGGGCGGCGGAGGAGGTGCTGCGTCAGCTCGATCCAGAAGTCGCGGCCAAGGTGGCCGTTCACTGAATCAACGAACGATTTCTCCTAGAATCCCTTCGGTTCCAGAGGCATATAGATACCCTTCAGGGCCGACGCGTCAACCGTTGCAGAGCCGCCTTCGCCGACCGCGTCAAGCGTGCATCGGGCACGCCCTTCGCCAGACCTTCCAACACTTGCCGCGCCTCGGGGGTAGCGATCAATTCCAGGATGCGGATCGCGCGCAGATGGCGGCGTGCTTCGGGTGTTTGCGCCAGCTGCGATTCCGCCAATAAATCCTCGATGCGTCGCCGCACTTCCAGCGATGGCTTGCCGCGCAACGCGGCTCGCAACGCGGCATCGGCCAGTTCGCCCAGTTCGGCGAGACGTTTGGTGGCGACCTCACGGCGCTCGAACGAAGCGTCATCGAGATCCGCAAGCAGCTTACGCATCTCCGCCTCGGCCGGCGCTTTGGTCGGCTGAAGCCGAGTACGCAGCATTTCCACGGTTCGCTTCGGCACCTCGGCCAGTTGAACGAGAGCCGCGAAGATACGCCCGCCGTCCGCTCCGGCCAAATCGGCCCAATATGACTCCATCTGAGCGGGGGTCAATGGCGGGGTCAGACGGTCTCGCATGGGCGGCGACAGGCTCCACAGCACGATGGTGGTATCAGGTTGTCCGGTAGCTACCGTGCGACCATCTGCGGCGAGAGCCATCGAACTGGCAAAGGACCCGCCCTCGCCGCGGAAGCGGCCGGGGGCGGGATGTCGAAGCACGACTCGACCAGAGGCCAAATCCCACAGCTTCAACGAATCGTAGCTGGCGGTGATTAGATGGCGGCCATCGCGCGTGAAGGCCAGGTAAAAAACGCTCTCTGTCTTCAAAGACGCCATCGGCAATCCTGTCTCCGCTTCCCACACCTGGATGGTGAACGGCTCTCCTCGTGGAACATTCTTCCCCTTGATGTGCTGCGAGAGTTCGGCCGCGATCAGCGCGCCGTCGGCTGAAAAGGTGATGGGTAGACGCGGTGCCTCGCCGTCTCTCGACAGCCGCCGCAACTCTTCGCCGGTGGTCGCGTCGAGGATACTGCCTTCGGGGAGTGCCAGCAGTCGGCCATCGGGCGAAAAGCGGCCATAGCGGACCCAGCCGTCGCGCGTGGAGAAGGGCACGAAGCGGCGTCGTTTACCCGTCACGGTGTCCCAGGCATGCAAGGTGTACTCGCCGCCGATTTGGTGTTCGCGCCGGCTGACCGCCAGTAGCGTCCGTGCATCTTCACTCAGATGCATCACCTGAAGATCGTGAGGAGTTTTGTCTTTCTCGGCCAGAAGGTAGCGATGGATTTCACGGCCGGTCGCGACCTCGTAGCGGACAATGGCGGAACGGACGCCGATAAACAGATCCTTGCCGTCCAGAGTGAACGACAGGGTGTGCGGAGCAATTTCGTCCTTCACGGCCAGCGAACGCAGCAAGCGTCCACCGGCCGGATCCCAGAAACGCAGACTGTGATCGACCTCGCTTGACGAGGCGATCGTGCGGCCATCTCGGGCAAAAGCAACGCCGTTTACCAATCCTGAATGTCCGCGTTTCAATCCATTCGCGGCGTGAACGGTCCCGGTCGTCAGGTTCCAAACCGAGACCATCGATTCCCTGTAAACGTGTGGCCCCATCATGGAGGCGACTGTCTTGCCGTCCGGGGAAAACGTGAATTCCAATCCGCTTTTCCCCGGCAACTCACGGACGCGCTTGCCGGCGATAGGATCCCAGATCCAGACGCCGTCGCTAGCGCCGATCAGGATCGTCTTGCCATTTGGAGAAAAACACATGGCATGAACGCGCTTCGCCGGCGCGGCCTTCCAGTCCTTCATAAGCTTGCCCTCGGCGGCATCCCAGAATTGCACGCCGGCATTCGGCGTCGATCTCCACGAATCGTCCGCCGCGATGACGCGGCCGTCCGGCGAGACAACGATAGCCTCCCCTCCGCGGAGGGGCAGGCGCAGCCGTGCGCGCTCGCGGCCGGTGGACACATTCCAGAAATGGAGGATCCGATCACCGCCCACCGCCATCAGCGTTCCATCGGCGGCGAACGATAGCCTATAACACGCATCCGCCTGGGGCGTCGGAGTTTTTTGCTGGATCAGCAGTCGCCCTTTTCCCGTAGTCGTGTCCCAAGCACGTAAGTTTCCGCCCAGATCGGACACTACTAACGTCTTGCTGTCGGGGCTGAAGACAACGCGGGGATAGGAACCCTCAACGGCGAACGTGTGCCGAAGTTGATTGTGTGATACGTCCCAGAGAACGAGGGGGCCAAAGGGTTGCTTAAAAGCGAGGAGTCGGCCGTCGGGCGAGAGGGTGGCGGTCGCGGTAAAATCCCCTGGGGGAAGTCGTTGTTCGTCAAGCAACCGGCCGCTGGCGAGATCCCAGGTGCGGATGGTGCGATCGCCACCAGCAGTCCGCAGAGACTTACCGTCGGCGGTGAACGCCAGGCTCGTCCCGTTGCCATGTCGAAGACGCATCGTTCCCAGGCGTGCCAACGCTCCCTCGGGCAGCGGATCGCCGAACCGATCGACACGGGGCTGCTTCACTTCCTGCGCCGGCGGTTTCGCGCTCTCCGGCGGCGTCTCCGGTTGCTGGCGTGTCGCCATCCCAAGGACGGTCACGCCCGCGCCGGCGATCAACACTCCCATAACCAGCGTGATCTTCGCACGGGTCAGCCAACTCGCTCCGACGGCCCACATCGCCGTCTTCGTCGTGGCGGCGCGCAGCGCCTCCTGAACTGTCTGCCGAACTAGCAGAGCCGGCAACACCGCATTGGCGGCGCTTTGCGAGACAGCCGTGGCCAGCAGACCGACCGATAGCGACACGCCGCGCCGCAGCAAGCGAGCGTGCAGTAGACGCTTGCCCTGTTCCAGCCGCCCCCGTAGTGCGCCTTTGCTGCAACTCAATTGCCGCGCCGCTTCTTCCTGCGTTTGACCCGCGAAGTAGATCAGCACCAGCGGCGTCCGATATTTCTCCGGCAAACGCTGCAATTCCTCATCGAGAACCGCCCCCAACTCGCGCCAGGCCGCCGTCTCCGTCACCTCCTCCGATGGCCGCGAAGTCGCCACACGTTCGCGCGCCAACCGCCGCGCATCGCGCGTCTTCGTCTGCGATGCCAGATGCGCGGCCACGCCGTAGAGCCAACTGGCGAGCGCGGCGCGGTTGCGGATCGAAGAGGCATCGCGTGCCAGGATTAGGAAGGTGTTTTGGAAAACGTCCTCTGCGGCGTGGACATCGTGTAGGATGCGGCGCGCCACGCCCAACACCATGCCGCCATGCCGCCGCACCAGCGCGGCGAACGCCGCCTCGTCGCGCTGCGCGAGGAAGCGCTCCAGTAAATGTTGATCGGACGGTGCCGCGCCGGGCGAGCATTCCGCCAGGGCGTGGATGTGTCGCACAACGGCGGACAAGGGTGAGCGCGACATGCGTGCGGTCTCCTTCGGATGGCTGCGGCTCTATTCTATAGTGTGCGCAGCCGATCCGAAGTGCGCGCTTTTTTCGGGACGAACGCGCTTTTTTTCGGGACGAAGGCGCGGCTTCTCGGATGGCCTCAACGGGCCAGTCGCGCGAGAGACGCTTTGGCCTCGCGGGTCCGTCGAGCCTCGACCACTCCGCTCGCCAGTGTTTCCAGCACTTGCCGAGCCTGCCGGGTGCCGAGGTACTCCAACACCTCCACGGCCCGCAATGCGCGCAATTGCTCCGGCGAATTGGCCGGTTCCATGCTGACCAACAATTGCTCGACGCGGCGGCGCACTTCCAGCGACGGATTGCCGGCCAGCGTTTTCCGTAGCGCCGGCTTGGCCAACTCGCCGATAGCCTCGATCTGTTTCATGGCCTTTTCGCGGACCTCGAAGCGGTCACTATCCAGGTCGGTCAGAAGACGAGCCAGCAATTGCGGATTGGGTTGGCTGACCGCATGGACGCGCTCGCGCAGCAGCGGTATTGTTTGCTCCGGGGCGGAGGTCAGAGCATTGATGCTCCGATACGCCGTGGCGGCGTTGCTAGCGGCCAGCGCCTGCCAGTGCTTCTCCAGATCGATGCCCTGTGCCGGCTGGCCGAGACCGCGCACGTCCCAGAGCAGTGCCGTCGAGTCCGCGCTGCCCGAAACCAACGTCCGGCCATCGGGAGAAAAGGCAAGTCCGTTAACAAGAGCTTGGTGTCCCGTGAGGTGCGCCCGTTCTTTCCGCGTCGCCACTTCCCACAGACGGACGATGGTATCATAGCCCCCCGTGGCGAGTGTGCGACCGTCCGGCGAGAACGCGACCGCTCCCTCTCCTCCCGCTATCTGCCCCCACGGCTTCCCTGTCGCCATGTCCCATAGACGTATTGTCTTGTCCCAGCCCGTGGAGGCGAGAACCGCCCCATCGCGGCTGAAAGCGACGGCGTGAATCATGCTGCTGTTGTGCCCCTCAAACGCATGGACCTGCTTGCCCGTCGTCGCATTCCAGACGCGGACGAGCGGCCCCGTCTCGCCTGGTCCCTTGCCACGCAGCCTCTTGGGGAAGAATTCGCCCGTGGCGATTCGCTTGCCGTCCGGCGAAAAAGCCACACACGAGAACCCATCGTCTCCCTTGAACCGGCGCAGTTCCTCGCCGGTCGCCACATCCCACAAGGCTGCGGTCGTGTCCCGTCCAGCGGAGGCCAACCGCGTGCCATCGGGGGAAAACGCAACCCGCACCTCTTGGCCCTGATGCCCGCGAATATGGTGGACTTCGCGCCCGCTGGAGGCATCCCACAGGCGGATGACGCCATTGCCGTCGCCGCTGGCGATCAGCCGGCCATCCGGTGAAAAGATCACGGAATACACATAGGTCGGACCATGAACCAGCGTCCGCAGTTCGCGCCCCGTGGCGGCCTCCCACAAGCGAACGGTGCCGTCACCACTGCTGGTGGCCAATCGTTTGCCGTCCGAGGAGAAGGCGACGCCGCCGATGCCGTCGCGGTGGCCGCCTCGCCGGCGAACCTCCTTGCGCGTGTCCATGTCCCATAGGCGAACACAGCCGCCATCGGCCAAGACCAACAGTTTGCCATCGCGCGAAAGGGCCAGGGAAGGGACGTCGTTGCCATACTCGCCCAAGGCTTCGCGTTCGGCGGCCGTGGCCACGTCCCACATGCGGAGCGTGCGCCGCTCCCGTGTCCACGGACCGAACATGGCTACATAACCGCTGCCGGAGATCAGCGTCTTGCCGTCGGTCGAGAAGACGAGTGACCATACCGTGGCCTCATGCCCCTTGAACTGGCGCAGTTCGCGCCACGTCGTGGCGTCCCACAGCCGAATTTGGTCCTCGCCGCCCGAAGCGAGTAACTTGCCATCCGGCGAAAACGCCACCGTACGCACGCTCTTACCATGTCCCTCCAAACGGCGGACTTCCTTGCGCGTCGCCACATCCCAAAGAATAACGCTGTTTTCATACGTCGAGGCGAGCAGCCGGCCATTCGGTGTGAAGGCGAGCGCGTGGAGGCCGATGCGGAAGGTGCCGGGTCGGGCCGCATTCTCGGTCAATTGGTCGATCTTTTTGCCGGAAGCAACGTCCCACAGCGACGGCCCATTTCTCAACGTGCCGACCGCCAGCGTCTTGCCGTCGGGGGAAAAGGCCAAAGAATAAGCGGCGTCCGTCTCCACATAATGGAGCCGCTTTCCGCCGTTCGTTTGCCACAAGCTGAAGCCGAAAAATCCGCCGGTGGCGAATATCCGACCGTCGGGAGAGAAGACGGCTGCGTAGATAGTATTGGGTCGCTGTTCCTCTGGGAAATGCAACACTTCCTTGCCCGTGGCCGCGTCCCACAAATGGAGGCGACTGTTGCCGCCCACCGTGACCACCCTTCGGCCATCGGGAGACAGATCGAGTGCGTAGATACTGTTGCCCTGGCGGAAACGCACGGTACCGAACCGCGCCAGCGCGCCGGCCGGCAGATCATCGCCATAGTGATCCTTGCGCGGTTCCGATGGCGTCTGCCGCGTCAACAAGCTTGTTCCCGTCGCCAAAACGCTGACCGTCGCCACGAACATCGTCACGATTTGGATTTTCGTTATCGTCATAGCTTGCAACGCTCCTTTCCCGCGCGTGGGTGTTCTCCTCCATCATCCCGCGCCGAGGGGGGGCTGGCTCATTTTTTTTCCGCAAATGAAAAAGTCTCCCACTCATGTGGGAAGCTTATCGTCCTTCGTCGTGAAAATACCGGCTCGCGGCTCACCAGCGGAAGGTCTACATGAACCACAGAATCTCCGGCGAACGGCCGCTGCCCGTTCTGATGCTTGTCGAGGGTGAAGTTGATGACCCCCGTGAGAACTTCGCCGACAGCGCTACCGGAGCGGCCGGTGATGTCCTGCCGGGGGACGACGCCGGCCGAGTTGTACAGTGAGTCCTTGGGACAGTCGAGCCGCAGCACATGATACAACGTGGAAACGTAATTTCGGATCAAGCGGAAAACTTCTCCGTGTTTATCCGATGGAGATGTGGTCTTCCGTTCATGTAACGGAAGGAGTGGGGTGCCCCGAACTCAGTGGGCAATTTTTTTTCTCATCTCATTGTTCTCTAATCGGCGCTGGGTTAAGATGTCCGAGAAGGAAAGGATTCGGTCCCGCTTGAGGATCGAATCGCCCGGTTCGTACCTACCTGCCCGAACGACTCGTTGACTCCCGGATCGGGCCACGAAACGAACGCGATGTTCGTATTCTTTATTCTTTGGTGCTGCCATGTACACTCGTCTATCCCCTGCGCGCCGCGCCGCCTTTACGCTGATTGAATTGCTGGTGGTCATTGCCATCATCGCTATTTTGATTGGTTTGCTTTTGCCCGCCGTGCAGAAAGTGCGCGACCGAGCGGCTAAGATCCAATGCGCCAGCAATCTGCACAACCTCGCCCTCGCCATTCACATGTATTGCGATTCCAACCAAGGCTTCTTTCCCGACGCCGCCGAAACCCCGTCGGTCCCGGCCGGCGTAGGTCCGTTGAATGTGGTCATCGGTCCTTATTGCGAGAATAACCAAAAGGTCTTTACCTGCCCCAGCGATCAATTCCGCTACCAGATGCCGATCGGCACTAACTATAGCTCGCCTCTGTTGCAGACGTGGTACGGAACCCCGTCGGCAACGACTCAGGGGATGAGCTATGAATACGGGCGGAACGCTCGCACCATGAAGGGCCGAAGCGGTCAAATCGGGCTGCACAAGTCAACCATTGTGATGCTCGAAGCCGGCCTTGGCAGCACCAATGTCCTCATGGTCTACGATTTCGACCCGGTACACGGCATTCAGTTCAGCGGAGTGGATCGCAATTACCTCTACGCTGACGGCCATGTGGAATGATTCTTCCTCCTCTCCTCCTCGTTAGGAGTCGTCAATCATGGATTTCTCGTTAGATCCTAAGCAAGACGAGACACGCATCGCGGAACGGCAGTTGTACCGCGCGGGGCAAACCAAGCCTGACGCAAAACCTGCCTTGAAACCTGTCTCGAAAGCGGGCACGAAACCCGCGCTGCCGGTGCCGCCTCCGAAAATCGCCAAATCCTCGTTGGCCAAGTCGAAATCTTCCCTTCCAGGGAAAGATGGCAAAAATGCGCGCTGGAAACGTATTGGCCTGGGACTCCTGATCCTGCTGGGGTTTGTGGCGTTGGGCGGGGTGGCCTACTGTATCTTCCGGCCCGATCCCGTTGAGGAAGCCAAACACGACTTGGCCGCCATTCGCAACGATCCGAACATGGATGGCAAGGCAAAATGGGAGAAAACCAGGGAGATTTTCTCCAATCTGACCGAACGGCAGAAGATGGACATGTTCAAGGAAGGACGCGAGAAGGATCGCGAGAGAACCAGTGCGTTCTTCAAATTGTCCAAGGAAGAGCAAATCGCCAAAATAAAGAACGACATCCTTGAGGGGGAGAAACGCCGTGCGAAGCGGGACGCCGAGCGTGCCGCGCGCGGCGGCGGTTCTCGTCAAGGTAGCGGTGGTCCGGGAGGCGGGAGAGCGGGCGGTGCTGGTGGTGCGGGCGGTGCTGGTGCGGGCGGGCGCGGTGGTGCGGACGGCGCGGCTGGAGGTGGCGCAGGCGGACGCGGAGGTCCGGGTGGTCAAGCTGTGGCCGGTCAGCCCGGAGGCGGCGGTCCCGGCGGTCCTGGGGGGTCCCGGGGCGACAGCCATCAACGACAGAAGAATCGACTCGACTTCTCCGATCCGGAATACCGAGCGCAGAAGAGCCAGATGCGCGCGATGCAAAGCCAGGTGCGCCAGCAGATGGGACTTCCCCCAGGCGGAGGCCGCGGCGGCTTCGGCGGTGGTCCCAGAGGACCTAGGTAATCCCGGACAGACGGACCGAAATCCGAAAGAGCAGCCCTTGGTGACTGCTTGGCCCCGCCCTACATTGTCAGGACGCGGGGACTGCGAACGGCCGGCGTGAGCCGGCTGGTGCTTACTCCACCAGCCGGCTCACGCCGGCCGTTCGCCTGTTAAGGGAGGGGAAAACCATGTTGACTGCGGAAGGATGCCGGCAGCGCCGCCAGCGATTGTGGAGCCGTCTCGATCCGCCGCCCGATGGCGATCATTTACGCCTGAGCGATCCGATCCACCTCATCTACTTGGCTAATTTCCACGTCGATCCCTTCAGCCTCGGTGCGGGCTTCGGCGGCTATTTGCTGCTGCGTCAGGATGGCCATGCCAAGTTGCTGCACGATGATCGTCTGCCGAAGTCGGTGAGCGACGCCCATGTCGAAGAGCGCTCGATCGTGCCGTGGTACACCGGCCAGACGCCGGGACGAGGACCGCGTCAACTGGCTTTGTTGCAAACGGTCAATCCTTCGCACGAAGGGCTGCGCATCCACGATCGCCCCGGCGACCCCTACGCGGCCACAGTCATTCGCACCGTGGCGGAACTGCGACGGCAGAAAGATCCCGATGAAGTGGAAACGCTGCGTCAGTGCATGCGGGTGACGGAGGCCGGTCATGCCTGGGCGCGGGCAAATGCGCGGCCAGGCATGACCGAGTTAGACGTGTATTGCGGCATCAACACCGCCTGCATCCAGGCCGCCGGTCGAGCGGTGATCGTCTACGGCGACTTCGCCGTTTCGCCTGGCCCCGAGCGCCGCGGCGGTCCGCCCACCCGCCGCGTGCTGGAAGCGGGCGATATGATGATCCTCGATTTTTCCGTGGTGATCGGCGGCTATCGCAGCGATTTCACCAACACGCTCGTTGTGGGGCGTGAACCTACAGCGGACCAGCGGCGACTCTACGATTTATGCACGCAGGCGATGGCGGCGGGCGAGAAGGAATTGCGGGCGGGGAGCGAGTGTCGAACCGTTTACGACGCCGTGCGCGATGTGTTTGACCGTGCTGGCGTAGCGCAGCATTTCCCGCATCACGCCGGCCACGGTCTGGGGCTGACGCACCCCGAAGCGCCGTACATCGTTCGCGAGGCCAACGAGACGCTGCTCGCCGGCGATGTGGTGACTCTGGAGCCGGGCCTATATGTGCCCGGCGTCGGCGGCATCCGCATCGAACACAACTATCTCATCACTCAACAGGGATACGAACGCCTCAGCAATCACACCATTGCGCTGCAATGACGCAACGGAGCGCCGCTTGGCGTTTCGCGCGAAACGCCAAGGACTACGGGACAAAACCCTGCCAGCCCGCAGCGCCAGCAAGGGAACTCCTTCCCTTGCTGGCGCTGCGGGCTGGCAATCAAGGGGTTTTGTCCGAAAGCCCTAAGCGACGCAGTTGCGTCCTCAGGGAGGAGTCAGTTCCGGTCCGGCTTCGCTTCCGCCTTGAGACGGAGGAGAGTTCACCGGGGCCGGAGTGGGTTGGATCGAGCGCGCGAGCGGCGGTTCTTTCACGGTCGGACGCACCGGCGGGAATGGGGCGGGCGAAGTCGGGCGATAGCTTGGCGGAAGCCGCGATCCATCGGTCTGCTGAGGCACGAGACGCCGGGACGATGGCGGCAGAGTCGTGGTGTTGATGATCGGCGGCGGTGTCTTCTCGTCGGCCAACGGCGGTTCCTTGGTTTGGGGCAGCAGATCATCTTTCTTGACGTTGTGGTAGCCGGCCCAGTGATATTGCAACAGCGAACTGCGCGCTTGCAGGCGAACCCGCATCGATGAGTCATTGGCCAGCGCATGCTCCAGAGCCATGCCCGCCTGTTGGGAGATGGGCCGCAGTTTACCGAGACTCTGAGCGGCCTCGGCGCGCACGCCCGGCTTCTTATCGGTGAGCAGCGCATCGATCAGCATCGGCACGATGGCGGGGAACTGGGCCGGATCGTATTGTCGCAGTTCCTGGGCGGCGGCGGCGCGTTTGCTCTCGTCGCCGTCGGTCTTGACCTGGCCGAGTAATTCGGGAACGCGCTCGGCCGGGGTGGGCTTCTTGCTCTTCTTACCGAAAATGACCCCAGCCGATGAGGAGCCAACCGCGAGGGGCATTAGCATAAGCGGGACCAACCACAAGACGCGAAGACGATGGTATATCATGGGAGCCTCCCCTGCTATGCCGCTGGCTCCGCGCTCCTCCGAAAAGGGACGCGGCCAGTGGCGCGTGTGACGGTGAAAGCCTCTGGGGAGAGGCATAGTTTCTCGTCGCCGTTTCTGAGATCGACCGGGCGGGCGAGGCGAGATGCGTGAAAGCAGCGAAATGGGGGGAGGCGGGACGCCATCTCACCGCACGGCTGCTACAGTTTGACATACGAGGATGGCGGCGCGCGATGGATGTTCTTTGGGGGTTGCTGTTTCTAACAGGATTCTATCCGCTGGCTCTGGCGCTGCACGCCAACCGGCGCACGACCTTGCGCCAGCCGCTGCTGTGGGCGGTTCTCGCCTGGGCCACCTGGACAGGCGTTGCCTGGAATCGTGTTCTCCACGCTGAGCAAGATGGCCGACTCGGCCCTTATTTGGCGCTGGGTCTGACCGGCTGCGCCGGCATCGCTGTGCTGGGTGCGCGGCGACCGGGCGTGGCCGCGTGGAATTTTGTCGTCGTGGGACTGCTCGCCGTCCTGCTCTTGCCCGTGCTAAACGGGCTGGGCGAAGTGCGTCTGGAGACGGTGCATGAACTTTTTTTGTGCGTGATCTTGAGTGTGCCGCTGTTGAATTATCTTCCCACGCGCCTGGCCCCGGCCGTCGGCCTCGTGGCGGTCGGCTGCGGACTGGAGATACCCCCCGTCTGGGGCATGGACTCATCTGCGGCGGTGCAGTCGGCAGGGTTGGCTCTGCTCTCGGTTAGCCCGTGGATAGCGTGGATGGCCCTGTTACGTCGCGGCGCGTCCGCTGCGGAGTTCGATCGCCTCTGGCTGGCCTATCGCGATCGCTTTGGTTTCGTCTGGGGCCAACGCATGCGCGAGCAGTTCAACCGGGCGGCCCATCACGCCGGCTGGCCGGTGGTGTTGCGCTGGGCTGGACTGCGCACGACCACACCCCAGGCGACGACCGACCAGGCGGCGCTGCTGGCCACGCTGCGCGGCGTCCTCAAGCGATTTGGTCCCGATGAGGAAGGGGACAAGCTACAAGGAGAGTAGAGCATCGTCGAAAATTGATGCGAGCTTTTTCATTTCTGAGACATTTTCTCATCATGACTTAATCATATGCTGTGATAAAATACCTCGGTGTCAGAGGTACTAGCAGGATGAATTGCCCGCCCGCAGCGCCAGCAAAGACTTCCCTTGCTGGCGCTGCGGGCGGGCAAAGACTCCCTTCGGTTATTTGCCCTCTTCGCAGGGAGGCTCCAATGAAGTGTGTCTCCGTATCTCAACCCTGGGCCTGGGCGATCCTCGCGGGCCTACAAGAGATTGAATATCGCTGTTATCCCACCGATTATCGTGGCGATCTGCTCATCCACGCCAGTAGCGAGGTGAACGATTGGTCCCGCAGGCAACTCGCTTTGTTCGGCCGGCGTGCCCCCGACTGGGAGGAATTGCCGTTTGGTCGGGTAATTGGCCTTGTTGAGTTGTGGGATTGCGAACAGGGCAGCGATGGGATTTGGAGTTGGCACCTGCGCCATCCGCGTTTCGTGAAACCCTTCCGGTTCCATGCCGGGCGGAGGGTATTCGACGTGGACGACAAGTGCGTGGAGGTGCTTACCCGCAAGTCACCCGGACGCGATTGGCGCTATGGATTTTCGTCTCGTCGTTGACCGTCAGGCGAATCCGTAGACAATTCCTCGGTCTCGGCTTCAAGGTTGGATCGAAGCAGTTCTTCCAGATCCGATAAGTCCGGTACTTGGAAGAGGCCCTGGCGGACGCGCTGAAGGATGCCCTTGGCGATGAGGCCGCGATTGCCGTAGAGAATGTAATGGACCCGATGATTGTCGGGGTAGGAATAGCCTTTCATGCCGAAGAATTCCGGGCAGACTTTCCACACCGCCACGGAGAGATCGTTCAGGGTGAAGGGTTGAGGGATGGAGCGAGCAACGCGCAACAGCGTTAGCCAGTGACCGCTGGCACGTAGTCGCCGAAAGGTCTGCCGGCGCGAGCGTTCCCGATCGTCCCGCTGAGCTTGCTCATCTTCCTCGGCTGGACATTGTTGTTGTCCGCGCTTGTCCTCCGCGTAATCCCAAAGAGATCGCTGAGTCATAACGCTTCCTCCGACTGCTAATCACCTTCGTCTCCCTGCTGGAGATAAAAGTAACCAGACATTACGGATAATGCAAGGAGCGTAGCGGATTCGCCAGAGCAATCGTTCGCCTTAACCAAATACGATGGTGCGTGTGCCCTCGACGAGGACGCGGCGATCCAGGTGCAGCCGCACCGCGCGCGCCAGCACTTGTCGCTCCAGGTCGCGGCCCTTTCGCACCATATCGTCCACGGTATCGCGATGCGTTACGCGCGTCACGTCTTGCTCGATAATAGGCCCTTCATCGAGATCCGCCGTGGCATAGTGGGCGGTCGCGCCGATCAGTTTGACGCCGCGCGCCTGCGCCTGATGATACGGTCGCGCTCCGGCGAACGCGGGCAGAAACGAATGATGGATATTGATGACGCGCGCCGGCCAGCGCTGGATGAAAGCGGGCGACAGGATCTGCATGTAACGCGCCAGCACCACGAGATCGATGTGATGCTCCTGCAACAGCGTCTGCTGCAAGCTCTCCGCTTGCTCTTTCGTCTCCGTTGTCACCGGCACGACTACGAACGGCAGACCGAAATACTCGGCGGCCGGCCGAGCGTCGGGATGGTTGGAGACCACTAGCACGATGTCGCCGGCCAGTTCACCCAGACGCTGCCGCATCAGCAGATCGTAAAGACAATGCGGCTGTTTGCTGCAAAAGATGGCTACACGATCGCGCTCGTGTTCAAAGTTCAGTTCCCAGTGCAGACCAAAACTGCGTGCCAGCACTTGCAGCGCCAAACGAATGCCCTCGGCGTCGAGATTGAAGTTCTCCACCGACCACACCAGCCGCATGAAGAAACGCCCGCTCTCCGGCTCGGTATGCTGATCGAGGTCGAGAATGTTGCCGCCGTGACGGAACACGAAATCCGATAAGGCGGCGATGATGCCTTGCCGATCCGGACAGCGGACGCGCAGGATGGCGTTGCTCATGAAAGCCGAGTCTCCCCTTCAGAGTTTGTTCTGAAAGCCCCTCTCCCCTGTACCATTAGTATCTACACAAGCAGCTTGCAGGGCTGAGGCATGGATGAGGAAGAGCAAAAAGTAGCCGTTTATCGCTCTTCCTCAACCACAAAAATTGCTCTACCTCAGCCTTCTCTGCACTTGTG
>Ga0134126_10002719_pt1 | contig 22223 bp, 17 predicted proteins | sample KB31752_FD_96881 | JGI IMG/M metagenome (GOLD analysis project Ga0134126, IMG submission 96881) | Terrestrial soil microbial communities with excess Nitrogen fertilizer from Kellogg Biological Station, Michigan, USA - KB3-175-2 | ecosystem: Environmental > Terrestrial > Soil > Unclassified ... | reverse complement strand
GGCGCGGGCGGCCAATCGGGCAGCCAGTCGGCCTACTGGCAGAACCTTTACGATAAGAAGTCGGAATGGGGCCCTTGCTTTTATGACGTCACGCATGTGGTTACGGCGAACGTCATCTATGAACTGCCGTTTGGACACGGTCGTCACTTCGGTAAGAACATGAATTCCGTAGTGAATGCCGTCGTCGGCGAATGGCAGCTTAGCGGCATCTACAGCGTACATGGCGGATTCCCCCTGACCATTCGAGCGAACGATACGACAGGCACGGGATCGCGCGGTGGCCGGGCGAACTGCCTCGTTCCGGGCACAGTTTTCGGTACGCAAAATTCGCCTGTCGGCGGTTACCAGTGGTTTGACCCCTCTGCATACGCCACGCCGGCCGGCACCTTCGGGTCTTGCGGTAACGGAACGATTCGTGGACCCGGCTTAAATACGCTGGATTTGAGCCTTGTGAAGCGTTTCTCGATTACCGAGCACCAGAGCCTGGAATTACGAGGCGAAGCCATCAACTTCACGAACACTCCCATTCTCAATGCGCCAACCCATTCAGTCGGGGCAACGAATGGCCTTATCAACGGCTCCCAGGGAGCGCGCAACGTACAGCTTGGGTTAAAGTACGACTTCTGAGGTGGAGCGACCTTATCAAGCCCCACCGGGTTTGATGACGTTCGATATGGGCCGGCTTTCCGATGAACGAGAGGAAAGCCGGCCTCTTTCGTTTGGCGCAGCACGACGCTAACTATTCCTAAGTCCCAGCGGGCCGTATCGGAGTTCCGGTACAGCCCGTTCTTTGTGCATGAATTTTCCAGCGCTCGCTCGCGACCCCACGACATGCGGCGGACCTGGGAGAGGGTATCAAACGTTCGCCAAATTGATGACCCTTGCCGGTATGGCAAATGAAACTCACCGGCCGGCGAGCGGGCGCCATCTGGAGATCGCGCTGGCGTTCCAGGGCCCGCTCCCTATTAATTACAGAACCAGAGCTATTGAAAAAGCGAGGCTTACGCTTCGCCTCGAAGGTTCAGGTTTCGATAAACAGTAATCCATCTAACATATATGGAAAACAAAAGAAATGACTATGCTTTCTTATACTTTCTTTTGCCTTGACAGTTGTGCCGGTCCTCCTTACAATCGCATTAACTTTCCGAGTAATTGTCTAAACGTCGCCGGTCACGCTAAAACGAAAAGCTCCGGCAGGAGGATTGAATGAGGAGAGTCTCACATTTTAATTCCTGGCTACGGTTGGCGCCTTACTGTGCCGCTGTAGCCACTCTGTTCGCGGTATTGACCCTCGCGCCGGCATTGTCTTTCGCGCAGGAAGTCACGGCCGCGATCACCGGCAGGGTGACAGATCCAACTGGAGCGGCGATAGCCGGAGCGAAGGTCACGGCCACCGATACACAGCGTGGAACCACCTGGCCGACTGTAACCAATAGCGACGGTATTTATAACTTGCCGCGCGTTCCGGTCGGCACGTACAACGTCAAAGTGGAAACCCAGGGATTCCAAACAAGCCAGCAGTCGAACGTCACGCTGGTGCTCAATCAAACTGCGCGAATGGATTTCCAACTGCAAGTCGGCAACATCTCGCAGTCGGTCGAAGTCACGTCGGCGGCCCCCATCCTGCAGACCGAATCGACGCAACTGGGGCAGGTGATCGATGCGCGAACGAATACCGCACTACCGTTAGCGACCCGCAACTACGTGCAATTGACGCTGCTTGCTGCGGGCACGGTCCACCCCGATCCGTCCAGCTTTAAAAATGGCCAGACGACAGGCGGCAGTGGCCGTCCCTACGTCAATGGCAATCGCGAGCAGACCAACAACTTCCTGTTGGACGGCATGGACAACAACCAGGTATCGGACAACCTGGTCGGCTATGCTCCGAGCGTCGATGCGATCCAGGAATTCAACGAAATCACGCAGAACGCGCCAGCCGAATTCGGCAACTTCATGGGCGGCATTATCAGCACCAGCATCAAGTCGGGAACAAATCAATTTCATGGCGGCGCCTTTGAGTTCTTCCGCAATGATGTGCTCAATGCTAATAGCTGGTCGAACAATTTCAGCGATGCAAGCCGGGCGGCGCTTCGCTGGAATGAATTCGGAGGCACCTTCGGCGGCCCGATTAAGCGCGACAAGCTTTTCTTCTTTGTGGATTACCAAGGGCAGCGCTTCGATACGCCTACGAGCGTTTCGGCGACTTCTCTATTAACGGCAAAAGAGCGCTCGGGGGATTTCTCAGAGCTGCTCACAAGCGCCAATCCGGTGCAACTCTATAATCCGAATGCGCTGGATAGCGCCGGTAACCGCGTTCCCTTCGCCGGAAACATCATTCCAACGAACTTGCTGAGTCCGGTCGCATCGAAAATTGTCAATTCGCAGTACTATCCCATGCCCACCAGCGGCGGGCTCGTCAATAACTACTTGTATTCGACGCACAGCGCGATTAATGGCGACCAGGGCGACGCGAAGGTCGACTGGAACATTTCCGAAAAGGACCGGATGTTCGGCCGCTATTCGCAAAGCTTCATTGAAAATCCATCCACCGACAGCCGGCCATTGCAATACAACAGCTTTAACAATCTTCCGACGCACAACGGCGTACTTGACTGGACACGCACGGTTTCGCCGACCATCGTGAACGATGCGCGCTTCGGAGTCAATTATGTCTTCCTCAACAATGGAGCCGCTTCGAACGGCCTCGACAATTTCGCGCAGACGGTTGGTCTGCCAAGCATTCCCTCGGCCTTTCTGCCTTCCATGACCCTTAACGGGGGTAATGCGGCCTCGATTGGCAACTCGGATATCTTTCAGCTCTTCGCCGATACTGTCATCCAATACGGCGATACGCTGATTGTCACGAAGGGCTCGCACACGATGCATCTCGGTTTCCAGGGGCAGCGCCAGCGCGTCGATACGTTTTACTCCGGCAACAACGGACGGGCGGGGACATTCACCTTCGACGGCCGCTATACCGCCGGGCCAAATCCGCTGGCGACCGCGACGGCGGGTAAACCGGGCGCTCCCGGAGCCGGTATCGCGGAAGCCGACTTTCTGCTGGGCTTGCCTGACGACATCGGTGGCGGCGTCAACGGCGGCACCTGGGGCCAGCGCGCAAATATTTTCGCTGCCTTTTTTCAGGACGATTGGCGCGTCACGCCGAATTTGACGCTCAACCTCGGACTGCGCTATGAATTGCACACGCCTTGGGTCGAGGTGAAGAATCGCCAGGCCAACTTTGATTTATCGACCGGTCAGGAATATATTGCCGGCCAGGGGAGTTGTCCATACAACAACTGCGAGGCTCTGTACAACGAATACAACGGATTGACTAACTTCCAGCCTCGTATTGGGTTTGCCTGGACACCGGGCGGGGGCAAATTCGTGCTCCGCGGAGCGTATACATTGTCTTCCTATCTCGAAGGCACGGGCACGAATCTTCGCTTGCCGATCAATCCGCCATTTGCCGGCGAGCACGAGTTGGACTATACGAAATTAAGGACCGGCCTGCCCGGTTCCGTGCTCGACGATGGCTTCAATCCTTTCAATTCTGCTAGCATCAATCCGCTGAATGGAGCGACTCTTCGGGTGTGGGATCCCAATGTGCGCCCGGCGGTATCGAATCAATGGAATCTGAGTGTCCAACGCCAGCTTGGTTCAACGACCACCTTGCAGCTTGCTTATGTAGGCCAGCGCACCACTCATCTGATGGTTCCGATGCCCTATTTGCAAAGTCAACTCCTGCCTGACGGCACGGTAGCGCCGACAGCGTTCTTCGCCGGCAACCCGGCCCTGGTAAGTGCAATCGGACAGGTGTCGGGCACAGCCTCCAATGGTAATCAAAGCTACCACGCTTTGCAGGCAGTCATGCAGAAGCGTCTGAGCGAGGGTCTGCAATACTCACTCGCCTACACGTATTCGAAGTGTATGTCCAATGCCATCGGATACTACGGTGCTGGCGGACAGTCCGGTAGCCAGTCCGCATACTGGCAGAATGTGTACGATTCCGCGGCCGAGTGGGGGCCGTGTTTCTACGATGTAGAACACGTGTTCACCGGCGATGTTGTCTACGACATACCCTTCGGGCGTGGCCGCCGATTTGGAAAGAACCTGAACAGAGCTGTTAATCTGGTTGCCGGAGACTGGCAGGCGAGCGCCATCGCGAGCTTCCACGGCGGGTTCCCCCTAACGATCAGCGGGCCGGAGAATTCGGGAACTGGTTCCCGCGGCGCGCGGGCGGATTGCCTGGTTCCCGGCACGGTATTTGGCACGCAAAATTCGCCGCTGGGCGGCTACCAGTGGCTCGATCCAAACGCCTATGGACCTGCCGCCGCCGGAACTTTCGGTAATTGCGGTGTAGGGACGATACGTGGGCCTGGATTGCACACTATCGATTTGAGCCTCGTCAAGATATTCCCAATCACGGAGCGCCAAAACCTGGAGTTCCGAGGGGAGTTCATTAATTTCACGAACACGCCCATACTGAACGCTCCGGACCACGGCCTCGGCACGAATCTCGGTCTTCTCAATAGCTCGCAGGGTGAACGGAACATTCAGTTCGGTCTGAAGTACAGCTTCTAACGCCAACCTCATTCCAATAAACAGCGGGCCGGTTCGCAATCGCGATCCGGCCCGTTTTGTGTCGGGGCAACCTGGAACGGAGTACCCATGGCCCGGCGGGCCGCAGAATCGGATGAAGGCGCCTTTCGACCCGCGCACTCACGTGCTGCGGCTCTGTTTCCAGGTTGCCTCCACTCAGAGCCGCCTCGCGTGAGCGATCGGGTTCGGGCAACCGCCCGCCCAGCGCTTTCAGAGCGTCTTCAACGGAGTGTCCATGGCCCGGCGGGCCACCAAGGTGACGAAGACGCCCGGTTATCTGCCCGAACCGCGACTGTCAAGGAGCAGACGTTTTTACCGGCGTCCTCAACGGAGCCGCTGCACGAGAGTGCGCGGGTTGTCCGAAAAAACCCGCTTGCTGACGCAAGGCGGCTCTGTGTCGAAGATGCAAGAGTTACCGGCTTTTGCTGAGTGGCTCAAGGCAATGGTCGCTGACGCTTCCGGCTCGGTTTCAAGATTTTGTTGCGTTGAGTATGCGATCCGCCTATCTGAGGGGTTTGGATTGCATGGCTCGGTGTGCGAATTATCGGTTCTCCGGCCCAAAGAAAGGCGGTCCCGAAGGACCGCCGGAGTTTTGGCTGCAATGTGGAGGGTAGTTATTTTTTGGAGGATTTAGCTAGCTGGCCCTTGGTTGTCTCCGCCACAACGCAAGCAGCCGCTGCCATTGGAGGAGCTTCCAAATTGCTCTCGAGCATGTTGGCCATCGCGGTAACTTCCAGACCTTCGGCTTCCTTGGTGAAAGCCAAACGCCGATCGTCGGAGTCGTAGTCTATTTGAATCCAGTCTCCCGACAGCACTTGATCGGTTGCGATCAGATTTGATAGCGGTTGCACCAGGAGGCGTTCGATGGCCCGTTTGAGATGCCGGGCTCCATATTTTACATCCGTGCCTTCGCTCAACAGGAAGTCTTTTCCCGTCGCCGTTACCGTGAAAACAAACGATTTTTCCGAGGGCGAATGCAGTACGCGCTGTTGCACCAGACCCAACTCGATGTCGAGCACTCGCCGCAGTTCCGGGCTGCCGAGCGGTTTGAACACGACCACCTTATCGATGCGGTTTATGAACTCGGGCGTGAACTTCCGGCGCGCTGCTTCAACGCCTGTCTTCGAGAGTTTCTGATTGAGCTTCTCGTCGATCACGACGCTTCCGTTATTGGCCCCATTCTGGTGGAAGCTTTGGAACCCAAGCCGCGGAGCGCTCAAGGCAGCCATTTCGGTCGCTCCGAGATTGCTGGTCATAAAGATCATGCAATGTGAGAAGTCTACTTTTCGGTTGTCGCCCAGCGTGAGAATTGCCTTGTCCAAGATGCCAAGCAACAAATTCCAGAGAGCATCGCTCGCCTTCTCGATTTCATCAAATAGGACAAAGCTCACTTTCACCGTATCGGTGTGATACTGATTCAACACTTCCTGGCTAAGCAGGGGATGCGTTTCACGATGTCCCAGGTAGCCCGGAGGCGAGCCAATCAGCTTCGCGATCTCGTGACTGTGCTGGAATTCAGCGCAATCGATTTTGATGACCGCGCGCGGATTGTGGATTAGCGATTCGGCGAGCGCCTCGACGGTCCGTGTTTTCCCGGATCCCGTCGGGCCCAAAAAGAGAAAATTCGCAATGGGGCGGCCCGGAGCGGTCATCCCTGTCAGATACATCTGATACATGTCGACGATCTGCTCAATGGCCTCGTCCTGCCCCACAATCATTTTGCGGAGCGTACGATCCAGGGATTCAGCCTCCCGTCCCGTCTTCGTCGGATCCAAAGCTTGGTGGAGTCGGCTCATGGTCCTCTCCTCCTTTCTGCTAGCTGCCGATACTGCATTGAGCAAGCCGAATTCCAAATCGATTTCCGGTAGTCTCCTCGCTTGCTTCATCGCCCAGTCACCCCGCTTCATGAATGATTGTTGTTCCTTCTGCATCGCCGCCGCTCACTTCCTTGGTGGCTTTGTGGGCCTCACTTCCACGCGGCTCACCAACGTACGCCCAGGCTTTCGTAAAATGTCCAACACGATTTCCGCGATATCCTCCGGCGCAATCTTCCACTCGGATTTCTCCTGTCCGGAATGTCCGCCAAATTTAGTGTCCACGCTGCCCGGCATAATGTAGCTGACCTTCACATCGTCATGACGGTGGTCGAGCATGAGCGCTTCCGTCATTCCGTTTAATCCGAACTTCGACGCGTTGTAGGCGGCGCCGCCGGCAAACGGGTTCTTTCCCGCCAGGCTGCTGATGTTTACAATCCAGCCGCCCGTTCCGGAACGGAACCGGGAGAGCGCTTCACGGCTGCAATAGAATGCTCCCGAAAGATTTGTGCCAATGGTTTGGTTCCATTCTTCGATGCTCAGTTCGGCCGCCGGCCGAAACACCGCGCTGCCCGCATTGTTCACGAGAATATCGAGGCCTCCGAGTTCATGGTCGGCGAACGAAAACAACTCGCGAACGGCGCCGCTGTCACTTACATCGGCCACACAAGCGGCGACTTTACGGCCGGGGGCGCTCGTTTCAAGTTCAGATAAAGCAGGATCGATCCGCTGTCGATTCCGGCCGCAGATCACGACACTGGCCCCTGCGGACAGAAGCGCTCGGGCCACCTCGAGGCCGATGCCCTTTGTGCCGCCGGTGACGATGGCTTTCCTATTTGCTAAAAACTGTTCCATGAAGCTATATTCACTTCGTCGCGATCGGCCGGTGGTTTTACACCACCGTCTGCTTCATTGATGCTTGAATTTACGCGCTCAGTTGCTAGTAATGCGACGAGCGTTGAATTTCGGGGCGATTCCATGGACTTTGTGCAGTACTGGCCGATTCTAAAGGGGAAATATCCAAAAGCGGATGGAGTACCGGAATCGGATGGCATCGTGGCGCCATTTACATTGCCAACCCGGAGCCAGCCATTGTTTCAGAACGGCCTCTTATACTGGTTATAGGGCAATTCTCACAGAGCACTCCGGACACATGAGCATTTTTTGGCTGCGCACGGCCGCCGCCCTCTACGCCTGCGGGCTGATCTATTCGCTGCTGGTGATCTTCAAAAAAGGCGCCCGCTTATTCATGCCAGCCCTCATCGCATTCGCGACGGGCGTGGTCTTCCATTTGGTTTCAATCGTGGAGCTTTGGGCGGAACTGGGCCACTTCCCCATCAGCAACTTCTATGAGACGACCTCATTTTGCGCGTTCCTGATCGCGGTCTTCTTTTTGATTGCGTACAGCTATTACCGGATCTCTTTGTTCGCGGTCTGTCTATTTCCCCTCGTATTTTTTATGACGCTAATTGGGGCCACTGAGTTTCCAGTCGCAAGCTGGACGAATCCACAGGTACGGAGTGCGTGGCTGCTGGTGCATATTGCAACGGCGCTGATCGGGTATGCGGCTTTGGTGCTGGCGTCCATGGGCTCCGTGTTCTACCTGGTCCAGGAGCGCCAGCTCAAGCGCAAGGATGGCCCCGTAGCCCGGAAAGGACTGCCGCCATTAGCAACGCTCGATCGACTGATTACGCAGGCACTGAACATCGGCTTCCTGTTCATTACGATTGGCACAGCGACGGGCATCGTCTGGGCGTTTATCGAACGGGGCACGCGCTGGGTCGCCGATCCGGAAATTGCGTTCTTCTTATTTACGTGGGCGATCTATCTGGCGATGATCTTCCTTCGCGTGTCGGCGGGCTGGCGCGGACGCAGGCTGGCGTGGCTTGCTGTGAGCGTGCTGGTGTGCGCGATTGTGACCTGGGGCATTCACTTAAGCTTGAGGAGCCTGCTCCTGTAATGAAGCTTGCCGTTGCCGGTTTAAACCATCGCACCGCGCCCGTGGAGGTGCGCGAGCGTGTTGCGTTTCGAACCGGCGAATTGCCCGATGCGCTACACCGGCTTCACGAGCAGCCGGGGTTGCGCGAGGGACTCATTCTCTCAACGTGCAACAGAGTCGAAGTGACCGCCACGCTCGAAGACTTTGCCGATCCGGCGCCGCTGCTGTGCCAGTTTCTTGCGGCAACTCATGGATTGGCCGTCGATTCCCTGCAGCCGCACCTTTATCTCTTCGAAGCGGAAGACGCGATTCGCCATCTGTTCCGCGTCGCTTCGAGCCTCGATTCGATGGTGGTGGGCGAGCCTCAAATTCTGGGCCAACTGAAGCAGGCTTACACCGCAGCTCGCGAGCAGGGAGCGCTCGGCAGTTATCTCGACGCGGTGCTGACTCGCGCCTTCAGCGTTGCCAAACGGGTGCGGACCGAAACCGAAATCGGCCAGAGCGCGGTCTCCGTAAGCTATGCCGCCGTGGAACTCGCGCGTGAAATTTTCGGTTCGCTGAACCGGCGCAAGATCATGATCATCGGAGCGGGAAAGATGTCGGAGGCGGCCGCCCGACACCTGCAGCGCGCGGGCGCAACCGACATCCTGATAGCCAATCGAACCCGCGACCGGGCGGAGGAAATGGCGCGGCTGTTCAATGGCGTTGTGCTTCCTTATGAGCGGACGCTGCAACGGCTGCATGAAGTGGATATCGTCATTACATCCTCCGGGGCTCCGCATTACATTTTGACTAAAGAGTCGGTGCGGCGCGCAATCGAAGCCCGCCGCAGCCAGCCGATGTTCTTCATCGATATCGCCGTGCCGCGTAATATCGAGCCCACCGTCAACGAGCTGGAACACGCGTTCCTCTATGACATCGACGATATGCAGCGGATCGTCGACCGCAACTTGCAAGGCCGCAAGGAAGTGGCGAACGAGGCGGAGCGCATTGTGGCGCAGGAGGTCGAACGGCTGGCGGCGCGCCTTCGGGCGCGGGATATCACGCCGACGATCGTGAGTCTCCAAGAGCAGCTCGAAAGCGTGCGGCTGGAAGTGCTGACTCGCTATCGCCCCCGTCTGGGTGAGTTAACGCATGAGCAGGAGCACGCGTTGGAGGCATTGACGCGGGGTATTATCAACAAAATTGCGCACGGGCCGATTTCGGAAATGCGCCGCCAGGCATCGGAACAGGCGAACGAAGACGCGGGCGATGCCGTGAACCTGTTGCGGCGCATGTTCCGGCTAGGGGAGAAGTAAATGCCCCAAGTGAAATTAACAATCGGCTCCCGTGGTTCGGCGCTGGCACTCTGGCAGGCGAACTACGTTGCCGTCCGATTGCAGGAACTTGGCGTTTCGACCGGAATCGAAATTATCAAGACGATGGGCGACCGTTTGCAGACTGCATCGCTCGTCAAAGCGGGGGGCAAGGGGCTCTTCACGAAGGAGATCGAAGAAGCGCTGCTTGGCGGTACGATTGACGTGGCCGTGCATAGTTTGAAAGATCTGCCGACCGAGCCGGTAGCGGGTCTGGCGATCGCCGCAATTCCCGAACGGGAGGACGCGCGCGACGTCCTCCTCGGCTACTCGTTGCAAACTCTCCCGCGAGGAGCGCGCGTTGGCGCCAGTTCGCAGCGGAGATCGGCTCAGCTTCTGGCGTTACGGCCGGATATACGTATCGAACCCATTCGCGGCAATGTGGATACGCGCCTGCGCAAGCTCAAAGAAGGGCGATACGACGCCATTCTGCTGGCCGCGGCCGGGCTGAACCGCTTGGGGCTGGCAAGTGAAATCGCGGAGTATTTTTTGCTGGAACAGATGTGCCCGGCGCCGGGGCAAGGCGCGCTGGCAATCCAGACACGCGAAGGGGGACCTGCCCGCGATTTGTGCGCGCAATTGAACCATTTTTCGACGGAGCGGGCCGTTGCCTGCGAGCGAGCACTGCTTGCCGCGCTCGGCGGCGGCTGCCAGTTGCCTGTAGGAGCCTATGCCGAAATGGCAGCGGATCAGTTGCGGCTCACCGCCGTGGTCGCCTCGCCCGATGGCTCGAAGGTGATTCGCGATCGCGCAATCGGGCCGGTAAGCCAAGCCGAGCAATTGGGCAGCGCATTGGCGGCGGATTTTCTCGCGCGCGGCGCGGCGGAGATTCTGGAGAGCCATGTTGCTTAGCATTTGCGTTCCCGGTTTTCATGCTTGCCAGATTCTGGATATCGGCACGATGGTCGCGCAGAAGGATTCGTCGAGACGAGTCTCGACGCTGCAGGCTGAGAGACTGCGCCACGTGCCGGGGATATGAGCCGTCTTCGCGGGCAACGGGTTGTTGTTACGCGGGCGCCCCATCAGGCTGAACAACTGGCCGCTCCGCTGCGTGAACTGGGCGCCGAGGTGATCCTGTTGCCCGTGATTGCCATTGCGCCGCCATCCGATCCGCAGCCCCTTATAAGCGCCGCCGAAAGGATGGACGACTACGATTGGATCGTCTTCACAAGCGTCAATGCGGTGACCGCGCTCGCGGCGCAACTTGCCAAGAACGCACAGCCGCGAGCGCGCGTTGCGGCTATCGGCGCGGCAACTCGGGAGGCTGTCGAAGAAATCGGCTGGACGGTCGATACGATGCCGCCGCAATTTGTAGCAGAATCCCTGGTGGAAGCCCTCGCCGCCGAACCTCTCGAGGGCAAACACGTTCTAATGCCGTGCGCGGCCGTTACCCGCGATGTCATCCCGCGCGCTTTGTCCGCACAAGGCGCCATCGTGCACGTTGTCGAAGCGTATCGGAATGTGCCGCCGGAAGGCGTGGCGGAGCGCGCGCGGCAGGTCTTCTCCACTCCGACGGCGCCCGATTGGGTCACGTTTACCAGTTCCTCGGCAGTGGACAATTTCGTCAAGTTCGCTGGGGCCGATGCGCTCAAGAATGTTCGCATCGCCAGCATCGGTCCGATTACTTCCGAATCGGTGCGCAAGCATGCGCTGACCGTGGCGGCGGAACCGGCTGAACATTCGATAGCAAGCTTAATAACGGCGATGGCAAACTATCGGGAATAATGGCCCGTTACCAGAGTGGTCAGATGACCACTTTGAGATGTATGATGAGAGCGAGCCTGTCATGAAATCAAAGGTCATCAGCGCCACGGAGTTTAAGGCCAAATGCCTCGCATTGCTCGATGAGGTGGCCGAAGAGGGTAGCGCTATTACGATCACGAAGCGTGGCTGTCCGGTCGCCGTTTTGGGGCCGTCCGGGAGAAATCCTTGTAAGTCCCCTAGAGGGGCGTGGGCCAACAAGTTGAGTCTCCATGGCGATATCGCGAACATCGATACCTCGGATCTTTGGGACGTTGTGCGAAAGTAAATCGGTTGATTCCCCGACTTTTGCTTGACACACATATTCTCATCCGCTGGTTTTCGGACCCGAAAAAGCTGTCGCGGAATCAGTCGCGGGTTCTCGAACAGGCAGTGAAGAGAAGCGAGCCAATCGCGATTAGCGATGTTACGCTTCTTGAGATGGCAGTTCTTCTGAGCGAAGGCAGCCATCGCATCAACTCAAGCATTGACGATCTGTTCGCGGACCTGCAAGATCATCCATTATTCCGGATTCTTCCGGTCACATACGAGATCGCGGCCGAGGTTGCCTCGATGGGGCCGTCGCTGCGCGATCCAGCGGACCGCGCCATCGTGGCGACGGCACGCATGCATCGGCTCGTGCTAGTAACTTCAGATCAGCGCATCATTGAATCGAAGCTTGTTACCACGGTCGAGTAGCCGGCCCACCTACTTCGTCGCCACGCTGCTTTGCGCCGGAGCCTCCAACTCGTTTAGAAGCGCGGGGGCGTCGTACAGCTTACGAAGGGCTTCCATCATCGCGCCCGGATGAACGGCAACCGCGCGGTTCGTCTCAATATCGTAAATGTAATCGCCGACGAGGCTTTCGATGTTGCCATCGAAAATGAGGCCGACGAGTTCGCCATTCCGATTAATCACCGGAGAGCCGGAATTGCCGCCGATGATGTCGCAGGTGTTGACGAAATCGAGAGGCGTAAATAGATCCAGACGGTCGCGGCGAGCGATATAGCGTTCCGGCAAATTAAACGGTGGTTTGAAACCGAAGCTGGTCGCCCGGTCGTAAAGCCCGAAGAATGTCGTCTCCGGCGGCGCGATGGTTCCATTCATCGGATAGCCCTTCACCGTTCCGTACGATAGCCGCAATGTGAACGTAGCGTCGGGATACGTGGACTTGCCGTATGCGGCGAAGCGAGCCTTACCGATCTTCTGGCCGGCCTCGGTCAGAACGCTTTCAACGTTATCCTCGCGCCATTTGATGAACTCGCGGGAAAACGGGTCCATTTTTCGAGCCAGGACGATTAGGGGATCGTCCGACGCGTCGACCGCAGGCTCTCCTCCCTTCACCAAAGCTTCGCGTACTTTGGGGTCGGCCAGTTTCGTGCCCTGGATTGCCTTCGCAGCCACTTCGGCAGGTGAGTGACCTTCGAGAACAGCCTTCACATAGGCGTTCCGCGGACCTAACAACTGCTGGGCGTAGGAGAGATCGTCCGCCAACTCGACCTGTTCCAAGGCCGGATAGACGGGGGCGGGTGAGAACATCTCAAACCGTAGCGAGCCAAGTTGGGCATCGTGGAAGCCCGGCAACCTTTGGCCGTCCGGCTTTTTGATCTCTGCTACATACTGAACGATAGTCTGCGCGGTTCCGGTCAGATTGGAGGAATGCGAGAGGGCAAAGCGCTCGTCCAACCGGCTGGCCATCTGCTTCACCGCCGCGGCAATCTCCGTCCAGGCTGCGGCATATTCCGGATGCTGTGTTGCCACGATCTCGCGGAATTCCTTTTCACTGGCCTCTTTGCGCGCCATGAGCTTGGGATCTTGCAGGCCGTTGTACATGCCGCCTAAGGCTTTCAGGCTGTTCGCCAACAGAAAGAGTTTCGTCTTTGCCTCACGCGCCTGTTCGGTTCCTAAACTCGAATACTCTTTTAATACGCCGGACCTGCGCTGCAGCGTGCGGATGACGAGCGGCAGCCAGGAATCGCGTTGATACTCCAGTTGAGCCAGAGTGTCGAGGCGCGAGGTTGAGCCTGGATTCCCGGAGACAAAGACCAATTCACCATCGTGAGCGCCTTTGGGATTGAATCGGAGGAAGTCCTTGCTTTCCACCGGCACCCCGTTTTCGTAAATCCGAAACAGCGCCATGTCCAGGTCGTAACGCGGATAGGTGAAATTATCGGGATCGCCCCCGAAGAAGGCGATGCCCTGTTCCGGAGCGAAGACCAGACGGACATCCGTATACTTCTTGTACCGGTAAAGCCAATACTCGCCGCCGGAGTAAAGTGTCACGACATCGGAGCGCAGTCCGGTTTTGTCGAGACTTTCCTTCTCGATCTTTGCGATTTCCGCTTTGCGCGCCTGGAACGCATTCTGGTCGCTCATGCCCGGTGTTACGACAGACATCACGCGAGAAGTCACGTTTTCCATGGACATGAGCACGTTGACTTCGAGATCGGGGCTTTTCAGTTCCCGGTCGCGCGTGGCGGCATAGAAGCCGGACGCCACGTAATTCTGCTTCTCGCTCGAGACCTTCTGCAATTGACTCAGCGCGACGTGATGGTTGGTGAGTACGAGACCGTGAGGACTGACGAACGAGCCGGAGCCTCCGTCGTTGAAGCGAACGCTGGAGAGACGGACGTGATCAATCCACTGCCGCGTGGGAGTGAAGCCGTATTTCTCTTTCAGTTGTTTGAGCGGCAGATTATCAAAGGTCCACATGCCCTCCTCGGCCCGGGCCAAAGGGAGCAACGCGCCAGCCAGCAAACAGACAAGCAGAGTATTTGAACCCGTGCGCATTATGGAGACGACCTGTGGACCGAGTATACAACTGCAACAAGTGCGGTTCCCCCGCCACCCGGACTCTCGCGTTTGCCGGGCACATATATGAGAGAGTGAATTGCTGTCGGAGTTCGTCGAAAGGAGAATGCGAGTGCGCCAACTGCTGTGTTTGTTTATTGGGAGCCTGTTCTGTCTGACGATCCACGCCGCCGATACCAGTAAATTGAGCCAGCGGATTGCTTATAAGATTGCCGGATTTCCAGGGAAAGTGAGTCTATTTGCCGAGAACCTGCAAACCGGCGCTAGTTACGGGCTACTCGCCAATGAGCCGGTCCGCACGGCGAGCACGATCAAGCTTGCCGTGATGATCGAATGCTTTGCGGAAACCGGGGAAGGGAAGTTGAAATGGACGGAACCGCTGGCGGTGAGCGCCGAAAATAAAGTTTCGGGGTCCGGAGTCTTGACGGAGTTCTCCGATGGGGTTCAATTGCCCGTGCGCGACGTGATGCACCTCATGATCGTTGTGAGCGACAATACTGCGGCTAATATGCTTCTCGATCGCGTAACCGGCAACGCCGTGAACGCGCGCATGGCCGGATTGGGTCTGCGGCAGACACGCATAATGCGAAAGATTCTAGGCGATGCCGGACCAAAGGGAATTACGGTTGAGGGCGCGAAACGGGAGAATCGCAAATGGGGAATCGGCCGGAGCAGCCCGCGGGAAATGGTCGAAATTCTTGAAAAGCTCTATCACGGGGATCTGATCAGCCAAAACGCCTCGGCAGAGATGCTCGCCGTAATGAAGAGGCAGCAAGATCACAGCGGCATCGGCCGCGACCTGAACGATGTTACGATTGCCAGCAAATCCGGCGCGCTCGATCATCTACGCAGCGATGTCGGAATCGTTTATTCCGAGCGAGGTCCCATCGCCATGGCGATTACCGTGGACGATATTCCGGAAGTGAACTGGACGGCCGATAATCCAGGAAGTCTGCTGATCTCCGCTGTTTCCGACATCCTGATTGACGAATTGGGAGTGGCGAAAGGAGCCGCCGGGAAATAGCAGCTTCAACCCGCGCGCACTGGCGTGCGGCGGCTCCGTTTCCAGATTGCCTCGAGGTGCGCCTTTATTTCTTTTCCATGCCGCTAAGCGCAGCAAGTACTTCCTCGCTGTGCACTCTGGGATTCACGCCAGTCCAGACTTTCACGATTTTGCCTTCCGGGTTGATGAGAAAGGTGTTGCGCGATGCGATCTGTGTGCCGCCCATGTCGCGTAGCGAACCGTACTGACTCACGACCTTCTTTTCCGTATCCGACAGCAGCTTGAATGTCAGACCCTGCTGGGCGCAGAACTCTTTGTGGCTGCCGGTCGTATCGACGCTGACTCCCACGATCACGGCGTTTTCCTGGCTATATTTCGACAAGTCGCGTTGGAAATTGTGTGCTTCGATCGTGCAGCCCGGCGTGCCGTCTTTCGGATAAAAGTAGAGGACTACCCACTTCCCTCGAAAATCAGCAAGGCTGATGTTGGTTCCATCCTGCGAGGGCAACGTGAATACTGGCGCTTCTTGCCCTGCCTGGGGCATGGTTTCCGACGCAAGCACTGTTTGCAGCGCAAACGGAACAGTCAGCAGGAGAGCGGAGAATGCGAGCCGCGATCGAATCATTGGGGGTAGGTTCCTTATTAGTTAGCGAGCCCTTGAAACCGTAGTAATAACATAACCCCGGTGAGAGGTTCGTTCCCGGAATAGCAGCAAACAGCTGCGGATCGGGTATCGACGGCCGCCTGCCTGCGTACGTAACGAAGCCGGCCGGCTGGGGTCAAACCGTTCGGGACGCTCCGCGGTTTCGCGAGTGCAATCTGTAATAATCGATGTCCCCGCCGCGACGAATATGCCGGCGATCTTAGTATGAGATATGGCTAAACCTCAACACGATGGGCGTCGCCGGGTTGCAATCGAGGGTGTGAAGCCCGAAATCGACGCGGGACGATTTCCGGCGAAGCGGGTAATCGGGGATCTGGTTCGCGTGGAAGCGGACATCTTCACGGATGGGCACGATTCCATTTCGGCGGCGCTTCTCTTTCGGCACGAGAGTTCGCCGTCCTGGAGCGAACAACGGATGCAGCCCGACGTCAACGACCGCTGGTTCGGCGACTTTCGCGTAAGCCAGTTGGGGCGTTATTTCTACACCATTCACGGTTGGGTCGATCACTTCGTTACGTGGCGCCGCGATCTGCTGAAGCGTATCGACACGAATCAGGACACTCCGGTCGACTATCTGATCGGCGCCGCTCTTGTTGAAGAAGCGGGTGCGCGGGCTTCGGAGCTAGATGCGGAGTGGCTGTCGCAGGAAGCGGGCTTTCTTCGCTCGGCAACCGACATCGCGGAGAAACGCATCCGCGCCACAAACGAAGCGTTGGCGCAGACCATCGCCAGATTCCCCGATCGCCATCTCGCCACGCGCCTCGATCGCGAACTCGCGATTGTGGTCGATCCGCTACGCGGGCGGTTCAGCGCGTGGTATGAGCTGTTCCCCCGTTCGACCTCGCCGGTTCCCGGCCAACACGGCACGCTGAAGGATTTAGAGGCGCGGCTGCCATCCATCGCCGAAATGGGCTTCGATATTGTGTATCTGCCGCCGGTTCACCCCATTGGAGTGAGCTTTCGCAAGGGCCGCAATAATACGCAGACCCCGCAATCCGGCGATGTAGGGAGTCCGTGGGCGATTGGCGGCGTCGAGGGTGGACACAAGAGCTTACACCCCAGCCTGGGCACGCTCGAGGATTTCCGGCGGCTTGTAAAGCGAGCGTCCGAGCTGGATCTTGAAGTCGCGCTGGATATCGCATTCCAAGTTTCGCCCGACCATCCGTATGCCAGAGAGCACGAGGGATGGTTCAGGAAGAGACCGGACGGAACCATTCAGTATGCGGAGAATCCGCCGAAGAAATACCAGGATATCTACCCGTTCGACTTCGAAACCGGAAACTGGCGGGAACTCTGGGACGAATTAAAAAGCGTGTTCACGTTCTGGATTGAGCACGGAGTGCACATTTTTCGCGTAGATAATCCGCATACGAAGCCCTTCTCGTTCTGGGAGTGGGCCATTACGGAAATCAAGCGGGAGCATCCGGAGACATTGTTTCTCTCGGAAGCATTCACCCGGCCAAAGATCATGTACCGGTTGGCAAAGCTGGGGTTCAGCCAGTCTTACACTTATTTCCCGTGGCGGAACACTAAATACGAACTAATCACCTACTTGACGGAATTGACGAAGACAGACGTCCGCGAATTCTTCCGCCCGAGTCAATGGCCGAATACTCCCGACATCTTGACCGAGTTTCTTCAAACGGGCGGGAGGGCCGCGTTCATCATCCGTTATGTGCTGGCGTCGACGCTCGGAGCAAGCTACGGTATCTACGGCCCCGCCTTCGAATTGCTGGAAGGACGCGCCTTGCGGCAGGGCAGCGAGGAGTATCTGGATTCGGAGAAATATCAGATCCGGGTCTGGGACTGGGATTCTGCCGATAGCCTGCGCGGCCTGATTTCATCGGTGAACGGCATTCGCCGCGACAACCTGGCTCTTCAGAACGATTGGAGCCTGGAATTTCATCCAATCGATAACGATCAACTGATTTGCTACAGCAAACGTTCGGAAGACGGAGTGAATCTGGTTGTCGTGGTCGTCAACCTCGATACGCATTACACCCAATCCGGATTCGTGGAACTGCCGCTGGAGCGATGGAATATAGATGCGAGTCACCAATTTCAGGCGCACGATCTGCTGACGGATGCCCGCTATTTGTGGAGCTCGCATCGAAATTACGTGCAATTGGACCCGCACACGATGCCGGCGCATATCTTTCGGATCCGCCGTAAGATTCGGTCGGAGGCGGATTTTGAATATTTCCTCTGAGCGGGAATCCGCGTGAATTGACGGCTTTCCTCAAATAAGCAACCCTTTATGACATTTCCCGAGCCTGAAAACGACACCGCGCCGGCCAAAGAACGGAATGCCGCCCTAAGCAGCATACCGGTTATTCCCGTGGAACGATGGGAGCTGTTTCTGGACGACAACCTGCTGTCACGCATCGTCCAAGAATTGCCATCGTTCCTGATGTCGCGCCGCTGGTACAGGGATAAGACAAGAGCTATTCGCGAGGTCGGCATCGACGCAGTCATCTCGATGCCTTTGTCCGAAGCCTATATTTTGGGCGCGCGCATCGAGTACGAAGAAGGCGGCCGCCAGTTCTATCTCATCAGCCTTGCGCTAGGCGATGTCGAAGAGGATTCGTTCGCCAGAGTGCGACGCTCCGATGGATCGGAGAAATGGCTTTACGACGCTTTCCGCAGTGATGCATTCCGCAAGGAGTTGTTCGCAACCATACAAGGCGGAACTTCGCTTCGTGGGAACAACGCGGAACTGGCGGGATCGCAAACGAGGGCGTTTCGGACGACAGTGGGGCGTCTATCCGAGAACGCGCCAACGAGGCTTATGAACGTGGAGCAGAGCAACACCTCCGTGGTTTATGGAGATCGCTGCATATTGAAGGTTTTCCGCAAATTGGAAGAAGGCATCAACCCGGATGTCGAGATCGGGGCGTTTTTGACCGAGCACGGTTTCCGAAATACGCCAGCGGTCCTGGGCTGGCTGGAGTACATCCCGGCCGAGGGAAGGCCGATGCAGGCAGCCATTCTGCAGGAATTCATTCCCAACAAAGGCGATGCCTGGAAGTACACGCTCGATTCGCTCGGCGGATTTTTCCAGATGGCGCAACAGAAGAGGGAAGCGCCCCCCATCTTGAAGGCGGCGCATCCGCTCGAAATGGCTTACCTGGAAAGGGAAACGCCCGGGATCGAGATATTCGGCGATTATCTGGCGTCTGTCCGGCTGCTGGGGGAGCGAACGGCCCAAATGCACGCCGTGTTGACTGACGTGAATGCGGGGCCGGAATTTGCGCCCGAGCGAGTGACGTCGGAATCGAGAAAAGAGATGTATGACGCGATGGAGTTCCAGGCGGACATATCATTCGATCTCTTGCACCGGCAACGCGCTAATCTCGCTACCGGGGTGGCAGAGGATGCCGATCGGGTGCTCGCGCAAGAGCGGCAGATCCGGGAGCGGTTCAGGCCTTTGCTCGATCGCGACATCCATGCGCTTCGCATCAGGCACCATGGTGATTTTCATCTCGGGCAGGTCCTCTATACCGGCACGGACTTCATGATCATCGATTTCGAGGGCGAGCCCGCGTTGCCGCTCGCTGCCAGAAGGAGCAAGCAAATGGCGATGCGCGATGTCGCGGGCATGGTGCGGTCGTTCCAGTACGCGCCGTACGCCGCGTTGCTAGGACAGGCTTCTTTGGAATACGCCGAGGACGAAATGCCTACGCTTGAAAAGTGGGCTGCGTTCTGGACGGCAGTAGTGAGCGCCGAATACCTGCGCGGCTATTGGGGCGCCGCCGAAGGCCACTCGTTTGTGCCGCCTACTCGCGACGAGAGGTGGCTACTGCTCGATATTTTCCTGCTGCAGAAAGCGCTCTACGAGATCGGCTATGAATTGAACAACCGTCCGGCATGGGTCCGGATCCCGCTGCGAGGCATACTCGGGTTGATGACTTGATAGCGGCCGGTTTTGAGGGATGGGCGCTTACGCTCAATGTCGTTTACTGAAGATCCTGGCGCGTTTTGAATAATCGCTCGCTCACGCTTCACGGCTCAGTTTCGAAAATGCAAGAATCACTCTCGGGCCGGACATGCTCGTTCCCTACACTGTCGGTTGTAGAGTCGAGGCATGCCTCGACCGCCCTAGATTCAAGAGTTTTCATCTCTGAAGCCGATACAGTTCGCGAGCTACGGAATGAAAAGCTGCACCTCTACGGAGTAGGTGACGGAGTCGCCCGGCTTTAGAATCACCATTCCGGTGTCTTTGCCTTTCCATTCCTTGCCGAACGGGTCGCCCCAATTGAACTGAGGTTCAAACGCGACGAATTGCTTCTCCACTGGCGCATAAGCCTGGAACGCTGAAATCTGCGGTGAGATACCGATGATGCGCACCCCATATTTGGCGGCAGGATCGGTGATTTCCGCCGTGACGTGACCGTTTGCATCTCGGTTGAGATCGACAAAGCAGTCATCCAGGAAGGTTTTATCGAGCGCGAGGCCGCCCGGCTTGTTGAATGCGTATTTGCCTTTCAACGGAAGCAGCCTGCCGGTCGGGAACACGTCGTCGTAATTGTTTACCTGGGCCATCATCTTGGCGGGAATGGAGAGGCGCGCCTGTTCGCGATCACCGCTGGGAAGCGCGAAATACGGATGCCAGCCGATTCCCACGGGATCGTCCTCATCTCCGGTGTTCTTCACCGTGACGGTGAATCCGAAGCCCTCATTGTTCAGAGTGGCTGTGACGCTTACGTCCGATTTCGATAGCCAGTGTCCGTCGAAATCGCCGGCGTCTAAAGCGCCAGTTACCGAGGCGGCGTCGTCACCCGATTGCAGGTTTACGGTGTCCATGGCGCGATTGAGAATCAACCCGTGCATCGCGTGCAGTTCGGCACGAGGCTTTTTGCCGTGGGAGTTCGCGTTAAGGGCGACCTTTTTGCCAAGGATCGTCGCTTCGATAGTTTTGCCGTCGGGCCGCAGTTTTCCGCGAATGCGGTTCGCAAACGGGACGAGGATGGCCCCGCCGGCCGAATAGGACGCCTGACCGTACTGATCGGTAGGTCCGTTGTTAAGGAGTTGCGGCGCCTGATCGAGGGGCGGGCTGACCAGCACGTCGATGATGCCTTTCCCCGGAACGAACGCCTTAATCTTGAAGATATTCATGCCGCGGCCCGGAAGAATATCCGCGCTCAAAATCTGCGGCTTGGTCGCATCAGCGGATTGGGGCTGGCTCAGTTCAACCGCCTTCTTCCCGTTTACTGTGACCTCGGTTTCTTTGGCCTGAAAGCGGTGCTGCGGTTGGGCCGTTTGCGCTTCCGGAGGTTTCGAGGAAGAGCAACCTGCAAGTGTCAATACAACGGCAATGGGGAAACAGAGTTTCGCATTCATTTTTATCGAGTCCTTATCGGCGTGGCTCCGCAATCATATCGCGGCGGGTTTGCTGGTTCCGCCGGCAGCGCGGCGCTCTCGGGCGGCCGGAACCTGTAAGCGCTTCCAGAAAATATCGCGCTTTCAGGCCCTGTGTCAATCTCATTTGCTGATTTCTCAAATCGAATGAGGCACAATAATAGAAATATGTATCCGTTCCTCTATGCCCTGGCGGGTCTGATCGTCGGGATCATTGCCGATTTTGCTTACGAGATGCATGCGAGGTTGGGCGTCGCCTTCCCCTACACCATGCCGCCGGTTGAACACAGTAGCGTGATTGTTCGCGCGCTGATCGGGATGGTGTTCGGCTTCGGCTTCGCCATGCTCGGCAAAGCTCTCGGGTGGTACAAGCACGACGATGAGATCTGCGGCGTCGCTGTCTCGGCGATTCTCGCGCTGGTCCCGATCTACATGTACAACCAGTGGCTCATCTGACGCCTATTCAAAAAATCCGGCTTCGCGCAGATCGTTGAGCAGTTCTCCGCTCGCATTGCGCGGATAGCCGAAGTCCCAGAACGGATTACCGTCCACGCTTTCCCAAACACGGCGATCGCTTTGGGTTAGCATCTGCTTTAGGCGCTCGTCCGCTTCCGCGATGCCGGCCTCGTTTTCCAACCCGAGCGTTGTAATCACTCCCCGTAGGTCCAGATCGTTCCGGTAGTCGTCGAAGCCGTAGCGGTATCCTCTCTCCACTTCCGACACAAATTTCTGCCAGCGTTTCACGAGCCCGGCCTTGCCGCCGCGCACGATGTGCGGTGGATAGCCGTTGTCTTCGAGATAGCCTGTAATTTCGTCGTCCGTCATGGTTCCCCGGCGGGTTCTCCGGCCGCCTGCTCACCTTTGCCTTCCGCGGACAATAGTTGGCGATAGCTCTGAAGCGCATTTCTGAGCGCGGCGCTGGCGGCTTTCCGTTGCG
>Ga0134126_10002718_pt1 | contig 22223 bp, 20 predicted proteins | sample KB31752_FD_96881 | JGI IMG/M metagenome (GOLD analysis project Ga0134126, IMG submission 96881) | Terrestrial soil microbial communities with excess Nitrogen fertilizer from Kellogg Biological Station, Michigan, USA - KB3-175-2 | ecosystem: Environmental > Terrestrial > Soil > Unclassified ... | reverse complement strand
CCAGGTGGACATTGTTGCGCGCCGCGTAAAAGAGGTTTTAGAACATGCGATTTAAACTTTTTTAAAAATATCTTAATTGTAAAACAAAAATATCAATGAAAAAATTATTCCTGGTTCTTATTACACTAACAACGCTTTCTTACAATCATGCATTTGCCCAAAACTACAGTATCGTCATAAAAGGCGGGCATGTAATTGATCCCAAAAACAATATCGATGAAGTAATGGACGTCGCCATCGATAGTGGTAAAATTAAGCTCGTGGCAAAAAATATCAATACGGCAAATGCATTGCAGGTTGTAAACGCTGAAGGGATGTACGTTACCCCCGGTTTAATCGATATTCATACACATGATTTTTGGGGCACAGAACCCAATCATCAATATGAAAATGGCAACCTGGCCATCCAGCCCGACGGGTTTACTTTTCGCAATGGAGTCACCACCGTTGTAGATGCCGGCAGTTCAGGCTGGCGCACCTTCCCCGCTTTTAAGGCGCAGACCATTGATGTGTCGCAAACCAGGGTACTTGCCTTTCTAAACATCGTCGGCGAAGGCATGCGCGGAGGTTATGAGCAAAACGAAAACGACATGGATCCTAAAATGTCTGCTCTCGTAGCCAGGGAATATAAAAATATTATTGTAGGGTTTAAACTCGCACATTATGAAGGTTATGACTGGACACCCGCAGACAGGGCGGTGCAGGCAGGTAATCTCGCGGGCGGTATTCCCGTAATGGTAGATTTCGGAGGAAGTAATCCGCCGCTTTCAATCAAAGAATTGTTTCTTGAACATTTGCGCCCCGGAGATATCTTTACCCACTGCTTTGCCCAGTTGGGAAGCAGGGAGTTTATCGTAGATACCGCCACCAATAAAGTAAAACCTTTCGTTTGGGAAGCACGTAAAAAAGGCATCATCTTCGATGTAGGCTATGGTGGCATCAGCTTTGCCTATTCCCAGGCCATTCCCGCAATAAAAGAAGGTTTTTATCCTAATTCCATCAGCACGGATTTACATGTGGGCAGCATGAATGCCGCTATGAAAGGTATGCTCACTACCATGTCCAAATTCCTGGCGATGGGTATCGATTTTAAATCACTTATTACAGAAAGTACCTGGAACCCTGCCAAAGAAATCAACCACGAAGAGCTTGGAAATTTGTCAGTCGGAGCAGGTGCAGATGTGGCGATATTAAGTATAAGAGATGGTAAATTCGGGCTGTTTGATTATACCGGCTATAAACTGGAAACCGACAAAAAGCTGGAATGCCAGATGACGATAAGAGATGGCAGGATTGTTTACGATTTGAATGGAATAGCCAACCCGATAAATGCTCCGCGTCGTCCTTCACCCGTCACCGCCAATGCCACCAATAATTTTGCCGACTGGTATAACACCATTCCATCAGGCAACGGCCTCAACCTGACGCCAAACAAAAGCATCAACCAGGAGGAGTTCTTCAGGCAATATCGTAAAAATAATAAATGGTGGGATGAAGCATTTACCTTCTTAAAAACAAAAGATTTAGCGCAGCTCAAACCCGGCGTTTATGTGATTGATTCCGGTAACGTAATTGCAACCATTTCCCAGGGGCCAACCAAAAAGTTAGAAGATGTAAAATGGGAAGCCCACCGGAATTTTAATGACCTTCAATATATCATAAAAGGCAAAGCTCAAATGGGCGTAGCGCCCAGCGCAGATAACAGGGCAACGGTTATAGTGCCCTATACCAACGCCACAGATAACATGAATTTTACCAACGACGGCGGAGCGTATTTTGATGCCGATCCAAGTACTTTCTTTATTTTTTCTCCGCAGGAAATGCACAGGCCTGCTATCAGAGTAGCGGGGAATGATGTGGTGAAAAAGATTGTAATCAAAGTTAGGGTTCCGTAAGATTGGCGTTGCCTTCCAAAAACGTTGGGCAAAAGCCAGGATAGGAATTACGGGTATTCATTTGTTTACTGTCAAATTAAGAGAATGAAAGTTTTTAAAGCTATAATTGGGTTTCAAATTGTCGCCGGTCGATGAGGGCACCAACCGGCGCAGCCCGCCGTGGGCGGTGTCTTCAACGCCCACAAGTAAGAATCACCGGTATTCATTTGTTTACTGTCAAATTAATAAGAGCTTGCTATTTAGGCATCTAAACTTCTAAACCTTCTAAACTTCTAAACCTTCTAAACCGGAGCATTCTATGCCAATAAAAATATCACTAATTACCAAACGGTTAATAAATTAAAATAATGAAAGTGTATAAAGCTATAATCGGGTTACTTTTTTTGAGCCTCTTTTCTTCCGGCTATGTCAATGCGCAAACCATCTCCAGGGATGAATTGATTTTTCTTACTTCCCAATGGAAAGGGGAAAGATTTGCAGATGGGCGTCCGAAAGTACCGGATGATTTATTGGTAAGAGCACGAAACATCGGCATTGATGATGCATGGACAGTCTTAAAAAATTTAGGATACACCAACCAGTTTGAAGGCGGCTGGAAAATGGTCAAGGACAGCACTCCTGTAATCGGTCGTGCCGTTACGGCGATGTACCTTCCTTCGCGGCCGGATGTGGAAGCAAGCATTAAGGAAAGAGGATTAAAAGAAGGCCGCAAAGGCAATACCAACTCATGGCCCATAGATGTACTTACCAAAGGAGATGTATATGTGGCAGATGGTTTTGGAAAAATTGCAGGAGGCACTTTGATTGGAAGCACACTGGGAAATTCGATTTACAGTAAATCAGGCAATGGCGTTGTTTTTAACGGTTCCGCCCGCGACCTCGAAGGCCTGTCTCAAATAAAAGGATTCAATGCCTTCGTGCGCGATTTCCATCCTTCCTTTTTAGAGGGAATGGTGTTGATGGGCCTGAATACACCGATTCGGTTAGGGAGCGCCATTGTACTACCCGGCGACCTGGTAATTGCAGATAGGGAAGGGGTTCTTTTTATTCCGGCTCAGCTCGCTGACCAGGTAATCAGCACCTCAGAATTTGTTACGCTAAAAGATCAATTTGGTTTTGAGATGGTAAAGACCAATCAATATTCAACAGGGCAGATAGACAGTCAGTGGACAGAAGACATCAAAACAGCCTTTCTAAAATGGCTTAGTCAGCATCCTGAGTTAGGGAAAATGAACAAAGCTGACTTAGACAAAGTGATGAGCAAAAGAACCTGGTAAATTCTATTCGAATAAAACTGTTGCCTTATATTTTTCCTTTATCCAAAAGTATTCAAAATCAAATAAGATATGTCCAAACCATTAGCCAAAAAACGCTGGTATCGTTTAATTCCGATAGTGTTTATTACTTATAGCCTCGCATATCTTGACAGGGCCAATTTCGGATTTGCACTGGCAGGCGGAATGGCTCATGATCTGAATATTACAGCCGCCATGTCCTCCTTACTTGGCTCACTCTTTTTTCTTGGTTATTTTTTCTTTCAAATACCTGGTGCTCTTTATGCTGCTAACAAGAGCGCCAAGAAATTAATATTCTGGTCGCTGATACTATGGGGCGCATTGGCAATGGCGACAGGAATGGTGCATAATGTTACCTTATTAATCGTCATCCGTTTTATGCTTGGCGTTGTGGAAAGCGCTGTAATGCCCTCCATGCTTATATTTTTAAGCAGGTGGTTTACAAAAGCAGAGCGTTCAAGAGCCAACACCTTTCTGATTCTTGGCAACCCGGTTACTATTTTATGGATGTCAATCCTGTCCGGCCACCTGGTAGGAACCTTGGGCTGGCGCTGGATGTTTATCATAGAAGGAGCGCCCGGAATCATTTGGGCCTTCTTTTGGTGGTACCTGGTAAATGACAAAGTAAAAGATGCCAAATGGCTGTCTGAATCGCAAAGAGATGATGTGGAAAAACAACTGGCTTTGGAACAACAAAGCATCAAGCCGGTAAAGAATTATGCAGCAGCTTTTAAATCAAGAGTGGTGATTTTATTGTGCCTTCAATATGCGTTATGGAGCATCGGCGTCTATGGCTTTGTAATGTGGTTGCCTTCCATTATTAATGAAGCACCCAACATGAATATAGAAACAACAGGGTGGCTTTCGGCAGTGCCCTATGTTTTAGCTATTATAGCAATGTTAGCTGCTTCCTATTTTTCGGATAAAACTTTAAAGAGAAAAGAATTTATCTGGCCGTTTTTGTTGGTGGGAGCGCTGGCATTTTACGGATCGTATTTAGTGGGCACGAGTAATTTCTGGCTATCCTTTACACTCCTGGTTATCGCGGGGGGAGCCATGTATGCACCGTACGGCCCTTTCTTCGCTATCATTACAGAGATATTACCCAGCAACGTTTCCGGCGGAGCGATAGCCCTTATCAACAGCTTCGGAGCTTTAGGTTCTTTTCTCGGCGCCTACCTGGTTGGGTATTTAAATGGTTCTACCGGCAGTTTTGATGCTTCCTATATCTTTATGTCAGGCGCTTTATTTCTATCTGCGCTGCTTACAATGGCGGCGGTGAAAACGGAAGGCAGTGTATCCATACCGAAGATCGATTTGGAAACCGATGATTTGGTTACATCTGGTTAACGACGCGGTATATCGCAAAAAAAATAAAATAGGAATCTCTCGTATTTGTTTCTTTACTGTCATGCAAGATGTGAGGAATGCCATCGCAGAAATTTATTCAGATAACAACCAACTAATCATTTAATCCTTTCCCATTAAGAATAGGCTGTGTATATTTTTCAATTCTCGACTCCCGTGTTTTCGATTGTTTGGGTGCAGAAAAATAAAGAAGGTATCCTCTTTGTCTTCCCGGTGTCAATGCTTTAAAAGCCTTATTCAGATGGGGGTTTTCATCTAATTTCTTTTGAAACTCTTCCGGGATTTTATATTCTTTCGTCTTTTTAAGATCTACCTTCAAGCCGGCCTTTTCTACCTCAATGGCCTCATAAATATAAGCTTTGAGCGTAGCTTTTATTTTAGCTATTTCTTTAACATTGGTGAACCTGGCCTGGCGAGGGACCTGCACATTTTTTGTTTGTTGAATGAGTATATTGTCGGTATCTTTTAGTAACGCGCCTTTGAAAAAAAGAAGGGCACAATATTCTTTAAACCCATGTATTAAAACAATGTTGCTACCGTCCATCGTGTAGCAGGGATTACCCCACTTCAGCTCCTCCGTGAGTCCGCAACTAAGAACGATAGCCCTCAGTTGTTCAAATTCTTTCTGCCATTTTTCGGCTTTGGTAAAATACCAATCAACGTTAGGATTGTTGTGCATGTTATCAAATTTGTTTATGTGGTTGCCAATAAAAATACTTCTCCGCTGGCCGGTAAAAGATGATCGGTTCTGTTCGTAAAATAATCCATGTCTTTTGTTGAAATCGTTTTTGCGTCTTTAAAACCTGCTCTGTGGGCTAATTCCAATATTTCACCCGGAGAAAAAAAACTAAGAAATGGAGTTCCTGCTTCGCCGGCTCCTTTTATCGACATCTCCATTAAAGCTTTATCTTCTGCATCTAAAAGTTCTACCGGCAGATAAAATGTCATCGCCAGTTTTGAACCTCTTGCGAGAGTAGCTATTTGATTTAGCGCAGCAATAATTGCCTCTTTTGTGAGGTACAAGCTAACTCCTGTACATGCAACTACAGCAGGCCTGGATGTATCAAAGCCTGCTTTTAATAACTGTTCCCACCAGGAAGATGTTTCAAAATTAACCGGCACAAAATGCAGGTATTCAGGAATGCCAAAACCAAGTTCCGTTAATCGATGTTCTTTCCAAATCAGTGTGCCAGGCTGGTCAATTTCATATATCTGAAGCTTGGAAGCAATACCTGGCCTGCGTTGGGCAAAGGTGTCAAGTCCTGCACCAAGAATAACATATTGTGTAATTCCATGCTGGCTTTGTTCAAGAACCAAATCCTCAATGAAGCGGGAGCGGGCTACAATAGAAGCCCGAAGACGCTTTGTGAATTTCATATCAGGGCGTTGCTGCCAATCACCTGGCGGGGCTACTAATTTCAATCCGATTTCATCTTCAAATACGGGAGGCTTTGCATCCAACTGCACATGCAAACCCCTCCACAAAGCAGTTCTTACTGCTGTGTTGTCTGGTTCCGCTATTTTTTGGTTTGGCTCCATGTCGCAATTCATTCAATTTCTTAAAGGACGTTTGTGCAAAAATTATACCTTTAATGAACCGCGGAAGCCCCTTGCGGCATAATAGGATTCTGCGCCGTTGTGATAGGTAAAGACTGTGTCGAAACGATGATCGCAGAAAAGCGCGCCACCAAGTTTCCTGATTTTTTCGGGCGTTTTTATCCAGTTGGATGTTTTCAAATCGAAATCACCCAGTTTCTGCAAATCCCGGTATTCTTCCTCCGTTAAAAGCTCAATGCCCATAGCGGCTGCCATATCCACTGCGCTACCCCTCGGTTTATTTTCTTTTCTTGAAGCCAGCGCTTCGGGGTCGTAACATAAATTTCTTCGTTCTTTGGGGCTTTCGCTTGAGCAATCATAAAAAATATATGCACCCAGCTTTTCATCGTATTTAACAACATCCGGCTCACCGCCGGTTCTTTCCATCTCATTAAGCGACCACAACTTTTTGGAATCGGCTTCCAGTCTTGTTTGCACTTTAGGCCATTCAATGTCTTTATGGCGCTTGCTGTTTTTTTCAAAACGGGTTTTCAATGTGCTGAGGAGTTCTTTACATTGTCCCGCTGATAATTTTTTTATGTTGCTATTCATGATGTTTATACTGTCGTTAATTTGATTTTACATGTAAAGGTTTGGTCAATTTATATTTTCCTTCAAATTTAATAATCATTCAATCGACTTCTTTTGAAAATTTGCTTCAAGGATTTATTATGTAACTTATCGATTACCTAAATTAATTTTTCTATCTGCAGGCCTGAAATACCAGGATATCACGGCCAAAACTAATAAGAGTAAAGAAGGCCATATTTCGCTGAAAGAATCACCTAAAGCGATATGTGAAAACATAGCTCCCGTCATCACAAAAAAGAAACCGGCATAAGCCCATTCCTTTAATAAAGCGAATTTAGGAACAAGCACTGCTATGACACCTAAAATTTTCCAGATACCCAGTAATGTCAGAAGATAGACAGGATAACCCAAATGAGTGATCATATCTACACCTCCCTGTCCCGTTTTCCCTTTCAATAGTTGCACGGCTCCGGTTGATATCATTCCTAAAGCAAGCCAAATGGTAGCTATCCAGTAGACGATTTTAGTTTTTTTTGCATTTGTCATCTTAAACTATTTTAGTTTGTTTACAATTTCCTGTAGCCTGTTGTGTGCCATATTAATTCCGTGTGCAAAAGGCAACTTCAACACCTGGTCTCTTTGTGCGGTGGACTCATAAATAACGTGCATTCTGAGTTGGCTGGTATCACCTGTTAGAGGTTCGAATTCATACACCTCAAGCTGAACGCCAAAGGGCGTATGCTCCATTTCAAATGTGCGCGTGATTTTCCGGTTTGTATTAAACTCATGAATTACGCCGCTGGCCTGGAATGCGACATTTCCTTTGGGATCCTTTGTTTCAATTTGATAACTGCCATGTTTCTTACTTTCAAGTTTCAGCACTTTCGTTCCCATCCATTGTTCCATGATTTCGGGTTCTACGTACGCTCTGAAAAGTAACTCCACCGGTAAATCAAATTCTCTTGTGATGATCAAATCCTGCTTGCCTTCTTCGGCTTTGATTTTTGTTTTTGGTTCCATAATATTATTGATAGCAATGTTTTTGTTTTTTTGTTAGCCCTGCACAATTCCGATAATGTTCTTATCCTTGTCTTTTACACTGGCAACTAATCTTCCTCCTCCTACATTTTTTATATCCTGGATAATTGTTGCGCCACCGTCAACAAGAATTTGTAAACTTTCTTTGATATCGTCGACATGGAAAAATGCCGCTACTCCTCCTTCCGGATTGCCGGGTACTAAGCCGATGTCCTGGTCGTCAACCTTAAATCCAACATAATAAGGCTGCTCCGCATAGGGCTCAGTCCCTAAAAATTTACGAAATAACGCTGTTGTTTCCTTTAAGTCCTTAACAGGATAAAGAACAGTTTTGATACCCTTATTCATATAGTTTTTTTTATGACCCTACTCTTTTGGATTTTCGGTGACTCCCGTTTTTTGTTGTGGTTGCTGCTCCACAATGTTTTTTTGCCATGGAACACAAAGCCTGTCTTATGGTCTTTGTAACCTTTTGATATCTTTCTAATTTTTCGTTTTATATTTTTTCATTACGTTTTCTAATTTATTAAATCTTTCATCCCACATTTTGCGGAATGGTTCAATGAAATCAGATACTTCTTTCATTTTTTTTGCATTTATGTAATAGTAAATTTCCCTGCCGTTTTGTTCTTGCTCCAGTAATTCGCACTCTGTGAGAATCTGCAGGTGTTTTGAAACGGTAGGCCTTGCTGTGTCAAAGTTTGCGGCTATGGCGCCCGCTGTCATGGATTGCGTGGCTACCAATAATAGTATGGCTCTTCTTGTAGGGTCAGCTATTGCCTGGAAAACATCTCTTCGTAAATTCATCAGTTAAATTTTATTGTTTTTTAAAGGTCTGATGGAACTCCACACAGTGCCGTTTCATTGTGTAGCTATTCGACTACAAATATATGCGTAGTTATTTAACTACACAAATATTTTTTTGTCATTGAAAAAATGAAGGAATGTATTTGCCTGATATTAACGCGGGCAATTGCTGTTGTCAACAGGATGAAGCATACCGGAAATGCAGTAAGGCAATAAATAAAGCTGATTTCTATTTCTCTGAAAAGGGGGCGTAATCTTCGCGCTCCTTTTGCAATAAATATTTAATTGAAGATTGGATGAATATCCACGGGAGGTTCAACAAATAGAAAATCCTTTATTCTCAATTTGCTGCCGGTCGATAACAATTTTTCAAACTTCTTTTTTTTAAAGTAAATTTCCATTCAGATATTATCCAAATAATTCATTCATGAGTGACGACAAAAAAAAATCGATTTCACGTAAAGACGCTTTAAAAACGTTAGGTGGCCTTGCATTGTTTCCTGTAGCATCAGCCATGCCGTCTAAAGGTAAAGGCAATGAGGAACCGCTTCAAACAAAAACAACAACTTCTTCTTCTAAGAAAAAAAAGACAACAATTCCGAACATACTTTTTATTATAGACGACCAGCACAGGAGCGATTTCCTCGGTGCTTCAGGAGCTGATTGGATTAAGACGCCCAATTTAGATAAACTGGCAAAAGAAGGCGCAAGATTCTCCAATGCTTATTGCGCATTGCCTTCGTGTACGCCTGCCCGTACGAGCATACTGACGGGCCTGAAACCCTGGAACCACGGTATGTTGGGGTATATGGATACCATTTCGCAATTTTACCAACAGACGATGCCGCAGTTTTTTTCCGAGATGGGACATGAAACCATTGTAGTTGGTAAAAATCATTTTGGACCACCGAGAAATTCAAACGGCTATTTGACTTCCAAACTTGAAGAAGGTTGGTACTCATCCCGTAAAGATGGTTTTGATTGCGATTACCAATCTTGGTTTGAAAGAGAAGCGCCGGGTAAAGATTTGAATGCAACAGGATTAGGCTATACAGACCATCGCGGAATTCCTTTTAAATATGAAGACAGATTTCATGCAACCCATTGGACTGCCGAAAGAGCTATAGAGTTTTTGAACCGGAGCGAAAATCAATCCCCCTGGTTTTTAAAACTTTCTTTTCAAAGGCCACACCCGCCGTTCGACCCGCCAAAACGATGGTTTGATTATTATATGTCTGTTGATATTCCCAAACCGGAAGTAGGTGATTGGGCAAAAGAAAAATACAAAGGAAAATTCAGCACCCTGGAAAAAACGCCTTCAGCTTCGTCCGCAATTTTTCCTGATGATGATGTAACAGTTTCCCGCGCAGCTTATGCAGGATCTATCTCTTTTGTTGATGAACAACTTGGCCGCGTACTTGATGAATTAAAAAAAACAGGTCAGTACGAAAATACTTTTATTCTTTTCGTATCGGATCACGGCGATATGATGGGCGATCAATATATGTGGCGCAAATGCAGGGCTTATGAGCCTTCATCTAATGTTCCAATGATGATACGGTGGCCCGAAATGCCCGGATTTAAAATGAAACGAGGACAGGTACCTGATGAATTAATAGAGCTGCGCGATATTTTCCCAACGTTTGCCGATGCATGCAATTTTACCATACCGAAGCCTGTTGATGGAAAAAGCATGTTGACTATTTTGAAAGAAACTCATGAATGGAGAAAAACACTGTGTCTCGAACATAGCCAGTGTTACGAACCCGATAATGCGTGGGTTGCCATCACCGACGGCAGGTACAAATACATTTTTTTTACGTTAACGGGAGAAGAACAAATGTTTGATTTAGAAAAAGATCCTGGAGAACTTGTTAATATCGTGAAGACAGAAAGTAGTAAAGAAATCTATCAAAATTTATATGCGGAACTGGTAAACGAATTAACGGAAAGAGGCGCCAAATGGGTAGAGAATGGCAGGTTACAAATTCAAAAGACTTCTGACCTGGCAGGTGCTAAATTTCCCAGGAGCCAAACGGCGTATTGAAATGTAAACCTTTATATTTTTTTATAAGCACCGTTCTTTTGGGCAAATGATAACTTGAATTTTAAAAATAATTGGTGACGATTTTCCCGGGAAATATTTTCAAATCGCCTGTTTATTAATTGAGTAAATGTTATTTTCTACAAACAGTAAAACAATAAATATCTGCAATTTTTATTTTGATAAAAGGTAGCATTTGGAACAACACTTCATCGTCGGACGCTTCCGGAAGATAGCCCTTTTTGACGCTTAGTTCTTTATCTTTATCGCCAGGATTAGAAACATATAATCGCTATCAATAAATTTACGCAATGGATAATACAAAGAAAAGTAACGACATCAACCGGCTTGAGTTTTTAAAAAAATCGGGTCTTTTTGTGGCAGGCGTAACGCTGCTTCCTCGTTTTTTGAGCGCAAATCCAGCCGATGAGAAAGATAACAGTAATGTCTTCGCTGCAAAAATATCAGGTTACCAGATTGTTGTTTCGTTTAAGGCCGATGCACTGGAGAAACAAGCTGCACAACAACTTCAGCAATATTTATCCAAACTATCTGGCACTGAAATTCAGGTTGTCGCCGAAAGTGATTATAAAGGCAAAAGGGCGATCTATATTGGAAAAACGGATTATGCCAATGCGCAGAAAATCGATTTCAACAAGATAGCAGGGGATGGGTACGTCTATAAATCTGCAGGCAAAAATTTAATTATAGCAGGTGGAAATAAAAAGGGAGTTCTTTATGGTATTTATGATTTTCTGGAAGGATTAGGCTTTAGGAAACTGGCGCCCGATTACGTGTACATCCCAAAAGTAAAAGAAAATGACCCGGCGAAATTGGACAGGTCATTTAGCCCGTCAATCACTTATCGTACTACCTCTTACGGGCAGATGGGCGACCAGGAATACAATGACTGGAACAAACTTTCATCCCGGAGCGATTGGGGATTATTTGTTCATACGTTTGCTACATTGATGCCTCCTGAGCAATACGGGAAAACGCATCCGGAGTACTATTCCCTGGTAAATGGAGTACGACAGCCAGCTACGCAACTGTGCTTATCAAACCAGGAAGTTGCGGATGTATTGATAGCTAACCTACAAAAGAAAATTGCAGAGAATCCTGCTGCCTCATATTGGTCCGTTAGCCAGAATGATAATGATCAATATTGCCGTTGCGATAATTGTACAGCCTTAAACAAAAAATATGGTGACGTGCCGAGCGGCTCAATTATTTATTTCGTCAACAAAGTTGCCAAGGCCATTCCCGGTAAAATTATTTCTACACTGGCCTATTGGTATTCACGTAAAGCGCCACAAAACATCAGCATTGAACCTAATGTCAATATCATGCTTTGTAATATCGAGAGCACAAGACAAGCCCCGGTTTATGAAACTGATCCTGCATTCTCAAAAGATTTGAAGGATTGGGGCGCGCTGACAAAAGACATCCTGATATGGGATTATAACATTCAGTTTACCAATTATTTTAGCCCGTTTCCAAACCTTTATACCTTAAAGCCGAATGTGAAGTTTTATACAGACAATCATGTCAACGCATTATTTATGCAGGCGAATGACGAACCTGCAGCGGAAATGGCATTATTGCGCAGCTATATGATCTGTAAGTTAATGTGGACGCCTGATGCCGATGAAAAAATGATCATGAATGAATTTCTGAATGATTATTATAGCGCCGCCGGACCAGACATTCTAAGGTATATTGAGAGCATGCAACAATCTTTGGTAAAAAGCGGCATGAAGCTAAATATTTTTGGCGGCCCTATTGATGCAAAAGAGGGGTATCTGTCAGCAGAGATGATGTCGCATTATAAACAACTTTTTGATAATGCCGAAAATGCGGTCAGCAATGATCCTGAATTATTGCGACGCGTACAGGTAGCCCGTTTACCCATCATGTATGCTGCGATACAAATCGGCAGAACGGAAATTAACACGCCCGGAAGTTTGTACCAGCGGGATGCTAATGGTGTCGTAACGGGTAAGCCGGAAATGATAGCGCTTGTGAACCGGTTTGTCGATGGTTGCATTCGCGAAAAAGTAAAATTGATAAGGGAGCGAAGCGGCAGCCCGGAACATTTCCTTGCAGCCTACAACCGCATCTTTACCAACATGAAAGAAACCGGTAAGGATAAAGCATTTAAGAAAAAAATCACACCGGTCACCAATCCTGCTGCTAAATCCAAAGGCGTGGAAAGCCTTACTGACGGCGTGTTTGCATCTTACGAATCGTGGCAGTCGCCTGATCCTAATTGGGTTTATTATGCCGGAAGCCACATGGATTTGATATTGGATCTTGGCGAAGTGATGCAGGTCAGCGCGGTCAACATTGATTTTCTTAATCCCCAGGCCCAGCCAGACTGGCATTTAATGGCCTTGCCGAAATACGTGACTTATGCAACATCAACAGACGGAGAAAAATATGGTGACGCCATCCGGATTGACAATCCAAATAACCCGAATCCTATAGAAAATCCCGGCATCAGTAAAATTTCTATTCAATCGTTTAAAACAAATCTGAGCGGCTCAGTACGCTATATCAAAGTTCATGCAGAAAGCCTGTTAACGGCGCCTTCATGGCATATCCGTGCGGGGCAACCTATGTCGATATATACAGATGAGATTGTGGTAAGTTAGTTCAGCAAGTTGAGATATGCGATGTCGCAGGCGTTAGAATTTCAAAGGCGGCGTTGCAGTTTTCATATCACAGAAGTCCGGTTAATTTGCATGATGGCCGCCAGGACTTATCCGTTCAGTCACTGCTCAATTCATTTTTATTTTTATTCTTATTGTTTATGCAAGTTCCGACGCAGCGATCTCCCAAACCCTTGTTTTCACGGGTTTCTATAGCCTTCAAGTAATCTTATGTAATAGTGTAAAATCTTTATTCCCTGTTTGCAAGTTGCCTGATATCCGCAACCTCCAATACATTCTTAGGATAACCAACCGTTACTGCGTATATCATCGCGCGGCCTACTTCCTGCAGGGTTAGCACGCTTTTGGGCGAAATAAATTGTATGATCCTCACCAGCAACTTCACCACCGGTTTCCAGTTTTTCTGATCTGCAAAAGGCTTCATCACACCCGGACGAAAATTATATTCCGCCTTAAACGGCAGCTTCGCCAGGTCGTTCTCTGTTTTCCCTTTTACCCGCGCCCACATCATCCGGCTCTTTTCACTGGTGTCTGTTTTGGCGCCGGATACATAAGTGAATACCATATTTTCGTTTACGCGTAACAGTGATTGGGCAAATGCCATCGTGGTATCATACGTGAGGTGGGTAAACACGGCTTCGTTCTTTCCCACAGAACTTACACCGGCGCAAAAAAAGCAGGCATCATGGCCTTTTATATTTTCTGAAAAGGCATCCAGCTTTAAAAAATCGGGCACCAGCAACTCTTTTAGTTTGGGATGCTGCATTTCGTAATGCCTGCGCGAAACGATAAGCACCTCAGCTACCTGTTCGTTTTGCAAACATTCAAACAGCACGCCTTCGCCTACCATACCCGTAGCGCCCGTGATGATTACTTTTATTGGAGACATAATTCTAAAATTAATGCTGCGAAGTTCGGGAGAAAAGAGGAATGAAAATTTGGAAGGAAAAGTTTGTTGTGGGTAGAAACAGTGAAAGGACAAATAAAAGGGATTTTCATTTTTTTTTCCGTCATTGCGAGGAGCCCCTAAAAATCATCATCGGTTATGTAAGATCATAAGGCGGGATGGCAATCTGTTTGTTATGTGATTGCTCATCATTTTTACGCCTCACCCCCGGCCCCTCTCCAAAGGGAGAGGGGGGAAGTGCACCCTGGCAGAAAGAGTAAACGAACCTTGCCGGCCGGCAGGCAGGTAAATAAGGAGAATTTTCATTTTGCCCGGTCGGGACGCTTGGTTTTCGCGGCCTGAACGATTTGTGCTTATTCTGTCATTTACGCCTCACCCCCGGCCCCTCTCCAAAGGGAGAGGGGGGAAGCGAACAATTACAAAACAGTAAACGAACCTTGCCTGCCGGCCGGCAGGTAAATAAGGAGGATTTTCATTTTGCCCGGTCGGGACGCTTGGTTTTCGCGGCCTGAACGATTTGTGCTCATTCTGTCATTTACGCCTCACCCCCCGCCCCTCTCCAAAGGGAGAGGGGGGAAGTGCACAATTACAAAACAGTAAACGAACCTTGCCTGCCGGCAGGCAGGTATATAAGGAGAATTTCCCTTCTGCGCGTCATTGCGAGGAGCCCCTAAAAATCATCATCGGTTATGTAAGATTATCAGGCGACAGCCTGTCCCGACCTTCCTTCGGGATGGCAATCTGTTTACAAGCAGTAACACAAAGGTCTGTTTGTAACGTTGCCCTGCCCCTCTTCAGGGATTTGGTATTTTCTCAAAAAACTCAATAATACTTTTAACTTCGCTCACATAATATTTTTAGAATGATTCTAAAGATATTTATTCTGTCCCCAACCCACTCTCCGCCTGCGACGAAGAGGGGCCGTGGTACTTAATGCCAGCAAGCGTTTCATTGACTTAGCCGGATAAATAGTGATTAACAGTAATGATTAAACGAAATTTAAATTAACCCATCCACATGAAAAGATGTATTTTATTCACCTCAACTTTCTTCTTTTTAATAACCGCCACCGCGCAGAAATTTGCAAACCTTGCGCTCACGCCGCCGATGGGTTGGAATAGCTGGAATACCTTTCAGACCAATATTTCAGAGAAATTGGTGATGGAAACGGTTGACGCGATAATTGCTTCCGGGATGAAAGAGGCAGGGTATCAATATATTGTTTTGGATGATGGCTGGATGACGAAGCAAAGAGATATCAATGGCAATCTTGTTCCTGATCCTAAGAAATTTCCACATGGTATGAAGGCATTGATCAATTATGTGCATTCAAAAGGATTGAAGTTTGGATTGTATAATTGTGCCGGCACAAAAACCTGCGCGGGCTATCCCGGAACAAGAGGTTACGAATACCAGGATGCAAGATTTTATGCCAGCCTTGGAATTGATTATTTAAAATATGACTGGTGTTATACAGATGGAATTGAAGCCCAGGAAGCTTACCGAACGATGAGCAATGCACTTCGCGTTGCAGGCCGTCCGATAGTTTTCAGCCTTTGTGAATGGGGAGAAAATAAACCCTGGGAATGGGCCGGGAGTGTGGGAGAACTCTGGCGCACTACCGGCGACATTGCCCCGGTATTTGATGGCTATTCAGCGCATGCTACCTGGAAGCAAACCGGGGTAATGCCGATCATTGACCAACAGGAAGGATTGAGAAAATATGCGGGCCCCGGCCATTGGAATGATCCTGATATGCTCGAAGCAGGAAATGGAATGAGCGAAAATGAAGACAGGGCGCATTTTTCAATGTGGTGTATGCTCGCAGCTCCATTGATAGCAGGAAACGATGTCAGAAAAATGTCGAAAGCCACTAAAGGAATTTTGACCAATAAAGAAGTGATTGCGATTGACCAGGATAAAGCAGGAATTGAAGGATTCAAATATAAGGACGCAGATAGTCTTGAAGTTTGGGCAAAACCTTTGCAAAACGGCGACTGGGCCATATGTTTTTTAAATAGATCCCATAATCCGGTACCAATAAATTTTAACTGGAAAGATGAATTGATTACTGACAATATTTTCAAAAAAACATTGAACGCAAAAGATAACAATTATAAAATAAGAAATCTTTGGACAAAGTTAAATGAAGGAGACACGCAAAAGCCACTGGAAGCTACATTGCCTTCGCACGATGTAATTATGCTGAGGTTATCAAAATAGATATTTTTGTTATTTTATGTTTTTATGTGTCGCTGGTAAGTAAAATAAGAATCGTTTTTTTTTATTTATCTACTGTAAACTTTTTCACTTTTTAAAGGATCAAACGTTTATGCATGACAGTTAGTGCGATTTTTTTTGCGAAAAAGCGGTATCTGTTTTGCTTCATTCCATAGCCATAAAAACTAAAAGACCGCACCAAAAACAGGAGCGGCCTTTAAGTAAGCGATGTAGTTAGTGAGAGATACTTATTGCACAAAAGGGCTGAGCATCATATCGCCCATTATCTGTTGCCCTCTGCCGCCGGTAACAAACGTCCTGAACCAGTATTTTTTTCCCGGTTCCAGGTTTTTAATAGTACAGCGGCTGGTGGTGCAGATGGTCTTCACCCACACACTCTGGTCCGTTGGCGGGTCCTGCGTGTACTCGAAACCAAAAGAGTGTGCGCCTTTTATCGCGTCCACCTTCAGGTCCAGTTCCCGGGGGTTGATACCGTTAGTAACCCTCAGGTTAGAAGGAGGTTTCAGCACTACACTTTGCCGCTTCTTTCTTAAAGGTAAAGCAGTGCTTACAAGGGCTTCCACATTGCCATTGGCAGTGCTGGTAACGGAATTGCCCAATTGCACGCTCAATTCAATAAGCGCGGCCCGGCGCACATTCTTGGCGGCAATGGCGTTTTGATGTTGGTACATTTTTAATAAGGAAAATGAAAAATCAATTTGATGTTGCCACTCTTTAAAGAAAGAAATTGAAAAACCAACTTGAAGAGAGCACACTTTAAGAAAGGAAATTGAAAAACCAACTTAAAGAGGCCACTCTTTAAGAAAGAAAATTGAATTCCTCCTTATAATTACCGGATAAAAAAGCAAAAACATGGTGAATGAGAATGAAAATAACATGGTTGATTCAGTTCCGTTTTAAGAAAGAGAGTGATATATTAAAATTAATTGCAAATCGAATTGTAACTAACGACAACACAGAATGTATAACACTAAATAATTGATTTTCAAATGCAATTTTTTTAGGTATGTAGCGTATTATAACATAAATTAGCGCGTTAGTGGCAATTAATCCAGACACACCAAAATGGCTGACAGAATATTAAAAGACATAAGGTTTTATGAAAGTCAGTATGAAAATATTGACGGACAAAGTATGCCTCAAGAATTGGGCAAAATTTTTATTCCGACAAAGGAGACAAATTATATTGGAAAAAGAATTGCAAGAAAACTTAATGAGCTAAAATACACTTTCGGAGAGTTTGACCATATTTATATAAACCTCACGACATTTATTAATGAAGACAGTATTGTGGTTTCAAATCGGAACATTGACAAGCGAATTAAATATATAGACTTCGGTGTTAACTCTGAAAATGTCAACTCTCTTTCTGACAACGACAAGAATAGCTTTATTAAAGCAACGACTTTTAAACTGTTGAAATATATAAGCACCGACACGAATTTGGAACTTGTTAATAAAACAGAAAGCCTTATTTCAAAGTTCGACACAGAAATCAAAATTCACTTTAAAGTAAAAGAAACCAATTCGTATAAAATTGACATTTACTATCAAATAGAATCAGTAAACGGCGGTACACAGGCAATCATTGAGTACAAGGACAAAAAAAGCAATGTTTGTAGTTTCAGTAATTACAAACTTCAATTTTACGAAGACATTTACACTTTGGTGGACACAATTAATTTGGCAGACGATAAAATAATATTGAAACCGAAGAAATCTTTTATTGCTAACATTCAAAATGAAAGATATCCATCACCAATTGAATTAAAACTTGCAGACTTTGAAAACTTTAACTGCCACTAACATTCGCATTTATGCAAGTCTGGCTGAAGTGCTAACAATGAGCTGTGGTGCATCTTTCAGCAGTAGTCCGGGCTGAAAAAACTTTATTGAGCGATGGTAATAACAATGAACTTTTAATTATAAATTTGGCAGCGGTTCCGGCAGAAAGGAATTCTAATTCCAGTCCTGCATAAATGCGTAGCCGTTATGCGCCATTAGAACAACCGTTGCTGCTTAATAGCGTTTCTAAATCTTTTTTCTGACGATTGACAATAATCTTCATCAATCTCAAAGCCGACAAAGTCAAAGCCGTTTAGATAACAAGCAATCCGACTGGAGCCGGAACCGACATGAGTATCTAAAACGCGTTGACCTTTTTCGGCATACTTTGACAAAATCCAGTTATAAAGTTTTTCGGGTTTTTGTGTCGGATGTATTCTTATTATATCTGCATTTTGAGGACGCATATAAAATGTTTTTGCACTTTCATTAAAAGAAGTCCAGGCATATTCACAGCTTGCAAATGATACATCTTCCGGTTGTTGTTTATCCCAAATTATAAAACATCTTGTGGGCGGCAAATCAAAATAATTCCCGCCCCAAATAATTTGATTTTTAGAAACACGAAACAATTCAGTAAAATATTCAACTAAAGGCTTTGTATTATCCCATTTCTTTTTGCCGCCATAATGACCAAGCCTGCCACTTGAATTTATATCTATTCCGTAAGGCGGGTCAACAATAGCTAAATCAAAGTATTTATCAGGATAATGTTTCATGCCTACGACACAATCCATATTATAGAGTTCGGAGAGCGGACTACCGGAAAACGGCGCATAACATTGCATTGGCAATACTTGGGCTGACGGAAATAATTCGGCTTCCGGTTCGCTATTGGGCTCCAGTTCCGGCTGACGTAATTCTATTGAGCTATTAATCATAAATCTGTTCTTTTTGTTTGTTTACTGTACATTTGTTCCGGCGAAAGGGATACTAATTCCCAAGCATCGCCAATGCTCTAACGTTGGCAGTAATTTTAGAGAGATTTCGTAAATGACAATAACCAGACAAATTTTACTTGATTATTGCGACAAATTCTTAAATGACGAGATTGATAAGAAAATCATTCAAGACTTTGCATGGGATGCTATTACCTCAGACGACTTTGAATTTGTTGACGATGAAATCATTTCGGACATAATCTTTGAGTGGGACAACGAAGACATAAATTTTGAAATCAATAAGACCAACATTCAACTTTGGAAAAAACGTCTTTTAACTGGACAAGACAATTTGGTTGCTTATAATGTCTGGAACTCTCACATCGAAAGTCAAAAAGAAACTTGTGCGACACATAATTCTCAATGGAAGCCTATAAATAAAAAATTAAGAGTTGGAGTTTCTACAAACCTTGACAAAGACCCAATCAACGGACTAAGGCACCCAAGCGAAGAAAGAACGACAGGCTGGTTCATTTGGACGGGTGATTATTCAGAAGCCGATGATTTTTTTCAACCAATGTGTGCAGAACATTTGCTACAATTAAGACCAGACATTATTAAGTATTTAGGACTTGACATTGGTTTTAGATTTCTTGCTGACAAAAATGGTTACGAAGACGTTTGGTATGACGAAAAACTAAAAAATATTTAGAGCGACTACGAAGGGAAACTACTGCCAACATTGGGCTTGCTTCTACGCTGGCTGAAGGAATAATCATCAGCTTTTGTTCGCTGTTCATCAGTAGTTCCGGGCTGAAAATTCATTGTTCAGCTTTTGTAGTTATCTTCGGCTTTGGGTTCGCTGTTGGGCTGATCGTTCGGGCGAAAAGTTCATTGAATACCAGCGCAGCAGCAAGCCCTACCGTTGGCAGAAATTTTATGGTGACACTTCAAAAAATATGTACAATTTTTATTCTCTTGATACTTGCAGGTTGTTCGAATGGGTATGTCAAAGAGAAAGGGATAGTTTATTATAGACATTGGGACGCATCGGACGGGGAACGCAAATTCAAGATTGATGCAAATCCTAAAACCTTTATGATTTTCAAATTCGACAAATACGCCAAAGATGACAAAACTGTTTTTTATGAAGGCAGGGTAATTAATTGCGCAGATAATAGAACTTTTGAGCCAATTGCAGAATTTTATGCAAGAGATAAAAATAGAGGATATTATGGCGAATACCCGGTTAAGAACTCAAATGGAAAAACCTTTAAAGTAATCAACGGATACTATTCGACAGACGGCAATGATTATTTCTATGATACATCTGCTTTAAATATGACTGACCCTAAAAGTTTTAAGTTTGTTTATGGCGAAGGTGATTTTGACTGTTGGACAACAGACGGAAAATATTATTATTATAACAGCTATAAAGTCCCGTCAGACGATTATGCCAATTTAACCATTTATAAAAAAAGCGGCGGTATCTCTAAAGACAGACATTGGGTATATTTTCTTGACCATAAACTTAATTATGACATTGACGGAAAGAAAGTAGTTGATACAATTGACATTCCTTCATTTAAGGTAACAGGCTATATCGAATGCAGAGACAAATATGGCTGCTTTAATGTTTATCATGGACGTGAAAATTGCGACAACTAAAAACATCTGCCAACATTGGGTTTGCTTCTACGCTGGCTGAAGGAATAAATATCAGCTTTTGGTTCGCTGTTCATCAGTAGTTCCGGGCTGAAAATTCATTGTTCATCTTTTGTAGTTATCTTCGGCTTTGGGTTCGTTATTGGGCTGACGTTCGGGCGAAATGTTCATTGAATGCCAGCGCAGCAGCAAGCCCTAAACGTTATCGGCAATACCACCTCAGTCCTTAAAGCATATCATGACAGACAAACTATATTTTAAATTTGCAATTGGTTGGACAATTTTCTTACTTCTTTTATTCCTCGGATTTTCTTCACCGCCAGGAGAAACATCAGGAGGGGAGCAAATGCCTCTGACTAGAATTGCATATTTTATACTTGCATTTATTATAGGCCAAGTAATTTTATTAATAGTATATTTTGTCAGACCTAAAAATAACATTTCCGAAGAGAATGAACTCTAAATCTGAAATGCTCTTTCTTTTTTAACCAAACCGTTTTTCATCTTTTGATTTTGTGAGACACCAGAACTATTTCCTTTGTTGGAGACAAATTTTTAATTCAAAGAAAAATGTTGAAGGTCTTTTTATCTTTTTAAAGCTCTTTTCGGTTTGACAGAAAAGCTGTTTTATAATTTTCGAATTTTTATTTCAGCAGACAAATGAACTGTTTTCCTGTTTGACAAACACTTTAAATTCATGAGAAAAATTATAAAACGTCTTCACTCTTATTCGTGGCTTTTACGGTGGAACAGGAAAACTCATTTTGTGGTTTTTGCATTTTTTTTTCGCAAGACAAAGGACATGTTTTAAAAACATAAATCCTGAATATTTGTTCGTTTGCTGTGAGAGAAAGAAAAATATTTATTGAAATTTAAACGGTTGACAGAAATGAATATGCCGATAACATGCGGTTTTGCACAAGCGGGGCTAACGGAATAACAATGAGCATTGGTGCATCTTTCAGCAGTAGTTCCGAGCTGAAAAATCTTTATTGAACAATAGTAATAACAATGAACTTTTAATTATAAATTTGGCAACGGTTCCGGGCAGAAGGGAATTCTAATTCCAGTCCTGCATAAATGCGTAGCCGTTATCGGCAATTTCGCAGCGCCCTTTATTCATCGGGGTTTGACAGAAAAGTCCAAGCTGTTTGCATAACTTTTTTTTCGGTTGACAGTTTTCGCCAGGACAACTTTTTTATGAAAATTGTTTTCCTGTTTTGAGAGATTATTCTGACAGAAAAAAAGTGCAAAGTGCTTTCACTTTTTCATTTCTCTTTTCGGCTGGACAGGAAAGTTATTTTGTAGTTTTTTGAGTTTTTTTTTCGGCAGACAACAGAACCGTTTTCATGTTGGCAAAAAATTTATAACTCAAAGAGAAAATAAAATTTCATCCTTTTCATTTCTCTTTCGGTTGACAAAAAAACTGTTTTATAGT
>Ga0134126_10002717_pt1 | contig 22229 bp, 18 predicted proteins | sample KB31752_FD_96881 | JGI IMG/M metagenome (GOLD analysis project Ga0134126, IMG submission 96881) | Terrestrial soil microbial communities with excess Nitrogen fertilizer from Kellogg Biological Station, Michigan, USA - KB3-175-2 | ecosystem: Environmental > Terrestrial > Soil > Unclassified ... | reverse complement strand
GTGCAAAGCCGCCACCGGTGGTGTCAGGCAGACGGGAAGTTCCGCTGTCCAAGAATACCAGAAGGCGGAATGTTCCAGGCGTCTATACCCGCGCCAGGCTGGCCTTGAGCCATTCCCGATATCCGCTGCTCGCGGTTTCGACGGAGAGGACCAGGAATTCGGGCGTCTCGTAGGTGTGTAAAGCGACCAGGCGATTGTAGAGGGAATTGAGCTGGTGAATATCGGTCTTGAGCAGAAGCAGAGTTTCGCTGTCGGTCTGCACCTCGCCGCGCCAGCAATAGACGGACTCTGCTCCTGGCACCGCTGTCGCACAGGCGGCGAGGCGTTCTTCCACCAGCGTGCGCCCCATCTTCGCGGCGGCGTCGCGACTTCCGGTAGTCGTGAGTACGATGCGAATGTCTGGATTCGATTCAAGCATGGCTCTTCTCCAGAATCAGTATGGCAGCGGCCGAGGATGGAAGTATGGGACTGCGATCACACGATAGTGTGAGATGGAGCAGGCGGCGGGCCAGATTTGCTCAATAGCCATCCCGGAAGGCAGTATGGAAATCACGGCCCGCGAGGGCCCGCGGAGGAGCGGGGAAGATGGCAAGTGCGATCAAGTTTGGCACCTCGGGTTGGCGCGCCATTGTGGCCGATGAGTTTACCGTCGAAAATATTCGTCTGGCCGTGGCGGGTATCGCAGAATATGTGAAGAAGCAGCCGGCGCCGCATCGCGTGCTGGTTGGCCGCGATCCCCGCTTCCTGGGCGAGAGCTTCGTCGATGTGGCGGCGCGCGTGCTTGCGGGCGCCGGCGTGACGCCGGTCGTGATTCCGGACCCCGCGCCCACGCCGGCCATCTCGCACGCCGTGCGCAAGCTCAAGACGGTTGGCGCCATCAACTTCACCGCCTCGCACAATCCGCCGGAGTACAACGGCATCAAGTATTCGACCCCCGACGGCGCACCCGCGCTCCCCGAGGTTACGAAGCAGATTGAAGCCGCGGTGAACCGCATTGCCGATAGCGGAGGCAAGACCCCGATGGCGAGTCCTCCGGAGGGCGGCTTTGAAACGGCCGATGTGAAGGAATCGTTTCTCAAGCGCCTGGGCGAGCTGCTAGATGTAAAGGCGATCGCGAAATCCGGAATGAAGGTGGTCTATGACCCGTTCTGGGGCGCGGGGCGCGGTTATAGCTGTCACCTCCTGCGCCAGGCCGGCGTGACCGTGGAGACGGTTCACGATTATCGCGACGTGCTGTTCGGAGGGCATGCCCCCGAGCCGGACGATCATCTGCTCGGCGCGGCAAAGCGGAAGATGCGGGACATTGGCGCGAAAATCATCATTGCCACGGACGGAGATGCCGACCGCTTCGGCATTGTGGACGAGGACGGTACGTTCATCCAACCCAACTACATCATCGCCCTGCTGTTCGATTACCTGGTGGAGACCCGCGGATGGAAAAACGGCGTCGCCAAGAGCGTGGCGACCACAAACTTAGTCAACGCGCTGGCCGAGCACCACAACGTGCCCCTGTACGAGACGCCGGTGGGGTTCAAGTACATTGGCGAGCTGATCATCGCGGATAAAATCGCCATTGGCGGTGAGGAGTCAGCGGGTCTCACCATTCGCGGGCACGTGCCGGAGAAGGATGGCATCATCGCCGGGCTCCTCGTTACCGAGATGGTGGCGGTGCGCGGCAAGAGCATTGGCGTGCAGCTTCGGGAATTGTTTGCCAAGGTTGGTTCCTTCTACCCGGTTCGAGAGAACTTCCGCTTGACCCCGGAGGTGAAAGCCCGGTTCACTGAGAAGTTGAAGGCGGACCCGACAGAGCTGAGCGGGCGCAAGGTGAAGCAGGTGGTGCGCACCGACGGGCTCAAGCTCATTCTGGAGGACGGCTCCTGGGTGTGCTACAGGCTGAGCGGGACAGAGCCGGTCGTGCGCGCCTATACCGAGGCGCGGAGCGAGAAGGACATGGAAGCGCTCAAGGCGGCGGCTGAAAAGTTCGTGATGTCGTAGAGGCAGGAAACAGGCACCAGGCAACACAAATCACGGGATTAGGAATAGGGAGAAGGGCGACGCTCTGCGTGAACTGCGGGGCCGGATCTCTGGAAGTATGCAGGAACATTCACAGGAACCTGAGATGTTTGCTCCCCCACCGGAGCCAAAGCAGGCCGCATCGCCGCCGATGCCTGAGCGTGTGCTTAACTGGGCATCGCGCGCCTGGCGCACAGCGGGGAGCGTGGTAGCGGTGGCGCTCGCTCTGCTGTTGGGTTGGCACGCGGTCAATGGGCGGCACGGTCTTTCGGCATGGGAGCAGAAGCGCGTCGAAGATAAGCAATTGCAGAAGCAGATCGACGACCTGCAGCAGGAGAACTCCCGCCTGCGTGTTCGCGTGGACAAGCTGAAGTCCGATCCCGATGAGATAGAGCACGAGGCGCGGGAAAAACTGCGCTATGCCAGGCAGGGCGAAGTTATCGTCGACTTGTCCAGCGAGGCGAAGCCGGCGCAGCAGACGGTCGCCAAGTAAGCAGGCCGGTCTCCGCACACAATTTTGGCGGGTTCCTATTTCAATCGTTGCGGGTCCGTGCGGCGAAGTTTCATCCGGCGAGCCGCAGACGCTGATTAAGGAATGGTGCCGTCATGCTGCGCGGCGCGGATGCGATCTGCTGGGGCGTCCCGTCGGCCACAATGCGCCCGCCTTCTTCGCCGGCTCCCGGTCCCATGTCGATGATCCAGTCGCTGGCGGCGATAATCTCCATGTCGTGCTCAATCACAACCACGGAGTTGCCGGCGTCCACAAGGGCATGCAACTGCTGCAGCAGGCGCTCCACATCGAGCGGGTGAAGGCCCGTGGTGGGCTCGTCCAGAACATACAGGGCATCTCCGCGCCCTGCCCGCTGTAGCTCGGTCGCGAGCTTGATGCGCTGTGCCTCTCCGCCGGAGAGTTCTGTCGCGGGCTGCCCCAGGCGAAGATATCCCAGGCCCACTTCGCGCAGAGTTGCCAGTGAGCGTTGTACTGGCGGTTCGTCTGCAAAGAACGCCAGAGCCTCGTCCACCGTCATGCCTAATACTTGTGCGATGTTCTTGCCGCGGTACTGCACCTCCAGCGTCTTAGCATTGAAGCGGCTACCGTGGCATACCGGGCAAGGCGAGTACACGCTGGGCAGGAAGAGCAACTCGACACAAACGAAGCCCTCGCCCGCGCAGCGGTCGCAGCGGCCGCTGGCCACATTAAACGAGAATCGGCCGGCACTGTACTTGCGTTGCTTTGCGGCTTTGGTCTGCGCAAAGAGGTACCGGACATGATCGAAAAGCCCGGTGTAGGTTGCCATGTTCGACCGCGGAGTGCGGCCGATCGGTTTCTGGTCCACGCGAATGAGGCGGCGAATGCCGCCGAGGCCGCCGACCAGGGCGCCCCCGGCACGCTCGGTTTTCCTCGTCTCGGAGTCGTCGTAGGACTCTTCCATGGAATGGCCGAGAGCCTCCGCGATGAGGTCGACCAGCACCCGCGAGACTAGCGTGGACTTTCCCGATCCGGAGATACCGGTCACGGTGGTGAGCACCCCCAGCGGAAAACTGGCATCCAAATCGTTCAGATTGTGCAGGTGAATGCCCTTGAGGTGCAGCCACCCGCGCGGCTTGCGAGGGCTGCGCGATACCCGGTTGACCTCCGCAAAGAGATAGCGTCGCGTGTGCGATCTGGGGATGGCGCGCAGTCCGGCAGGCGGACCGCTGTAAAGAATCTCGCCGCCTTCCGATCCCGCCGCCGGACCGACGTCTACCAGCCAGTCGGCACAGCGCACCACATCCAACTCGTGCTCGACCACAAACAGGGAGTTGCCCGCCTGCTTGAGCGTATCGAGCGCGCGAAGCAGAGCCCGCGTGTCGTGCGGATGCAGACCCGCGGATGGCTCATCGAGCACGTACACCACACCAAACAGGTTAGAGTGCATTTGCGTGGCGAGGCGGAGGCGTTGCAATTCGCCCGGCGAGAGTGTCGGCGTGCTGCGATCCATTGATAGATAGCCGAGTCCCAGGTCCTGCAGCACCTCGAGGCGGGCGATAATCTCTCTTCCGATGCGTTGCCGCACCTCGTGTTTCTCCGCCGTGTGCGTGGGCGCCGATGCCAGCAGCGATTGAAAAAGCGAGCGCACACGTTGCAGCGGCATAGCCGCGATTGCGGCAATATCCAGGCCCGCGATCTTCACCTCGAGCGCATCCGGGCGCAGGCGCTTGCCGTCACACGCGGCGCAGGGTTGCGAAAGCATGAACCGCGCCACACGGTTCTTCATCATCGCGCTTTGGCTGGTGGCGAAAGTCTGCAGGACATAACGGCGCGCGCTCGAGAAGGTGCCCATGTAGCTGGGTTCCATCTTCTGGCGCAAGGCGCGGCGCGTTTCGGCGGGGGTGAACCCCGCGTATACGGGAACCGTTGGCTGTTCTTCGGTGAACAGGATCCAGTCGCGGTCTTTCTTCGCCAGTTCGCGCCATGGTTTGTCCACGTCGTAGCCTAGGGTCACGAGGATGTCCCGCAGGTTTTGTCCCTGCCACGCGGTGGGCCACGCAGTCACGGCGCGGTCGCGGATCGTGAGGGACGGGTCCAACACCATCGACCGTTCGCTCACCGAGTAGAGATGGCCCAGTCCGTGGCATTCCGGGCAGGCGCCCTCCGGCCGGTTCGCAGAGAAGTTCTCCGCATAGAGCATGGGGCGCCCGGGAAGGTAATCGCCCGCTCGCGAAAAAAGCATGCGCAGTAGATTGGAGAGTGTGGTCACGCTGCCTACTGAAGAGCGCGTAGTCGGCGTGCCGCGCTGCTGCTGCAAGGCCACCGCGGGTGGGAGGCCCTCGATCGAATCCACTTCCGGCGTGCTCAATTGATGGAAAAGCCGGCGCGCATAAGGGGAGACCGAATCGAGATACCTCCGCTGCGCCTCAGCGTACAAAGTGCCAAACGCGAGAGATGACTTGCCCGATCCGGATACACCTGTGAATACGACCAGCTTGTCGCGCGGGATATCGACATCGATGTTTTTGAGATTGTGCTCGCGCCCGCCCCGCAGCCGAACCATCGAATCGCGATGGGCCGCCGGGTGGGCATTGTTGTGGATTGCAAGCGGGGAGGCCGTGTCTTCGCGATCTTGCGATGGTCGGCGCGTCTTTTCGGTCACGAGGCTTCCTGCAGTGGCTGCGCATGGTTGCAATCGCAGCCTCGCTCTGCGATGCAGAGATGGGTTGAGTTGGAGAGGGGGTTGCTCGCGGGGAGCTTAGAAATCGATATGAGTGCGAACCGACCCTACCCACGCGGGTCCCCGGTCGCGGTTGTAGCCTGGGTCGCCGATGTGCTGCACATCGACGGAATAGAACAGCCCGTGCCATGCGTGCCGCGTGTAATAGCTTTCGATAATATTCTCGCGGCCGTAGTTCAGCCCGCCATCCCCCAGCAGAAAGCCGAGTCCGCCCAGCGCCAGGTAGCGCTGGTGATCGCGCTTGATGGCATTGGAGACCATGGCGATGCCGACTCTGTCTTCGTTGCGGCCAAAGCGGCGCATGAAGTAATCCCCGCCGGCCTCGACCGTCTGGTCAACCTCGGTGTAGGCAAAGGATTCGTGCTGGCCCTCGTTCCAGCCGAACCGGCCGAAGATGCGCAGGTTTTCCGTGATCTCCTGCTGGGTGTTATAGCCGAAGCCGTACTTGAGCGCGCCGAAGTGTTCGTGCGCCAGGATGTTCGGGAATGCGTCCTGTCCAGCCACGTATGCCCGCACCGCCTCGCGATAGCTGCCCATATGTGCGTTGTTGGCGAAGAACAGAACCCGCGTCACGCCTTTGCGGCTGGACAGCAGAGACTTGCGCAGCTCGAATTCGACGTTTTGGCCATGTGCGCGACTGAAAGCCCAATCCATACTGACGCCGTTGGCGACGACGGGCATGGCGAAGGCGCCGTAGCGCAGGCTCCAGGTGACGTCGTCGTACTCGGCCATTCCGCCCACGGTATAGCCGCGCGTATCGGCCGCGTAGTCCCACGCTCCGTTGTTGTCCACCGTCCAATTCATGAACTGCAGGTGCGAGTCAGAGCCGATATCGTTGATATCGAAAAAATCGGGCAGGCTCATCTTGCCCGCGCGGAACTCGATGCGCCGCTGCGGAACCTGGCTGGCGAGGGCAAAAAAGTTCGGTTCCTGCGGAGCGGTCGTTCCGGTCAGTCCTACGACCTGATGAACCTCGTAGCGCGCTAAATACGGCGCGCTACCCAGGCTTGGGTTGCGTACCACGTCGAGATTGGTGAAGCCGGCGAGCCCGAGCGCTTCGCTTAAGCCTCGGCCCCCGGCCGATTCCACATCGAGGATCAGGTCGGTGTTATAGCGAATCGAGCGCGTGGGGCGTACGGCGGCATAGAGCGTGCTGACAATCGATGTCTTGTACTCGGCGGAATTGCGGAAACTGTTTGGCCCCTCGTAAGGCGAATGAAACGGAAGGCGCCCCTGGAAAATGATGTTGGCTTGGCCGGAGAGCCAATAGCGGCGCCCGTCGGGATGCGGAAACATGGTAACGATCGGCTTTGGCTGCTTCTCAGCAGCCGTCTCAAGAGCCGGCGCGCTGGGCGGCGGAATTTGAGGCTCGCGGTGCGATAGCGATGCGCTGTCCGCGATGCGGGCGACCGAATTCGGCAGCGGCGCGGAGGGAAGCTGCGCGCGCAGAATTCCCGTTCCCGCCAGCAGTGCGACCGCAGGCAGCGCGAGCAGAAATCTGGGTGCTGCGCAGCGGATCATCTCAACCCTTCCCTCACCTGGTTACGGGGTATCATGAGAGAGAAAAGCGAGACCTCTCACTGGGTTTATACCAGACCGCTCTTGGCTATGAAACCCGGTATCAGGCCAGCGAAGGAGCCTATGGCGGCCGATCGACAGACGGACAAGCGGATCCTGCGCGTGCGCAAATTGCGAGGTCAGTTGGAAGCGGTGGAACGCTCCCTGAACAACCATGGTGAATGCGGCGATCAGTTGATGCTGCTGGCGGCGCTCCGGGGCGGCGTGAATGCGCTCATGCGCGATGTGCTGGAGACGCATATTCGTTTTCATCTGACCGATGGATCGAAGGAGCAGATTGCGCCGGAGCTGGCCGAGGATCTGGTTGACCTCGTTCACGCCTACCTGAAATAGCCACATTGGTGCTCCAATCGCATCTGCACGCCGGTTGCCAGATCGGAGGCGAATTGTTAACACCGGATTGTTCGTTGTGTGTGCCTTCGGCCGCGTTGCGATGGAAGTGCACATGCCCACGCGAATGCCCAGCGCCCGAGCCGCTATGAGTATGCGGAGTTCCCTCCTGCTTGCGTGCCTCGCAATTCCCTCCGCGACGGCCGCTGCGCAAGGAATGCCGATGCAGATGGGTGGCCCCGCCGGTACGGTCTCCGCCAACGTCTTGCGCCATGCGGCCTCGGGCACCGGCCTGGAACCCGGAGCGACCACACCGTCCACGCTAATGCGAATGACCGGCAACCGATGGATGCTGATGCTGCACGGGGTTGCGTTTGCAGTGGAGCAGCAGCAGACTGGAGCGCGCGGTCATGGCAAATTTTTCTCAGTGAATTGGCTCATGCCAATGGCGCAGCGCGACTTTGGCCGCGGACAACTGACCCTGCGCGCGATGATAAGCCTGGAGCCGGCGACCATTACCGGGCGCTATTATCCGGAGCTGTTCCAGCAGGGCGAGACGGCATTTGGAAAGCCCATCGTCGACGGGCAACATCCTCACAACTTCTTCATGGAAATTGCGGGAATGTGGGATCAGCGGCTGGGAAAAAAGGCACTGATCACAGTCTACGCAGCGCCGGTGGGCGATCCCGCGCTGGGTCCGGTGGCCTATCCGCATCGCGCTTCCGCGAGCGAGGATCCGCTGGCGACGCTGGGCCATCACCTCGAAGACTCGACTCATATCTCCTACGATGTGGTGACGCTGGGGCTGACCGCAGGAGGCACGCATGGAGTGCGGCTCGAGGGCTCCGGTTTCCATGGACGGGAACCGGACGAGAATCGCTGGCACATGCAGGCCGGACCCGTGGACTCCTGGTCTGCGAGATTGTCCCTGGCGCCAAACAGTCACTGGGTCGGGCAGTACTCCCTGGGAAGATTGCACTCACCGGAAGCCGTACACCCGCAGGAGGACGTGCTGCGGCAAACGGCGTCATTGGAATGCCACTACGGCAGCACCACCAACCTGGATGCCACGGCACTATGGGGACGGAATCACACGGTAGGCGAGGCGCAGAATGCGAACGCATACCTGCTGGAAGCGACTCTGCATTTGGGTGAAAGGCAATCCGCGTGGACGCGGATCGAAGATGCCGATCGCACATCCGATCTGCTGAGAGCGGCGGCGCCTTCCGCAGAAACGGTGATCGGACGTGTGCAGGCGTACACGGCCGGATATGCGCATTCTCTATGGGCAGCGAAGCTGGGTGCCGCCGAACTCGGGGCGCAGGCGACAGGATATGTCACCCCCGCGCCCTTGATGGCGGAATACGGCGCGCATCCATGGGGAGTTGCTGCATTCGTGAAGTTTCAATTGGGCAAGTAGACCGCTGATACAAACAACTATGCGGGCGGCGCGAGTCATCCTACCTCCGTCCGTGCGGGAGACATCGGCGCGGGAAGAGGAGAAGGAACATGGCGCGCAAACAAGAAGGCCACGAGGTAAATCGCGGAAAGAACAGCGGATCGACGCAGAGTCACGACTCGAGTGACTCGCAATTGAGCAAGGGAGAGAAGCCCCGGGGTGGATCCGGCGACACCATGAGCGGGCGCCACGGCGCATCTCGCAACCCTTCCGGAACCGACGAGAGCGTGAGCCGGCAGTCGAACGCGGCCGCCGACGGCGGGGCGCCATCAAGGCAGACAAGCACGGCGAGCGAGGAAAAGGGGCAACTGTGAGTAAGAGTTGATCCGGTCCGAAGGCCAACGCCTCCCGACCGGATCTGATCCTCAGGCAGCCATTGACGCCGAGGAGTTGGTGCGCTGCGAAATCTGCGTGAGCAGATGGTCTGCGTGCTTTTCTTCATCGAGCGTCTTCTGCAGCACGGAGACGTGGCTAGTCAGTCCGAGTTGTTTGGCCCAATCCCGCGCGCTCCCGTAAGAAGCAATCTCGTAATGTTCCACTTTCTGCGCAGTGGCGATCAGCCCCGCGTCGCGCACCGGTCCCGTACTTGTTTCTTTCGTGATGTTTTCGCCCGAGCCCACAATGGCACTGAGAATCGGGTCAGTCTTGTCGCTGGTGTCGCCTTTAATCTCTGACAGCAACTCCTCGATGCGCGTGACGTGCATTTCGGTTTCCTGCAGGTGCGATTGGAAAGCTTGTTTGAGCTGCTCGTCTTCGGCGTGCTTGATCATCGCGGGCAGGCCTTTGACGATTTGTTGTTCAGTGGACAGCAGATAGCGGAGCTGGGCGGTGTAGAGCTCGCGCAGATTCGGAAAATCGTTGGGAGTGATCAATCCCATGGCATACCTCTCTCGATTTGCATTCATCGTGCGTACGCTTGGAAGGGATCGGACACGTTTCCGTTGCACGGCGGTCCAGACGCGAGGGGAAGGTGAATATCGGCCCAGAGAACGATGGGCGATACAGCGATTGGCAGCAAACGCGTGTTGCTGGATCGCGTCATGCGCCGGCGGGGGTGCGAAGGTCTTCGAGAGCTGCGCTCAGATCTGTGCCGAGCACGCGCTGCATGTCGTCGGTCAGCTTTGCCCCGTCCCGCGTCAGATAGAAGACGTCGATCGCGGTCTCTCCCTCGGTGTCGATGAGCGCGACTTCGATATTGCAGCGGTGATTACTCAGCACGAGCGCGATTTGGCGCAGCAGGCCGGGACCGTCCTGGGCAATTACCTGCAAAAGCGTCGAGTGAGTCGATGACAGCGAGTCGAACTGCAGGCGTGTTGCCACTTCAACTTTCATGCCGGTGCTGATGCTGGCGCGGCGCCGTGACTCCAGCATTTGCGATACAGGCACTCGTTGCGCTACCACGTCATGAATCGATCTCAGGAACCGGCCTTTCTCCGTGGGATTGAGTTCGAGGGTCCGAAAAACGTCAGAGAACTGGAAACTGTCGACGATCACTCCCTGGTCGTTCGAGAATGCGCCGGCCTTGACGATGTTCATCCCCCACGCGGCCAGCGCGCCTGCCACATCGGCAAACAGCCGGCTGCGGTCGCGAGCAATCACGGTGAGATCGAAGAGTTGGCGCAATGGGCGCAAATCGAGCTGTACGGGATCTTTTTGCAGATTGGCCGCAAGCAGGAAATGATTGCGGATGTGCTCGGGAAGCCGCGTTTGCAGGTAGCGCTGGGGCAGTCCCTCGAGGAACAGCCCTAAGGCATCGTACTGCGCCGTAGGAACCATGGCGCGGAGCCGGTTCAACAGTGTGGGATCGATGGAAGCGTGGTAGCGCACTTCGTCCACGCTGCGGTCCATGTAGTTGGCCGTGGCCATGTAGAGCTGCCACAGGTTTTCCGCTTTCCAGGGCGTGAGCGCGTCCGGGTTCACCGCCTTGATGTCGGCGTAGGTGAGCAGCGTGAGCATTTTCACCAGCGTGGGATTGCCGATCTTTTCCGCAAAGCTGCGAATGTTTTCCAGATCGAAGATGTCACGGCGAAGCGCGTTTGACATTTCAAGATGCTGCTTGATCAGCCGCAGAACCGTTTCGCGCTCTTCCGCATCGAAGTCGAGCCGCGCCATAAAGCTGTCCGCCAGCTCGACGCTCGCGCCAGTATGCTCCTCGTCGCGGCGGGCTTTGCCGGTGTCGTGCAGAAGCAATGCAAGCAGAAACAAATCAAGGCGGTCGATTTCCGGCAGCAGTTGCCCCAGGCGCTCTTCATAATCGTGCGTCGGCGTGCGCAGCCGGTGCACGTTGTCGATCGTGAGGAACGTGTGCTCATCCACCGTGTAACGGTGATAACTGTCGCGAATCACCAGCGCGTCAATGCCGTGGAACTCGGGAAGCAGCATTTCAAGCACGCCGAGAGCGTGCATCGTGCGCAGCGCGTGCGCCGCGTGCGGCCCCAGCAGCACTTCACGCAACGCGTTCCACAGGTAGGGTCCCTCGGGTACATGAATGGCGAGCGCGGGAAGCGCGTCCGTGATCCGGTCTTCAGCCGCCTGCGAGAGTGTGTAGCCGTGGGTGGCCATGAGAGAGAAGACCCGCAGGATGGCCGTGGCGTCGGAGAACTGCGCGCCGGGAAGCATGTCGATGCGACCCTGGTCGAGAACGAAATCCGTACCGGCGATGGGGGTGCGCCGCCGCCGGAATTGCTTGTAGAAGCTGACCGGAGCGGGAAGGTTTTCCATGATCAGCACAGCGCGCCGGTAAACAACACGCGCGTGCCGATAGTAGGTGCGCATCCAATACGCCGGATCGGCGGTGCCCCGGGTTTCCAGGCCGATCGAGTTCGCAGCCGCCTCATCCTGCGATTGCCAGTCCAGAGCGTTGTGGTCCCGGCCATGGCGAAAGTGCAGAAAACATCGCGCTGCAGCAAGAAAGTCGAATGCCGCTTCGGCGTCGCCCCGAGCGCTCTGGAACACGCCGCCGCGCTGGCGAGGCCATTCGCGTGTCTCCTTCAGGTGGAACAGCAGGGCGAACCAGGCAGCGAGATGGAAATCGCGCAGCCCGCCTGGGCAATCCTTCAGATTCGGCTCCAGGTGGAAGATGGTGTTCCCAAACCTGGCGTGCCGTGCGCGCGCAATCTCGCCAAGCTTTTGCGCGATCGAATTCCACTCGCTGAGCACGACGCCGGGAAACACCGTCTGGTGCAACTGCTGGTACAGCGGAAACTGGCCGGCGAGGAAACGGCGGTCAAGCGCGGCGAGAGTGAACTCGAGGTTGTCGGGATCGAACTTGCCCGCTTCCTTCAGGGTGCGCGACGCCGGGCTGGCGCGCAGTCCGATATCCCACATACCCTGAACGATGGCGCGTACGTTCTCGCGCGCCTGCTCTTCTGTCTTGTCATCGGAGTAGGCGAACAGCACGTCGATGTCCGAGCAGGGAAACAGGTCTTTCCGCCCGTAGCCGCCGAAGGCGAGGAGAGATACGTTATAAGCGGGATTCCCGGTGAACGCCCGGCGCCACATTTCAATCAGGATGCGATCCACGATGGCGGAGCGGCGGCGGATAGCGGCGGTGCCGTCACCCGTGCGCTCGAAGGTCTGACGCACGAGCGCCATCTCCCGGTGATACTGCTCCCGTAAATCGTCAACCGCGATGGCGACTGGATTCATCTGTTTGTAGGTACTGGGTTCCGCATCGAACGGATGTTCATCCAGAATAAGCGATTTAGCGGGAAAGGAGAATGGACACAGCGTAAAGCCGCTGGTCGTCCGTATCAGTGTCTCCTGTCACTTCCAGCTATCTCAACACCAGCGAATCGACTGTGGAGAAGTGGGAATCCCGTGCAAAAAAGCCGAACGGAACGGCGCCGAAGCTGCTCGACATTGTGGATAACCATCGGTTGAGGTGCTCGCGAAACTTCCTCGCATCGCTTATCGCGCGCAGCCGGGACTTGCCTCCTCCCTGTGGCGGCGGACGATGCCGGAATACCTCAATCCTGCCGACGATCCCGTTTCCCTTCCTGATGTTCCGGGAGTAGAGCAGCGAAGCGGGTGCGAAGAGCAGAAAAGCGGTGAGCCTGGCTCCGAAGATGGCCACGATTGCAACAGCAATCGGTGCGGTTCCGAACGGCCGGGCCACGATTTCTACAGAGCCGTTTCGCCGCGTTCGTCGTTGCGGATGCGGACAGCGTCGTCCACGCGGCTGATGAAAATCTTGCCGTCGCCGATACGCCCGGTGCGCGCGGCGCCGATAATGGCCTGCACCGCCTTCTCGCGCAGATCGTCGGGCACCACCATCTCGATCTTGACCTTGGGAAGAAGGTCGACGGTGTACTCGCGGCCGCGATAGAACTCGGTGTGTCCCTTCTGGCGGCCGTGACCGCGCGCCTCCAGGATCGTCATCCCCTCGATGCCCGCCTCCAGCAGCGCATCCTTTACGGCATCCAGCTTCGACGGCTGGATGACAGCTTCAATCTTCATCATTGCAGAGTGCCTCGGATAGTTAGCCTAACAGGACAGACGCGATCAACGGACAGCGCGCAAATCAGATTCGCATAAAGAGCATCAAGTGTTGAAATCGTAGCCCTCCTCGCCGTGCTGCGACAGGTCGAGACCGGCGTTCTCCTCCTCGGGAGACACGCGCAGCCCGATCGCCTTGTCGACCGCGAACAGCAGCACTAGCGTACCAACTGCCGAGATGCACCATGCCACGGCGACGCCGGCGAGCTGGTTGAAAATCTGCATCCAGTGCCCATCGAGCGCGCCGGTCGCAATCGGATTTCCCGCCGCATCGTTTCCGTATGCCGCGTTAATGGCGCTCACGGCGAAGACTCCCGTGAGGATGGCGCCCAGGGTTCCGCCGGCGCCGTGCACGCCGAAGGCATCCAGCGAATCGTCATACCCGAAGCGCGCCTTCACCTGGAACACCATGAAGAAGCAGAAGAACCCGGCCGCCAGGCCAATCGCCAGAGCCGACATGGGCTGTACAAATCCCGAAGCTGGAGTAATCGCCACCAGCCCGGCGACGGCGCCCGAGATGGCGCCCAGCGCCGTCGGCTTGCCGTTGTGGATCCATTCCGCGATCGTCCAGCCCAGGGCAGCCGTCGCTGCCGCGAAATGCGTGTTGATGAACGCGCTCGTGGCCAGCGGCCCCGCGTTCAGCGCACTGCCCGCATTGAACCCGAACCAACCCACCCACAACAGGCACGCGCCGATAAAGCTGAGCACCATCGAGTGCGGCGGCATCGCCGTGCGGGGATACCCCATGCGCTTGCCCAGGTAGAGAGCCGTGACGAGCGCAGACACGCCGGAGGTCACGTGCACCACCGTGCCGCCTGCGAAATCAAGCGAGGGAATATGGCCGCCACTCGCGTTGAGCAGGCCGCCGATTCCCCAAACCATGTGCGCCATCGGGCAGTAGACGAGCAGGGACCAGAGTGAAAGGAACAGAGCCATCGCGCTGAACTTCATCCGTTCGGCAAATGCCCCGGTAATCAGCGCCGGGGTGATGATGGCGAACATCAATTGGTAGATCATGTACGTCTGCTCAGGGATGGTCTTGGCGTAATCGGGGTTTGGAGCCAGGCTGACTCCGCGCAGAAAAACGTGTTCGAATCCGCCGATAACCGCATTGCCATGCCCGAACGCCAGCGAATACCCCACGATAGCCCAGATGATGGTAACCAGCCCCATCATCGCGAAGCTCTGCATCATGGTCCCCAGAATGTTCTTGCGGCGGACCAGGCCGCCGTAGAATAGCGCCAGCCCGGGGCCCGTCATCAGCAAAACCAGGGCGGCGGAGACCAGCATCCACCCGTTGTCGCCTGAAGTCTGCGCATTCTGGATGGCTTGCTGCAGCGCCGCGACCTGCGCCTGCGTGGCCGGAGCCGCAGGAGAAGCCGATTGGGAGAACGAGACTGTGGAAATGACGAAGAATACCAGGGGAACCACCAAGCGTATTGCCAGACGACGCATATCTCTCCTGCCGGGTAGACTATTTTCGTTCCTTCCACCAGTGTTCCGTGCCAACGGATCGGCACCTCTTGGCACAGAGCACGAGGGTGCAACTCCGTTGCAGCAGATGGTTCAGGTACTTTCTCGGGCGCGGAATCAAGAGTTGCCGGTGGAATCAAGAATGGCATGATGCGCATAAGGATGGCATGAGGAAATCCATGGCCGCTCGGGCAAACTCTGGGCAGTCTGTGTATCGTTGGCGGCGCACGTTTTTGAAACCGGACAAAGCCGCCGTTGCAGACCTGGGGCGGTCAGCCGCGCGTGTTGTCCGGCGCCTGCCCTCTGCCGGTTTTCTGGGTTTTATGTGTCTCGCCGTGTTTGCCGTGCCAGGTCTTCACGGTGCCCAGGTGTGCCGGCAGTTGACCCTGCAAGGCGAGGTTTCGGCGGCACGCGACTGGAAGGCCCCCATCGGAGAAGGTTGGGTGATTCGGCTGGTGCCCATTCCATCGCTGCAGGCCGGCTACACGGGCTGGGACCTGGTGGTGGACCGGGAGCGCCCGGCTGGCTTTCCCGATGCTCTCTACCTGGCGACTCCCCCGTACAACTCGATTAACCAGCGGGAAATCGGCACCACCTACGGTCTGCGCGCACAGGATGCGATCGGCTGGAATCCGCGGAGTTTCCGGTTCCTAACCGACCCCGCTGCGTTCCGGGCGGCAAAACGCGATTACGACCTGGCATTTGCGCTGCACAAGCATCGGGTTCCGGCAGACGTACTTGCCGCAGCATCCGAGCGCCTACTCAAGTTGGAGACACATGCGTCCACTGGCCAGCTCACCATACTGGATGCGCGCCTCGTGCCCGGCACGTCCGATCCAGCGCGTTTTGCACAGCAGTGGTCGCGCGCTGCCTCGCGATCCAAATACCAGGTGGATGCTGCGGCCACCGGCAAGTCAACCGCTCGCGGAGAGCTGCGGGGGATGCGGTTCCGGATTACGTTGTCCCTCCCGCCGGACTGGGCGATGCCGCACGGCGTACGCCCGGTCCAGGGCGCCTGCGGCGGCTGAAGGCCGGGCTCTCCGGATTTGCTCAACCGTCCTCGATCTGGCCCGGCGCATGAGCCGTCTCCCTCGTCACTCGTGGGTCGTGGCGCGGTATCATGGAGTCATGGCAGAAACCGGCGAACGCGATCGCTACCTGTTTGGAAACCTGGAGAGCAGCGCGCTGAACCGCGCCAAGGTCCGGGAAGTGAACTACGGGTACGAACAGCCCGAAGGTGTCTTCCTGACCACGCTCGATTTCGCCGTCAACTGGATACGCAAAAGTTCGGTCTGGCCCATGACCTTCGGACTGGCCTGCTGCGCAATCGAGATGATGTCGATGGGGGCATCGCGGTTCGATATCGCCCGCTTCGGAGCCGAGGTATTCCGTCCCTCGCCGCGGCAGTCCGATCTCATGGTGATTGCCGGCCGGGTTTCGCAGAAAATGGCCCCCGTGATTCGCCGTCTCTACGACCAGATGCCGGAACCCAAGTGGGTCATTTCAATGGGAGCCTGCGCGACCTCGGGAGGCGTATTTCAAAATTATGCCCTGGTGCAGGGCGTGAATCAGATCATTCCGGTGGATATATATGTCCCGGGGTGTCCACCCCGGCCCGAGCAGCTCATTTATGCCATCACATTGCTGCAGGAAAAAATCCAGCGCGAGCCGCGGAGTTTCCTCAAAACCATCAATGCAGGTTAGGGCGTGGGACCTGGTTCTCCCACGCCGGCGCGCGCGCAGATCGACAGGTCTGAAGCCGCGCTGCGAGCGGATCGCGACCGGAAAACCCCGCCCCTCGGGAGGTGCCAAGTTTGGGCATCTTGTTGGAGAAATTATGCGGTCGCCCGCCCCAGCTATGTTACGTTTATAACTGCCGTAATTTCTATCTGCAGCACATGTGCATAGAGCTTACCTAAGCCGCACATGGGTGATTTTTTTGAATGGTTTCTCAGCTTGCTTTCCGGAGGATACAGCATGCAATCTCGTGTTTTGAAAACTGTGAGTCGGGTTCTCGCGCTAGCGGGTTTGGCCGCTGTGTCGGTTTCCCTGGCTGCGCAGACGGCCCCCAAACCTTCGATGACCTATGCGGATGCGCCATCGCGGTGGGACATCTTCGCCGGTTATAGCTACCTCAACCCTCGCGATACGGTCAATGTCGTGAATCCGGACGGTACGATCGTGCCCTACTGGTTCAGGGCGGACAACCGCGGTGCGATCGCCAGCGGCACCTATTTCTTCAACAAGTACGTCGGTGCCCAGGTCGAACTCGCTTCCCATGCTAATACCGTGAACGATTTTCCCAGCAACAACAACGCGCTCTACACCGCCGGCGCCGGTCTTGAATTCCGTGATCCCATGGCGCGCTTCACGCCATTCGCCCATGGAGTGATCGATGCGGAACGCGGGATGGGTCCCTTTCACGAACCTTACAAATGGGGTCCTGGTCTCACCGCGGGCGGCGGCTTTGATTTCGAGCTCTCTCATCACTTCGCCCTCCGCATCGCGCAGGTCGATTACGAGTATTTCCATATCAACCACGGCCCGGGCGGGTTCAATTCCTCCGGAACCTACATCTTCGGCGGACGTGCTAACGTCAACGCCCTCCGCCTTAGCGCCGGCATCGTGTTCCACAAGGGCAGCATCCTGCCGCCTCCTCAGTTGACCGTGGCCTGCGCGGTTAACCCCACGTCGGTCTTCCCGGGTGATCCGGTCACTGCAACCGCCACGGTTGGCTCGCAGGAACCGAAATCGAACGTTGTGGTCAGCATCACCGGGGACGGTGTGAGCGGCAACGGCGCCACCGCCACCGTGAACACCGCAGACCTCCAGCCTGGCCAGCACACCGTCACCTGCAACGCCAAGGAAGGCAAGACCGGGCATGAAGGCATGAAGCCCTGGCAGCTTGCGCAGGCAACCACGGCGAGCTTCACGGTCAAGGAATTCGAGCCGCCGACCGTGAGCTGCTCGGTCAATCCCACCACCATCAAGCCGGGCGACAGCGCCACCATCACCGCCACCGGCATGAGCCCGCAGAATCGTCCGCTCACCTACACCTACTCGGCCAGCGCCGGCACGGTGAACGGCAGCGGAAACAGCGCCACCTTTGCATCGACTGGTGCGCCCACCGGACCTGTCACCATCACCTGCAACGTTTCGGATGACAAAGCCCATAATGCCTCGGCGAACACGACGGTGACGATCGAAGCGCCGCCGCCGCCGCCGCAACCGCATGCCCAGGCCCTTTGCTCCATCACGTTCTCCAAGGACAAGGCTCGTCCGGGCCGCGTGGACAACGAAGCCAAGGCTTGCCTGGACGAAGTGGCTCTCGATCTGCAGCGTCAGTCCGATGCCAAGGCTGTCGTGGTGGGCGAGATGAACGCCAAGGAGAAGGCCAGGTTCGAGAAGGAACAGAAGATGGCTTCGCGCCGCAAGCATGCCAAGCCGGTTACCAGTCTGGCTGCTCAGCGCGCCGTCAACGCCAAGGAATACCTGGCTACCGACAAGGGCATCGATCCTTCGCGCATCTCCGTGGCCACTGGCTCCGGCGACGATCAAAAGGTCGAGAACTACCTCGTGCCATCGGGCGCCGACTTCAACACCGACGTTCAGGGAACCACGCCGGTGGATGAGTCGACGGTGAAGGCGCAGAAGCGGAAGCCGCTGGGCGAACGCCACCACCATCATGCAGCCAAAAAGGCCGCGAAGTAAGCGGCGGCTGCCATAACCTATGTGCCTGCCGGGTTCATGATCAAACGAACCCGGCAGGGCTGGACGTATCCTCCTGAACTCTTCGAGGTTGACCGGCAATACGCCGGTCAGCCTCTTCGCTTGCCCGGGCTCTGCTGAGACAAGAACCTTCTCCCGCACCGCCGCATCCCCAATACTGCTGGATGATCCGTTTGCGCCTTCTTTCACACTCCTTCCTCGCACCGAAAGCCGCTGTGGCCGTTCTGATCGTCGCATCGCTCTTTGCGTCACGAGCCGCCGCGGAGCCTTGGAACCCGATCGGCCCCGATGGCGGCGACGCCCGCGCCATTTCGGCGGTTCCTGGCGATCCGGCTCACCTGTACCTTGGAACCACCAACAGCATTCTCTACGAGTCCACGGATGAGGGCGCAAACTGGCACAGGATCGCCAGGCTCGATTCCAGCGACGACCTCGTGATCGACCATATCCTTGTTGATCCCGTCAATCATTCCCTGATCTATGCTGCTGCCTGGAAATTCGACCGGCCAGACGGCAGCCTGTGGGCCAGCCATGACGCAGGGAAGAGCTGGGATGAGCTCAAAGGCCTTCACGGGCAATCGATCCGCGCCCTGGCACTGGCCCCTTCCAATCACGACATACTCTTTGCCGGCACCCTCCAGGGTGTATTCCGATCAGACGACGCGGGAGCGACCTGGAAGCAGATCAGCCCGCCCGGCAGTACTGAGATTCACGAGGTGGAGTCGCTCGCGGTGGATCCGCGCAACCCCGATATCATCTACGCGGGAACCTGGCATCTTCCCTGGAAAACGAAAGACGGCGGCGCCCACTGGTCCAACATCAAGCAGGGCGTGATCGACGACTCCGATGTGTTCTCCATCATCATCGATCCCGAGCATCCCAACATCGTCTACATGAGCGCATGCAGCGGGATATATAAAAGCGAGAACGGCGGAGTGCGGTTCCACAAGATCCAGGGGATTCCAGCGACCGCGCGGAGGACGCGCGTCCTGCTGCAAGATCCCGTCCACCGCGATACGGTCTACGCCGGAACCACTGAAGGCCTGTACAAGACCACGAATGCGGGGCGCACTTTCCGGCGGATGACCGGCGAGGATGTGATCGTGAACGATGTGTACGTCGATCCGTCCAATCCCGAGCGGGTCTTCCTCGCCACCGACCGCGGCGGCGTGCAGGCCAGTTCCGATGCTTCGGTTCACTTCACCGCTTCCAATCACGGGTTCTCCCAGCGCAAGGTCGAGGCTTTGATTGTCGACGCGAACGATCCGTCGCGCATGTACGCTGGCGTGGTGAACGACAAGACCTTCGGCGGAGCCTTTCTCTCCACAGACGGCGGCGAGCGCTGGAAACAGATTGCGGATGGCCTGGATGGCCGGGATGTTTTCACGCTGGCCGAATCAGCCGGCGGTACGGTGCTGGCCGGAACCAACAGTGGATTGTTTGCCCTGGAAAAAGAAGCATGGGAACCGCGTAACACCATTGCCAACACCGTGGCAAAGGCTGCTCCGCAAATCGTCCGCGGCAAGCACGTCATGGTTGAGAAGAAGGTGAAGGAGCCCACGCGCGAGTTCGATGGGCGCGTTTACGCTCTGAATCTTTCTGGCGACGTCTGGGCCGCGGCCACGAGCGGCGGGCTCTTTACCAGCAAGGACGAGGGGAAGACCTGGCAGGGCGGCCCAGGCCAGGGCGTGGATTACACATCGATCGCAGTTAATGGCACCACCATGGCGGCGGCAAGGCCCGCCGGGTTAGTCCTTTCCAATGATGCCGGCCAGACCTGGTGGCCCATGGGCATACCGACCGCGGTGACGCGTATTTACCGGGTGGCCTTCGCCGCAGACGGCACACTCTGGCTGGGATCGCGCGAAGGAGTCTACTTTACCCGCGACAAGGGCAAGACATGGATGTGGGTGCACCGGTTGCCTCTGGTCGATGTGAGCGATCTCTACTACGATCCGCACGCCGACAAGGTGCTGGTCAGCTCGCGCGGAAGCGACTTTATCTACTCCATCGACGAAAAGTCGCTCGATTGGAAGTGGTACCAGACCGGCTTCCGCCTGTTCCTGGTGCGCGCAGCGGGAGACCGGCTGCTGGCTGCGTCAATGGACGATGGCGTCCTGGCCGAGCCGCACGCTGCCGAAATCCAGTCCGCGCGACGCGGAGCTGTGTCCCCGCAACCTCACTAAAACCAATAGATGGTGCGAAAAGACGCCCCGAAGTATCATCTAGCTATGAAGGCAGCCGCGCACACACCGGGAAAGCACCCATTCCGCACCTACGATCCGAGTCTTGAGCCCATCGCGGAGAAGGTCTTTGCCGGGCAGCGCCTCGATTTTGCCGACGGCCTCGCCCTCTACGGCACCCGCGATGTGCTTGCCGTCGGATGGCTCGCCAATTCCGTTCGCGAGCGCCTGCATGGCGACACCACGTATTTCAACGTGAACCGGCACATCAACCCCACCAACGTCTGCGTGGCAGCCTGCAAGCTATGCGCGTTCGGCCGCAAGAAGGGCGATCCCGCCGGCTACACCATGGCGCTCGAAGAAGCCTGGGAAACCGCGGCATCGGGATACTCCGAAGCGGTCACGGAGTTTCACATTGTCGGCGGCCTGCATCCCGATCTGCCGCTCGAGTACTTCCTCGACCTGGTGCGCGGCCTCAAGCAGCGCTTCCCCAAGGTGCACATCAAGGCATTCACTATGGTGGAAGTGGCGTTCCTCGCCCGCCGCGCAAAGCTTACGATCGAGCAGACCCTCCTGAAGCTGCGCGATGCCGGCGTCGACTCCATGCCCGGCGGCGGCGCGGAAATCTTCTCCAGCCGCGTGCGATCCATCATCTGCGACCACAAGATTGACGGCAATGAGTGGCTTGAGACGGCGCGCCTCGCGCACAAGCTGGGATTCCGCTCCAATGCCACCATGCTTTACGGCCACATCGAGAATGACGAAGATCGCGTCGACCACCTGCTGAAGCTGCGCGCGGTGCAGGATGACACCGGCGGATTCCAGACCTTCATTCCGCTGGCCTTCCACCCGGAAAACACTCCGCTCGACCATCTGCCGGTCACCACAGGCCTCACCGACATTCGCCAGATTGCCGTGAGCCGTCTGCTGCTCGACAACTTCGCGCATATCAAGGCCTATTGGCAAATGCTCACACCCAAGATTGCGCAAATTGCTCTCCGCTTCGGCGCCGACGATCTGGATGGCACGGTAATCGAGGAAAAAATCTACCACGATGCCGGCGCCACCACGCCGCAGGGGATGACCAGAAAGGAACTCTGCCGCCTGATTACTGAGGCAGGGAGGGTTCCCGTGGAACGCGATACGCTGTATCATCCGGTAACACGCACTGAAGACAGTTTTGTGGTTGCTGTGTAGGGGAGCAGAATGCCCAATGGTTTCGGATTAGCGACTCTCCTCGGTTTGATCTTCGGATTCCTCTGGGGAATCGGCTGCTCGCTGGCCGTGATGTACTCGATCTATTTGGGTGGGTATCGCAAGGCCATCAAGGAATCCGTGGCCCAGCCCCCGCCTTCCCGCTATGTCAAAGCGCTCGAGAAGATCCAATCCAAGCGGGCGAAAAAGGCGGCCCAGGGCCAGCAAAATTCTGTCTCGCTGTAATGCGTTCGTCCTTCGCGAACGGCTTCAGTCTTGCCGCGCGATCACGCCCCCCTTCATTACGAAGCTGACGTGGGTCACGGCCGAAATATCCTCCAGCGGATTGCCCTTCACCGCGATCACGTCCGCATAGAATCCCGGCTTGAGTTCGCCAATCTGGCCTTCCCACCCCAGCAGCTTCGCGCCGTTGATCATGTCGGCCTGCAGCACCGCCGCCGGCTTCATTCCGTACTGCACCATCAGTTCGAGTTCGCGCGCCTGCGTGCCGTGCGAAAACGGCCCCACATCTGACCCGCAGGCAAACTGCACTCCGGCGGC
>Ga0134126_10002716_pt1 | contig 22231 bp, 22 predicted proteins | sample KB31752_FD_96881 | JGI IMG/M metagenome (GOLD analysis project Ga0134126, IMG submission 96881) | Terrestrial soil microbial communities with excess Nitrogen fertilizer from Kellogg Biological Station, Michigan, USA - KB3-175-2 | ecosystem: Environmental > Terrestrial > Soil > Unclassified ... | reverse complement strand
CTCGCTGTGTTTGCCGTCGTGCTGAGCGGTTGCGTGTCACGTCCACGACCACCTGGCGGCAAGCCTCCCGCGCCCGCGACGGTCTATGAGCACGGCCGGTGGTCGGAACTGCCTGGTTGGGATAGCGACACTGTGCAAGAGGCATGGCAAGCCTTTCTCGAAAGTTGCCGCGTCTCGCGCTTTCGGCAGCAATGGACGACACCCTGTACTGCCGCACTTGCGGTGAAGGTGGTCTCCACCGCGAGTGTTCACGAGTACTTCCAGACTTATTTCGAGCCCTACAAAGTTGTCAAACGCACCGGAACTGTTCGCGAGGACACCGGTCTCATCACCGGTTACTTCGAGCCGCTCTTGCATGGCGCGCGCAAGTCGTCCGCTAAATACACGGCCCCGTTGTACGCCCCGCCGCCCGATCTGTTGGTGATCGATCTCGCATCGCTCTATCCGGAGCTGCGGGGCAAGCGGGTTCGCGGTCGCCTGGAAGGCAAGCGCATCGTCCCGTACTACACCCGGGCCGAGCTGCCCACGGATCCCTCCCTCCGTGGAAATGAAATTGTCTGGATAGATAACCCCTTCGATGCCTTGATGTTGGAAGTGCAGGGCTCCGGACGGGTACAACTTCCCGATGGCGGCATCATCCGGCTGCAGTACGCGGATCAGAACGGCCAGCCGTATCACTCGGTGGGGCGCTACCTGGTACAGATCGGTGCGCTCACCGTCGAGCAGGCGACGATCCCGGGCATTCGTGCGTGGCTTCAGGCCAATCCGCAGCGCTTGCGCGAAGTGTTGAATGCCAACCCCAGTGTTGTGTTTTTCAGTGAGGCGCGGCTGGGCGATCCCAAACTCGGCCCGAAGGGGGCGCAGGGAATTCCCCTCACGGCCGGGCGCTCCATCGCCGTTGATCCCGCCGCGGTGCCATTGGGTACGCCGGTGTTTCTGGCCACGACCTTGCCGGATTCCAATCTGCCGTTGCAGCGGCTGGTGATAGCCCAGGACACCGGGGGCGCCATCAGCGGAGCCCCACGCGCCGATTATTTCTGCGGCAGCGGTCCCGGGCCGGCCGAGCTGGCGGGGAAGATGCGGCAAACGGGAAGTTTGTGGATCCTGTGGCCCAAGAACGTGCCACTGCCGGGGCAAAACGTGCCCGCACAGGCGCAATAAAGGGCAGCGCTGGCGCGGGGCTGCCTCCGCCGTCGGGAATCGCTTACAGTACCCATTAGACGGCAAGCCTTACGGTTACCGATCACTGGGACGGGCCAACGGATGATCACGACTGCAGCGCAACGGCCTTCAGCGCGGGTTACCCCCTTGGCAGCGGCGCCAAAGGCAAGTGTCCCTCCGCCGCGGGAATTCCCGGTTCGTTTCAACTCAACCTCAGGGCCGCTGGGTTGGGTGAACGCGGGTTCCGTGCGGCTCGAGGAGCAAGCCGTCCGGATCAACGCCAGGCGGTTGACTCTGTTAGGACTGCGTCGGACCTCACGTCTGATCGAGGGCGCCGCGATCCGCGAGGTCTATCGCGAAGGCACGGCCATTCAGATCGACCTGCAAGCAGCGGGGCGTGGCTCGACCTGCCGTTTCTATGCGGCGGACGCACAGCAGGCGGCAGAAATCGTCCGACTCCTTCCGACCAATCGGACCATTGAGCTCGACAGCCCGCTTCCGGGGCGATCCGCGGGTCCGTCCGATCGCGACTTCCACTGGTCCTCATTGTGGATTCCCCTTGGGGCGCTCCTACTCGTCTTCCTCGCGTGGCTTGGAGCAACGCGTTTGTCGACCGTACCTGAGCGTCTCAAGAGCTCGCACTCCGAGCTGCCGCTGCAGTCAGCGCACGTTGTGAAACCCGTTTCCGGCGCGCAGTCGCAAGTTGACACCCTGGGGGCGCGCCAGGATCTGGAAAAGTTCATACCCCGTTTCAACGCCTTGACCGTGCAGTTCGCCGTGGCCTTCGAAGCGCTGCAGCTGGGTAAGCTGTCGCAGCCGGAGTTTGCGGATGGCTTGCAGCGATCGCTCCTGCCCCAGTGGGATGCACTGGCTGCCGAGCTGGAGTCGGCTTCGGACTCTCGAGGCAACACTGTGCGGACGGAAGCTGATGCGGCGCTGAAGGGCGCCACCGACAGCTGGCGCCAGGCGTTACCCACCTATGCTCATGGATTACGGAACAACGACTCTGGTGAAGTCTTGAAAGCGTTCGGCTACATTGCCGATGCCGAAGGGTATGAGCGAGAGTCGCGGGATCTGTTGGACAGACTGAATACACCATGAGCCGTATTGAAATCCAAACGCGTGACGGACAGTGTCCGAGCTATGTTTTTCGTCCAGATTCTGGTTTTCGTCCAGCATCAGGCGCTGCGTGGCCGGCTGTGTTGGTGTTCATGGATGGAATTGGCATTCGTCCGGCGGTGCTGGAGCTGGGTGCCCGGCTTGCGACTGAAGGCTATTACGTGCTGCTGCCCGATCTGTTCTACAGGACGGGGCCTTATGAGCCGATGGACCCGCGCACGGTGTTCTCCGATCCTGTGCAGAGTAAGGTCCGGGAAAAGTACGCGGCCCAGGCTACGCAGGCCAACATCATGTCCGATACTCGCGCCTTTCTCGATTTCCTCGCGGCGCAGCCTGATGTGAAGGCCGGCGGAATCGGCGTTACCGGCTATTGTATGGGTGGGTTCATGGCGCTCACCGCGGCGGGAACCTACCCGGACCGCATTGTTGCCACTGCGTCCTATCACGGCGGCCGCCTCGCGACCGATTCGCCCGAGAGCCCGCACCTGCTGGCCCCGAAGATGAAATCGCGAGTTTACGTTGCGGGGGCGATCGAGGATGCGTCGTTCCCCGACGATATGAAGGCGCGGTTGGAGCACGCTCTGACGCAGGCTGAGGTCGATCACAAGGTGGAGACCTATCCGGCGAAGCATGGCTGGGTGTTTCGCGACACCGCCGTTTTCGATACGTCCGCCGCGGAGCGGCATTGGCGAACGCTGCTCGAGCTGCTCGGTGCGCAGCTGAAGCACTAGGGCGGCGGAAGTCTACCTAGTAGGCCGTCAGCGGTTGATGCGTCACCGGGGTTATCGCAGCACCTGAGGCTCCGGTGAACTCGACCGGCACTGAGACGTCGTTGAAGCCATGGTTCTCGGAGACCGCAAAATGCAAATGCGGTCCGGTACTGAAGCCGGTGCTACCCGAGTTGGCAATGTACTGGCCGCGGGCAACGTGCTCGCCGATATGAACCCGTATCGAATCCCAATGCAGATGCGCATACATCGCGATGGTGCCATCGTCGTGCAGAATCTCCACCAGGTTGGCTTGGTCCATCATCGCCGGTACGGCTCCGCCTCTGAAGGCGTCATGGCGTAAGTTGATCACCATGCCCTCGCGTGCGGCGTAGACAGGGGTACCGTCGGGGAGGGCGATATCTATCGCGTAACGAGTTTCGGGTGCTGTGTGCGTGTAGGCTTGCGGATAAGCCTGAGACACCATGAATGTCGCGCCGAGGGCGAAGGGCGCGCGGTAAGGTCCGGGTGGGTGGTGTCTCGCATCGGGAGATCCCAGCGCGATCACCCATGAGTAGCGCAGGCTCGATTTTTCACCGCCCGTATTCGCTACACTGACCAGAGTCTCCCGGGTTTGCGGTTGTAGTATTTTCTGGAAGGCGCTGCCGTCGTGGATGTCAGGATCGTCCGAGTGCACGATGACCTCCATGAAGGTTGCAACACAAAGGCAGGTGTTGACCGCCGTGAACACAGTCCTTTGGCCGGTGTCGGTGCGCTCGATCGTATTCTGTAGCGTCCCGCTTTCGCGTTTGAGGCTGAAGGAGTCTTGCGTGGCGCTCGCAGATGGTGGCGAAGCACTGTCAGTGAATACCCACTGCCCGTTCGCGTCCCGATATTTATAACCGGTTTGGGCCACTGCGGCCGCGCTGCTGAGCGTCAGGACGAACACTCCGAGGCGCCCTGCGAGAGTCCTGGCGTTCACCGCTTACAAGCGGCCTCCATCTTCCGCCTGGCTTCGGCGCGCAGCCCGTCCGCTTCTTCGTCGGTGTACCACGTGCGGTTACCGTTGGCGTCCATTTTGAAAATGCGGTTCACGCCATTCAGATCGTAGTAGCGCACGCTTGCAGCTTCGCATGCCTTCTTCTTCTGGGCGTCCTGTTGCGCCTTGTTTTGGTTGTCGCGGGTCTCTTTCCTGGTCCGTTGGTCGTCCTCGGCCTTGAGCAACGAGCGCTCTTTGGCAAGACGCTCGGCTTCGTGGGGGTCGGCCTGTTGTACGGCGACCTCGGCTTTTTTCGCGCCGAGGTTTGCAGGGCGGTCGGAATAGACGACATGCCCCTGTGCATCGACCGACTTGTAAATCTCGTCAGCCTGGACCGGCAAAATGATGGACGTGATGAGCACTTCCGCCAGAGCAATGGCGGCGCGTCCTGCGAATTTGATAGTGCAATTTGAAAACGGCACAGCACACCCCAGTGTAGTGCCCAGTCTACTGTGGCTTGGCGGCACCGGGAGGCGATATGGGTCACAGAAACTCTCTCACCGCACGTACGATCCGGCGTTGAGGTCGATGGTGGAGCCGGTTGCATGATCGGCCAGCCCGCTGAGGAGGAACGCCACCGTAGGTGCAATGTCGTCAGGCTCGGTGAGCCGCTCGAGTGCAATATCACTGGACGCGTACGCTTCGCCATATTGATCGATGAACAGCTGCGCCATGTCGGTTCGGGTGAAGCCCGGTGCGAGGAGGAAAGCTTTGACCCCTTGCTTGCCAAATCCTCGCGCGATGGAGCGAGTCAGGGCGACCATGCCTCCTTTCGATGCGGCATACGCCAGATAGTCCGGCGTATCGCCACGAAAGGCGGCGCGGGAGGCGATGTTGACTATTCTTCCGTTGTGCTGCTTCTCAAAATGAGCCAGGGCGGCACGGCACAAGAGCCCTGTCGCGGTGAGGTTGACGTCCATAGTGTGAGTCCAGTCGGCCAGCCAGGTTTCGGTCGGTGCGGACAGAGGCGAGCCGATGGCTACCCCAGCGTTGTTGACCAGTGCGTGGATCCTTCCATAGTGACTCTCCACTTGTGTCCAAAGTGATATGCATTCTTTCGTTGAGGCGAGGTCCGCGCCGAAGGCGCGCGCCCCGTGGCCGAGGGTGCGCGCAAGCTCTTCAGCAGGCTCACGGCCCTTGCTGTAGTGGACCGCGACTGAAGCGCCAGATGTTCCCAGGCGGCGCGCAATGGCCGCTCCAATTCCACGGCTCGCTCCCGTGACGAGCACGGTCTGCCCGGTAAGGTTGATCTCCAAGATCGCGACTCCTCGTGCAACGTTTCAGGTGCCGGGAGTGATTATCGATCTATAAAGCGAATCGCGCGAGCACGATGGCTCGCGCGATCCCAAGTGCCCCCCGTGGCTCAATGCAGTGAAGCCCGCTTCAGGCTGGCCGTGCGAGTGAGGTTGTCCGGAAGCGCGAAGACGAAAAGCGTTCCGCCGAGATTGGTGTATTTCGCCAGGTCCTTATAACCGCCGACCGCGCCAAGCCCCGCGGTGTTCTCCTTCAGGCCGGCAGCCATGCCGATGCCCGCCCAACCACCGATGCCGGAGTACACCCCAACATACTGCTTGCCGCCGTATTTGTAAGTGAACACGTCACCGATGATTCCGGAAGGCATCTTGAACTTCCATAATTCCCGGCCGTCTTTGGGGTCGACCGCTTTGATATAACCTTCCAGAGTGCCGTAGAACACAACATCTCCCGCGGTGCTCAGCGCGCCCGACCAGACGGAGAAGCGTTCGGGTTTCGACCACGCGATACGGGCGTGCACCGGATCCCAGGCAATGAAGTTGCCCATGTCACCGTGCTCGTTGGGTCCGGGAAACATGGTGAGCGTCGCACCTACGTAGGGCTGTCCCGCGGTGTACTCGATCTGGAACGGTTCGTAGGTCATACAGACATGGTTGGTGGGCACCATGAACAAGCCGGCATGCTCATCGTAGCTCGAGGGTTGCTCGTCCTTCGAGCCGAGCGCCGCCGGGCAAATGTCCTTCACATTGACATCCGGCCCTGTGGTCCCCGGAGAGTACTTCTTGTCGACGACCGGCCGTCCGGACTTCATGTCGACGTGAGTCGCCCAGTTGACCGCCGGGTCATACTTCTGCGCGCTCAGCAGCGCGCCGGTCTCGCGATTGAGGGTGTACGCGAAACCATTGCGATCAAAATGCTCCAGTGCGGGGACCTTCTTGCCGTCGATGGTCAAATCGACCAGCGGGACTTCGTTCACACCGTCGAAATCCCACTCGTCGTGCGGGGTCATCTGATAGACCCACTTCGCCATGCCGGTGTCGAGGTCGCGCGCGAAAATGCTCATGGACCATTTGTTGTCGCCCGGACGCTGGGCAGGGTTCCAGGTACCCGGATTGCCCGTGCCGTAGTAGACGAGGTTGAGTTTCGGGTCGTAGGAATACCAGCCCCAGGTGGTGCCGCCGCCGAGCTTCCATTGATCGCCCTGCCAGCTCTTCAGGGAGGAGTTCGCACCGATCGGCTCCATCTTGCCGTTGGTCCACGTCATGGTTTTCTTCGGATCCACCAGCATGTCGTGGTCGGGGCCTGTGCTCCATGCCGTCCAGACCCTGCGACCGGTTTTGATGTCATAGGCCTCGAGGCGACCGCGCACGCCGAACTCGCCGCCCGAGATACCTGTGATCACCTTGTCCTTGAATACGTGCGGTGCGTTGGTGTTGGTCTCACCGATCTTGGGATTGCCGTTCTTGGCGGACCAGACGACCTTGCCCGTTTTGGCGTCCAATGCGACCAGGGTGGTGTCGGCCTGCTGCAGGAAGATCTTGCCGTCGCCGTAGGCCAGCCCGCGATTGACGGTATCGCAGCACATGACCGGAACGACGTCCGCGTCCTGTTTGGGTTCGTACTTCCACAGATAGGTCTGGTCCTTGAGGTTGACCGCGTACACGTTGTTGGGGAATGGCGTCTGCATATAAAGGGTATCGCCAATCACCAGCGGTGAGCCCTCATGGCCGCGCAGGACGCCCGTCGACATCGTCCAAGCCACCTGCAGCTTGCCGACATTGGCGGCATCGATTTGCTTCAGATCACTCCATCTGTGGTTGGCGTCATCGCCGGCTTGGGAGGCCCAGTTGTCGGGATTGCGCATCTTCTGGTCGAGATCCGGATCGGCGCTGGCCGCAGCACAGGATAGTGTTAGAACTCCCGCGGCGATCAAGGCCGTTACGGGAGAGCGATAGCGGGTTGCCATGACGGTCACCTCCAGGGATTACCAGGGGACCACGGCATCCTCAATCCATGGGATGGGGGTTTGGAGTGTCGCGTGCGGCAACGCGGGCCTGTCCTGCCACCGGCTCCAGAGCCTGGACAGAGACGCTGAACGGTATGTGACTGTGGCCCGCCGGAGCCGCACAGGCCAGGTTGAAACCTGTTACCCGATCCGGAAGCGCTGCCAACAAGCCATCTTTCATCTGACGCAACAGTTCGCAGTCGGCGCTGGTGAGAGAAGCCGGATTACCCGGCCCGAGCCGCACAGTCCGGGTCTGCGCGTTGATATCCGCCCATTTCGACTGGGCGCGGTTCAATGCCTGCGGAATAAAGAAATGCACATGCACCTGCGGCGAATGCGCCAGGGCGCCGTATTGTGCACCGCATTGGTAGGCGAGGATTCTCATGTCGGAGCGCGCGCCGATGGCCCGCAGCACGTCCCGGAACTTGTACCACAGGTCATCGCACGAGTAGACCTTTGGCAGGTGGTCGAAGCTGACAATCAGATCGTGCGGTATCCAGGCGGCTGGTTGGACAGCGGATCGGGTACCTTTCTGCGGTGTCGCCCCGTTCGCTGCGCCAGCCAGTGTTGCCAGAGTCGACAACATGCCCGCGATCATCAACAGCCGGAACTTGTACATATTTGAATAGACGCTGGCGTGCCAGCGGCGTTCCATGCTTCGGTGTCAGTCTTGCCGTGGACGAAAGAATCCAGGCCGAGGCCTGCAATAACCCCGTCAGACGCGCGGTTGCGGCATGAAATAACATTCATACTCTTGCGCCCCGTAAAAGTGGTTTGATCTGACTTTCAGCAACAGGAAGCGCAGTGTGGATCGATTGCAGGCGATGCGGGTGTTCGTGGCTGTGGTCGACCAGGGCAGTCTTTCATCCGCTGCAACTGCCCTGGGATTGTCGCTGCCGACGGTAAGCCGTACCCTGGCGCGGCTCGAGCGGGAGCTTGGGGTTCGGCTGATTGCACGAACGACCCGTGGCTTGAGCCAGACCGACGGCGGCCGGCTTTACTATGAGCGTTGCAAGCGGATTTTTGCTGAGCTGAGCGCCGCCGATGCTGCCGTTCAGGATCATTCCAGATCTCCGGCTGGAGAGTTGCGGGTTACGGCGCCGGTCACGTTTGGCCGCTATCACGTGGCCCCGGCGCTGGCAGGATTTCTCGAGCGTCATCCGCGCGTGTCGCTCTATCTTTTGCTTACCGATCATTGCGAGTCGCTGTCCGAGCAGCGTCTGGATCTTGCGATCCGGGTGGCCGTTCTGCATGACCAGAACCTGACCGCGGCGCGCCTGGGCTACGTACAACGTGCCGTGGTCGGCTCTCCGGAATACTTTGCCAACCATCCGCCGCCGCTGCATCCGCGTGATTTACGGCGGCACAGTTGCTTGCATTTCACGCACTATTTACGCGCTGATGATTGGAGCTTTCAGGATGGCGGCCGCCCGTTGGCGGTGAAAGTCAAAGGGCGGTTGCGAACCAACAATCAGGAGGCGCTGTTGGATGCGGTGTTGGCAGGAACGGGGCTGGCCGTGCTGCCCATCTGGCTGGTGAAGGACGCGCTGGATAAGGGCCTGCTGCAACGCGTGCTCGGCGAATTCGAGCGGCCGCGCACGCCGGTCCAGGCAGTGTTGCCGGCACGGGGCCCGGCCCCGCACAAGGTGCACGCTTTCATCGAGTATCTGTCGACGCGCTATCGCGAGCAGGGGATTCTCTCGCCGCAACGCATGGTGTCAGTCAGTAGTCAAACAGGAATCTAGGGGAACCAAATGCGTGGTCGCCGGCTCAGAAAGGTCTGACCGGACGAGCTCATGGCATCGGTCCTAAAGTCCATTTCATGCTTGCAGGAGCTCACGATGAAGACACTGTGCGGGATTGGGGTTTTATCCGCGGCTTTGCTGGTCGGCTGCAGCTCGGCACAAAGCGATTGGAGCCAGGCGAACGCCAGCAATACCGTGGCCGCATACCAGCGCTTCCTCGACCAGCACCCAAACACCACACAGGCGGTGGTGGCCCGCAATCGGATCCACGCCTTGGAAGATCAACAGGCGTGGGCCCAGGCGCAGCAGGCCAACACTCTGCAGGCTTTTCAGACTTACCTGCGGGAGCAACCTTCCGGGATCCACGTCGCCGAAGCCAAGGACCGGATGGCGGCCAATGAGCGCATGACGGCTTGGACCGCCGCATCATCGGCCAATACGGTGGAGGCTCTGCAGGCGTTCCTGGAAAAGTATCCGCAGGGACCGCAGGCGAGCGAGGCGAAGACCAGGCTGGCTCAGATCACCGGCTACAGGGTGCAGCTGGCTTCGTTCAAGTCAGAGAAACAGGCGGAGAAGACCCGGGAGCGTTTGCAGGGAAAATATGGCGACGTCCTCGGCAGTGTGGTTATCGTTCCAGGCCCGACTTCCAGCGTACATGACGTGCGGTCGGCGCCGATGGGCGAGGGAGAAGCCAACAGCGCGTGCGCTAAGCTGAAAAGAGACCACCACTCCTGCGAAGTGGTCCGGGACATCAATTCGTAGCCGCGGGCGTCAGTTCGTAGCCGCGGCGGACGCCGACCGGGATCAACCAGGTGGCGACGAATGTGAGCGCCGCCAGCGCCACGATCCCCACGAGGCTCCAGCGCAGCGCGTGATCAAATACCGCGCGGATCGCGGGCTCTTGGGAGAGTTGCGCAAGTCCGGCGGGTTGATTCAACAGGGCGTGCAGCCGGTCGGCGCGGGCGCCGGTTCCATAGTGAACGATTCCGATATTGAGCAGCGCACCGACCGCGGTGGCCCCGAGTGTGCTCCCGAGCGTACGGCAAAAAATCAGCGATGCCGTAGCGCTGCCGCGCTTTGACCATTCGACGCTGTCCTGAACCGCCGCGATGCTGGTGATGCTCAGGACGCCCATGCCGAAGCCCATGAGGAAGGTGCCGGCACCGATGACCGTCGGAGTGCTCGTGGGGCTGAGAAACAACAGGAAGGCGGCTCCGGCCGGAAGCAGCACACTGCCAACTCGCAACGTAGGGCGAATTCCGAACGCCCGGTAAAGGCGACCCGAGAGCATCACCGCCAGCGGCCAGCCGATGATCAAGGCCGCGACCGTGGAGCCGGCGGTCACTGGCGAGCGTCCCAACACACCTTGTACGTAAATGGGTAGCACCGTCGTGAGTCCGATCAACACCATGCCGGCCAGCAGGCTCGCGACATTACTGGTGGCAATCAACCGGCGCCCCCACAGCTCGATGGAGACAATGGGTTCGGTTGTGCGTCGCTCGTGCGTGAGAAACATCGCACCCGTTGCAACGCAGACTGCGCCCAGCGGCAGCAGGAGCCACGGTGCCGCGCTGGCTTCCGTCAGCAGAGCCAGGAGCGACCCGACCGAGATGCTGAAGAGCAATGCTCCTGCGTAGTCGATTTTCGCGCGATGTGTTTCTACCGCCTCATGGAGAAACAGTGTCAGCCCGATAATGGAGGCGATGCCAAGGGGCACGTTGAGCCAGAAGATCCACGCCCACGAGAAGTGATCGACAATGAGCCCGCCGGCTAGCGGGCCGACGATGCCGGAGACGGCCCAGACCCCGCCCATCATGCCCTGTGCCCGCCCGCGCTCCTCGATCTTATACAAGTCGCCGATGATGGTGACCGTGATGGGGTTGATGGCGCCCGCGCCCAGCCCCTGCAGCAGCCGGAAGATCACCAGCGACGTCATGGACCACGCGAAGCCGCACAAAATAGAGCCCATCAGCAGCAGGACAATCCCGGCGATCAAAGTGGGCTTGCGCCCGAAGAGGTCGGCCAACTTCCCGTAGATCACCGTGGTCGTGGATTGAGCCAGCAAGAACGCTGAAAAGACCCAGCTGTAATAGGTGAAGCCGCCCAGCTGTCCGACGATGCTCGGCATGGCCGTCGCGACAATGGTGCCTTCGATAGCCGCCATGAAAGTGGCCAGAATGATGGAAGCAATGACAAACGGGCGGGCGGCGGGGGTGACCGTATTGACCATCAGAAGGGGAGGCGTCCTACCGGGAGGACTGTATTGAATCTCAAGGGAGGGGGTCTGTGAACCCTCCGGAAGAGAGACTTACGTCGCCGCGATGGCTAGCTGGAGCGCTTCCGCTACGCCGGCCTCATCGGCGCAGGCCACGACTCGCCCGGCCGCTTTGATGACCGCGGGGTCGGCATTTCCCATCGCAACCGGATGGCCGACGACGCGCAGGGCGGAAAGGTCATTCCCCGAATCGCCGATGTACATGACATCCTGCAGCGCGATGTCGTATTGCTCGGCGATGGCACGCATCGCGCTCGCCTTGCTCACGCCCTCGCGGGTGAACCCGACGAACTGTGTTCCTGGCATCAGAGGGGATGTTGATTGCGAGGCCTCCAGTCCAGAGTGTGCCAGCGACAGCATGTGCTTGGCTTCTCCGCAAGTGAGCAGCCACTGCGCCCGGACCACCGGTCCCTCGAGCGATTCAAACGGGCGTGGCGCGAACTGCACGCCAAGGAGTCTTGCGTGCTCCACCGCCCACAGGGCCGAGCTTTCGGCGACCCATTCCCGGTCGTTGTAGAGCTCAAGGACGTGACCGCTGGCGCGCGCTTGAGCGACAAACGCAGTGACGGCAGCTGCCGGGACCGCTACGGACTGTGACTCGCCGGATCCGAGGTTCACAACGCTCGCACCGTTTTGGAAGGCGTGCCAGCCGTCAGGACTTAACCGTCGCGCATATTGCAAAGCGAGCCCGAACGCGGGGCGCCCGGAACAAAGTACCAGGCGAATTCCTTTGGCGCGCGCCGTGTCAGCCGCCTCCCATACTAAGGAGGCCACCTCGCCGCTTTTCCCAACCAAAGTTCCGTCAACATCAATACCGACGAGGCGAATCAAGAACGCTCAACCTGTGGCTCGCTAAAGACGGGGTATGCTATCGAAAGTGCGGTGGTGGGTCACTGAGGAATTCTGCGATGGCGTTACCGAGCTCCGGCTTGGTGACGGCGCTCATGTGATTTCCCGGGATCGCGACGTAGCGGCCCGCGGGCAGAGCCGCTGACAATGCTTCTCCCGAGCCGTTGTCGTCGTCTTCCGCACCGACCAACACGAGCGTTGGCGTCTTGATCCGCGCGAGTGCCGCGCGTGGTGTGTCGGCAAACGTGTCGAGTACGTTGAGCAGTGCGATCGGGTCGCCGCCGACGGTCTTCAGGAATGCCTCAGCCAGCCATTCGGCTGAGCCGGGTTTGAAAGTCCCCAGGTTTGTCAGGATGTTGCGAAAATACCCGCCGCGCCCCGCGGTGTTAGTAATACCCTCCAGCCCCATGCCCGCGACGATCGCCCGTCCGGGGCTCGCGCCACGTACCAACATCCGGACCGTGGTCCGCGCGCCGAGCGAATATCCGCCGAGGTCGTAGTCAGTGAGCTCCAGATGCTCGATCAGCGCGAAGCCATCGTCCGCCAGTATGTCGGGCGGATAGAAGACCGGATCGTGCGGTTTGGCGCTGTCGCCGTGACCGCGCAGGTCCGGCATGATGACTCGATAGCCCCGGGCGGCTATTTTCGGGGCATGTCCGTAACGGACCCAGTTCACCATGGCGGTCGAGAAATACCCGTGGATGAGGACCAACGGGCGCCCCGATCCTAACTCGCGCCAGGCCAGTTCGAGGCCATCGGGACTGCGGAAGTATTGTACGGGGAGGTCTTTGGAGGAGTCTGTCATTACAAAAATTGCCTGCTATGATCCGGTTCCCGCCTGCGCGGCGTAGATGCGGCGCACGGCATCCATATTGTCGGCGTCTTCGATCCGTTTGTCGTCCCTGTAGCGTTTTACGCGCGCCAGACGCAATGCCAGGCCACCGGGATAGCGGCTGCTCGCCTGCAGATCGCTGAACGCAATTTCCACGACTAACTCCGGCCGCACATAGACCGTCCCTTGGTCGCGACGGATTTCCCGTGCCAGGAACTCGCGAGTCTGCCATTCGAGCAGCGCGTCGGTGAGACCCTTGAAGGTTTTTCCGAGCATCACGTACTCGCCTGTAGCCGGATCCAAAGCGCCCAGGTGAAGGTTGGACAGTTTGCCTGTGCGGCGGCCGTGGCCCCATTCAGCCGCCAGCACGACCAGGTCCAGAGTATGAGCGCGTTTGATCTTCAACCAACTCGCGCCGCGGTTGCCTGCTTCGTAGGGCGCATCCAACGCTTTCGCCATGACACCTTCGTGTCCCGCAGCGAGGGCGGCTTGGTAGAAGTCGCGAGCCGCATCCGCGGACGAGGTGACCAGTTGCGGAATTCGCAAGTCTGACGGCACGGCCTGCGCGAGCGCCGCGAAGCGTTCGCGCGCCGGTCGGTCCGCGATGCTCTCACTGCCTGATCGCAGGCAGTCGAAGAAGTAGGCTTGAATGGGCAGCTCGCCGCGCAGAGCTTCAACGTTGAGCTTGCGCCCAAAGCGCCGCATGGTGATCTGAAACGGGTGGGGGCGTCCCTGAGCATCGAATGCGATGGCCTCGCCGTCGAGAACGAGGGTCTGCTGTGGGAAACCGCGCACGGTCGCGACAATTTCCGGTATGGCTGCGGTAATTTCATTCAGACTGCGCGTGTAGATGCGCACCTCAGCATCCCGCTTGTGGACCTGGATGCGTGCGCCATCCATCTTCCATTCGAATGCAACTTCACCCTGCAGCTCCCGCAAGGCTTCGCCAACGTCGGCGGCGGTTTGCGCCAACATCGGCAGTATGGGGGCGAACAGTTGCAGTTGAAATCTTCCGAGCGCTTCAGGGCCTTCCAACAACGCGGCATGTGCGACCGCACCGAGACTTTGCGAATACATGAGGGCGCGTCGCACTTGCTCCACTGGGATCGCGGCGGCGACGGCGATCGCTTCGGCCATGACTCCTGCGAGCGCTCCCTGGCGCAGCTCGCCTACCAGCAGTCGCAGGAGGAATTGCTGTTCGGCGGTTGTGGCACGAGAGAACAGAGCATGCAGGGCGTCGGCGCGCTTCGCGGTGGAGCCGGCTCCGCGGATCTGCGCCAAGGCGGTCAGGGATTGGTCCAGCTCGATGATAGACAAAGTCGCGGTTTGGGCCGCCGGACTCGATGCAGCCGTTCGCAAGGTCGAATAGCCCAGGCCGATCCGCCCCTGCGGTATCTCGCCCGAGAGGTAGTGAACTGCGGTGTGGACTTCGTCGGGCGCCAGCGCCCGCAGGAAGTCGGCCAGCTCGCGTATTTTGGTCGAGCGTGCGGCTGTGGCGCCGACTCGTTGCGATGTGCTGACGAGGTTGAGTAGGAGTGTCACTGGGACATTGAGGTCGCGCGGTGAGCCGCCTCGATACGCTCGAATGCTTCAGCAAGCTGATCGCCAGGGAGCCGGACCGTGTGGCTCAGTTCGTCCGGGTTGCATTCGACGAGTTGGTAGCCGGCGCTGCCTTCGAGTGTTGTTGCGGCATAGCCGAGCAGGTTGTATTCGGACGAGCGTTGCTGCGCTATGAGCCGCCGTAGCCACTTCGAGCGCTTACTGCGTTCGAGCTCCTCGAATAGTCGCACGGCTGTGGATTTGCGAAAGCAGGCGGGTGAGAAGATGTAGTCGTAGAGTTCCGTCACCTGGTGCAGGGGGTGACCCAGGATTTCGTGAGTGGCGACGTCGAGGTCGAGACTCTCGGCATTCACGGCGCGGCGGCGGAAGAGCTTCAATCGGTCACCGACGTAGAAGTCACTCGGACCTGAAGGCCGGGAGATGAAAACGTCCGGATCCAAGAAGGCCGCCGCCTCGTAAGAACAATTAGCCAAGGCGTACAGTTTCGCCAGCTGGCGCGCATGGCTTGTCCGCAGGCGTTGCGGGTTTCGCCGCCATCGCCCGGTCAGCCAGTTCGGGCTGGACTTGCGCCGGCGTCGTTCGAGATCGGGCGGCAGGATGTCCGCGGTGGCGATGATCTCCAGTTGGGGGTCGTGACGAAAGCGGTCGACAAAGTCGCAGAGGTCTTCCGTGTTGATGATCGCGATGTGAGGAAAATCCGGCGCGAACAGCTGTACCGAGCGTCGCAGCACCGAGAATTGTCGGATGTCGCCGGCATGAGCCAGGGTCATGAGGCAGATCGAATACGTCTGGGTCTTGCTCATGCGGAGCAGGTGCCGTTCCGTTCTTGTGGCGTGTTATATCCGTCGCCGGCGGAACGAGCGACCAGCTGGCAGTGTGCATGGTCAGGCGTGGAAAATCCACGATTGGGCGGGGAGCCCGCGGCCAGGGTGCGCGGACACGAGACTCAGCCTTTCCTGGCGCGTTCAGCGCAGCTGACTGTCCTTGCTGCCGCGGCGGTTGTAGCCGCTGAACTGCATTGATTCGCGATCGTCCGCTTCCTGGCAGGTGATGCACAACCGAACCCCGGGAACGGCAATCCGCCGGGCTTCGGGGATGGCGGTGCCGCAGCTTACGCAGTGGGTGGCTCCAGGACCTTGGGGCATACGGTTTTGGGCACGACTGATGCCGTCTTTGACGGTGGCATCGATCTGGTCTTGAACTGCGCCGTCTTGCGCCCAGCCTGTAGCCATTCGGGGGTCTCCTCATCAAGGAACGACAGAGTAATGGTATCGGAGGGGGGATTTGCAAGACCCCATACCAGGTGAGGTATGTCATTGAAACTGCAGAGCTTAGCGACTTCGATCGGGACGGCGCTCGATCTGTCCCTGCAACCGCAACCTGGCGCGCGAGTCCACGGGGGGTGCATCAACGAATGCTACCGATGGGAAAGCAAGGAGCGGCCCATTTTTGTGAAGATCGCCCAGGCGGACGCGCGCGCCACTTTTGACGTGGAGGCCGCAGGGCTTGAGGAACTGGCGCGAGCGCATGCGGTGCGTGTACCGCGGGTTTTAGGCACCGGCGTCAGCGACGACCACGCCTGGCTGGCGCTCGAATGGGTCGAATTTGGCTCGCGCTCGCGCACCTGCGAGGTGGCGCTCGGCGAGGGGCTGGCGTTACAGCATCGCCATCGGGGGCAGGCGTTCGGCTGGCGTCTCGACAATACGATCGGGAGCACGCCGCAATTGAATGGCTGGCAGGCCGACTGGGTGTCTTTTTTCCGCGAGCGTCGCCTGCGGTATCAATTGGACCTTGCTGTCCGCAATGGCTATGCGGGTGATTTGCAGCGCTCAGGTGAAGCCCTCCTGGAGCGCATGAGCCAGTTCTTCAGCGGCTACCAGCCCGTCCCTTCACTTCTGCACGGCGATCTCTGGGGTGGTAACTGGGCGGCCGATCAGCATGGCGAGCCCGTTATATTCGATCCGGCTCCCTATTACGGAGACCGGGAGGCCGATGTGGCGATGACTCGCCTGTTCGGTGGCTTCGGAGCCGATTTTTACAGCGCCTACGAGGGGGCTTGGGCACCCGATCCGGGGTGTCGGGCGCGAGCCGGACTATACAACCTGTATCACGTGTTGAATCACGTCAACTTGTTCGGCGGCGGATACGTCCCTCAGGCGACCGCCATGATCGGTCGGCTGCTGAGCGAGCTGCGCTCCTGAGCTATTTACGCCAGCCTCGCTCGAGGACGAGGCGCGCCAGGCGCGCGTAAGAGCGGTTGATAAGTTGGTATACAGCGGTCTCGGAGGCGCCCATCTGCGCAGCGGTCTCGCGCACGGTGTGCCCGTCCAGTTCGACGAGCGTAAATGCCCGGTGGCACTTCGGCGGTAGTTTGTCGATGGCTTCGCGCATACACGCCTGAATCTCGTCGTCCAGGCACAAGCGCTCCGGTGTCGGATTCTCGCGCTCGAGATCGCTATAAACTTCCGAGTAAATGAGCTCTTCGCGCTTCTGCCGGAAGGCGTGGCGCCCGCGCAGGTCGAACGCGAGATTGAACGCCGTCTTGTACATGTAGGACAGCAGGAAGTTGATAGGAGGCGGGTCGCTGAGGCGAAAAATCCTGGCGTACGCTTCCTGTACGATTTCCGTCGCTTCCTCCCAGGACCGCAATCGGGAATATACGGCGCGCACCAGCGCAGTATTATGTGTCTTGAACAGGGCTTCGCAGCGAAGTCGAAGCAGTGTGCGCGAGTCGATCGGTAAATGTATCCCGGGCGCATCGCGCAGGTCGCAGGCAGTGTTGGTTGTCAACGCCACAATCTCCAGGTCCTTGTGTGCAGGCGCAGCACCCCATGCCCTCCATTCAGGGTTGGCGTGCCGCGCAGGCCGGCTGAGCGGCAGTTGGTTCAAGGATGACAGGGCGTGTTGGCAGGTGCGACACGCAAAAAAAATAATTCGTAGGAGATCGAGTAATTGCTGCGAGACTGAGTGAGCCGGCGGATGGTGCCCTGCGGGAAGGGGTTGGAAGTGGTGCGCCGCGTTTCTGGTATTGTGGCCACCCTGGACGCAAATTGGCACTACTTACGATTTGCAATAGCGGGCGGCGCAGCCGCCGCACGCCGAACCAGCCGTCACCCGCGCCTCTTGGGCGCGTTGACGGCTGATCGGCGATTTTTGATTGGGTCTAGTTACCGGCAGGTGGGCGCGAGGCTGCCTCCGCCATCGCCTTACGCAGGCTGAGCGGTCTCATGTCTGTCCAGACTTCCTTGACATAGTCCAGACAGGCCTTCTTATTGTTGCGCGCAAAGACCTGGTTCCATCCCTTGGGGATCTCCAGGTCCGCCAGCCACAGCGAATACTGTTCCTCGCTGTTCACCAGGACCACATACTCGCGGGTGTCTTCGTCTTCCATGGGCAGCCACCTTATCCTTGTTGCAGTGGTGATTGGCGGCCAACGATACCTTGCGGAGGCTGTTTTTAGGCGATCCGGCAGGTGGAGTAGCTCAAAACCCAAGCCTTTAGCCCAACGCTTCAGCTCGAGCCATCCGCCCACTCGTTCTCATGCAACATCGCTTCGAGCGGTCGTGGGTCGCGCCATTTTTCCTGGACCAGCATGGGGGCGGGATAAAACGCTTCCACGTGTCCCAGGCACAGCACCGCAATCGGTTTGACGCCTGTGGGGAATGCAAGCAGCTCTGCCAGTGCTTTGGGATCGAAAATCGAGACCCAGCCAAGCCCCAACCCTTCCGCGCGGGCAGCCAGCCACAGGTTCTGGATGGCACAGGCGGCGGAGGCCACATCCGTCTCCGGCAGTGTCCGTCGGCCAAACACCTCGGTGGCGCCGCCAGCACGCACGGCGACGACCAGGAGCTCGCCGCATTGCAACACCCCCTCGACTTTCAACCTGAGAAATTCGGCGCTGCGCTCTGCGAGCGCTTGGGCTGTGCGCTCCCGCTCCTGTTGTACCAAAGCATGAATCTGTTGCCTGAGCTGCGGTCGCGTGATGCGAATGAAGCGCCAGGGCTGACTCAACCCAACACTGGGGGCCGCGTGCGCTGCATCGAGCAGCCGGCGTAACACTTGCGGCTCGACCGGCAAAGGGACGAAGTGGCGCATGTCGCGTCGCTCGTGGATGACGCGATGGACGGCAGCAAGGGATGCAGGATCGTAGCGATGCGCGGATTCAGTCATGGACGCATAGGATACGCGACGCCCTCGCGGATGCGAAAGCGCCACGCGGCTGCCGGGGGCGCGAAGCCGGCGGCCGGGGACCTGGCCCGTAGGGCTCCTACATGAAGCGCAACGCCAGTCGCACCATCACCGGGACGAATTCGGGCGCTTCAGGTGTGGGTCATAGGGTGCCAGCCGCCGATCATTTTCTTTGCGGCAGATCCGCGCCAGTCCCTTGAAGTTGATGTCGGCGCCGAGCTGTTTGGAGCCGCTCATCGTGAAGTTGGTGTCGGCGGCATTGCCGTGACTTTCCACCTTGCGCGCGGTCCCGATCCACCATGAACGCCCATTCGGCATCCTTGGGGGACCTCGTACTCGGGCTCGGGCTGCAGCGCGATTTCCGTAGAACGCCACCATATTGGCCAGCACCTGCTCGTGGCGGCGGCTGGCCTGCTGCCACGGCCACGATGTCGGATGGCATGGCGGGCGGGCACGGCTCGCGTCCCTGCGAGCTCGCCGGGGCGGGCGATACTGGCAAGCGACAGGAACACCTTACGAGCCGCCGAAAGAGAGGGGGTCGGAAGCCACCTGCAGGTGGCACATAATGACGCCATGAAAGAAGGAGCCGTCACAGGAATCGAGCGTGAAATTGCGGGCGAGAAGGCTGCTGCGCTGGGTCGTAGCGGTCGCAAGTTGAAGACGGCGTTGGATAACCTGCGGCGGTTTGATGAAGGTGGCGGCAAAGGCAGGGGACGTAGCGGTGCCGCTAGCCGGCCTGGCACGCGCGAAAAACTTGTGGAGGCCGCAGGAGACGCGCTGTGGTCCTACATCGTCCAACGCGAGGCGCTCGGGCTCATTGGTGGCGATTACGTACGGAGGGAGTACCGAGTGCCCCGGGAGGTCTGGCGGCAGATGCGACCGCAGGAGCGTCGTTGAACAGTGGTACAGTGGGACATCGTCGGGCGTGATTCCAACTGGATGGGCAGACACGATGCAGGGCAAAACTGTCGTCATCACCGGGGCGACTTCCGGCATAGGCGAAGTTGCGGCGTACAGACTTGCTGAACAGGGTGCTCGGATTGTCTTTATCGCTCGCGACCGCGGACGTGGTGAGCAAACACTCGAGCGTCTCAAGGTCGCCGGTCCCGGCGCCAAGCACGCAGCACACTACGCAAATCTCTCCCGGTTGGCGGAGACGAAGCGGGTGTGCGAGGCCGTTGCGGCGAGCGAGGACCGAATCGACGTGCTCATCAACAACGCGGGCGCCGTATTTTCGACACGGCAGGTTACCGGCGAAGCGCTCGAGATGACTTTTGCCACGAACCATATCTCATACTTCGTGGTGACGAACATGTTGCTCGAACGGTTGCGGGCGACGCCAGGATCTCGCATTGTCAACACGGCATCCGACGCGCACAGGCGCGCGAAGTTGGATTTCGGGGACCTGCAGTTCGAGAAGGGCTACAGCGGATTTGCCATGTATGGCCGTTCGAAGCTGATGAACATTCTCTTTACCCGGGAGCTCGCCCGACGCCTGGCGGGGACTGGCGTGACGGCCAATGCGCTACATCCGGGCTTTGTCGCAACCCGGTTTGGCGATGAGAGCGGTGGTTTGGCCTCTCTTGTTGTCAAGGGCGCCAAGAAGTTTGCGCTGACGCCGCAGGAGGGTGCGAAAACCATCATCTATCTGGCTTCCTCGCCCGAGGTCAACGAGGTCAGCGGCAAGTACTTCCACAAGTGCAAGGAAGAAATGCCAACCGAGGCGGCGCAGAACGATGCGGACGCACGACGGTTGTGGGAGATTTCGTCTCAGCTCACGGGCGTTGGATCGGGACTCGCTCCAGTCGCATAGGAGAAACTGTCTCCAAGCGGCGTCAGGGTCGCGCTGGATGTCACATTGGCCGACAATACGCCTCGGGGTCGGCAAGCGCGCATGAGCCACGAGGCACGAATGAGCGAAGTCTGGAATAAGTTGCAAGGAAGCGTAGTCAACGGCTCGTTTCCTTTGCACCGTTCTCTGGGTGGCTCGGATCACAGTGGTGTCTTCCTCACCGAGTTGAGGGGGCGGGATCCGACCGAAGTCGCAATCAAGCTCGTTCCCACCGTTGCGGCGTTCGCGCAGTCGCATCTGCCGCGCTGGGAGGCGACTGCAAGTCTCTCCCATCCTCATCTGCTGCGCATTCTGGAGACCGGCCGCGGCCAACTCGGCGGGCAGTTCTTCGAGTTTGCCGTCATGGAGTACTCCGACCAGAATCTGGCGCAGCTGGTGGAGCACCGGGCAATGACCGAGGAAGAGGCGCGCGAAATGCTGCCGCCCGTCCTGAGTGCCCTGGGTTTTCTCCACAATCGCAATCTGGTACAGGGACAGCTGAAGCCGGCGAATGTGCTGGTGGTGGGAGACCAGATCAAGCTCGCCAGCGACACCGTCCGTCCTGTCAGTGACGCTTCCGCCATCAATATGGTGTCTGCGTATGCGCCCCCTGAGTTGCAGGACGGTGTGTACTCCACTGCGGGCGATATTTGGGCGCTTGGCGTCACGTTGTTTGAGGCGCTGACTCGTAAGCCGCCTTTGGGGCTGGCGGTTCGCTCCGACGGTGTTGCGCTGCCTGCCGATTTCCCGGCGGCGTTCCGCGAGATCGTGACGTGGTGTCTGAGTCGGCGGCCGTACGATCGGCCTAAGGTTGCGGAGCTGGAAGCGAAGTTGCGCGGGCAGGCCGTTGGCGGTGCCGTGCGGTCCGCTGGTGCGCAACCCGGTGCCGCGCAAGCCGCGTCGGGTAACGTAGGGCAACAGGACGGTGGCGGCAAGCGGGGGTCTATTGAGATTACTCAGTGGGAGCCGCCTTTGCCTCCTGGGGCGGCGACGCCTCCGCAGGCCGCAGTGGCCGCACCCGCGCAGCCGGTTGTTGTTGAGCATGTTTTTCGCGAAGTGCCTTCGGCTAGTCGTGTCGAGCCGCGGCCGGCCGCCGCATCGTCTCCGCCCGCAGCCGTGCGGTCTCCTGCGGCGGCGCCAAAAGCGGCTGCGAGAGCTGCGGTGGCCGATGTCGCCCGACCTACCGTAGGTCGATCTGCGTTGGCACGGCCTAGCGTTGCGCCGCCGGCTGTTGTGCTGCCCGATGTTGCGCCCCCCGATATCGCCCAACGTGCTGCCGCGCGCTCTGCTGGCGCACAGCCCGGCGACAACCAGCACGCTGGCGTGACGTTCCCTGGCGCACAGTCAGGCAACAATCAAGGGGTGGCCGCGCGGTCCGCTGGCGCGCGGCCGGAAGTCGTCCAACCGGCCGTGGTCGTGCCTGATGTTGCGCAGCCTGATCTTGCCAAACGCGCTGCCGCTCGGTCGGCGCCAGGTAGCCAACGCACTGGCGCGCGGCCCGCTAACGTGCAGCTCCCTAACGCGCAGCCCCGCGTCGCTCAACCCGCCGTCGTGCAGCCGGATGTTCCCCAACGGGGTGGCCTGCGGGCTGCCGTTGCTCAGCCCGCCGCGCAGCCCGGCGCTCCCCAAACCTGGGTCGGGCGTTTCGCTGCTGCGGAGTCGGACG
>Ga0134126_10002715_pt1 | contig 22234 bp, 16 predicted proteins | sample KB31752_FD_96881 | JGI IMG/M metagenome (GOLD analysis project Ga0134126, IMG submission 96881) | Terrestrial soil microbial communities with excess Nitrogen fertilizer from Kellogg Biological Station, Michigan, USA - KB3-175-2 | ecosystem: Environmental > Terrestrial > Soil > Unclassified ... | reverse complement strand
TGCGCGCAATGGAGCTGCCTGATGTCGAGATCCGCACCTTCGTCCGAACCGGTGACACGCCCCAGCACGAGCGGCAGAGCATGCGGCGGCGCCCGCCGCACATCGTGGTTACCACCCCGGAGTCTCTCTACATCCTCCTCGGCTCGGAATCCGGCCGCGCCATGCTCGCGAGCGTGCGCAGTGTCATCGTCGATGAGATTCACGCCATGGTGGGCAGCAAGCGCGGCCTGCACCTCGCGCTGTCTCTCGAGCGGCTGGAGGCGCTCACCCGGCGCCGCCTGACGCGCATCGGACTCTCCGCGACCCAACGCCCGATCGAGGACGTGGCGCGATTCCTGGTCGGCGCGCGGCAACTGCTGCGGGATGGGGCGGCGGACTGCGCGATCATCGACACCGGCCATGTCCGGCGGCGCGACCTGCAGATCGAGGTGCCGGCGGCGCCACTCGAAGCGGTCATGTCGGGCGATGTCTGGACGCAGGTATACGACCGCCTCGCGCAGCTCGCGGGCGAGCACCGCACGACGCTCATCTTCGTCAACACGCGCCGGCACGCAGAACGGGTCGCGCGTCACTTGTCGGAGCGCATGGGCGAGCCCCAGGTGGCGGCGCACCACGGCAGCATGGCGAAAGAGCTGCGGTTGTCGGCGGAGTCGCGGCTGAAGCGCGGTGAGCTCAAGGCTCTGGTCGCCACCGCATCCCTCGAGCTCGGTATCGACATCGGTGAGGTGGACCTCGTCTGTCAGCTCGGCTCGCCGCGATCCATCGCGGCCCTGCTGCAGCGCGTGGGACGCTCCGGACACAGTCTGGGCGGGACGCCCAAAGGCAGGCTCTTCCCGCTGTCGCGCGACGACCTCATCGAGTGCGCGGCACTGCTCGACTGCGTCCGCCGCGAGGAGCTCGATCGGCTGCACATTCCGCCGAAGCCGCTCGACGTCCTGGCGCAACAGGTCGTGGCGGAAGTCGCCGCGCGCGAGTGGGACGTGGACGAGCTCTTCGCCCTGCTAAAAGGCGCCTATCCCTACCGCGACCTGCAGCGCGCGGAGCTCGACGATATCGTGCGCATGCTCGCCGATGGCTTCACCACGCGGCGCGGCCGCCGGGGCGCCCTCATCTACCACGATGCAGTCAACCGCAAGGTGCGCGGACGCCGCGGTGCGCGCCTCACCGCGTTGACCTCCGGCGGCACGATACCGGATACGGCCGACTACACAGTGCTGCTCGAGCCGCAATCGCAGCCCGTCGGCACGATCAACGAAGACTTCGCCATCGAGAGTCTTCAGGGCGATGTGTTCCAGCTGGGCAACAGCTCATACCGCATCCTGCGCGTGGAGCAGGGCACGGTGCGCGTGGAGGATGCGCACGGCCAGCCGCCCTCGATTCCCTTCTGGCTGGGCGAAGCGCCGGGCCGCACGGACGAGTTGTCTCAAGGTGTCTCCCGGCTGCGCCACGAGGTTGCGATACGGCTCGACGGCGGCCTAGAGGCGGCGGCGAGCTGGCTCGAGAACGAAGTCGGCATCGCCGGACCCGCCGCGGTTCAAGCGGCGAACTATCTTGCGGCGGCGCACGCGGCGCTCGGCGCCCTGCCCACGCGCGAGACGGTGGTCATCGAGCGCTTCTTCGACGAGGCGGGCGGCATGCAACTCGTCATCCACTCCCCCTTCGGCAGCCGGGTGAACCGGGGCTGGGGCCTCGCGCTGCGCAAGCGCTTCTGTCGCTCGTTCAACTTCGAGCTGCAGGCGGCGGCGACCGAGGATGCGATCGTGCTGTCGCTCACGACCGCGCACAGCTTCGAGCTCGAGGAGGTGGCGCGCTACCTCCATTCCAACACGGTGCGCCCGCTTCTCGTGCAGGCGCTGTGCGCGGCGCCGATGTTCCCGGCACGCTGGCGCTGGAGCGCGGCGATCGCGCTCGCCCTGCCGCGGTTTCGGGGCGGCCGCAAGGTCCCGGCGCCGCTCGCGCGCATGGCGGCGGAGGACCTGCTGGCATCGGTCTTCCCCGACCAGGTGGCATGCGCCGAGAACCTGACCGGCGAGCTCGAGATCCCCGATCACCCTCTGGTCCGGCAGGCGATCCGCGACTGCCTCGAGGAGGCGATGGACACCGCGGGCCTCGAGGCGCTGCTGCGCGGCCTGGAGAGCGGCGACATCCGCGTGGTCGCCCGCGATCTCACCGAGCCTTCGCCTCTCGCCCTGGAAGTCTTGTCGGCGCGGCCTTACGCGTTCCTCGATGACGCCCCGCTCGAGGAGCGGCGCACGCAGGCGGTGTTGAGTCGCCGCTGGCTGGACCCGCAGGCGGCGGGTGATCTCGGCGCACTCGATCCATCGGCCATCGACAGAGTGCGTGAGGAGGCCTGGCCGGACGCTGCCGACGCCGACGAGCTGCACGACGCGCTGTGTTGGCTCACCTTCATGACCGAGTCCGAAGTCGCCAGGCGGCCGGATTGGCTCGAATGGGCCACCACCCTGGCCGCGGCCCGCAGGGCTGGCCGCCTGGCCGTGGGAAATGCGACGCTCTGGATCGCAGCGGAGCGCCTGCCCTTGCTGCAGGCGTTGCTCCCCGATGCGCGGCCGGAGCCACCGATCGCCGCGCCCGCCGGGTACGCCGAACCCTGGAGCGCGGACGATGCTCTCGTCGAAGTTGCGCGGGGGCGTCTGCAGGGCCTGGGCCCGATATCGGCAGCAGCGCTGGCGGCGCCGGTCGGCGTGGCGCCAGCTCGAATGGCATCGGCACTCGTTGCGCTGCAGACGGAAGGATCGGCGATGCATGGCCGGTTCACCGCCGAGGCGCCGGCAGAGGGGGAATGGTGCGAGCGCGGGCTGCTGGCGCGCATCCATCGCTACACCGTGAAGCGCCTGCGGGCGGAGATCGAGCCGGTGGAACCTCGCGATCTCCTGCGTTTCCTGCTCGAGTGGCAGCGTGCAACGCCGCGGGCACGGATGGAGGGGCCAGATGCTGTCGCCGCCGTCCTCGCACAGCTCGAGGGCTTCGAGGCACCGGCAGGAGCATGGGAAACAGAGATCCTGCCGGCGCGAGTCAACGAGTACGACCCGGCGTGGCTCGATGAGCAATGTCTCGCCGGCCGTTTCGTCTGGACGCGGCTCGCGCGCCGCAGAACCGAATCCGGCCCGGCCGCGGGACCGGTCCGCGGCACCCCCATCGCCCTGCTCGGCAGGCGTCATCTACGGGCCTGGACCACGCTCGCAGGTCCAGTGGATGCGGGCGCGCCGTCTGCGAAGGCCCGCAGGGTGTTGGAGCACCTCAGCGCTCACGGGGCTTCGTTCTTCGACGAGATCGTGGAGGGTACGGGGCTGCTGCCCTCGCAGGCGGAGGAAGGGTTGGCGGAGCTCGTGGGGCTCGGCCCAGTCAACTCCGACAGCTTCGGCGGCCTTCGGGCCTTGTTGGTCCCAGCGGAGCGCCGCAGAGGCTCCACGGGGCCACGCCACCGCAGGCGGGCGCTCTTCGGCATGGATTCAGCGGGGCGCTGGGCGCTCGTGCGCCGGGAGCAAACCGCCGCGCCTGGCCGCACGGACGCGGAAACCCTGGAGCTCGTCGCTCGCGGACTGCTGCGGCGCTGGGGCGTGGTCTTCTGGCGTCTGCTCGCGCGTGAGGCCGACTGGCTGCCGCCCTGGCGCGATCTCCTCTTCTGCTATCGGCGCCTCGAGGCCCGCGGCGAGGTCCGCGGCGGCCGCTTCGTCGCGGGTCTTTCCGGCGAGCAGTTCGCCGCGCCGGAGGCGGTGGGACTGCTGCGGGAGGTGCGCCGCCGGCCACGCGAGGAAGAATGGGTGTCGCTCTCCGCGGCCGATCCGCTCAACCTGCTCGGCATCCTGACACCGGGCTCACGGCTGCCGGCGCTCGCCGGCAATAGAGTGCTCTATCGCGATGGCCTGCCGCTCGCCACGCTGGCCGGCGGCGAAGTCCGCTTCCTGGAGACGCTCGATGCCGCGGCACAGTGGCAAGCGCGGAACGCGCTCCTGCGCCGGCACGTGCCCGCCGCCCTCGCCGACATCGGCTGACGTCAGCTCTTCCCCGCGCCCGTCTCGGGCTGCGCCACCTCGTGCGTGCGCCCGAAGTGGTAGAAAAGCGTGCGCCGCACCTCCTGCTGTTGAGCCTGCTCCCAGGCGCGCAGCAGATCCCGCCAGCTGAGGTAGCCCACCAGCCTGGCGTCGCCGCGCGCTACCACCGGTACATGAGCTGCATTGGCCTTGAGCATGCGGGTGAGCACACCCTCCAGGTATTCATCCGGGTGCGCCAGCGGCACCGTGATGCCCACGAGGAGGGCGCCGATGACCGACTCGGGCGGCTTACCGGCGCGCAGCCAGGACTGTACCAGCGGCGGATCGATGACGCCGAGAACCCGACGCTCCTCGTTGATGACCGGGAAGCTCGGGTGGCGCGTCGCGGGATCGGCCAGGAAAGCCAGCGTCTGCTCCAGAGTCATGTTGGCAGGCAGCGCCTGCACCTCACTGGTCATCACCTCTTTCACTGTCGCGAGCGCGAACGGATCGACCCGATACTCGCGCAGCAGGTGATGCCCCCGCCTCGCAATCTTCTCCGTCAGGATGGAGCGCCGGAGCAACAAAACGGTGACGAGATGCGAGGTGATGCACGCGGTCGCAAGCGGCAGCAGCACGTGTGTGTTGCCCGTCACCTCTACCGCGAAGAACGTCGCCGTGAGCGGCGAGCGCATGGTGCCGCCCAGGATGGCCGCCATGGCGAGCAGCGGCCAGAACCCGCCGCTCGCGGCCGGCAACCAGGGCGCGAGCGCCGCGCCCAGGCCGCCGCCCATGATCAGCAGCGGCGCCAACACGCCGCCCGAGGTGCCGGACCCGAGCGCCATCGCCCAGATCACCGCCTTGACGACGAGCAGCAGGAGCGCCGCCGCCGGCACCACGCCGCCCTGCAGCAGCCGCGTGATGTTGTCATAGCCGAGGCCGAGGGCGTTGGGGTCGATCAGCCCGCCCACGCCGACGACGACGCCGCCGATCGCAGGCCACCACATCCAATGGATCGGGAACTTCAGGAAAAGGTCTTCGCAGGCGTACACCAGCCGCGTCAAGAGGCCTGACAGCAGTCCCGACACGAGCCCGATCAGGACCCAACACAAGAGGCCAGCCACCGACGCATCCATGCTGCCGTTGAAAGGAAAGAGCGGCTGATGCAGGCCGAGCCACGGCCGCTCCATCGCAGCCGTGATCGCCGCCGCTGCGACCGGAATGAAGCTGCGCGGCGTCCATTCGAAAAGGAGCAGCTCGACCGCGATCATCATCGCGGCGATGGGGGTACCGAACACCGTCGTCATACCCGCCGCTGCTCCCGCGACCAGCAGTGTCTTGCGCTCGCCGTCCGTCACCGGCAGCGCCTGCCCGATGAGTGAGCCGATCGCACCGCCCGTCATGATGATCGGACCCTCGGCGCCGAACGGCCCGCCAGTGCCGATCGAGATCGCGGAGGACAAGGGCTTGAGGATGGCGACCTTGACATCGAGTCGGCTGCGGCCGAGCAGGATGGCCTCGATGGCCTCGGGAATCCCATGACCGCGGATCTTGTCGGTCCCGTAGCGCGCCATGAGACCGATGAGGAGGCCGCCGACGACGGGTACCGCGACCGCGGCCACGCCTAGCGGCGAGGCGCCCAGAGACAGGTTCTGCAGCGTCGGGCGCCCGAAGTAGGCGATGTTCGTGAAGAACCGGATCAGGTCGAGCAGCACCAGCCCGCTGATCGCCCCCGCCGTACCGACCAGGATGGCGATGGCCGAGATGAGGAGGACGCGAGGCTTGGTCGTGAAATCCCCCATGCGGCGGACTTCATCGAGCGCCAGGTCCAGCAGGCGGCCGTCGCCGCCTTTCGAAGCCCCTTCTTCGTCTTCTTTTCGCTCTCGAATAACCATGTCACAGGCCGTGCACAGCTAATCCACAAGCGTTCCACAACCGGGCCGGGCTATGCTCCAGCTCATGGCCTTCAGGCTTCCCAAGCGCATCACTCGCGGCGGCGACGCCACAGTCCTAGGCACGTATCTCTTCTCCAGCCGCACCGTACGGGTGCTGCAGACGAACGACGAGCGCATCGAGTGGACCTGCGATTGCGAGAAGTTCCGCCGCCAGGGGCGGCGTGAGACCCCTCTCTGGTGCAAGCATATCGCGAAAGCCGCCGCCCGACGTTCCCTGGAGCGCTTGACCGCCCGCCGGATAAGCCCCGGCGCCGTCGAGGGCCAGTTCACGCCTCGATGAGGCCGTGACGGATGGCGAGCAGCGTGAGTTCGGACTGGTTGGACACGCCGAGCTTCTGCTTGACGTTGTAAAGATGCGTTCCGACCGTGGAGGCCGAGAGCCTCAGATCATCTGCGATGCGCTGCACGGTGGCGCCCCGCGCCAGGCGTATGAAGACGTCGAATTCCCGTTCCGACAGCCGCTTGATCGGCGATGACTCCGTACCCTCGATGTCATCGAGTGCCAGCCTCTGCGCGACGCGCGGGTCGATGTAGCGCTGGCCGCCGGCAATGGCCGCAACCGCTTCGAGCAGGGCCTCGGGGGCGCTGCGCTTCGACAGGAATCCGAGCGCTCCCTCGCGCAGCGCCCTTCGCGCATGCATTGGATCATCATGGGCGGACAGCGCCAGCACCCGCGCCTGCGGGTCGTGCGCGCGGATGCGCCGCAGCGCTTCGAGCCCGCCCATGCCGGGCATCGCGATGTCCATGACGACGGCATCGGGCGAAAGCTCGATGTAGCGCTGGCAGGCGGCCTCGCCGGACTCGGCCTCACCCGCCACGGCGATGTCCGGCCTCGCCTGCAGCAGCAGCCTGAAGCCGGTGCGCACCACGGCGTGATCGTCGACCAGGAGGACGCGGATCATGCGGTCACCCGCGGCAGGCCCGTGAGCGGGATCTCCGCCGCCAGCAACGTGCCGCGACGCTCCTGGTTGCGCAGCGTCAACTTGCCCCCCAAGTGGCCGACGCGCTCGCCGAGCCCCCGCAATCCATAATGTCCCGGTCCGGACCAGTCGTCCGATAATCCTACGCCATCGTCGGTAACCGTCACCGTCAGGTTGCGACGCTCGGCGCGCAGTTCAACATCTACGTGGGACGCATGCGCGTGGCGCAAAGCATTGCTCAGACCCTCTTGCACGACGCGATAGGCCGCTAGTGACACGCCCGGAGCGGGATTGCAGGCCATCTCGTGCCGCAGCGTAAGCGCCACGGAAGGATGCCGTCGCTGAAGGTCACGCACGAGACCTTCCAGCGCTTCCGACAGGCTCAGGGTCTCGAGCGCCGCCGGCGCCAAACGCGGTATCAGGCCGTGCATGGCATCGTAGAGCCGGGCGGCCTCCTCCGAGATGAGGCGCGCCGCATCCTGCAGTGGCGGCTGGCTGGACTGGCCGACGATGGCCTGCGCCAGGCTGCGAATCGCAGTCACCGACTGGCCGAACTCGTCGTGCAGCTCGTGAGCGATCAGGCGTCGCTCCTCTTCCAGCCGCTGCTCGATCACCACCGGCGCCACGGCCCGCTCGACGATCCAGAATGCCAGGCCGTTGACGATCAGGAGCATGGCGGCGGCGATGATGAGCAGCCGCGTCACCGCATCCCACCCGTCGAGAACGGAGCGTGATGTCTCCGCCTGCACCGTGAGCTCCAGGCCGCCGGGAAGCGGGAAGATGTAGCGCGGGGCGCTCGGGGCCAGAAGGTGCGCGAACCAGGGCGGCGCGCTGCGGCCCGCCTTGTAAGTGGCCGGCGGCGATTGGTAGATCACGCGGCCATCGCGGTAGGTCAGCACGATGTCGTTGGAGCGCACGTGCCCGAGTTGTGTCAGGAATGCGGTCACGATCTGTGGGCCACCGACGCGCCAGTAGATGTCGACCAGGCGCCCAATGAGCTGGGTGGCCACTTGATTAGCAGCCTCGATCTCCTCCTGTACGCGCGAGCGGGTGACCTGCACCTCGGCCGTAACGAGGACGATGACCCACACGATCGTCAGGCCGGTGACCAGCAAATGCAGGCGCGTGCGCAGCTTCATCCGCAACTGGCATCGATGTCGCGCGACCCTGAAGATGAGGCACAGGGAAGTGCCCGCCGCCGCAGGCGGCGAGCGACGGGCAAAAGTCGCGCCTTTTACCCGTCGCGCGCTGGGCCGGGCAGGAGCCCGGATCCAGCGCATTCATACTAGCAGCACCCGGCGGATTTGCGACTCATGAAAATCATGAGGCGCGAATCATGAAGATCCGCTTTCCCGCGGCCGCCCCCTTGGCGAGGATGAGTCCGCCGGGCCGCCCGGCCCGGCTTTTACGGCAAACGACCGGAGGAGCTAGACATGAAATGGGAAACTCCGCAGGCGATTGACCTTCGCTTCGGCATGGAAATCACGATGTATATCGCTCATCGTTGACCGGCCGGCGCGCGGCGCATGTGTCGCGCACGCGGCGCATGCGCCGCCGCGTGACCCTGAAATGAAGATTCGCGTGCTCGGGTCCGCGGCGGGAGGCGGCTTTCCGCAGTGGAACTGCAATTGCCGCAACTGCGCCGGACTGCGCGCGGGAACGTTGAGAGCACCCGGCAGAACACAGTCTGCCATCGCCGTGCGCGCCCACGACGCGCATGAGGCCGCCTGGGCGCTGGTCAACGCCTCGCCAGACATTCTGGCGCAATTGCGCGCCTATCCGGACTTTCAGCCGGCGAGATCGCCACGCGACACGGCGATCCGGGCCATCCTGCTCGTCGACGGGCAGGTGGACCATACGACCGGTCTCTACATGTTGCGCGAAGCCACCCGGCCCTGGACGCTCTGGTGCACTGATGCCGTGTACGCCGACCTGACGAGGGGCAATCCGATCATCGACGTGCTGTCCCACTATTGCCGTGTCGAGCGCAATCGCATGAGCCTCGACGGCACGGACTTCACCATGGAGGAGGTGGCGGGCGTCCGCTGGCGCGCGCTGCCGGTCGCGGGGAAGCCCGCACCCTACTCTCCCAACCGCGACTCCCCGGTGGAGGGCGACAACGTGGCGCTCCTCATCACGGACGAGCACTCTCGCGGAGCCGCGCTCTATGCTCCGGGCCTCGGAGCCATGGATGAGACGATACGGCGGGCCATGGACTGTGCCGCCTGCGTGTTGGTGGACGGCACGTTCTGGAGCGACGATGAAATGATCCGTCTCGGCCTCTCGCGCAAGCGGGCGCGCGACATGGGCCATCTTGCGCTCAGCGGTCCGGGCGGCATGCTGGAGTGGCTCGCGCGGCTGCCCGACGCCACGCGCAAGATCCTGATCCACGTCAACAACACCAATCCCATCCTCGATGAGGACTCCCGCGAGCGGGCCGAGCTCGACCGCCGCGGCATCGAAGTCGCCTGGGACGGCATGGAGATAGACCTGTGAGCGCAACTGCCTGGAGCCGGGCGGAGTTCGAGGGTCAGCTGCGGGCCAAGGACCGCGGCTACCACATCCATCATCCCTTCAACGTGATGCTGAACTCCGGCCGTGCGCGCCCCGAGCAGATCCGCGGCTGGGTGGCCAACCGGTTCTATTACCAGATCAACATTCCGCTCAAGGATGCCGCGATCATCGCCAACTGCGACGACCGCACGGTGCGCCGCCAGTGGGTGCAGCGCATCCTCGATCACGACGGCTTCGGCGATGACCCCGGGGGCATCGAATCGTGGCTGCGGCTCGCCGAGGCGGTGGGCCTGGAGCGATCGCAAGTCGAGGGCCTCGCGGACGTGCTGCCGGGGGTGCGCTTCGCCGTGGATGCCTACGTCAACTTTGCCCGCCGCGCGCCCTGGCACGAGGCGGCGTGCGCCGCGCTGACCGAGCTCTTCGCGCCACGGATCCACCAGCAGCGGCTCGCCGGTTGGCCCGATCACTACCCTTGGATCGACCGCGCGGGGCTGCACTACTTCCAGAGCCGCCTGAGCCCGGCAAACCGCGATGCCGAGATCGCGCTCGCCACGACACTGGAGCGGTTTCGCACGCGCGCCGAGCAGGAGCGGGCGCTCGAAATCCTGCAATTCAAGCTAGATGTGCTCTGGCAGATGAATGACGCCATGGCACTTCGCTACGGGGTGCAATGATGGCAGACATCGACACGGCGGCGCGCCCGGCCATCGGCGGGGGCTTTCGCCTGCAGTGGGAGCCGGCGCAGGAGACGCACGTGCTGCTCTATCCCGAAGGCATAGTGCGGCTCAGCCGCAGCGCCGCCGCGATCCTGACCCGTTGTGACGGTCAGCGGACGGTCGCCAACATCGTGACGGAGCTCGAGCGCGCCTATTGCGCCACCGGGCTGTCCTCCGACGTGTGCGCATTCATCCGGCTCGCGCTCGACCACAACTGGTTGAAGCTGTGCTTGTGACCGAGCCGTCTCCCGCGCGCTGCCCGCCGCCCGGCCCGCCTCTCTGGCTGCTTCTCGAGCTCACCTACCGCTGCCCGCTGCACTGTGTCTTCTGCTACAACCCGACCGACTTCAGCAACGTCGGGCGCGAGCTCGAGACCGGGGAGTGGCTGCGGGTTCTCGAGGAGGCGCGCGCGTTGGGATCGGTGCAGCTCGGGCTTTCGGGCGGCGAGCCGCTCGTCCGTGACGATCTCGAGACGATCGTCGCCGCCGCGCACCGGCTTGGGTTCTACAGCAACCTCATCACCTCCGGCGTGGGTCTCACGGAGCCGCGCCTGGAGGCGCTGCGCGAAGCCGGGCTCGATCACATCCAGCTCTCCTTCCAGGACAGCACGCGCCGGATGAACGATTTCCTGAGCAGCACCCGCACCTTCGAGCTGAAATCGCGGGTGGCGGGGCTCATCAAAAAGTATCGCTATCCCATGGTCCTCAACGTGGTGCTGCACCGTCTCAACATCGATCATGTGGGGGACATTCTCGAGATGGCCGAGCGCATGGGCGCCGAGTACGTGGAGCTCGCCAACACCCAATACTACGGCTGGGCGTGGCGCAATCGGGGACAGCTGCTTCCGAGCCGCGCACAGCTGCGGCGCGCGGAGGAAGTCACCGCGCGGTTTCGCGAGCGGGTCGGCTCACGCATGCGGATCTTCTTCGTGGTGCCCGACTATTTCGAGACGCGGCCGAAACCCTGCATGAACGGCCTCGGCCGGATATTCCTCGGCATCGCGCCGGATGGAGTCGCTCTGCCCTGCCAGGCGGCGCGGATGCTGCCGGGGCTCACTTTTCCGAGCGTGCGCGAAGCGAGCATCCGCTCGATCTGGTATGACTCGCCGGCCTTCAACCGCTACCGGGGGGAGGACTGGATGAAGGAACCCTGCCGCAGCTGCCCGGAGCGCGGACGGGACTTTGGCGGTTGCCGATGTCAGGCCTATCTTCTGACCGGAGATCCGGCCAACGCCGACCCCGTCTGCGACCTCTCGCCCCATCACCATCTCGTCACCGCGGCCGTGGCTCGCGCCGAGGCGGATGTCACCGGCATGCCTGCTGCCGAGCCGCTGGTTTTCCGCGATCATCGCGAGCCGAGCGTGCAGGAATAGCGGTTGCTCGTCGGGTGGCGTGGCCGAATCCGACCCGCGCTCCGATCCGCAGAAGGCCGAGAGAAACGAGCCCGGCCGCGGGCGCGGCGCGCGCACGCCGAGCGAGATTCCGCGAGCGGGTTGGCGCGACATTCTCCTGCGTGTCTGGCGGAAGCTCAGCGAGGACAACGTCTCTCTGATCGCCGCGGGAGTCGCTCTCAATACCCTGCTCGCGGTGTTTCCCGCCATGGCGGTCCTGGCGTCGCTCTACGGCATGTTCGCCTCGCCGGCGCAGGTCGGGCAGGAAATCCAGCCTTTCTACGGCATCCTGCCTCACGCGGCCGCGGGCATTATTCAGACTCAGCTCGAGGCGTTGGCACGGCCGCAAAACCAGACGCTCGGCATCGGTGCGATCGTGAGCTTCATCGTCTCCGTCTACTATTCGAGCCAGGGAGTGTCCGCGCTCATGTCCGCCACCAACATCGCGTACAACGAGCGCGAGCGGCGCGGATTCATCAAGCTGATCCTGGTGGCGCTGGCGTTTGCATTCGGGGCGGTGGTGGGCTTCGTGATCATGCTGTTGCTGACCGTCGCCGTACCCCTGGGGCTGGAGCGCCTGCCGTTACCGAGCTTCATCAACACGGCCGCGCTCGTCCTGCGCTGGATCCTCCTCTGGCTGTTCGCCGTATTGGGCCTGGCCATCGTCTACCGATACGCACCCTCGCGCGACAACGCGCGGTGGCGCTGGGTCACGTGGGGCTCGGTGGTCGCCGCCACGCTGTGGCTGGTGTCGAGCGTTCTTTTCTCCCTCTACGTGCGCAACTTCGGCAGTTACGGCAAGACGTATGGCGCCCTCGGCGGCGTGATCGTCCTCATCATGTGGTTCTACCTGCAGGGCTATGCGATCGTGCTCGGCGCGGAGTTCAACGCCGAGACGGAGCATCAGACCGCGGTCGACACCACCCGGGGCCCGCCCGCTCCCATGGGCGAGCGCGGCGCCTACGTCGCGGACACGCTCGGCCGGCGGCCAAAGTGATACATTGCCGCGCATGGCCGTACGACCGGTACTCAAGATGGGCGAGCCGCTGCTGCGGCAGGTTGCCGCCCGCGTGCAGCGCTTCGACGCAGAGCTTCACGCGCTGATCACGGACATGAACGATACGATGCGCGCTCTGCATGGCGCCGGCCTGGCGGCGCCGCAGATCGGCGTGAGCCTGCGGATCGTCATCTTCGAGGTCACTTCCAACCCGCGCTATCCCGAGGTCGCGCCGATCCCCTACACCGTGCTCGTCAATCCGGAGCTGACGCCGCTCGGTGACGAGCAGGAGGAAGGCTGGGAAGGATGTCTCTCGGTACCCGGGCTGCGGGGACTCGTCCCCCGATTCAGGAGGCTGCGCTATCGGGGCTACGACCTCGAGGGCGCGCCCATCGATCGCACGGTCGAGGGTTTCCATGCCCGGGTGGTGCAGCACGAGGTCGATCACCTCGACGGCATTCTCTATCCCCAGCGCATGCGCGACCTGCGGAACTTCGGCTTCGAGGAAGCGCTCATCGGCCGGATGACGCCGATGCCGGACTGAGGCGTAGGTGCCAGCACACCGGCAACCTGACACTCACTGAGTGGGGTACTTCCAGAGGTCGTTCATCTCGAAACGAGTGCTGGTCGAGTCGTCGTACTGGAAACCCCCGAACAGCCACACGTTCCCGCTGGCGTCCTGCCACTTGAACGGCTCGGCACGTGCACCCGGCACGTTCGCGGCTGCAGCCACCGTCAGGGTGCCGTAGGTCCCTGTCGCATCGAAGGTATTGGAGCCGGCCACCCAGATCCACTCCCCTGCCGAGTACTCCCACAGATCGTTGAAGCGATGATAAAAGCCCGTGGACGTATCGTACCCTTCCCCACCGAACATCCACAGGTTGCCGTTGGCGTCCGTCCAACCGACCGCCTGGCTGCGTGGCGGCGGAGAATTGTTGGCCTCCGGCAGACCTTGGGTGCCGTAAACCCCCGTCGGGTTCGCCGTGGTGGAACCCCGGACATAGGTCCACTCGTTGCCGGAAGGCGAATACACCCATAGATCGTTCAGCTCGCCGGGAGCACCGGCGGAATCGTACCCGTAGCCCCCGAAGAGCCAGAAGTTGCCGTTGCCGTCCACCCAGGTGACCGGAATATAGCGCGCGCCCGGCCTATTGGCGGGAGCGGCTACACCTTGAGTGCCGTAAACCCCTCCCGTGTTCAACGCGTTGGAGCCGGCGACCCAGGTCCACTCTCCGCTCGCGGGCGAATATTTCCACAGATCGCTCATGTAGCCGAGGACTCCTGCGGAATACCCATATCCACCGAACAGCCAAACGTTGCCTGCGGAGTCCGTCCAAACTGTGTCGCTCATCAAGCGGCCGCCCGGAGTGTTGCTCGCCGAGGCGACCCCCTGGGTGCCGTAGACCGCATTCGCGTTGGTGCCATTTGAACCACCCTCCCAGGTCCACTCGCCACTCGACGGCGAATACTTCCAAATATCATCGTATGTGACGAACGCGCCCGTGGAATCTGTCCCTCCTCCCCCGAAGAGCCAGAGGTTGCCGTTGGCGTCCGTCCAACTGATCTCGTTGCTCCGCGCACCAGGCACGTTCGTAGCCGCTGCCACGCCTTCGGTGCCGTAATTACCCTGTGCGCCGACGGTGTTGGAGCCGCTCATCCAGGTCCACTCGCCGGTCGACGGCGAGTACTCCCAAAGATCATTGAGGAAGTCGCCGTTCGTGGGATTGTGCACGTATCCGGCGAATCCGCCGAAGAGCCACAGATTGCCGTTCGCGTCCGTCCAGGTAATGCCGCCGTCACGGGCTCCCGGCACATTTGCGGCCGCCGGCACGCCTTGGATCCCGTAGATCCCGCTTGCGCCCGTGGTGTTGGAACCGCCCACCCACGTGAAGGCGGCGGAAAACTGTGCCACCACCAGGCAATCGCCCGTGATCGGCCCCGCGATCAATGTGTTGCCGGACAAATAGGCGCCGCAGCCCGTCACGAAGTCGAAGACATGGCCGCTATCAGGCGTGACGGTGAAAGTAGTCGTGCCACCCAGATTCACCGTCGCGCTCGAGGGCGATATCGTTCCCCCGCCTGCGGCCTCCGTTCTGACCGTAGCCTGCCGCACGAATGTGGCTGTCACGGTGCAATCGGCGGTGATCGCTCCGGTGGTGTAGGTACCGCCCGACAGCGCGCCGCCGCAGCCCGTCACGCCAAAAACACCGTAGCCTGCGTTTGCAGTGACCGTGAAAGTGGTTGTGCCGCCGGCAGTCACCGCTGCGCTCGAGGGCGATATGGTCCCGCCGCCCCCGGCCGTCGCCGTCACGGTGTACTGTGCCGTGAAGCTCGCCGTCACGGTGCAATTCGCGTTGACCGGCCCTGTTGTGTACGTGCTCCCGGACAACGTGCCGCCGCAGCCGGTCACGCCTCCCACAACGTAACCGCTGGCAGGTGTCACCGTGAACTGAGTGGTGCCGCCGGCGTCCACCGTGGCTGTAGCGGGCGATATGCTCCCGCCCGTTCCGGCCGTGCCGCTGACGGCGTAGGTCGTGACACCGGGGGAGTTACCCGACGATCCCCCGCCGCAGGCGGCCAACAGGATGATGGCTACGCATGGCGTGGCCACGCGCAACAAGTTGGAGCTTTTGTCCACTCAGTCCCCCGATGTCGTGCTGCTGCATTCGCCCGCAAGCTGCGATAGCGCTAACAACTATTTGTTTTCAGCTAGCGTAAGCCCGGGCGGGGCGGATTGCAAGGTCGGGAGTGTCCGCCTCTCAGCTCAATTCTGCGAACGGGTCCTTCCAGGCGGGGAGCTCGCAGAGCCGGTCGTGCCATTCCCTGATGCGACCGTACCGCTGTAGTGGAAGCATCGCTGCCTGCGCAAATGGCAGAGGCGTTGCGACGCGAAAGTCCGCGTAGCTGAGCCTGTTGCCCACCAGCCACGTACGCGTGGACAGCGCATCTTCCAGGACCCCGGCGAAGCGATGGAACTCACTCGTGGCGTCGCGCAAGGCATCGGTATCGGGAGCACCGAGTCCGAGCATCGGCTTGACGACATGCTCCCAATAGAAGACGCCGGCGGCCCGGGTGAAGTGGTGGGCGCTCCAACTCAGCCACATCTGCAGCTCGGGAGCCTGCTCGCCCGTGGGCCAGAAATCCGGTTTCACCAACATCGAAAGCCTGCAGGCGATCGCATCCGTCTCCCAGAGGGTCCGGCCCGCTTCCACCAGGACCGGCACGAGCGTGTTCGGGTTGATGGCCCGAAACGCTTCCGTGTTCCTCGGATTTCGCGGGCTCGCGCGCACGAATTCGACGGGAGCTTCGAGGTAGCGCGCCACGGCCACCGCCACGCGCGGATTGAGATTCCTCGAGTAGTAGAGCTTCATCTCCTCACCTCTCGGCCGCCGCCGCGCCGCTCAGCCCGGCGCGCCGGTGTTGGCTCCTGGATCGAAACGCATCGGCTTGGTCACGCCCATGCGCGATAGCTCCTTCAGCAGCGCCTCCGCGAGCTCCTGAAACGCGGCCCGATCGAAGAGCGGCGCCGCCTCCCAGTCGTACGCCCACGGGTGGGCCGTTCGCAATTTCTGCGGCTCGTCGGCATACCGGGGGATGACATGAGCGTGGAGCGCCGGCTCGAGGTTGCCGAGGATCGCGTAATTGATGCGCTCCGCGCCAGTGACTTTGAGCACCGCATCTCCCAGTCGCGCGAGATCCTGCAGGAAGAGCGTGCGCTCGTGCGCGCCGAGCGCGTTCAGGCTGGGCACCACCGGGTCCGGCAGCAGCAGCGCGTACCCGCGCAGGAACTGTCGCTCGCCGAACACGGCCCAGCCGGAGAAGAGACGCGCGATCACTCGAGGCTCGCGGCCTGCCCTGGCCGCGGCGACCTGCCGATGGATGGCCGTCTCCGGCGCGGATTTGTTCTCGCTCTTCATGTCAACACGCGACGCCGAGCTCGCGAAGGGCTCCGACCGTGGTGTCATAACCGTCATGCACTATGCCGTGCCAACCGCGGCTGCGCGCCGCGGCGATGTTCTCCGCCCGATCGTCGATGAACACAGTTTCCGCCGGCGTCAGCGAAAAGCGGCGCTCGGCCTCGACGTAGATACCCTCGTGTGGCTTCATCACGCCGGCGACGAACGAGGGCAGTGCACCATGGCCTATGCGATGCAGCTGGTATTCCCGCGAGAGATGGCTCCAGTGGAGATCGCCGATGTTGGACAGCAGGTAGACGCGATAGCGCTCGCTCAGCCGGTGGGCGAGCTCCACCATCTGCGGCTGCAGCTCGAACATGCTCACCCAGCTCGCGTGCGCCGCATCAAGGTCCATCGGCCGCGGGGCGAGCGCGGCGCAGCGCTCGAGCAGTCCGCGGCCGTCCATGCGCCCACACTCGTGATCGTCGAGCGCGATGCGCGCCAGCACCGAAGCGAGATCGGGCGCATCAGCGCCATGAGCCAAGAGGAAGTTCAGGAAAGGCTGGTGGTCCAGATGCACGAATACCCAGCCGATGTCGAAAACTACATTACGAATCAAGCCGCCTCCGTGAGTCGTACCCAGGCCATTGTACGGCGACGCGTCGGCCGGCGGTGTGCGGTGACCGGCGATTTGCAACCGCTCACAGCGGGAACGGCATCACGGTCCCCGTATCGCCGGGCGTGCCATTCACGGCGACTACGGTCGCTTTGGGGAAGAAGTTGAACTCCGACGCGCTGGCCCAGGTGTACGCGCCCATCGCCCTTCCCACGATGAGATCACCAGTTTCCAGTTGCGGCAGCAGAAGATTCTCAGCGATCACATCGATGCTGTCGCAGGTCGGTCCCGCAAGCACCGACGGCAACCGCTCCTCGCCGTCGCGCAGCGGCTCTACGGGGTAGCGCGCATGATCGTAGAGCTGCCCGCTGTAGGAGCCGTAGAGTCCGTCGTCGAGGTAGTACCACCAGTGCCCCTCGCGGCGCGCACGTCCCATTACGGAAGCGACACCGATCACCGCCGGCCCCACGATGTAGCGGCCGGGCTCGGCGATCACCCGCACCTTCTTGGGAAGCTTCGCCAGCGCCTCACGCAGCGGCTCGCAAAATCTGCCGATGTCCTGCACGGGCTGCGCGTAGTCGATCGGAAAGCCGCCGCCGATATCGAGCACATCGAGCGGTCCGAGCTTCGCCTTGCGACCCGCCGACATCAGCTTCGCGCATGCCAGGATGGCCTCGACGTGCTTCGCCGAGTCCGCCGCCTGCGAGCCGACATGGAACGACAGTCCGCGTACGGTGATGCCGAGCTCCGCCGCGACCCGCGCCAGACCCAACGCATCTTCCGGGTCGCAGCCGAATTTGCGCGACAGATCGCACATTGCGCCGGGGCTGCGGAAGGACACTCTCAGCAGCAGCTCGACCCGGTCGGCGAGCCGCTCGAACTTCCGCACCTCGTCGGGATTGTCGACCACGAAGGTCCGCAGGCCGAAATCGATCGCGTTGCGGATGTCCTGCGGGCGCTTGATGGGATGCGTATGGATGCAGCGATCGGCAGTGACGCCGAGACGCCGTACGAGGTGCACCTCTCCGGTCGTCGCGAGGTCGAGGAAGCCGCCTTCGTCCAGCACGGTGCGCACCACCGCCGCATGTGGCATGGGCTTCAGCGCGTAGTGCAGGTCTACCTTGGGCAGAGCGGCGCGCAGCTTGCGAAACTGCACCCGCACCCGCTCGCAATCGAGGATGACGAGCGGCGAGCCGAACTGACGTACCAGCCGCCGGACCTCCGCCGGTTGGAACGGATCAATGTAGCGCGCGCGGTGCGACCGACTCATTCTTTGTAAATGTCAACAGCAAGTCAGTAAGCAGCCCAGGGCCGCTCCCTGGGCTGCGGGCGACTTTGCGCCAATAGACTATGGTAAGACGGCCATCGTGCCGCTGTCGTCGCTCTCGGTGACGCTCGCCGCGGCGCGCACGAGCCGGTCGCGTATGGCGGTCCAGCGCTCTCCCTCAGGCACGTCCTGGACGAGGATTCGCTGACAGCCTGCCTTGTCCAGCGTGCGCAGGTTGGTGTAGAGATCGTGTCCATACTGCTCCGGCCGGCGGCCCGCATTGATCCAGGTCACGTACTTGTGGGCTTTCAGCGGCAGCCGTTGCGCCAGCACCGCCACCCGGCGCCCGCCTTCGGACAGCGCCGCGGCCCGCGCATCGACCTCACCCGAGGGCACGATGGTCATCGGAGTCGTCGGCGCGTAGTGCGAAGGAGTGCCGCCCGGGACACGCGGCGACTCGACATCCGCGCCAATCAGCAGCTCGCCGATGACCTGTCGAAGCTGCGCCGCCGTGATGGCACCGGGGCGCAGCAGTCGCACACTCTGACCCTGCAGGGCGATGATGGTCGACTCCAGGCCGATCTGACATTCGCCGCCGTCCAGAATCACCTTGACCTGCTCGCCGAGCTCCTCGCGCACGTGCTCGGCGCGTGTGGGGGAGAGCCTGCCGTATCGGTTGGCGGAGGGAGCCGCAATGCCGCCGCCGAAGGCTGTCAGAAGCTGTTGTGCCATTGGGTGCGAGGGCACGCGAATGGCGACGGTGTCCTGCCCGCCGGTAACGGCGTCGTGAACATTGGCGGCTCGGGGCATCACCATGGTGAGCGGTCCGGGCCAGAAGCGCTCCGCGAGCCGCATGGCGGTATCCGGCACCTCCCGCACCCAGCGAGGCAGGAAGCGTGGGCTGTCCAGATGCACGATCACCGGATGATTGCTCGGCCTGCCCTTCGCCTCGAAGATCTTGCGGACCGCGGCCGGATTCTGCGCGTTGGCGCCCAGCCCGTAGACCGTCTCCGTCGGAAATGCCACGAGCTCGCCGTCGCGCAGCGCCTGCACGGCGGTCTCGATCTCGACCTGGGTAGCTCTGACCACTCGGACCATGATGATGCGGATTCTACCAAGGCCGGCCGTCGATCCAGCGCTCATTCCAACCGTTGCATTTTCACGACAGCTCGGCCCTTATACCGCAGCCTCCAGGCTCATCGGATGTGCCCCGCCGCCGCAGGTGGCGGAGCTTCGAGCAAAAACCACGCCTTTTGCTCGAAGCAGCGCTGGGCCGGGCAGGTTGCGACGCATGCGTCGCACGGGTGGCCAAGGATGGACACCCCGGGCTTGCGCGCAGCAGGGACTGCGCAGCGCAATGCCCGGATCCAGCGCTCGAACTAGTCCAGGGCGTGCCGCGTCCAGCCTTCAGGCGTACGCAGAAGCTCGTAGGCGGGCCAATAGTGCTTGTCGAGCTTCAGAGTGATCACATTGGCGGCATTGTTCCAGGTGATGGTCTTCAGCCTCAGTGACGAGCGGTCCGGCCGTCCAGCGACCGCTTTGAGGAACGCATCGAGATCGGGCGTCGGCTGCCCATCGACCTGCAGGATCCGCCGTCCAGGATAGAGCCCATAGCGCGCAGCGGGCGAGCCGTAGGCGAAGAAATCGACATAGACGCCAACCGGAGGAATCCCCCGCTGTGCGCGCATGGCCCGGAACGGCGCCTGCAGGGTTGCGCCCGCCCACTGCACCACTCTCTCGAGTCCCGCCCCCGAGAGCGCCACCGTCGGCACCTCGATCGTCTGCTCGCCGCCGCCCCGCCACACCGTTACCTGCACCTGGGTTCGGTCCGCGGCCGCCCGCTCGACTTCGCGGAACTCGGTGACCACCTTGCCATCGAGCGCCAACACGAAATCACCCGGTTGCATCAGCGAAGCCGCCGGGGAACCGCCGACGGTCCGCACCACAGTCAGCACCTGTCGCTCCAAGGGGCTGTGGGCGGCGAGCTTCGTCGCCCACGCCTCGGACAGACCCATCTGACGCGCACTCGCCAGGGGCTCCGGATCGAGCTCCATCTCCAACGAATGAAAATCGCGTCCGTTGCGCACGCGGTCGACCATGTCCGCCACGAGATCGATCGGCACGCCGCGCAACGCCTGCGCAATGCCGTTCTCGCTGTCATAGGCGAAGCTCGACCACATCCCGAGCACGTTGCCCGCAGCGTCGGTGAGCACGCCATCGAAGTCGCCGGGCGGGTTCACGAGACCGATGGTCTGAAGGTTGGTATCGCGAAAGCGCATGGTGCGCGAGAGGGGGAGTGAGAGCGGATCGATGCTGGCGATTTCCGTGTGCCGCGAGTGCATCTGGCTGTCGCCGCCCAGGCCCACCACCCAGATGGGCTCGCCGGGCGTGAGGTCCTGCGGTTTCAGGGTCGCCGACTTGACAGGTGTGGCGCCGATGAGCCGCGGATCGTAAGCGACGATTGCGAAGTTATGTAATGGATCGATGTAGACGACGTGTCCGGGAACCTGAAGCGTGCCCGCGAAGGTCACCGTCACGTCGCCGAGCGAGGCGGGCACCGTGTCCCTGTCGACCACGACCAGGCCGCGCTGTGCGTCCACGACGAGTCCAGTGCCGTGGTAATAGTGCTCGGTGACACCCGATACCGAATAGGGCATGGTGAACGTCACCATCGCAAGCGACGGCGCGAGGGCGGTGAGGCGCGGATCCTGATACTTCGGGAAACCCGTCGCACCCATCGGATCGGCTTTGGGAGCCGGCCCAGCGGCGAGCGGCGTGCACGGCCAGGTACCGAGCGCATCGTCCCGCACGCACTGGTCCGAGGGGTACCACAACCGATCCATGCGGAAGGAGCCGAGCTGGCTGCCGTTGGGGTCGTCGACCGTGGTGAAGCGAATGTTGGCGTAATCGCCGTTGCCGAGGCGGCTGAGCGCCTGACGAAAATCCTGCAGATCGTCTATCGGCGCGGAGTTGACCGCCCTGATCACGGCGCCGCGCGGTATTCCGGCGGCGCCGAATACGTATCCCGGGTTGGCGACGAACACGCCGCGCGGCGGCACGTTGAGCTGGCGCGCCTCCTGGTAGGAGAGCGTGTTGACCACCGCGTCGCCGAATTGCACGTAGCTGCTCGGTGTGATGGCGGTCAGGTCCCCGACGGGCAGCATGACCGACACCGACTTGCCGCCGCGCTCGAGGTCCAAGCGGATCTGCCCACCGACCGAGGAGTCGAGAACCTGCTCCAGCGGATCGAACGTGGTCACGTAACGGCCATTGATCCGCAGCAGAATGTCGCCCGGCTGCAGCGCAAGCGCGCTCGGCGTCCCCGGCAGCACGCTCGCGACCACCAGCATGCCCGTGTGCTGCGGGAACTGCTTGCGCACGGCCGCTTCGTCCCCGAGCCCGAGCCCGAGCCGCTCGAGCTCGTCATAGGGCGTGTAGTTGAAAACCGTGTAGAGGGTGCCCCGGGTGACCGGCCTGTCCTGCTGAATGAGCTGCAGCGCGCGCTGCACCCGCTCGAGCGGCAGGTAGAAGCTCGAGGCGGCATTGTCGGCACCGCCGGCATTGAGCGCGATGACGCGGCCTTGGATGTCGACTACCGGCGATCCGGACGAGCCGCCGGAAGTCCCCGAAGCCGCCTGCAAATAGAAAGTATTGAAGTCGTTGTACTTGCCGAAGCCGTACTCCGGCGCCTGCCGGTCCAGCCGGGCGAGCGTGCCGGCGAGGATCGAGAGCTGCTCGCCCGCGTTGTTGCCCACCACCCGGATTTCCCTGCCGACCTTGGCGCCCTGCGGAAAGAGCGCGAGCGGCTTCGGCTGGATGTAGTGCAGCTTCTTCGGGTCGTAGCGATAGAAGCCGAAGTCATGCACCGGATCACGGTAGATGGGGTGAAGCTGCACCACCTCGCGATCGAGGAATACCGCCTCGGCGGTCACCGGGCCCGGTGTCACGACGTGCCGGTTGGTCAGGATGAT
>Ga0134126_10002713_pt1 | contig 22248 bp, 10 predicted proteins | sample KB31752_FD_96881 | JGI IMG/M metagenome (GOLD analysis project Ga0134126, IMG submission 96881) | Terrestrial soil microbial communities with excess Nitrogen fertilizer from Kellogg Biological Station, Michigan, USA - KB3-175-2 | ecosystem: Environmental > Terrestrial > Soil > Unclassified ... | reverse complement strand
TCCGGCGCGGCGCGCGGCTTCGGTTGAGCCCATGCAGGCGTTGCGGGCCGAGTAAGCGGGACAATTTCGGGGAAGGCAAAGGAGCGGCAGGGGCGATGAATTATTTGCTGCAGGACGTGCGCTACGCGTTTCGGCAGTTGCGCCGGGCTCCGGGATTCTCACTGGCTGCGGTGCTGACGCTGGCCCTGGGCATTGCCGCGTTGACGACCGTGTTTACGTGGATCAAGGCCGTCATGTTCGATCCGTATCCGCATGTAAGCGATCCGCGGACGCTGCGTTTTGTGGATGCGACGGTACACGGAGGCGATGGCTACTCGGTGCATTACGACGTCTTTGAAGCCATTCGCTATCGGGACCGCACCCTCACAAATCCAGCGGTTTTCACGATTGACGTTGCCGACCTGGCAGCTTCAGGAGCACCGCCGGAGGCTCTTGTGACCGGCCTCGTCTCCAGCAATTATTTTCAGTTGCTTGGGATGGGGCCGCAGTTGGGGAGGTTTTTCAATCCGAACTCGAACGATCGCGTGTACGGCTCACAGGACGAGGTGGTGCTGAGCGATCGTGAGTGGCGGGCACGCTTCAATGCCGACCCGCATATCTTAGGACAGGCGATCACATTGAACCATCGTCCGTTCACGGTCATTGGGGTGGCGCCTCCGCATTTTGCCGGAATTTACGGAGGCCTCGGCGAACTGATGTGGCTTCCCCTTTCCGCATCGCGATCTTTGCAGCCCGATCCCAACGCCGACCCACTGAAGAATATGGGCCTGATGCTGGCCGCGCGGCTGCGGCCCGGCGTTTCAGACCAGTCGGCTGCCTCGGAGTTGCATGCGGTGGCGAGCCAGTTCGCGCGCGAAGCCGAGGCGAGGGGCGCAAACATGGGTGGCTGGGGCCTGAACCTGAGGGACTCGGCGCATTTCCAGCGCGGGATGTTCAGCGTGATCGGCGAGCAGTGGCCGCTGCTGCTGGGAGCCGCGGTTCTTTTGTTTGCGCTCGTCTGCATCAACACCGGGTCGCTGCTGGCGCAGCGCGGGGCGCGGCGCCGCCGCGAGGTGGCCATTCGCACGTCAGTGGGAGCCACATCGGGCCGGATCGCGTCGCAATTGTTTGCCGAGGCGCTTCTGCTTTCGCTGTGCGGTGGACTGATTGGCTGGGCGGCAAGCGTTCTGCTTTCCAAATCACTTTATGTGCTGCTGCCGAACTTTGGATTCAGTTATAGCTTCAACCTGGAGACGGATTGGCGGGTGATGGCGCTTGTGATGGCGCTGGTGATCACGGTAGCTCTGCTCTGCGGCATGACCCCCATTCGCCAGGCGCTGCACTCTTCGCAGCGGGAGGGACTCTACTCGAGCGGGCAGGCGATCGTTGGCTCTGGCCGCCATCGCTGGATCAGGGTGGCGATGCTGGGCACGCAGCTTGGCCTGTGCTTTATGGTGCTCGCGGGCTCGGCCCTGCTGTTGCGCACCCTGATCAACGTGCTCGAGCGCGGGCGCGGCTTCGACCGCGAGAACGTGATGACGGCGCAGTTGTCGCTGTCACGTTCGGGATACACCAAGGAAAAGGGGCTGGCGTTCCAGAGCGCGCTGCTGGAGGAGTTGCGCAACTCCCCCGTGCTGCGCGATGCGACGCTGACGAGCCATCTGCCGATGGGCGACTGGGGATCGGGAAACGCGTGGGACGTTGCGATTCCGGGCTATACGCCGGCGAAGAACGAGAGCATGAGCATCGTGACCGACCTGGAGGGTCCGGACTTTTTTCAAACGATGCGCATTCCTCTGGTTCAGGGCCGCGAATTTACGGCGCAGGATCGCGATGGGGCGCCGCTGGTGGCGGTGATCAATGAAGATATGGCGCACCGCTATTGGCCCAAAGGGAACGCGCTGGGGAACTCCGTGATCGTGGGGCCGAAGAAGCAGTCATGCCAGATTGTGGGCATTGTGAAGAACTATGCGTATCACAACCCGCAGAATACTGACCCCGACCCGGTGCTTTACGTTCCGATTCTGCAGCATTATCAGGGGGAATTCTTTGTCGCGGCGCGCTCGCGTACGACGGCCGAAGCGGTTCTTCCCACACTGCGCGAGTCGGTAGCAAAGTTGGACGGTGCGCTGCCGCTCGAGAGCGTGCAGACATTGAGACAGGTGGGCGAGGTGCTGTACCAGTTCTCATGGATCCCCGTGGAGCTGCTGGGCGTGTTCGCATTGGCAAGCCTGCTGGTGGCCAGCCTTGGGCTCTACGCGGTGATGGCGTATTCGGTGACGGAGCGCAACCGGGAGTTCGCGCTGCGCATGGCATTGGGCGCGACGCGCGCGCAGATTGTGCGGCTGGTGGTGAACAGCGGATTGCAGACAGCGGCGGTGGGCCTGGTGATCGGCGCGGTGGGAAGCTTTTTTGCCGTGAAGCTGCTTCGCTCTGTGCTGTTTGGCGTGGGCGCTTCCGATCCGTTGAGCTTTGCCGGCGCGGCACTTGTGCTGGTGCTTACGGTGGTGGTGGCGGGGCTGGCGCCTGCGCGCCGCGCTGCCACGGTTCAACCCATGCAGGTATTGAAGACGGAGTAGTCCGTTTGATTATGGAGGCCGAGCCGCAACGATGCTGACCCAGATGTTCCAGGACATGCGCTTCGCATTGCGCCAGTTACGCAAGTCCCCGGGTTTCACGTTGACCGCGGTGATCACGCTCGCTCTGGGCATCGGAGCGAACACGGCGATTTTTACGCTGGTGCAGGGAATCCTGCTGCGATCGCTGCCGGTGGCCGACGCCTCGCAACTGTATCGCATTGGAGATACCGACGATTGCTGCGTGAATGGCGGATTCGTTGGAGACAACGGCGATTTCGACATCTTCTCCTACGAGCTTTATGAGCATTTGAAGGACTCAGCGCCGGAGTTCCAATCGCTTGCGGCCGTACAAGCCGGCCAGTGGCAGTGGAGCGTGCGTTTCGGCAACGCTCTTCCGCGCGAGCTGCGCGGCGAATTTGTTACCGGGAACTATTTTTCGACCCTTGGTGTGGGATCGTACGTGGGGCGTGTGTTCGGCCAGCAGGATGACCAGCCGAATTCTCCGCCGGCGGTGGTGCTCAGCTATACGTCATGGCAGAACGAATTCGGTGGGGATCCGTCGATCGTCGGCCAGCCCATCTCAATCCAGACTCATCCGTTTACCGTAGCCGGCGTAGCGCCACCCACGTTTTTCGGGGACCGGGTCTCAGACCATCCGCCGGATTTCTGGCTTCCCGTGAACCAGGAGCCGTACGCGCGCGGCGAGAGCACGATCCTTCATCATCCTGAGCAGAACTGGCTTTATCCCATCGGGCGGGTACGACCGGGAACGAACATTCCCGCGCTGCAGGCCAAGCTGTCGGTAGCATTGCGCAACTGGATGAAGACGCGTCCCGCTTACACCGATCATGGCGGCGCGTCGGAGATTCCCAAGCAGCACGTGACGGTGGTGCCAGCGGGCGGCGGCATTCAGAACATGCAGCAGGAGACGGGCACGGGACTGAAGATGCTGATGATCCTTGCCTCTGTGGTGCTGATCATCGCCTGTGCCAACATTGCCAACCTAATGTTGGCGCGCAGCACCACCCGGCGCGCGGACATCGCGGTGCGGATGGCCATGGGCGCGGCGCGGACGCGCATCATTCGCCAGATCATTACGGAGAGCGTGCTGCTGAGCTGCTTTGGTGGATTGGCCGGGCTGGCGGTAGCCTATGCCGGCTCCCGCACCATCCTGTCGCTAGCGTTTCCCGATGCGAGGAATCTGCCCATCAAGGCCGGCCCGTCGCTCGAGGTGCTGGGCTTTGCCTTTTTGATTTCGCTGTTCACCGGGGTTCTGTTCGGCCTCGCTCCGGCGTGGATTTCGTCGCATGCGCAGCCGGCGGAAGTGTTGCGAGGATCGGGCCGCTCCATGCGCGACACTTCTTCGTTGCCGCAGAAGCTGCTGGTGGTCTTTCAGGCCGCGCTGTCGCTGGTGTTGGTTGCGGGCGCGTTTCTGATGACCAAGTCGCTGCGCAATCTCGAACACCAGAATTTCGGCATCGCGGTCGCCAATCGATACGTTCTCAACGTGGACCCGGCGGGAGCCGGCTACACGGCGGACCGCCTGCAGCCACTCTACCGAAACATCGAAGATCGATTTTCATCGCTGCCGGGTGTGGCGAACGTGGGCCTGGCGCTCTACAGTCCGCTGGAGGGCGATAACTGGGGAGAATGCGTGATTCAGCAGGGCCATCCTGCGCCGGGGCCGAACGACAAATGCGGATCGACGTGGGATCGCGTAAGCCCGCAGTTCCTGGACGCGCTGGGCGTGCCCATTGTTCGCGGGCGCGGCATCACGAGCCAGGATACGCAGAGTTCGCAGCCGGTAGCTATTGTCAACCAGGAGTTCGTGAAGCGGTTTTATTCCAAGCAAGATCCGATTGGGCAACACTTCGGGATCGACCTGCCGCAGTATTCCGGCGCGTTTGAGATTGTGGGTGTATTTCACGATTTCAAGATGAACAATCCTCGCAGCGAGACGCGCCCCGTGTTTCTTCGCCCGCTGGCGCAGTTCTACGAGGGCTACAAGACATGGCCGAGTAAAGATCCCAAACCTTCGTTCATGGATGCCATTATCGGCGGCGAAACGCAATCGATGTTCATCGACGCCATCATCGTCAAATTCAGCGCGCCGCAGCAGAATGCCGAAGACTTGCTGCGGCGCACGCTGACATCGATCGATCCAAATCTCACGGTCATCGACATCCGCACCTACGATTCGCAGGTGGCCAACAACTTCACCGAGGATCGGCTGGTGGCTCGCCTGACCACGCTGTTCGGCATTCTGGCGCTGATTCTTGCGTCGGTGGGCTTGTATGGCGTGATGTCGTACTTTGTTGCGCGCCGCACGGGCGAGATTGGAATCCGCATGGCGCTGGGGGCCACGCGGTCGATCGTGATTCGCAACGTGATGCGCGGCGCGCTGGTGCAGATCGCGATCGGTGTCGCGATAGGAATTCCGGCCGCGCTATTTGCGGGGCATCTGATGGCCAGCCAGCTTTACGGCGTGGGCGCGTACGATCCCTACGCATTCGTCGGGGCAGCTTTCATTCTTGTTGCATGCGCGCTGGTGGCGGGCCTCATTCCCGCGCGGCGCGCTGCTTCGATTGACCCTATGCAGGCGCTGCGCATCGAGTAGGCGCGAAAGGACACGGAAGGAAACCGCCATGTACGGATTGGTCCAGGACATTCGCTACGCGCTGCGCCAGTTGCGGCGCTCGCCCGGATTCGCTCTTTCGGCGGTGCTGATGCTGGCGCTGGGGCTGGGTGCGTGTGCCGCCGTGTGGAGCGTTGTGCAGTCCGTTCTTCTGGCGCCGTTGCCTTATACCGATCCGGGGCGGCTGGTGGGCGTGGCGTTCACGTTTCCGCACGAGGATGCCAATGCGGAGCAGACAGGCACTTCCGCCGATTTCATCCGCGATCACATGCAGGCGTTTGCATCGAGCGCGGTGACCGACGATGGAAGCATTGCGGTGAATCTCTCCATGGCCGGCGGGCATCCGGCGATGGTGCATGCCTTGCGCGTCTCAGAAGGATACTTCAGGACACTGGGTGCGATGCCCGCGCTGGGCCGCGCGTTCAACACCGATGAGGACAGGCCCGGCGGACCGCGTTCGGTGATCCTGGGACACGGGCTGTGGCAGCGTGCGTTCGGCTCGGACCAAGGAATTGTGGGTCGCGAGGTGCGCCTGAACCAGGAGACGTTCACCGTGGTCGGCGTTATGCCGGCGGATTTCGTGGTCAGCGCGCAAACAGCCCAGCGAGTTCTGGGGGAGCCTGACTTGTGGATGCCACTGCAGTTGAGCCCGCGCGATGCCGGTTATGACGGCGATAACTACCAGATGATCGCGCGTCTGCGCCCAGGGGTCACGCCGGCGCAGGCGCAGCAGCAGCTCACGGCATTCCAGGCGCCGTTCTATGCGAAATTTCCCAACTACAAGAGCTGGCATCCGAATGGAAACAGCACGGTGGTGCACGATTTCAAGGTGTGGCCGCTGAAGGACGTGGTGGCAGCCGGCGCGCGCACCAGCCTGATTGCAGTGCTGGGAGCGGTGCTCAGCGTTCTGCTGGTGGCGTGCCTCAATCTTGCCGGACTCATGATTGCCCGCGGCCAGCGGCGCGTGCGTGAGATTGCACTGCGCACCGCTCTTGGAGCCCGCCGCGCGCAGGTGGTGCGCCTGGTTGCGGTGGAAGGAGCGGTGATCGCGATATCAGGAGCTTTGCTCGCCATCGTCATTGCGCGCGCGGCCTGCCACTTCATGCTGCAAGCTTCGCCGCTGCCCATTCCGCAGTTGCATGGGGATCCGGGGCTCGGCGCTCTTTCGGCGGCGGTGCTGGTTCTAGCGGCGATCTCGGCACTGCTGTTCGCCGTGGTGCCGGGCGTCATGGTGTTGCGAGGCCGGTCGAGCGAGGCGCGGTTGAACGGGACGTCCGTGAGCCAGTCGGTGTCACAGGCGCGCTTTTCCAAGGCGTTGCTCATTGCGCAGGTCGCACTGGCGATGGTGCTGGTGTCGACGGCGTCTGTTCTGCTGGGGACGTTTGTGAAGCTGCGGTCATTGCCGTCGGGTGTTGAGCCTCGGCAGCTTTCGGTTTTCCAGGTGGCGCTGAAGGGCGACCGTTATGCCGCAACGCAGCCGACGATGCAGTTTGTTCAACGGGTGCTGGAGCGCCTGCAGGCGATTCCGGGAGTGCAGAGCGTGGCGGCGATGAACGGGCTGCCACTTGACCGCGGGCTCAATGAGGGCGGCAATCCAGCGGGCCGGCGCGACCTGCAGCAGACGGTCGAATTCCGCGCCATTACGCCGGGATATTTCAAGACGATGGGAATGCCGATTCTCGCCGGCCGCGATATCAGCGGCGATGATCGCGCGGGCGCCGAGCGAGTGGTGCTGATTGGAGCGACGGCTGCGCGCAAGTGGTGGCCTGGCCGTTCGCCGATTGGCGAGAGCGTCGAGTTCGGCAATCGCGAAGCCTGGCGCATTGTCGGCGTGGTGCCGGATGTGCAGATGCATTCGCTGGTGGAGACCCATGGGATCGAGATTTACGGGCCTCTCGCGCAACTCTCCGACGGGGACATGCGCGTTCTGAACGGATGGTTTTCGACTACGTTCGCGATTCGCTCGGCGGTGCACATCAACCTGCAGGCCGATGCGCAGCTGGCGGTGGAAGCTGCCGACGCTGAGATTCCGATTGCGCGGTTCACCACAATGGACGACGTAATCGAGTCGACGATTCAGGCGCCGCGGTTCTTCTCGGCGATGGCCACTGCGTTTTCTGCGTTCGCCCTGGCGCTCACGATCATGGGGTTGTTCGGGCTGCTCAGCTACCAAGTCTCGCAGCGCACGCGCGAGATCGGGGTGCGCATGGCATTCGGCGCCGATCGCGGCAGGATTCTGCGGTCCTATGTCCGGCGTGGGGTGGCGCTAGCTGCGGCGGGCGTCGCGGCGGGATTGACGGTTGCCGTGTTTTTGCGTCCGGTGCTCGGCCGGCTGCTGGCGGATTTCGGGATCGATGCACCGGCCCAGCGGCTGGTGACCAGCGCAAGTTCAGCGGCACTGCTCGCGGTGTGCACGGTGCTCGCGGCGGCGGTTGTGGCAAGCTGGCTGCCTGCGCGCCGGGCGGCGGCAATTGAACCGATGCAGGCGCTGCGCACGGAATAAGAAGGGAGGGGACTCGATGCAAAGTTTTCGTTACGCAATACGGCAGTTGACCAAAGCGCGCGCATTCAGCGCCACGGTCGTGCTGACTCTTGCGCTCGGCATCGGCGCCTGCTCCGCGATTTTCTGCCTCATAGATGGTTTATGGCTGCACCCGGTCTCCGGCGCACATGCAGGAAGCCTGGTGCGCGTATTCGCAACGACGCAACAGGATAGCGAGGGCCTTTTCACCTACGCGGATTACCAGGCACTCGCGCAACGGGCTGCGGCATTTCATGGACTCGCTGCGATTGGAAGGCGCGGCAGCCTGATGCCGCGGCCCGATGGAACTTCCGCGCTTCTGCTCACCGATGTGGTTTCGAGTAATTTTTTCGACGTGCTGGGAGTGCGAGCGGTGGCGGGCCGAACCTTCAGCCAGCAAGACGCCGAGCGGCTGCGCACGCATCCCGGCGTGTTGCTCGGCAACGCATTCTGGCGCCGCGAATTCAAGGGCGATCCGTCGGTTGTGGGGCGGTCGATCACGCTGCTGCACGGGCGCGATCACCGGATGCAATTCGACGTGTGGGGCGTGCTGCCGGCGGACTTCCGCGAGATCGATCCGAACAGCGACCGCGATTTGTGGATGCCGGCGGAAAGCTGGGCCGCGCTGAATGGGCCGGGAGAACTGACGTCCGCCGAATTTCGCTGGTTCAACGTGATTGGCACGCTTGCCCCGGGCGCGACGGTTGCCGAGGCCAACCACCAGGTGAATGCCATTGCGGGGAGCCTGGCGGTCGCCGATCCCGCTTCGCACAAGGGCCGCGGAGCGCGCGCAGTCAGCGATTTTAGCTACCGGCTCGATCTGGCGGGGACGACAGGGCTGCTGCTGTTCGCGATCGTGGGCGGAGTGGTTCTGTTGGCAACGGTGAATGTGGCGCATTTGCTGCTGGCGCGCGCTCTCACCCTCAGCCCCGAGATTGCGCTGCGGTTGTCACTGGGTGCGCGGCGCTGGACTGTCGCGCGGCAACTGCTGGTGGAGAATCTTGTACTCGGGACGCTTGCGCTGGCGGCCGGCCTGGCCCTGGCAGCGGCCACCGCCGCCGTGCTGCCGAGCCTGCTTGTCACCGAGCCGGCGATGTTGAACGCATTTCCCAGCGGGTCAGGCTTTCACTTTGACTGGCGCGTGTTCCTGTTCGCGTCGTTGCTGGCGGCCGTTACCATGGTTCTGCTCGCGCTGGTGCCCATCGCGCAAGCGACACGTGCGGAGCTGCTGCCGGTGCTGCAGGCGAACTCCCTGGCGCCGACTCAGAGCCGCGCTCCGGCGCTGCGCCGCGTCGCCGTGTGGGTGCAGATCGCGGTGTCGTTCGCGCTGCTCGTTTCGACTGGCGCGATGGTGCGCAGCTTCCTGAACACGCGCACGCAGGACATCGGGCTTACGCGAAGCCAGGTGCTGGTTGCATTCACGCAGGATCCGGACGAGCCAATGCGCACCCAGCTTCTCGACAGCCTGCGGGCGATCCCCGGGGTGCGCAGAGCTGCATTTGCCATTCGCGCGCCGCTCATGCCTTCAGAGGGAGGGATCGCCGCAAAGACGCTGTTGCCCAGCCATCCCGAGCTGCGCGATCCGGTGGAGATCAAGTACAACGCGGTGAGCCCCGACTTTTTAAGCGTGATCGGAACGAGGGTGGTGCGTGGACGGGGAATTTTAGAGGCCGACAACACGGCGGGCCCGCCGGTTGTGGTGGTGAGCGAGGCGATGGCGCGTCGGTATTGGCCGGGCGGGAATGCCGTGGGCCAAATCGTGCGCCTGCCGCATTTCAACCACGGAAACGATCTGGAATTACGCGTGGTGGGTGTGGCGGAGAATGCGCCAATCAACCAGGTGGGCGAGCTTCCCGAGCCATACATGTACATTCCTTTTCGCTTCTCTGACATGGGCGAGGCGACGTTTGTTGTTGAGACCGCGCAGAACGCGATGGCGATGGCGCAGGACGCCAGGCAGGTTTTCATTCATGCCAATCCGCTTCTCGATCCGATGTTCATCACGTCGATGCCGGAGTTGATCCGTTACAGCACGGGCAGCTATCGCATGATGGCGGAGCTGGTGACGGTGCTCGGCGGCATCGGGTTGATGCTGACGGTTGTCGGTCTCTATGGGTTCCTGTCGTTCCAGGTGACCAACCGCAGGCGCGAGATCGGCATTCGCATGGCGCTCGGAGCCTCGCGCGGGGACACGTCGCGGCTCGTTTTGCGCGACACCGCGGGAATGGCCGCGGTGGGACTCGTACTTGGCCTGGCGACATCGATTGCCGCGGCGCGGGTGGAGGCGTCTGTGGTGTTCGGGGTGCGCCCGCTCGATACGCTCTCGATTGCGGCTGCGCTTGCGGTTTCGATGGTTGCGATTCTCGCGGCCGCGTGGATTCCCGCGCGCAGAGCGGCTTCAATTGAACCGATGCAGGCATTGCGAACGGAATAGGAGAGATCATGCAGAACTTTGTCCAGGACGCTCGCTTTGCACTGCGCCAGTTGCGCAAGTCGCCCGCATTTGCGGCCACAGTGGTGCTCACGCTGGGGCTGGGCATCGGCGCGAACGCGGCCATCTTCAGCTTGTTCGACCAGGCCCTGTTGCGCATGCTGCCGGTGGAGAAGCCGAAGGAGCTGGTGCGTTTCCACTGGACCGGCGCGTTTAACGGATCGATGAGCAGTTTTGGCGGCGACTCGTTCAACTACTTTTCGTACCCGATGTATAAGGACCTGCGCGAGCAGAACCAGGTGTTCTCTGGAATGCTGGCGTCAGACAAGGCCAGCCTGGGGATCTCATGGCATAACCAGGCGGAGAGCCGCGATGCCGAGGTGGTCAGCGGAAATTATTTTCAGGTTCTTGGATTGAAGCCGGCGATCGGAACGCTTTTTACCGTACAGAACGAGACCGGGAAAAACGCGAACCCGGTCGCTGTGTTGAGTTACGACTACTGGCGAACGCGTTTTGACGGCTCTCCCGCGATCATAGGCCAGTCGATCCTGGTGAACGGGCATCCGTTTACGGTGATGGGGGTGGCGCCCGCACATTTCGATTCCGCGATCGGCGGATATCGCCCCTCGCTTTTTGTCCCTGTCACGATGGTGGAACAGGCGATGCCCTGGCGCGCGCCGATCGACGATCTGAAGAATCATCGATCGGTTTGGCTTACTCTGGTTGCCCGTCTCGAACCGGGGGTAACGCGGGCCCAGGCGCAGGCCAGCCTTGGACCTTTGTGGCATTCGCTGCGAGCCGCGGAACTGGCTCAGTCAAAGGATCAATCCGCGAGCTATCGTACGAGGTTCGTCGACAACTCGCACCTGACGGTGCTGGATGATTCGCGAGGGTTCTCTCCGGGACGCACGGAACTCGAGAAGCCGCTCGTGATTCTGATGAGCATGGCGGGATTGCTGGTGGTGATGTGCGCGATCAACGTGGCCACGCTGCTGTTGCTGCGAGCTTCAGCGCGAGCGCGGGAGATGTCGATGCGCTACGCGCTCGGTGCGCGGCGCGGCCGGGTGGTGTCACAGCTTCTTACCGAGGGCGGCATTCTGGGGATTGCCGGGGCCGCCGCCGGACTCATGCTTGCGCCCGTCGTGACGCGCACCCTGGTGCGGCTGATGACCAATGCCGATCCGGGCACCGAGCCGTATTCCAGCGCGATCGACCACCGGGTGCTGCTCTTTACCCTGGCGGTTTCAGTGCTTGCCAGCGTGGCGTTCAGCATTGCGCCCGTGCTTCACTTTTTCCGGCCCGACCTGGCGGAGTCATTGCGGCAGACGTCAGGAACCGCGTCAATGGAGTCGCAGCGCGTTCGCAAGATAGCGGTGGGCGCGCAAATCGGCTTGACGGTTCTGTTGCTGGGCTGCGCGGGACTTTTCGTACGCACGCTCGATAACCTGCGCCATGAGCAGGTCGGCTATGACGTGGATCAACTCCTCACGTTTAATCTCGATCCATCGAACTCCGGTTACGGAGAAAGTCGCACATCACAGATTCTGGTCAGCGCACTGGACACACTGAATCGTCTTCCTGGCGTGACGAGCGCGGCGGGTTCGACCGATCCGGAGATGTCCGGCAACACGGAGACTTCAAACTATTCGATCCAGGGATACAAGCCGGGGGAAGACGAAAAGCTGAACTTCGAACAACCGAGGATCACGCCGGGCTTCTTTGCCACGCTGAAGCAGCCTCTGCTGGCAGGCCGGGAGTTTACCGATGCGGATGCGAAGGGGCGGCCCAAGGTGGCAGTGGTGAACCTGGCATTCGCCAAGCGCTATTTTGGATCGGCGTCCAACGCGATAGGAAGGCTGCTTGCAAGCGGAGCCGGCGACAATATCAAGTACGACATCACCATTGTCGGGGTTGCCGGGGACATTCGGCATACGGATCTGCGAACTCCGCTTGGCCCGGCTGTGTATCAACCCTACCTGCAGTTGGAACACCCGACGGGGATGGCGCTCTACGTGAGGTCGTCGCAGCCGCCGCAGTCGATGGAAAGCGCAATCCGCCAGACGATTCGGGAACTCGATCCGACGCTGGTGGTGGATGGACTGCGCACGATGAAGGAGCAGGCGCTTCGCAGCGCCTCGGACGAGCGCGCGCTGGCGGTGCTGGCGATTGGGTTCTCGATTCTTGCGATGGTACTGGCCGGCGTTGGCCTTTATGGAGTGCTGGCATACGCCACCGAACAGCGGACGCGCGAAATCGGCGTACGGCTGGCCCTTGGGGCGCAGCGTTCTGCGGTGGTGGCGCTGATTGTTCGCGAAATGCTGGTGATATCGGGTGTGGCGATTCTGGTCGCACTTCCCGCGACGGCGATGCTGGCGCGCCTGTTCCGCAGTCAGCTTTATGGCGTCGGGTCCACCGATCCCCTGACGCTTGCGTTGGCGGTGGTGATGGCGGCCGTGATGATTGGCCTGGCATCGGCGCTTCCGGCGCGCCGGGCCGCAGGTGTTCAACCCATGCGTGCGTTGCGCACGGAGTAGGCAGGAGTAAAAAATCAGATGATGCGATCGATGATTCAGGATGTGCGGTACACGCTACGGCAGTGGCGCAGGACGCCGGGTTTTGCGCTGACCGTGATCGCTGTTCTTGCGCTGGGCATGGGAGCCAACATCGCCGTGTTCACGCTTCTGAGCGGAATCATTCTTCGTCCATTGCCCTATGCGCAGCCGGATCGCGTAGCGCAGGTTGCCTTTCAGGCAAACATCGAATTTTATATTCCCACCTATGCGAACATGCTGCGGCTGCGCGACGCCATGGGTGCGAAGTTCCAGTTCGGAGCCCAGTTCGACTCGTCGATGGTCAGTGTTCCGGGTCCGGGTGGACGACTTCAATTGCAGAAGGTCGATCTTGACGGCGGCATGCTCAGCCTACTTGGTGTGAAACCGCTGCTCGGCCACACCTTCGACGACAAAGATACGCAGCCCGGCAGCCCGGCAGTGGTGCTTCTCGGCGAGGATACGTGGCGCAGGCTCTTCAAAGCCGACCCGCAAATCGTGGGCAAGACGATCACCATACAGGAGCGGGCTTACACGGTTTTGGGAGTGATGCCGAAGGGCTTCGCCTTCCCGTTTGGCGAGTCGAACCAGGTGTGGTCGCCGGTGCAATTCACGAGTGAGGATCGGACCTCGCTTACCGGCGAAAAGGCAAGCCGACGCGGAACGATGTATGTGCGCGTGCCGGAAGGCATGACCACGTCGCAGTTTTCAGCGGAGCTCAGCCATGCCCAGGCGCTCATCGCCAAACAGAGCGGCGAGAAGGATGTGCCAACGCAGCTCAAACTTACTTCGTACCAGGAGTCGCTCAACCACCAGGCGCGCAAGCCGCTGCTGCTGCTTGACGCAGTTGTTTTCGGGATTTGGGTACTCGCCTGTTTGAACGTGACCAGCCTGATGCTGGCCCGCGCCATTGCGCGCACCCGGGAGCAGGCGGTGCGCTCCGCGCTGGGAGCCAGCCGCATGCGTCTACTGCAGCAGTCCGTCACGGAGAGTTTTCTGCTCAGCGCCGCCGGCGCCATCGCCGGACTGCTGCTGGGGCAATCTGTCATCAAGCTGCTGTGGCGCCAGATTGAACAGAATCTGCCGCTGACCGATACCGTACACGTGGACTGGCGCGTGATTGCGTGCCTTGCCCTGCTCACGATTCTTACTGCGGGCATTGTCGGCGTGTTTCCCGCGCTTCGAGCGTCGGGCCGCAACGTGCAGTCGAGGCTGCACGGGGTGACCACGACCGGCTCTGGAGAGCAGAATCGCACGCGGGAACTGCTCGTCATAGGGCAACTTGCACTGACGCTGGTGTTCCTGGTGGGGGCGGGACTGTTTCTTCGCACCATTCATTCCCTACGCCAGGTGCCGCTTGGCTTCCAGGAGCAAAACGTGCTTACCGGAGGAATCATCCTCAATCACGCTATGGTGCTTTCCAATGGGAATGCAGGCGCGGAGAACATTGTGCTCACCTCCTATTTGCCGCTGCTGGAGCGCCTGCGGGCCATACCCGGCGTGCGCACGGCCGCGCTGAGTTCGGTGCTGCCCATGCGCAGCGAGTTTGCCGTCAAGATCGGGGGCAAGATCGACCACAAAGACTTCGAACCCGGGCACGCAGCCATGGCCGATGGCCGCCTTGCCTCCGCAGGCCTGGTAGACGCGCTTGGAATTCCCATGATCCGCGGGCGATTTTTCACCGAGAGCGACACCGCCTCCTCTCCAGTGGTAGTGGTGATCAACCAGGCGTTCGCGGAAAAGTACTTCCCGGGGCAGGACCCCATCGGTCACATCTATGGCATGGGCAAAGGGCGATTTGCCGAGGCGCGCATTGTGGGCGTGATCGGGGACGTGAAGCAGACCAAAGTGACGGAAGCGACGACGCCCGAGGTCTACTTCTGCCTGGCGCAGATGGCGCCTGGGACCCCGCTCTATGGCATTGCGACGGCGTTCACCCAGGTAGCGATTCGCGGGGCGGTGCCGGCCAATACACTGCGTGCGCAGTTTGATCGAGTGCTTCACGAGGTTGCGCCGGATGCAACCACCACGGGAGTGAAGACGATCCGCGAAGCCGTGGAGGATTCATTCGGCAGCCAGACGCTCATCGCGCACTTGCTGGAGGCATTTGCATTTCTGGCGCTGATGGTTGCGTCGGTTGGTTTGTACGGATTGCTATCGTTCGCAGTTGCGCAGCGCACGCGGGAAATCGGAGTGCGGCTGGCGCTGGGCGCGCAGCAGGCGAGCATCACCCGGATGGTGCTGAACCGGGCCATTCTGCTTGTCGGTTTTGGTGTTGGCGCAGGCGCGCTGATGTCGTGGTTTGCTGTGCGGCTGGCGAGCAGCTATGTTTTCGGCGTGAAGCCGCACGATGGTGTTACTTTCGCAGCAGTATCTCTTCTATTGGCCGCGGCGTCGCTGCTGGCCGCCTGGCTGCCGGCGCGCCGCGCCGCGTCAGTTGACCCTATCCTCGCTTTGAGATCGGAGTAAAGAAATGATTGAATTGAAGAACGTAGAACGCAGTTACAAAACGGGCCACACGGAAACGTGGGTCTTGCGCCGTGTCGACCTCACCATTCGCGAGGGCGAGTTCGTCACCGTCATGGGTCCATCTGGGGCGGGGAAGTCATCGCTGCTCAACGTGCTCGCGCTTCTCGACGATGGATGGCAGGGCGAATATTGGTTTGCGGGCACGCCGGTGCACGCGCTGAATCGCAAGCAGCGCGCGGACCTTGCGCGGCAGCGTATCGGAATGGTGTTCCAGAGCTACCACCTGCTGGACGATCTCACGGTAGCCGAAAACATCGACTTGCCGCTTTCCTACAAAAATCTGCCTGCGAAGCAGCGCGCGGGGATGGTTGCGGATATCCTCGACCGGTTTCAGATTGTGGCCAAGAAAGAGCTGTTTCCCAACCAGCTATCAGGCGGGCAGCAGCAGTTGGTGGGGATTGCGCGCGCCGTGGTGCACGCGCCGTCGCTGTTGCTTGCCGATGAGCCAACGGGCAATCTGCACTCCACGCAGGCGCGCGAGATCATGGAGCTTTTTCGCGAGTTGAATCGCCAGGGCACCACCATTGTGCAGGTGACGCACTCTGAAGAAAACGCGCGGTATGGAACGCGCATTCTCGAACTGCACGATGGCTGGCTCACGCGGGATGTCGCGGTCGATTCCCCTGTAATCACGGGGGCCCAGTGAACGAACTTTGCAAGCAGGTTTTCTTTGGGGGCCGGATGAAACGTCATATTCCTTGTGTTCGCACGCGCCTGCAGGCGGTTGTTGCCATTCTTCTTCTGCAGGCAAATCTCTCGTTCGCCACCGAGCCCATGGCGCCGCAAACGGGCGGGCAGGCACAGCAGGCTGCGGCAACCAATGCCGCGGCAGGTGCGGCTGTGCCGGAGCCGCCCGCTCCCGCAGGCGCTGGAGCATCGACGCCCACGCTGGCGCAGGCGATGCAGCAACAACAGCAGCAGACAACTGCGCCCCAGCGGCCGTTTCATGTTGAGTTGCCACACTCGCGCAACCCGCTTTCACCCTACATGCCCAGCGATGCTCCGCCACTCGATCTCAGCAACTCGCCGCGCCTGCAGAACCTGATCCGTGAGGGAAAGCTGTACATCTCGCTGCATGACGCGATCGCTCTCGCCATCGAAAATAATCTCGATCTTGCGTACTTCCGCTATAACTTTCCGATTGCCCAGACCGATATCGCGCGTACCAAGGCAGGCGGTCTCGCTCAGGGAGTCAACACATCGATCGTGCAGTCCTCCACCCAGGGAGGCTTCGGCGGAGGCAATTCGAGCGGGGGAGGCTCCACCTCCGGGTCCACGGCTGCCGGCGCCGGTGGCATCGTCACCTCCACTCTCGGCTCGGGAACGGCGGTCGCATCTTTTGATCCCTACCTGACTTTCAAGGGCTTCGTCGATCACAGCGTCGTACAGGAAACGAATGCTTTCCAATACGGCGTTCCCGTCTTCAAACAAAACCAAATTCAGGGTCAGGCGAACTTCTCAGAGTCCTTTCCGTTGGGAACCAACGTGAACGTCAACTACTTTGGGCAGCGTTTCGCGAATAACAGCCCGTACGAGGCTGTCAATCCCACGCTCTACTCCAGCTTGACAGTCGTTCTCACGCAGCACTTACTCGCCGGCCTGGGCGTCGGAACAAACGAGCGCTACATCCACATTGCCAGAAAGAATGCGCAGATTACAGATCTCGCTTTCCGCCTGCAGGTGATTGCGACCGTTACTCAAGTCGAGAACATCTATTGGGATCTTGTCAATGCCTACCAGGACGAACAGGTGAAGGAGCATTTGCTCGCCTTTGCGCAGAAGACGCTTTCAGATGATCAGAAGCAGTTTCAATTAAACGCCATTCCGGCCATGCAGGTAACAAAGGACGAATCGGATGTGGCGACGAGCGAAGGCGACCTCACGGTAGCACGCGCCACTCTTCGCTTGAACGAACTCCTCATGAAAAACGCCATCACCAAGATGGACGATCCAACGATCGCAGAAATGCCGGTCGTTCCGCTCGACCGCAGCGGGACGCCTGATCCCAATGCCACGAAGTCCACTGAAGATCTCATTGCAGAAGCGGAGAAAAATCGTCCCGACGTGAAGCAGGATGAAATCGCCATGCAGGTGGCGCAGATGAGCCTCAAATCCATCCGCAGTGAACTGCTGCCCACCCTGGATGCTTATGGCGCCTATTCCGGAAACGGGGTTGCGGGCCCGAAAAACCAGAACTGCAGCTTGGGGGACCAGTGCATTTCCGATCTCCCCACTGACTTCCCCGGCATGCTGGCAAATACATTCAACTACTCGGCACCGGAGTATCAGATTGGAATGACCCTTTCGATTAACTTGCGCAACCGGGTGAACAAAGCCGATCAATTCCGCGCGGTTCTCGAATATCGCCAGAAGCAGATCTCGTTTGAAGAGCAGAAGAAGAGTATTCGCTTTGACGTACGAAACTCGCAGTTCGCGCTGCAGCAGAAGCAGGCTCGTGTCACCGCCGCACAGAAGGCGCGCGACCTGGCACAACACACGTTCGATGTGACGCAGCAGGAACAAAAGCTCGGTGCAAAATCCAGCAGCGATACGCTGGCCGCGCAACACGACCTCGGTATTGCCGAATCGACTCTCGTAGCAGCTCAGACGGAGTATGAAAAGGCCAAGGTGGATATCGATCGCGCTACCGGAGATACGCTGGATCGAACGGGTGTGTCGATTGACGACGCGAAGCTCGGGGTGGTGACGCACGCACCGTAAAATCACCTGAAGCAACCGTGGCCGTCGTTTTGTAGGTTGTGCATGCCGCGCGGCGGGCTGTTCGGGAGGTACCGTAGTGCGTTCGATCGCCGGGGCGAAAGCCAGAGTTGTGGAGGATTAACATTCCGAACAAGCAGCCAAAGATCCGAGTACTCGTAGCCGACGACCAGCCGCATATCCTCGAAGCCGTGGAGTTGCTGCTGCAACCGCAGGGCGTGCTGGTGGATTGCGTGCGCTCGCCGCAGCTCGCGCTCGAAGCTTTGGGCCAGGCGGATTACGACGTCCTGCTCATTGACCTGAACTACACACGCGACACGACGTCAGGCCAGGAAGGGCTCGACCTGCTTGCGCGCATTCAGGAAATGGATGCGCGCCTGCCGGTGATCGTCATGACGGCGTGGGGCAATATCGATCTCGCAGTCGAAAGCATGAAGCGCGGCGCGCGCGACTTCATCCAGAAGCCCTGGGAGAACGAGCGGCTGGTCAGCCTGATCAGGGTGCACGCCGAATTGCACCAGGCGCTGCGGCGGGCGCGCCAGCTTGAGCTCGAGAATCGCCTGCTGCGCGCGGAGGGCATGCCGGAGTTTCTCGCCTCGGCGCCTTCGATGCAGCCGGTACTCGAACTGATTGCGCAGGTGGGTCCGTCCGATGCGAATGTGTTGATCACGGGAGAGCACGGCACAGGAAAAGAAATTGTAGCCAAGCTGCTGCACGCCGCTTCGCCGCGCTCGCGCATGCCCCTGGTGGCGGTGAATGCCGGCGGGCTGCCCGAGGGGACCTTCGAAAGCGAGATCTTCGGCCACGTGAAGGGCGCATTCACCGATGCGCGCACGGACCGCATCGGGCGCTTTGAGCTGGCCAACAATGGAACGCTGTTCCTCGACGAGATTGCCAACGTACCGCTGCGACAGCAGGCCAAGCTGCTGCGCGTGCTTGAAACCGGCGAGCTGGAGCGTGTTGGGTCGTCCCAGACGCGGCGCGTGGATGTGCGCGTTCTTTCCGCAACTAACGCCGAGCCTCGGGAGGAGGTTTCGTCAGGAAACTTTCGCGAAGACCTGTTGTTCCGCATCAATACCGTCGAGATTCATCTGCCGCCTCTGCGCGAGCGCCGTGAAGACATTCCGCTGCTGGCTATGCATTTCCTGAACCGCAGCCGCGCTCGTTATCGAAAGCAGGTTGCCGGCTTTTCCTACGCCGCCATGCAGCAAATGATGCAGTATGCCTGGCCGGGCAATGTGCGCGAGCTGGAGCACACCGTGGAGCGCGCGGTGCTGCTATGCCGCGGCGACGAAATCGATCCTGCGAACCTGGCGATCACGGCGGCGCGCGCGTCCACTCCGTCGTTCGACAACATGAGTATCGACGAAGTCGAGTCGCTGCTCATTCGCAAGGTGCTTCGCCGCTGCGATGGAAACATATCGCAGGCCGCCGATGTACTGGGGTTGAGCCGCGCGGCCTTGTATCGCCGCATCGAGAAGTATGGCCTCTGATCGTGCGGTGCGCAGGCGCCGCACGCGGTCCGCGGTGCGGCGTGCGTGGCTGTATTGCTTCTGGCTGTCGCTGCCGGGAATACTGCTAGCGGCGATCCTGCTGTATCGAGAACAATTTTCGTCTGGGTCCGCCATTCTGATTGCATGCTGCCTGCTGCTCTACCTGGTGCTGATCGCGGCGGCGCTGATCGAAACCCTGGTGCGCCCGCTACAGACGCTTTCGAACGTAGTGGCATCGATGCGCGAAGGAGATTATTCCTTTCGCGCTCGGGGAGCCGCTTCGCGAGACGCCCTGGGCGAGCTCGCAGCGGAAGTGAATGCTCTCGCGGATCTTCTGCAGAAGCAGCGCGTGCGATCGCTCGAAGCCACCGCGTTGCTGGGACGCATTCTCGAAGTGATGCATGCTCCTTTGTTCGCCTTCGATCGCGAAAACGTGCTGCAGCTTGTGAACGCGGCCGGTACACAGCTTCTGGGAAGGCCTTACGCGCGGTGCTTCGGCCACTCGTCGACGGAACTCGGACTCGATGACTTGCTGAACGCGGGCGATCAGACGATTCATTCGTTCGGCGAAAAATCCACGCGCTGGCTGCTCCGCAAAGCGGCATTCCGCCAAGACGGCGCGCCTCACACGTTGCTCCTGCTGGCCGACGTCAGCGTGCCACTGCAGGAAGAGGAGCAGGCCGCGTGGAAGAGGCTCATTCGCGTGCTGGGACACGAACTATCAAATTCCCTGGCGCCGATCAAATCGATTGCCGGCAGCCTGCTGGCGCGGGTGGATGCCATGGAGGGCGATGCGGAAACGATGCGCGACTTCCGCCGCGGCCTGGGCGTGGTGGAGAGCCGTGCCGACGCATTGCACCGTTTTGTGCAGTCCTACCGGCTGCTGGCGCAGCTTCCCACACCGCACGTTCGTCCCGTTGCGCTCGCGCCGCTGCTGGAGCAGGTGGTTCTGCTGGAGCAGCGGTTAAGAGTGATCCTCGAGCCGGGCCCGGCTGTGACTCTGCGCGCCGATCCCGATCAGCTCGAACAAATGTTCATCAACCTGCTTGCCAATGCGGTGGACGCCACCGTTGCCAACGACGCGCAGATGGTAAAGCTGAGCTGGCGCGTGGCCGATGGCGCCGCATCCGTCACCATCGAAGATAGCGGCATGGGCATTGCCAACACAGACAATCTGTTCGTTCCGTTCTACACGACCAAGCCCAAAGGAAGCGGCGTGGGCCTTGCTCTTGCGCAGCAGATTGCACGGGCTCATGGGGGCGAGATCAGGCTGGTCAACCGTGACGATCGCGACGGCGCGCGCGCTACTGTGCGGCTGCCGCTGCCGTGACGTCTCCGGGTCAATTTTCTCGGGCCGACGTCTGCCAGGCCTCCAGCAGCCCGGTTACATCGCGCGAATTCGCAGCCGCTGCTTCCACAAAGCCGAAGGTGCCGTGCAGAGCCATCTCGCGTGCGCTCAGCAGGAGACCGCCCAGCGCGGCACGGGCCAGGGCGCTGCCGGTGCTGATACGTTTCACGCCGAGCGCCGAGAGCTCTGCCGCATTCAGCCGCATGTCCGGCATGCCGGCCAGCACGTTGACCGGACGATCCACCGAGCGCACGACTTCCGCAATTTGTTCGCGCGTGGTCAGCCCGGGAGCATAGAGCACGTCGGCGCCGGCCTGCTGGAATGCCTGCAAGCGTAAAATCGTGTCTTTCAAATCGTGCCGGCCATGAAGAAAATTTTCAGCGCGAGCCGTGAGCGTGAAGGCGAATCCCAGTGAGCGCGCAGCCTCAGCCGCGGCCGCAATGCGCTCTTTCGCAAGCTCGAGTGGATAGATTGGCGCAGCCGCATTTCCCGTCGCGTCCTCAATGGATCCGCCGGCGAGTCCTTGCGCAGCGGCCATGCGGATGGTTTCCGCGACGAACTCCGGTGCGTCGCCATAGCCATTCTCCAAGTCCGCGCTCACCGGCAAATCGGTTGCGCGAACCAGTTCGGCGATATGCGCCATCATCGCGTCGCGGCCTGCGCGGCCGTCGAGCGTTCCGCGAAAAAACGCATAGCCGGCGCTGGTGGTTGCAAGCGCCTCAAACCCGAGCTGCGCGAGAATTCGTGCACTCCCGACATCCCAAGGGTTGGGCAGGATGAATGCGCTGTTGCGATGGTGGAGCGCGCGAAACTGCTGCGCTTTTTCGGCCTGGCTTGCCATGGATTTACTCCGCTGTGATGCTGAACCGCATGGTGCAATAGTCAAACGTATAGCTGAGCAACTGGGTCGAGCATGTCGATGCCGGGCACCCCGTAAACATCGTCGAGCGCGGCGCATGCCGCCAACACGCACGGGCTTGGCACCCGCACGGCTCTGCCCAGTCTGCCCGTGATGACTAGAAGGTAACAGATTCTTTGCTCGCGCGAAGCCGCATTATTTCCGCTTTGAAACGGCTGAATTTGCGGGCGGCAACAGTGCGGTCTCCTATGATGAAAGCCGGAGAACGATTCATGCCATCTGAACCGATATCGCGTCGTACCGTGCTGTGTGGAATGGCCGTTGCAACCAGCTCCGCCATTCTTCCGTCCTCGCTGCTGGCTGCAAATTCCAGCTACCCATCGCGGCGTCCGGCGCCTGCAGCGCGCAGGTTCCGCAGCAAAGCGGTTGACGCGGCCATCGACGCCACTTCCGCGAAGCTGCGCGACCCCGAACTGGCATGGCTGTTTTCCAATTGCCTTCCCAACACCCTCGACACGACCGTCACCTTCGGCAGTTTCCAAGGCAAGCCGGACACGGTGGTTGTTACGGGCGATATTCCGGCGATGTGGTTGCGCGATTCTTCGGC
>Ga0134126_10002712_pt1 | contig 22254 bp, 22 predicted proteins | sample KB31752_FD_96881 | JGI IMG/M metagenome (GOLD analysis project Ga0134126, IMG submission 96881) | Terrestrial soil microbial communities with excess Nitrogen fertilizer from Kellogg Biological Station, Michigan, USA - KB3-175-2 | ecosystem: Environmental > Terrestrial > Soil > Unclassified ... | reverse complement strand
GTTGCGGTTCTTGAGATATTTACGATTTTATGATTTTGATTGATCTACCTTTTACATTACCAAATAAATCTAATCGCAGATCATTACCAAACACAAACATACTAAAAAGGAAATAGAATTTAAATCACGTTATTTTCCAAATTAAGTTAATTTGTGTTAATCATTTCTAAATTAGACAGGCTATCTATTTTTGGAAGTTATACTAACAATCGTTTTCCGATTCCAAATAATCCGATTGTATTGTTGTGCATTATGTTTCGGTTACTCAGACGAGTTCGTATCACGGACATTATGTTTAACTATAAATATTTATTATTAATAACAATAATTAAAAAACAAACGTATAAATTATATACTGTTTTTCCTTTTTATAAATCTAAATCAATATCTTCTACATAATCGTCTATATCATCGAAATCCGAATTTAAATCTTTATATTCATTTTTAAGAAAGTTTACATCCAACCATTCAGTTTCATTTAAACTTTTAAGTCTATCCATTAATAATTCTTTAGCTTTTACAACACATTTATAATCTTGATTTTCCTGTTCAAGTTCTTTAGAATATTTAACATATTCATAATATGATTTTTCAAGCTTACTATAATTAAGCAATTTCAATGCGATTCCTGGATATGTTAATTTCAATAGATTCTCCCTTTCATTAATTATTTCATCCTTGTCTTCTAACCGTTTCTTTAATTCATTAATTTCAGATTGGGTTTCTCTAATATTGGAGTTTAGTTTACCAACTTGAAATGAATTTTCTCTGATACACGTGTTTAATTTGTCTTTTAATTTATCAATTTTCATCATTTGCTGTCGACATGTTGTTTTATACTCTTGGAGGTCTTTTTTTAATGTTTCAACTTCGTTTTTCAATTTATTTTGCTGTTGAGATTGTTTAGGCATTTTCAATTTTTAAATTAGTTACATTAACTAAAATCGATGATGTTTATATAAATTTTCGTCGATGTCATAGAATCTTCCATTACAACGTAATTTTGATGTTATAGAATTTTCCGTTACATATTGTAACATATAATTACATCATGTTTTAGTTATAAATAACACACGTTCTTCATAGAATTTCGATTCAGAAAATGGAGTTTATTGATCATTATGAAGCTTTTATAAACGATTGTAAACATCGTTTATTCGAGAAATTTAAAATTTCTAAAGACGAATTTAAAAAATATCTCGAAACAATTGTTGAAGAACGTAAACAATGTTGGTTTAAAACCAATGGTAAACTTCTACTTCAAGAATATCATTATTTTGTTGGAATTCTAGTGATTTCAATTACAACGTTGATGATTATGATCAACGTATTGATAATAGTTAATAATTCCTATTGTTTAATAATTAGTAATCAATTTTTTCGTAAAATTTTCGAACAGATTGTATTGTTGTGTATTGTATTTCGTTTTTTCAGACGATTTGTCTAACATTTATATTATTAATAATTCACATTTGTTAAATGTTGTAATATAAATATTAATAATTAGTAAGGAAATAGAGCGAGTGAGAATGGTGAAGAAGTTGGAAATATAGTTAGTACCTAAAAAATTCGTAAATCGATGGACAATTTGGTGAACGAGTTTAATAGAACGTATCGAGATGCGATGGATGAAGAAATGGAATGGAAAACATAGTACGCCAAAAGTCACAGAATAATATCTCGGTGTTTCAATCGATATATAAAGATTAAGCATATACAATTCAATGGATGATAAGAAATATATTAGTATAAAGATGTAATAGACAAGATTAAATATAGTTAATAAATTTATGAAAAAAGAATTAAGTATTCACTAAAAATCATATAAACGGAATAGCTTGGAATATTAGCAGAAGGAAATAGAACGAGCGGGAATGATGAAGAAGTTGAGCGATAGTAATTATCTAGTAGATTTATTAAGATGGATGAGGAAAGGGAACGAGAAAACATAATACGCCAAAAGTCACACAGGAAACGTGCCGTAATGTTGTCATGTTCTCTCACTATAACAAAATGGTAGACATTGAACTTTTTTCCATACGATCCAATACCCATTCACCTAACATATATATTAAAAAATATTAGTTTCAATTATAACGTTAACAACCATGATCGATGTATTCATTGCTTATAGATCTTTGAATTGCTCTACAAGTACAAATGCTACGATGACTACAAAAATGATAAAGAATATTGCTTAGTACAACCACTTGAAACTTTAGCTACGTTGTAACACATCGTTGATATGTACGTTGTGCTCGCGGCGCTACGCTTTGCTACACAATCCTCTCAGCCTAATTAACTAAGATCATGTGTAGTATTTCTTGACAGAAATACTAATGTTATATGTAATCGATGTAGGATATATTATACCATTTCTTTAGAAATACTGTGTAGTATTTCTTGACAGAAATACTAATGTTATATGTAATCGATGTAGGATATATTATACCATTTCTGTATTAGTGTTATACAATATCGTTTTATATCATATGATATTTATTGTATCAACCAATCGACCAATCAGTTTCTGTAATTAGTTTTTGAAAATCGTAGAAAAAAATCGTTGAACATTGCATTGTTATGTATTGTCTTTTATGCATTATGTTTATTGGTTAGGGTACAGTTTAATAGGAAACCTTAATTACACGTACGCAAAAATGATTCAAGACATAACTAACTATGAAATACGTATGGAGCAAAAAGTAACGCTTAAAGCAATGAAAAATGATCTGGAAGTCTACAAGGAGTTTGATAAATCGTTTTTGACGGATCAAATACTGTTGTTATTTCTTTTTTATGAGAATGTACTTTGATCCAAATAACAAAAATAATTTGAAACAACGATACATTTATTCCAATTTTTACTGTTCAAAATTCGAGGAAACAACACTTAAAGGAGATGAAAACTTTAGGAACCTTTGAGCTTAAGAACATATAGGGTTGAATAATTCACCTTTATACTAAGCCACCTGTTACAAGCAGTGTAAGACAATCCGACGATAACTTAAACTCTCCGAATCAAGTAATCAATTTTGATATTGGTCCCCTCAGTTTTACGGGTGAAGCAAGTCTTATTCCACCTCAAAGAAGAATTGTTAGAAAGTCTAAGGGAATATATTATGAACATTCGTCATACACGATCATTTTGAATATTAATTCATCCTCGGATTTGGAAAGTTCCCAAACATCATCAGATTTAGTCTCATATTCAATTCCATTATCATTTTCTTGTGATAATTCCCAGGTGTTTTCCTCACAAAAAGGGTTCATTCGAATCCGAAGTTTATTTCTTAAATGCAAGGATTTGCATGAGATATTTCATTTCAGATATATTATGAATGTAACAAGAAACGTGTTTATATAGGAAAAAAATTTTGTGGCTTGTCTAGATGCTCGATCATGTGAATTTGAATGATCAACACAAATTATGTGTAACTTCTCTTATCAATCTATCATCTACATTTCGATGATCGTTTCTTCCTGTTCAATTTCCAATATTTCTTAACAGAAATCTCCTTAACTTTTTGGACTTTCTAAATACTAAAAAGGGAATTGATATATTTAAAAAATCACGTGAAATACATAAAATTACAGTTACACGTATTAATTTCCATATTTGGTTAAATAAAAAATCACGTGAAATACATAAAATTACAGTTACACGTACCAGTTACTTTATTTGGAAATCTATGTGAAAATCTTTCAATAATTTTTTGATAAAAAATCACGTGAAATACGCAAAATTACAGTTACACATACCAGTTACTTTATTTGGAAATCTATGTGAAAATCTTTCAATAATTTTTCGATTTAGGGTTATACATAAATTTACTTTATTTGGAAATCTATGTGAAAATCTTTCAATAATTTTTCGATTTAAAGTTGTACATAAATTTACTTTATTTGGAAATCTATGTCAGAAAAGTTAATCTTTTTCAATTTTTTTAACAAATTAACGATTTTTTCTTTTGAAAATTTTAATTCATCTTGTAATTCGTTATTAGTTTGAGTTAATTTCTTTTTTTCGTTTATTAAACGTTGAAAATTTTCATTTAATTTATTCTGTTCGGTATTTTTAAGTAAATTTTCAATGCGTGTGTTTAATTGTTGATTATCTTGTCTTAGAATTTTAATCGATTCTTCTGAATTTTTAATTAATTCTTCTAAATTTTTATGTTCATCTTTCAGTTTAGAAACATTTTCACGTAATTCGTTATTTTGTCTTTGTAATTCACGTATTTCTGCATCTTTCAACAGATTTTCAACTAATGTATCAGTTGATATCATACCATTATTATCAAAAAGTGAACTCATTTTTATTAAGTATAACTAATACAGAGGTTGTATTTATACATTTTATATATTAAAAAGAAAATTTAGTATCACCATCTATTGCAAACGTTTCTATTAATTTTCCTACATCGTTAACTAAAATTTCACTTTTATATTTATTGATTAAATATGACTTTGATTTTGCTAGAACCCAATAATCATATAATAACTCTAAAAATTTCTTTTTATATAGAACATTATCGTACTTATCATGAATTAAAATACGAATTTTTTTAAATTGTTCAGAGTAATCTTCGAGTGAACTATCCATCGTTTTTTTATATTCTTTGATTATATTATCTATATCAGTTATTATATCATCAACTATATTATTGAGGCCTGGTTTTATTAATATGGGTCTTTTTCTTGATGCTCTTGTTGGATCTCGTCTGTTCAGTTTTCTTTGTTTCACTTTTTCATTTTCAGGAACATCTTGGGGGACATCTTGGGGAAGTTTTCGTTTCTTTTTTTTTTCTTTATATCCGAGTAAATCAAGCGTGTAATCAGATATTGAACTTAATAAATTCGGTTTACTATCTGAGATTTCTTGATCAATTTGTTGTTTTTTCTTCTTTTCAAGATCATTTTCGTAAAACTCGATTAACTTTGTTTTATAATTATCAGGAAGATATTGATAGGATAAATCATCTATTGAATTTAACCAATGATTTTCATCCTCTAGTGATTTGTAATCGGATTCTAGAATATGGTTAAACTCATTATGATATTTTATAAAATTTTGAATTGAATCTTTATATCTATCTTCGTCTTTGATTTCGAAGTTTGATAATATGGTTTCCATTTCGTTAATATTATCGATCTCTGGAAATATAATTTCGATTTCTTTTTCAATTTCTTTGATTTGAGTTCGTTCTGATTCACTTATTATTTTAAGTGTTTCTTTATTATCATCTGTCTGCAAATTATATTCCACATCAGCTTGTGAATATTTAATTTGGAGTTTTTCTTCATTATCATCTATGTTTATTTCCTGATGTTTTCCTGAATTTTTCATGTTGTAAGTCCATTGACGAAGTTCGTGCATCTTTAATTTGAAATTGACTGGAAGATAATCATAATTAAGATTATCTATTTCGACAGACCAATGTTTACCATCTTGTAATCGTTCTATTTGAGGATCGTTAAACATTTCATTATATAATTCTCGAGCTTTTATGAAATTTGCATAACGTATATCCTGCTCATTGAACCGGAAATGTAATAACACATCTTCCATATCAGAAGTATTATCAATTGATGGAAATTCGACTCCTTCCATATCATCGGTTTGTTCCGATTCATGATATTCGATCTCTTTCATTTGTTCGTGATCGACTGTAGATGATTCAACTTCCATATCATCATTTTGTAATGATGGATATTCGATCTCTTTCATTTTTTGTTCATTATCAGTTGATGACAATTCGACTTCCTCAATATCATCAGTTTGCTTCAATTCATGATATTCGATCTCTTTCATTTTATGTTTATTATCAATCGTTGTATCTTTAGATTTTGGAGGAAATTGTTTAATATCGTCAATTTTAGATTCTTTGTATTCTATTTCTTCATTATTAATATTGTCAATTTGTATAAATGCTTTGTTTTCTGTTTCTTCATTATCGTCAAATTCTTGTTTTATATTATCAATCTCTCCCATTTTATTTTGTATTTCGTCGTTTGGTTCTTGTTTAATAACAACTGTTTGAAATTCGGTTTTCATTTCATTTTCAACCTTTATCTTTTTAGAATCTAGTATTCTTTGTCTCAATTTCTGTAGTTCACTAAATGAACTTTTTCTTATTATATTATCCCAGTAACCGTTATTTTGTAATCTATTAATATTGGTTTCTTTGATCATCTTTGTTCTAATATCATTATAGGAAAATTTCTGATTTCTTGGATTCATTTTGTATTGTTTGTTAGTTTTATATTCACCGATATTTTGAACAACAAAGTTTACCAAATTGATAATATTATATGTGTTATCTTTATTGCAATATTTTTCCGAATGATTACAGTAAGACATTTAAAAAAATAAAAAAAATAAACTAATGTACTAACGTTGTATTTATATTTTTTTTCTATTGGCTTTGCACATATGTTGAAACACCTTTCATATTATTATTTTCTTCATCTCCTTCTTCATCACTATCAATTTTTCTCTTTAAAATTTTTTTATCTATGATTAATTTTTGAACGATATCTGCTGCTGTTTCAATCATGCTATTTGCATGTCCGTAATCATCTTGATATAATTCAGACATGAATAAATCATCATAGAATACTGATATTCCTGTATCACCAATTGATAAATCTCTCTTCATTCCAAAATTATAATTATCTTTTAAATCTAATGCAAATGGATTATTATCTATAAGAACTAAAAAAATAAAATTATTATTATTATATTTTATAATATTATTTTCATTATCTACTATGCAATCTTTAACCCCATTGAAATTTATACAGAAGTGGACAGGTTCAGAAGTAACGAGAGAACAATCTTTTGAACATTTAATTACTCTTGTATCATCTTCTACTATTTCAAATCTACTATCAACTTCCGAATCGTTAAAATTTTTAATATCAGAAACAATATCTTTGATATCTTCAAAACCAATGTCTTTCTTAATCATTTCATGATCGCATATTTTTAACAATAATAATCGAATTTTCATTGGTTCGAGTAATTTTTGAAGTTTCACTTTGTTTTTACCATCCCGACCATTAATTAAGAGGGGTTCTAATCCGTGATAAGAAACTAAACGAAAACTGTATATGAAGTAACCAAGTATTTTGCTGGAGTGTTTTAAATCAATTTTATGATCCCTCCCGTCTTGAAATAATCTATGAATAAATACTCTATTGTCTAATAATTTATGATATTTTGTATTATAATCATTAGCAAAATCGATAGCATTATCGTATGTTAAGATTTCTTTCCAAAATCCACCTTTAATATCACAACCAAATTTAGTATATTTTGATGATGGTTCTTGGTTAATGCCGCAATTATTTCCACCAAAATTTATTTCACATCTTGACTTTTTCTTTGGTGACATTTTAGATATATTTAAATATTCGATCGGATTGATTAAATTTAGATTTTAATCGACAAGGCCCACAATCGATTTGCTGTTTAGGTTGTTTTTTAGGTTTCGTCTTTATTGTTTTGACTGGTTTTGGTTTCTTTACTGGTTTTGGACTGGTTTTTTTGATAGTTTTCGTGGGTTGTCTTTTCAGTTTTGGTTTCTTTACTGGTTTTGGACTGGTTTTTTTGATAGTTTTCGTGGGTTGTCTTTTCGGTTTTGGTGTTTTTTCAACCTTTAATTTAGCCACTTTTTAATTTAACAATGCTAGATAGACGTTTGATACAGTTTCTTTGATAAGTGGTATATACTCACTAATTAATGGGAGTATATTTTTTATAGAATTTTTAACAAGAAATATGAAATTTGGTAAATATTCTTGGAATAAACCTATTTCAAAGTATATTGGTATCAATGAAATGAACAAGATGACGATAAAAAATTGAATTAATACTGTAAAGAATAAACCGAACAATAGTAATATTCGAAGTACAGTATCAAATTTTTCGTGGTTTGACATTATGATGGAAATAAGGGAGACTTTGTCTATTTATACATTTCCAAATTACTTACCCTATAATCATTCCGAGTTTTTCCGATAGTAGTTACGATAGAAAAGATTTGATTTTATATTCTTATCATTTCTTATTTGGAAACAAATATAAAATTTGCGATACAGAATCTCTTTTTTTCCACTTTTTCCTCTTTATTTAGAAATTTATTGATGGTTTTTATTCATATTTTACTAAAATTTTCAAAATTTATATCAAAATAATAATGATCCGAAATTCCCCGATATAATAATTTATGTATACACACACGTTAAAGTTAAATCAGAATAATAATTTGTATAATAAATAATAAGTAAATTCGTTATAATTTGGAACATTAATATGTCTATAATCCTCAAATATCGAGACAATAATATATAGTATCCTATACTAACAATTGGTAAAACAAATTTTTTTAATAGTTGTAAAACGTAAGGATTCTTCTTAAAAATATTCCAAAAAGGTATTTTTTCGAAATATTCTTCAAAATGTTCAATTAACTCTTTAAAGTATTTGAATTTTATAGCTCGTAAATATTTGTTTTCTGCCTCTAATTCCGTGACTATAGACAAAATTTCCCTTTTTTGTGTCAATAGTTTTTTATTTGTTCTAGCAATTTTATCAATACGAGACTTTATATCTTCAATTATTTCATCATCAGACATTCTTAACTATCGGAATTGTTATAGTCCTCAATTTCTTTCAAATAATCAAGTATTATTTGCATTTGACTATCGTTTTTTCGCTGATTTCGTTGTTGCTGTTCTTTTATATATGTAATGAATTCTTCTTTTTCATTAATTATTCGATCAACTTCATTTTCACAAAGTTCAATTAATTCTTTCAAGGTGGACATTATTTATAATCGTATATTAAGATGAAAACTTGAAGTATTTATATATTTATGTATGTTGTACAATTTATAACCAATTAAATTATATCATCTTCTTACATCTCCAAAATATACAGCTACCCCTTTCTACCTTGGTTGTGGGTAATATAATGGTAATCTTAGCCTGATGTCATAGAGAGATTTATAAAAGCTGCAGGTTTCTGTAGATATAGATACAATATTGAGTGTCTCAAATAAAAGCCTCTTCAGCTTCCTTAAAAAGGATCAACTTCTGGCGATAACAAAGTTTCCAGTTTCTCTTACTATTATTGATAATTGAGTTGATATCAACAATATAATAGTCAGTAATGTTATACTCGTCACGTTATTTTTAAAAATTACAAGTACCTATATAGAAAAACAGACAGTAGTAGTTACCTCAGAAATCCTTTATCTGAAAACAATGTGTCAATGGGTTTGACATTTCCTCCAAAACTTTGATATAGTCATCTTCATCTACACATCTCAAAACAAATTCTGATACTGGTTATGAGGTCCATAATCTCATTATATGCAAGTTCATTGCTAGTAATACCTTCACGATATTTTTGAAAACTTTGCAGTAAGTTTGTCATAGAACGTATTGAGATGCGATGGATGAAGGGAGGGAAAGGAAACATTATTCAAATATCGTCGAATATTAAAGAGGGTAAAGCTCAAGTTGATGGTCGAGAAGTCAATAAACTCAATTGGGTCATAATCTGTGGCTTATAATCATGTGAAGATCACATTATACAAATCGTGTAACTATCAGTATTTATCAATCTATCATCTACATTTTTAACGTTTTCAGTTCAGTCAAACTTTATCGTTATCACTTTCAAAGTACAACCTACATGTACAACTTACTAAATTAACCATGTCTCAGAACGTGTCATTGAAGTTAGTTTACGAACAAAAAGTTGATGAAGTCTTGAAAGCGAAATATGATTTTAGACTCGGTATATATCAGAAGGCATATTCGTGGGAATTAATAGACAAGAATACACATTAAAAAGCTGAGTAGATACCTTATTTGTTTTAATTAAACACATTGTCTACTTTATAATATCTAATATCGATATTCATCGAAATGGATATAGTCTTTGGAATATGTCGTAAGAATTTATGGACAAAAATATACATGAAAAGATGAGTAGATACTATATTTGTTTTAATTAATCCCATTGTCTACTTTAAATAATAGAACGGTTATAATGAATCTATCTAACTTTTACCGCTTTTGTTTTTTTTTCGCTCTTTTTCTCTATTGAAGGTAATAACGGTTTATACACAAACCGACTTTATTTTATAAATCCGAACATTTTGAATTTCAAATACAAATAACTATTAGATGTTAAACCCAACCGAAGCCGGTAAGCGATTTGAGAGAGCAATCCTTAGAAGTTTACGAAAGGATGGTTTTTGGGCTCACAGATTGAGGTAAGAAATATTTTCTTACTGAATATTTGTTAAGTAGTTAGTAATGTATCTGAAGGTACGCTGCCGCTAGGTGTAAAATATCGAAACTTGAGTATACATCATATTATTTAACTTCAACTTATTGGTTAGATAACCATAAAGTGTATGTATCTGAAGGTACGCTGCCACTAGGTGTAAATCGGGTTTCGATAAACACAGAGGGTGTAAATACATATCGATTCCCGTATCCAACAAAGGACTGTCTGGAGTTTGGGCCGGGTTCTGTGGTGAATAGGATACATTCTAGAGCACTTTGTTGTGTTTTCTAACGTGTGGTAGTTGATTTGATGTGTACTTAAATTCGTTACCGAAGCCGTCTGGAGTTTGGGCCGGGTTGCGGTGAATAAGATACATGGATCATTTGAATTGAAAGCGCTTCGTGGCCACAGCTTGCGAAAGTCGCCAGTCAGGTATCCAGTCCTGGCGTACGGTGGACGGCCTGCTGTGAACGTTCTTCAATTGGTTTTTTTTAACTATGATGATACATTTACTCATATTGACTTTATATTAGCTCTGATCCAAGGGATGGTGGCGACGGAGGAGTCGATATTATTGCATTATATAATAATATCGAATTTATTTTACAATGCAAATACTGGGAACAAGCTGTTGGTAAATAATATATATTAATATATAATAATGATTAAATCATAATAATATGTAATGATTCTTCTTTATATTTGTCATTTATTGATATTAGGTAAAGACACTCTTCATGCATTGGAGGGGGTTCTTACCAGATTCCCAAAAAATGGTAAAATTGTTGGGGTTTTGGTAGCTCCTACATTTAGTGAGGGGATGGATGATGAGATTAAGTCATCCGAATTCGAAATCATATTGACAGATATTGTCAATATGAATATGAAATTGATTAACTATGCGTCAACTATTCCCTTACTTAATGTAGGAGTAGAAGAGTTCGAGGGAAAGATAAAGGATCTTGAACTACGAATGAATGAGTTCGAGAAACTTCGACAAACTGAAATTCAAGATCTTAAGGATTCGAATCAAGAGCTTAGATTTTTTGTTAGTTTTTTAATTTTTTTCGTTGTTTTCTTAATTTTTTTAATTGTTTTTTTACTTTTTCTGCTTATAAATAAATAAACTTGATCATGATTATAATAAATATAATCACATTCTTTATCATCTTTACATGGACTAATAATAAAATCATTTTTATCAAGTTTAGGGTTTCCAATAAAAAATACCTTACCGTTAGTATTCATATTCAAAACGCCACTAATTTTTCTATCCTGTATAATAGACTGAGCCTTTTTAAATGTTACATCCTTATTGAATCTAATAAGGAATTCAAATCGATTAAATTTATCCCTTGATCCTTTATGAAATATACGTTTTAATTTACAACAATTACATGGAAGTTGACATGGAATCTTTTCATCATTAACTTTCTTATGCTCGATTATATAATCGAATCTTCTTGCGAGTGCCATATATTCTTTCTGGTTTTCAACCACCTGCTGATGTTACGCCTGCGGCTAATTCTCTGAGGAAAAACGATATAATGTCAAGTCTTTGTAAGATGTATTTATAAGAAAAATAAGAATATATTTATTTATGTAATAGATTTATAGTATTATTTTTCATTTTTTATATTATTCAATAATTCTAATGAACTATTAACTTCGTCAATTAATACTTCTTCTTCTAATTTTATATATTCCTCCAACTTCCTTTTCTTATTGACTTTAATTCTATAACTAATAATAGCTGATTTAATAGAATCATAATGACGGTCGAGTGAATCTGTTAACTTGAAAGTTTTTAGATTTTTCAACTCGATCAATTGCCAAGCGTCGTGTTTAGTAGGTTCTTTGTTTTCGGGAATCTTATCTCCAATATATCCAACAAATATGGCAGTCTCAAATAAATTATTAGTTGTTTTATCAATATATTTATCAATTGCAATAAATGATAGCGATTTGGTTTCAATATCGAGTCCAGATTCTTCTAATGTTTCGCGAATGGCACATGATTCGTACGTTTCATTAGTTTCGAGTTCACCGCCTACTGATTGATAATAATTGTAGAAATCCTTTTCGGGATTTATACGTCTATTAACGTAAACTTTACGATTATTGTCGAAAAGAACACATAACGAAAAACGGCGACGTTTTTGTTCAACTTTAAATATAGCTGCATTTAGTTCTTTAACATAATTAGTATATGATGATTTAAACGTATTAATCTGTTCTTTTAAATGAACAGTATCTCCAATACGATAAATATTATCAATTTCATCTAAAGTGAATAGGAATCGTTCAAGGTCTTTTAGAATAACATTTTCGACACAGTCACGCGTCTTAACATTTTCGAAATAATCACCGAATATCTGAAATAACATACTCATTTTTGTAATTACGTAAATAAAACCTCATCTGGTGATTTTTCACCCGATGAGGTATATATATTTATTTTTTATTTAAAAAATAACTAAAAAACGGATATATTATATTGTTATTGTCATCATTATTCTCTTGTTTAATATTGTCATTGTTACTATCGATATTATTTTCTTGTTTATCACTACCAATATCACTACTATCGAAATCGCTATCAATTGTTAAATCATCTGATAAATCAAAATCGGCGGAATTTGAATAGATCTTTGAATTGCAATCAGGACATTGATTACAACATTTTAAAGTGTGGCATTTAGTACAGAAAAAGGTTTTATCACCTGGTCGATTATATTGATGTATGTGATATTTTGAAGAAGGTTTAGATGTTTGATAATATTTAGTTATTGTTTTTCGTCTGGGACTGCGACGAACTTTGGTTGGATAACCTTTAATTAGAACGATTTCGGTATTGAATCTATGATAAACTTTGATGTATTTATTCTAGAATTGATAGATAAATTATGTTAGTGATGATAAAAATGTGATTTGGAATCATAATTAATAACTTACCGTATTGTATAACATTTTTTATCTTTACGTAATTAAAACCTCATTTAGAATGAGGTTATTTATCTCCTTCAGTATCGGATTTAACTTCTTCGAATTTTAATTCTTCATCGAGGTTTCGTATCATTGTACTAAGTGTATTATGACTGTAATCGACTGATCTTCGTATTTTTGAGAACGTATCTGTATACCATTTTCTCATTTCTTTAGTTGGATTTGATAAGAATTCTGAACTTATTCGATCAAATTCATTTACTTTATTATTTACTAATCTTTTCTGAAATGTTAAATATTGGAGGAGGTCTCTTTTGTCAGGGAAGGCATTTTTAAGAGCCACAGCATCTATTCTATTGCTTAATTCCCATGATTTTAGTTTGATTAGTTCATTAATTTCACCAACACTTTCAATGTTAATTTCGAGATTTTCAATTTTTCTGCGCTTGATTGATTTACTCATATTTAAAGTTACGTTGTTTAAACCCCACCTGGTGATTTCTCACCCGATGAGGTAGACAACTTTTTATTAAACAATATTATACTGATGATAAAAACTACGACTATCTTTGGTTTTGAATTTGGTAATCTGTTTTAAATCAAAATATTTACAATTATGAACAAAATTATCTGGATTTGAAGTATACCATTTACATTTTCTATATTGAGTAACTTCACCATGTTTATCATATTGACATGGTTCGGAAAGTCCACAAACATATACACATTCACAATTGCTACTTGTACGTTTACAAGCCATACAACATTGATGATAATAGTCATTTCTACAATTGAAACAACATTTACCATCTTTTGATGGATCGTATGTATATTTAGTTAATCCAGTGGAAATGTCATTGTGTTTTTTGAAAAATTCATGATATTCATCAACATTATTTTGAATATTATATTCTTGGTAATCGTCAATGTCGGTTTTAGTATTATATTCTTGGTATGGAGTATCGTGATTTGAAATGTTCCAATTTGTTGTATCATTAAAATATTGAAAACGATTTGTTCGTTCATATGATGAAATATTGTCAATTAATGCGTATAACGCATTTATAATGTTTGTTAATATGGTTATTATTATTTTAGTTTGTTCATTGTTTTCATTAGTTTTTCTGCTTTCTTGATTATTAGTTTTGTAGTTATGTATTGCGACCATTTTGACTGTGTTTGATGATGAAAAGACGATATTTTAAAGGTTTATTTATAATGTTTCATCGTTACACCGATGTTTTTTAGAAACGAAATTATCTAATGTACTTTGATTAGATTGTTTATACATAAAATATGGACGTTTTCTGTTTGATTTTATAACTACATTAAGATTTCCGTATTTTTCAAGATTTTGATGTTGATTTTGATAATATTTTATACGATGCTCTACATATTTCGCTGCTTTTTTTTGTGATTCTTCATCAATATTGTTCTCTGGTGTCAAATTAGATGTTGGTTGGAATTCTACACAATAATTAATTAATCGTGCACAAATACTAACAATACTATTTAAATAATAAACAATATCTATTGTCATATTATTATTGTTCCTATATGTTTCAAGTAATTCCATCCTATCGGATTTGTTGGATTTCTTTTGATTGTTGTTTATTACAACATATTCGAAACGTTCTCCTGGATTGACAACAATACGTTTTTGTTGCATTCTTTTAACAAACGATTGTACTGATTGATTTTTGGCTGATGGTTTATACGTTGCCGTGAGAATAAATTTTGATACGTCTGTATTTCGATTAACTGTTGTGACATAATATTTAATTGTATATTCAACAATCTGTTTCATGCTCTTAGTATTGTTGATATTCATTGCTTCCCACAATATCTGATTGATGACGTCTTTGGCGAATTGTGATTGTCCACGTTTGATTATTTCTAATCCACGTATAAATAATTTAGTTGGGAAAAAATTAGGTATTGAACGATGTGCAACGCCGAAATATTTTTTTTTTCCTGTGAAACATACAGGGTATAATACTTCTTCATACGCCATTTTTAAATATTTTGTTCCATTGTCTGAAATTAGAAATTCATTAACGGTATTTTTAAGTATTGTCATCGTTTCTATTGTCTTGTTAACCATTAATGTCCAATAATCGAGTTTTGTAATAACACCCTGTTGATATTGTTGATCAAGTTCAGAGAACGTTTCATTAGGTGGGATTAGGTATAGAGAATCTGTATCGCCATATACGATTTCGAAATTTCGTTCTTTAACAAATTCAGCAACTAATTTGATATTGTATTGTCCCGCAGAAGTTACACCACCGGCTAATTCTCGTAAGAAAAACGGTGATAACTGATTTCCGGTTTCGCCGTAGAAACTGTTCATGTAGACTTTTAACGCCAATTGTTGAGAATTAACACATGAATGTTGAAACAATACTTTTTTGTATTCTTCTTCATTAGTATTGTTCTTATTAGTTTCCATTTCTTCGATTTTACGTTCTAAGATTGATAATGAACGTTTTAACTCCTTACGCTGATTAAGTAAATCCTCGAGGAGAATGGCGTATATTCCTTTATTTTCTTGAACATTATCGTGTCGTATCGACCATGCTGTGATTTGTTTATTATTAAACTTGAAACTTATTGGATGAAGATTTTTTATTGAACTGTGTTTTTTGTAATCATCATTTGATAATATTATCTTTTCGGGTGATAAATTATATGTCATTATCAGACTTGGGTATAATGATGCGAAATCTAATCCAGTAACGGGGCGTGTATTATTCAATCCTTTCTCGGGGGGGAATACAAAAGCGCCTGGATATTTACCAGTTTCGGTTTTTGATTCATTTCTCATTGATATTAAAATATCATTTTTATGGGCATACGCACCAATTAGATTACGAACTTTGATACCATTCGCAGTTAGGTATGAATCCATTAACGAGAGGCGTGCTATATCTGATATCCGTTGATAATTATCAATTACATTGTGACGTAGTAACAATTCTTGACATCGTTTAGCATCAATCATACAATACTCAGCAACTTTTAGGATTTGATTTTGGTGGAAGTTTGATAACTCTTCATTGATTTCACCAGATTCATTGAATTCGTTTGAAGCTGAATATATACTTGATAACTCTGAAGGTGTTAAATCTAATTTTCCTTCGAGATTTACCAAGTTCAAAAAGTAGTTCAACGAGCTTTTTTCAGAATTTGGATATATTTTTTTATAACATATCATAGTATCGATACTGAGTATCCCCGGTAATTTTAGGTATTTTGCTTTGATAAATTCAGTTGCACTTATCTTGATTTCGCTTTCGCGAATATGATATTTCCTAATATCTTCAACTGAAGAGTCTCTATTAGTTATAACTTTCATAAATTGTTGTAACAAATTAAGTTTTTCTAATTTTCCGATAACAAATGGCCAATCATAACCAGAAATATTGAAACCAATCTCTATATCGGGATCGATTCGTTTAATAACATTGGCGAAGTTCATTAATAACTCGGTTTGGTCTTTACATATTAGTGTTGTCCAATTATGTTTGTTGGATGATTTTGGTAATGGTTGAGTGGATATACAAATTTGTGCGATTGGATCAATTGAATTCTTCCAGAAACATTCAATTCCTATCATCCAAACTTTATCTCCATCATATTGAGGGCGAGGGAGTTCGCCTGGACGGTTGCTATATGTCTCAATATCCCATGTCATTATCATGATTTTTTCATCGAGATTGGAAGTGTCATCTTCAAAAAATTCTATACCGAAAATATCAACATAGAACGTATTATTCTTATGATGATAATAATAATTGTTAAGAACATTATATTTTGTAAGATGAAGATCATATTCTCGTGCGACTTTTCGGTAGAACGAAGTTTCATCGTCTGAATAAGTTTCGTATTTAGTTTTAGTGATGTCGATTAAAATTTTACGTCCTTGTTCACTATTAGTATATATTCGAATAAATTTCTTTTTAGTTTCATTATATCCCTTGATTGGATATTTAGATATGATCTCGTGTTTGAATAGTACGTCTCCAGATCTTAAAGTTTCAAGAACTTCGTCGATTGATTCATTTTCAATTAATATATCAAAAAAAACTTTGATATTTTTTATAACAACATTAGTTTTCCAGCCATTAATTAAACTGCCAATTAGTTTTAAAACGTATGATCCTGATCGGTAATCGGAGGAGTTTTCAACAGTTACTGGAATGAATAGGATTGGTTGTTTAAAATCGATAGTTTGTTTTTCGACAAGGTCGGAACGAGTTGGAATGTACGTAGTGAACATTTTATTGAAACAAAATTTACGCAGAATGAAGCCTCTTTTATAGAGGCAAATATAAATTTATTTATTTATACAATATTTAATATGGTTTATATCTCTTTATAGATAATTTTTTACTCTTAACATTTGTAAAGACTAAACCAAACATTTCCATTCGTTCAGAACTGAAATTATCAAATACAAAATTTTCATTATCTGAATTATCGATACTATCCTTAATTAAATTAATTAATTGATGATTACTACAATATTTAATATTAAAATTTGATGCATTTATCCAACATTTAGCTTTTCTTGTTATAGAACTACCAATCAAATTCTCATGATTATAAACTAAAATTCCAAGAAAATCAGGAAATCGAGAGCAGGCAGATTCCATTCTTTGGACAATGTCCAAATTAATTCCGTTTTTAGTGTTTTTACACTGAATTAGTATCAAATGATTTTTATAAGTTGCTTGAATATCAATACCTCCATCGCCTTGATTAACTTGAATTTGATGAGCAATAATATCATTTTCATTTAATAATTTAATGATTTCCCTTTCGAATTGAAATCCTTTTGCATAATTAGATTTCTAAAAAGAAAAATGTATTAGTATAATAATTCTATTCATCACAAATAACAGAACTAAATTCGATGTTATTCTTTCGAAACCATAATTATATCCTCGTTGTAAACAATCTCAGAATATAATCATATAATTTCTAGCGACAGCGTAACTTTGAATTATCCTAGTATACTAAGTGAATCCGGAACCTAGACATCGGACTCACCTTGATTTGATCACTCATATTCCCAATTGATAACTAAAAATAAAAAAAAAAGATATTAGCATAGGTTCTATTCATGAACATCTCTTCCAACAATGTCAATTAGGAGATTCGCTTTTTGCACACTTACCTTTTTATTATCTTGATTGATATCCATTTTATATTCGTTTAGATATTTTTCTGAAATAAATAAAATTGAGATATATTAGTATAATAATTCTCTTCACAGAACTAAATTCAATCGAACTCACCTTATTAGTTAATTTTTTAGTTTTCTTTACGTCGTTTAAACCCTAAGCGGTTAATAAACCTCTTAGGGTATATTCGTTTATTTTATAATCTTTTGGAATATGAATATATTTAATAAAACTGTTATTTTTGATTTTGTATTCAACAGTTTTTGTCATTCCAACATTTGAAGAAAGAATACAAGTATGTTTGTTTGTAAAATTTAAATCATTAATTGTAATTTGAAATCCAATTGTTGAAGAAAGTTGATCATTTAAAAATTCCAAATCTTTGATTGTAATTCGTCGTTTTGGTCGAGCAATTATCCAAATTAAATGTCCTAAATAAAAAGGTAATTGACCAGAATTATTGTAAATAGTACCGAAGATAATATTTCTATATTTCACACCATAATTCTAATCATTTGCGAAAATAAATTTTATATTTTCCACCCGATTTCGAAAATTGAAATTAATACATACCATTTTAGTTTTGATTACTCCTTACATCGTTTAAACCCCGCCTGATGATTTCTCACCTGACGAGGTACTTTAACATAAAAATATATATCGTAATCAAATGGTTTATATAATTTTTTAAATCTTCTATATTTAATATCGTAATTTTTCTCATTTTTGTTTAAAAGTTTACCATTTTGTAATTTTTTATATTGAGAGCGTTGATAATGTCGACAATTTTCGAGAGAATGATTAGTTCCATCACCTCTAAGATTAGGACATTTACAATGGAAAAATTTCTTATACTGAATACGTAACCAAGTGATTGGATTATTGGGATCTATAATTTCATTGCCGCTCTCTCTTCTTACTTCAACATAACTTTTATCAAAATCTATTTTTTCGGATTTGATTTTAAGATGTTTAACCCATCCTTCATGTAAACAGTTTTTATGTTTATAATATTTTCTTATATCTTGTTTAGATTTCATTAGTTTTAGTTTTTGATAATTAAAACGACTAATTTCAAAGTTCTTTTATAATTAAGAAACAATAATATCACGAGATTTTTTGTTAATATTATTCATGATTGATATTGTTAATAAATTTGTAAGAATAATATTATGAATGTTGTTCAGTCATAACATTGTTTATTGTGTATATCGATCGTACATATGTTGCATAAATATTGTTCATAGTGATAACATTGTTTATTGTGTATATCGATCGTACATATGTTGCATAAATATTGTTCATAGTGATAGCATTGTTTATTGTGTATATCGATCGTACATATGTTGCATAAATATTGTTCATAGTGATAGCATTGTTTATTGTGTATATCAATCGTACATATGTTGCATAATTGTGTATCATTATTACACTTAAATGTTCAATAAGTAACGTGTTAATATATGAAATATGTTTATTGAATAATATAACATAATGTACAGTAATAATAATAATAATAATAATAACATTTAAACAGAATAACGTCTTTTTTTATGTCTGTCTTTTACTAATTCTTTCTTTTCTAATTCTTCTTTTAAATAATAATAATCTAATTCTTTAATTAATTTGTTAGCTTTCTTCCAACTAAGATTATTTTCATTTCGATGACGTACAACATCCCTTTCTAATTCTTCAATTTTGATTTCGTATTCTTCTCGACATTTGATAAACTCATTTCTATTATCAATAACTTGTTGTTGTAAATCTTTAATAAGATTTGATGTAAAAATTGATAAATTATCATGATAACTTTTTTCGATAGATTCGTCATCAAGATTAAATATTTTTAGATCATTTTCTTCATCAACTGATAAAGTTTTAGAATCTTCTTCGGAATTGTTTGAAAGTTCTTCTTTTTCGATAATTACAAATTCTTCATTTTTAGTTTCATAAAATTTTTCTTCACAAAGTCTACACCAAAATTTCGTTTTGGGAGATTTGGGTTCGATTGGTTCAAGAGACTTTAAAGTTGTAGACTTTTCACAGTAACAACAATGAAAATAATAGGGTGTTCGACCAGTGATTCTTTCGTGAGATTGGCGTTTAAGTTCAAGGATTGTTTTAATTTTTGGACAACATTCAAATTTGACGTTCCGAGTTTTTTGAGCTTTTGTTAAAATAATTTTTCCCATTTTTCCAATTTTTACGAATATTGATTTAAACAGGAATGTCTTTTTATAAGAATCTCAACAATTGTTTATTTAAACAATCTGTGATACATTATCCAAAATATTGTTTAAAAAATATTTCGTAATTAACATTGTTTTCATTCTCGAAAACTACATGATCAGGATAAATCTCGTTAATCATTGATTCATACATATTGTAAATATCGATTAGGTATTGTTTCTTAACATTCTCTTCACTTTCACGATTTCTTTTTTGTTGACGTTGAATCATTGTATCTTGTGAAGGTTTAAGATAAAAAACATGATCAAAATCTTTAAAAATATTGTCATTGAAAATATTATCTAAAACTGATAACTCTTCTTTATCGTTGATATTGACTGCGGTAAAAACTTTTGTATCGAAATGTGTACGATCGAGAATGATATAATCATATTTATGCCGATTAGTATAGAGTTTTAACATTTCGTAATTAAATTTGTAAACAATACTTAATTGGAATGCAAATGAATATTTAGGAATGTTTGAGTAGAATAACTCAAGAAATTTTTTATCCATTAATGGTACTTCATTAGATAAAAACACCGTAAAATTTTTACTGCGAAGGTATTTAGCTAACATAACATTGAACGTGGTTTTACCAACGCCGATAGCACCAGTAGTTACAATTAGTTTTGGGGATTTTTTCAGTGACCATTTATTAGATTTTCTCTTAAACGAAATAGTAATTTCATCAAATTTAAAATCATCAAGATTAGTTGGGATATTCATGATTGATCAATCGATTTGATAATACATGATAGAAATTTGAATCGTATTTATAACTATGATTGTATTACAAAACAGTTGTATATGAAAATATATAAAATTTTTTATGATTATATACATAAATATGGTTAAAATTTAAATAACCGATATTTAATATTTCAAAATTTTTAATTGATATCATTGTTTTAAAATGTAATTTTTCGATATAAATTTTAATTGGTATTTTAATTTTAACATGATTAAATATAACGATGAATAAATAAATTCTCTCTTGAGTTGGATCTGTTGTTAAATATTGATCATCAATTGTTTCTATAAAAAATGAAACGATGAGTAACTATCTGATATCAAAGTAGAAAAAATTATTCTATTAATATTTACCTTCATCAATAATTTCAATATATTTGTTCTTTGACTGAAATTTCATAAATTTTTCTTTTATCAACCATTTGTCAATAGATTTCGTAATTAGTTTCGTATTAAATTTCGGAATTTTATGTTTAAAATTTTTTGATTTCATGATTTTTACGTTTCAGAATTTTGAAACATTGTTCTTATATAAATACAATCTTATTGATGTATTGTTTATACATATTGTTCTATTGATGAACAATCACTATTTAAGGACTTAGTTTGTCCGATGTATACATATTGTGCATAACTTTATTTTGTCCATAGGTTTGTACTTATATGTAACAATCGTATGATCTAGTTGTACATATTATCATATTGTTATAATTAATTTGGGAATTCACATGCTTTATTTATAAATAAATAAATGTGGCGCAATAAATATAATTCAAGTTTCTTTAAATCTAATCTCTTTTAATATATTATAAGTTATTTGTAATTCCT
>Ga0134126_10002711_pt1 | contig 22254 bp, 28 predicted proteins | sample KB31752_FD_96881 | JGI IMG/M metagenome (GOLD analysis project Ga0134126, IMG submission 96881) | Terrestrial soil microbial communities with excess Nitrogen fertilizer from Kellogg Biological Station, Michigan, USA - KB3-175-2 | ecosystem: Environmental > Terrestrial > Soil > Unclassified ... | reverse complement strand
TATAACAATGGCTGTAGAGCTCGTTTCCTGGCTGACGCTCATCACCAACCTGCCCGGCCGTAACGCCACGGTGAGGATGCGGCTATGGCGCCGCATGAAGGAGGCGGGAGCGGGACTGCTGCGGGACGGGGTGTATGTCCTGCCAGATTCGAAAGCCGCCCGCGCACTGTTCGGCGAGCAGGCAGCGGAGTTGCTCGAGGCAGGTGGGAGCAGCTACGTGATGTCCCTCGCCAGCGAATCGGTGCAACAGGAAGGTGCGGTCCGCGCGCTGTTTGATCGCACGGAAGACTACGTCGGGCTTCAGCAACGCCTCGCAGATCTCAGGCGAGGCCTGGCCAAGTTGTCGGAGATTGATGCGCGGCGACAGCTGACGGTGCTGCGACGGGAAGCCTTGGCGGTCATGGCCCGTGACTTTTTCCCCGGCAAGTCCAAGGATCAGATCGAGGCGGAGCTGGAGGATGCGGAGGTCGCCCTCAATGCCCAATTCTCACCCGACGAGCCCCATCCGGCAGGCGCGCAGATTCAGCGACGAGACCTCAAGGACTATCAGGGCCGGGTCTGGGCAACGCGCAAGCGCTTGTGGGTCGATCGCGTGGCCTGTGCCTGGTTGATTCGGCGGTTCATTGATCCGCAAGCCCGATTCGTTTGGCTCAAGACGCCGGCCGATTGTCCAAAGAAGGCGCTGGGCTTTGATTTCGATGGCGCACTGTTCACGCATGCGGGCAACAAAGTCAGCTTTGAAGTCCTGCTCACGAGCTTCGGCCTGGACCAGGACATCGGGCTTGCTCGCCTGGGAGCGCTGGTGCATCAACTGGATGTGGGCGGCATCCCCGTCGCTGAGGCAGCCGGCTTCGTGGCCATTCTGACCGGAGCCAGGGAACTGCAGCCGGACGATGACGCGTTGCTCAATGCCATGACAGCCGTGCTGGACAGCTTATATGCAAGCTATGCGGCCGGCGGCAGGTGAAACGTCCGGGTGGGCAGCTCGACTGGCGCTCGACGGTACGGACGCCGCAATTGCCGCCCCAAAGGAACTCGAGTTCGAGTTCCAGCCGGCCGGACTACTGATCGAAAGTTCGCAGCGATCGCTGATAGCACCCGCGCTCACGCAGATCGACGCTTTGCCCCTTGCTTGCTTCGACTCGCCGAGGCTTGACAGAGCGTTATCCCCCGATTCGGTGGATAACCTTGTGCACAAGTCTGCAGCTTGCAGAGATTCTGCAGCAATCTGCCGCCTGCGTTCGCTGATCACGAAATGATCAGCGGTGCTCCGCTCGAGCTGGACAGGCGCCTCGGGGTATGAGTGAACGATGCGGGCTGGGGCTCGCAGGAGATCGGCGGGACCAATCCCGACGAGCAGCGGGCGCAGGCAATCGAGGCTTGGCGCAGGATGCGCGCGGCCATCGCCGGAGCCCGAGCGCGTCAGGAGAGGGAAGGGCCGGAACTCGAGCCCCAGTGCGCTGTCGCAGCAGATTGGACGGGAGCAAATTGGCCTTTCCCGCTGCTGCTGTCGGAGGTCCTATGGCACGTCGGCTTCGATTGGCCGTTTATTTGGGACTGCTCGCGGGCTCTTTTTGTGCAGCGGCGGCGGCGGCCGGCCCCCCGGCAGCTTCGTCATCCTTCGCGAAGCACCTCTCACCGGCTGCGCCACCTGCGCTGATACGCGCGCTCCCTGCCCCACATTCTGCGATTCCCATCCCGTTGGTGCCGCGGCTGCTCAACCGGCAGAGGCTTGCTCCGCAGTTCTGCTACGCAGGATTGCGCTCCTGCCTGGGCAGGCTCTACGCGCCCGGGAAGCTATGCCCTGTTGGCACGGCGAGCTGCGACAACAAGGCTCACGTGCTGCCGGTAGAGGCTCGTTAGCCTTGGCGGGGGGGGGGGGTCCCCGCGGACATGCCGTATCGCAGCACGCTGTTTCGGCGGCGTTGCGCCAGATTCTCAACGCGACGGCAGCCATCGCGCGCACACTACGCAGCGCCACGCTCGCGGCAGGGAAGGGGCTCGTCGATGTCGGTGGACTTCGACTGACATGGCCGACATCCGCGACATCGAACTACGCACGGCGCGGCTGATCCTTCGCCCGCCGCGTCTTGAAGACCTCTCGCCCTGGTCCGCCAGGATGGCCGACGAGCAGGTGGCTCGGCACATTGGCGGCGTGCAGCCGCCGTCCCTCGTCTGGCGAGGCCTCATGTGCATGGTCGGCGCCTGGCATGTGACCGGCTATGCGATGTTCTCCGTCATCGAGCGCGCCACCGGCCGGTGGATCGGCAGACTGGGCCCGTGGAATCCCTTCGGCTGGCCGGGGAAGGAGATCGGTTGGGCGCTCGTGCGCGACTGCTGGGGCCGCGGCTACGCGACCGAGGGTGCGAGCGCCGCCGCCGACTGGGCATTCGAGCAGTTGGGCTGGCAGGAGATGATTCACGTCATCGCACCGGACAACGCCGCCTCGCAAGCCGTCGCCCGCCGGCTGGGCTCCCAAAACCGCGGTCCGGGAAAGTTGCCGCCTCCGCTGGACACCGTCGAGGTGCACATCTGGGGCCAGACGCGGGAAGAGTGGCGTCGGCGCGGGTTTGAATCGGCGCGATCACCGCATGGCCCCACTGATGGAGATGTGGGTTGAAACTATAGGGATGAACTCGCCGTCTGGAAGGGCTACTTTGTCGGACCAGATCCCCCGGTCCTGCCATCACATGTAAAGTACTGGGCCGCAGCTGACATCATGACAATTGTTGGCGACCTGCTCTCGCCCACGTAGGGACACCTGACGCGGACCCGTACACAAATCGCGGGCGCAGATGATATTGCGCTCGCCCGATCGCGCTGGCTGCCGGCGCGCGCCCCGTCTCTAAGCAATCGCAATCATAACGGCCGGAGATCTCCGCCATTTGCTCAATCTTCCGCCGCCGCGCCGCGCGGTATAGTCCCTAGGTCGAAAGCGCCAAGTCGTCAGACCACCGCAGTACGGCCAACTGCGAACGCGGCAACATGTAGTTGGCCTTCCAAAGCCGCCCGTCGAAGTCGGTTGTCGGAACCGGCCAAAAGCCGTCTTAGCGTTGACCAGATTGGGCGCTGGCGCCGCCGATCGCCTGATGCTCTCAAAGCGTCTATTCATACGTAGCGCTCCTGATACGCCCGCGCCAATAGGTATGGGGTCCGCTGGCGAGTAACCACGTCACTTCGCCTTCAGTGGGGATCATCATCCCGAAAATGCGAGTGTATGCGCGATGCTGACCCACGGTCGGTGTGAGGACTTGCCCCGATCCAACCGCGCGGTATCTGTCTCCTGTGATTCGCTCAATCGCTCCCTCAGGGGTGAAAGAAAATTCCGCTGTGGCAGTCACAGTGCCATCCGTCAGAGTTGCTCGCGCACTTTTGTCGCTCAGCGCCGTCCAGGTCAGCCGTTCACTTGGCAGCAAGATGGTTGGCAACCAGACTGCCTCCGCCAGGTAGCGCCACAGCGCGCTCGCCGCGATCTCAGGCGTACCTTGCTGATGCCCTAGTGGCAGGAAGCGCGCAATCGAGGCGCGCGAGGAGCCTACGCCCTGCTCATAACTGTCTCGCACCGTCACGTACAACGGCCAAGGCGTCAGGTGTAGTTGTGCATCCCATACGAAGCCGGGAGTCGCGGCCATAATTGTCTGTAAAGAACGAAAGGGTTTCCATTGGCCCGGCCGAAGGGCCATATCGCCAGCGTGCTCGATCCGAGCGCATCTAATTACGCGCTGATCAGAAGGAAGAGCGAACGCAAAGTAACGCCGCAGCGGGTCTGGCAGATCCCTATATCGCAGCGAGTGAGTCACATAGGCCCCCTCACCAAGGATGGCCGTCGCGTCGCAGTCGCGGCGCCGTGGCGTAAAATGGGGCACCAACGTAGTTGAAGGATCCGATCGCGATGAAACCCGGCCACGTCGGCTTCTTGGCTGGCACTGCGGCGTGCTGTGCCACGTTAGCATACGACATCGCCCAAACCCTTCAGATTTTTGGCATCTTGCGGTTCCCGATAGACGAGATTGCAATCTACCTGACGTCCTTGTGCATAGTGAGAGTATCTTGCTTCTTCCAGACGATGAAAGTGTTATTGCTCGTGCTGCCCATGGCCTTGACCACCAGTTGATCGTCGAGACCGGGAAACCGCGCTTGCAATTCTGCAAGCAAGTTCGTCCGAACTGCCGCCTCGTGTGGGACCAAGCATCCGCCGCCGGTTACGTTGACCAGTGCAAAGAATACGTCCTCCGTCGATGGCCCAGCATTTGTCGTAATGATTCGAATCTCGCTAACGTCCGACCAAAAAACTTGCTCGCGGATGTTCCCATCGACACGGAGAACACCCGAACCGTCTACCTGAATGGTCTCCTTCATCCGCTTTCGGAGCCGTGGCTCGATGTAGATAGCAATCGTCACACCAAGCAATACGAAAGCTGGCCCCCACGAAGCGTCCCCTGCTAAGGCATTGCGGACAAGGAGAGCCGTTAGAGCTGCGGCGACTGCAAACCAGAACCAAGCGACCGATCTGCGTCCCAGCGGGGTTCCAAGCTTCGACGGCATGCTGCTAGCTCTAGTATCGTCGCTACTAAACAAGCATAACAAGCATATCTTTGCTTCCGTGAGGCAGACAGTGAGTGATGACCGGTTGGGGTCGCGAGCGCCGAATTTTATCGCTCCTACCCTGTCGATCAGATGCTGCCTGCGGCGCAGCGTTATCAGTTCCCCTCGGTTCGGTCCATTTGACCGCCAATATTGCAGAGTGATGAAATAGGCACACGGGGTACGGCTCTGAAGTGCGCTTTCGTGGCAGTTGGGAGCGAATCCGCATTCGTTACGCCGCATAGCCCCATCGACTTACGCTCGCACGGCCTCTTGCGAAGCAATGGATCTATGAAACGGACTACAAAGATTGTCTCCGTGCTATGGATCGTGAACTTCGCTTTCTATATCGGAGTCGCGAGCTGGCTTGGCGGCGACGCGGTGAACGGGCATTCCGAAGCGGGGCATTATTTCTTGGCGATGCATGGGCGCCTCACGGAGGTCTCCCATGACGTCTTCGCGTTCAGCCTATGGTACACGTACTTTCTGTTTGCGCATTTTGCAGTCGCGCTCTTGCTTAGCACAATTCAGTGGCGCTCCGACAAGGGCGCTGGGTCGGCCACCTAACGGCGCGATACAGCGGGCACTGCCCACCGGCCTATGACGCGGAACCTCGCGGCGCTCCGGTGCACACTGAAGACATCAAGCTACCGAAAGCGGTCATCGGCCACCGGCGGCAGTGGGTCGACAGCTGTCCGTTACGCCGCGCCGAGTAGCCCGGCTAGCGTAGCGAAGGGCTTGTAACACATAGCGAATACGAATGCGGCGATGGCCGGGCCGGCGGTCAGTGCGTAGCTTCCCCCAAAATGACCGAGAAGCGCTCCGAAAACGAGAAGCATCAATGCCGTAATCAAGCATCCGCGCTGCGGCATGGATTCGAAGGCGTCTCGGCGATTGTGTCTGAATCCACGCGTTGCTAAGTATAGAAAAGGGGCGCACGGTGAGAGTGCGCTGAGGGCGGCCGCCACTCCGCGCGGTGGCTCTTTAGAGGTAAGTACTAACGCGGCAAAAAGGATGAGAAGCAGCGCTAGGAGGCCGAAGACGACAGCCGCGAAGATGGGCCTGACGGATGGCCGGCCCAAGGGTCCCGACGGTGATGTAGAGTCGGTGTTCACTGCTGATTTGTCGCTCGGGGCCGATCGCGGGCTTCGGCTCTGCCAGCCCCCGCGAATCAATCACGGTGCGTCGAGGGCTGGGCAGGAATAGAACGGCACTTGGAAAGGCACCGCCAAGCTGCCACTGGCGCTGGCATGTCTGCTCGAAAATCAATCGAGCAAAGCTCGACTATCTCGAGGTGTGGCTCAATAGCGCCGATTACGTCGAGGGCGGACCGACGAGGCGGACCAGAGTTGCGCTCGGGTCCCTCGGTGCTGCCGATGAGGCTCAGCCATTTGCCGCCGGGCTTGAGCAGCAAGGCTATACGCTCGGCGAAGCGCGCGCGATCTTCGGCCTCATCGAAGACATGGAAGCAGCCACGATCGAACACCAGATCAAAGGCGCCGTCGGAAACCTTGTCTCGAAGAAAATCAGCGACCGCGAACTGGCAGTTGCTCGCGGTTGTGCCAGCCTTTACCCGAGCTCTGTCTATTGCAATCGAGGAGATATCGATGCCGAGCACCGTGAATCCTTGGGTGGCAAGCCAGAGCGCGTTCGTCCCTGTACCACACCCGACGTCGAGCGCTTGGCCCGGTCCGACAGAGCCAGAACGCAAAAAATCCACCAGGTGCTGGTCCGGCTCTTCCGAGTCCCACGGGGTTTCACCGACCTGATAGCGCTCGTTCCAATCGGGCCGCGGCATAGGGCATCGACTCCAGCTGCAGCGGAGCTCTCGGCCCCGCCATGTTCGAGTATAGCTCCGAACCGTGATCTCAGAATTGCGGCCGAATCGGCAATGGCTGCACCCAAGCGGCCGTGGTCAGTTCGCGAGACTCATCGCGGTGCAGTGCCACAGGACGGGGCACGCAAAGGAGTATCCTGCACCTCCTATTTCATAGGGATCACTCATGCAATACCCCCACGGCACGACGATTGCTGTTACCGACGGCCGCAAGCTGCGACTGTTCCGCAACACCGGCGACGAACTGCACCTGCGGCTGCTGGAGCTGCCAGAGCCGGACGTACACGGACACGAGGAGAGCGCGCTCCGACACCAGCATACCGGCCAGGACAACAAGGATCAGCAGCGCCTCCACGACCGACGCGTCGACAAACAGAACCAGGAAGAAAGCTTCGAGGCCGCCGCTGCTGCATGGCTCAACCACGAAGTTCTGACCGGCAAAATCGCGCAGCTATTCGTTGTGGCGCCGCCTCGCACGCTGGGTGTCCTTCGGCTGCATTACCATGTGGCGCTGAAGGAGAAGCTGCTGGGAGAGCTTGACAAGGAGCACACCCACGACAAGATCGAATCGCTGCGCGAGGCACTCATCAAGGGCTAAAAGTCGCGCTGTGATCTGCCCCCGAGGGCGGCCGGCCGCGAGTGACGGCGGCGGGTCGAGGGCTGCCGCTGAGCCCCCCAGCTACCCAGATCGAACTCTTGAGGCTTAGCCGCGTGGCAAATGGCCTCATCGAGCTCTACGAATCCAACCGGTTCGGCAATGATTGATCCAGATTGACGCCACAGCGCGGACAGAAATCGGTACGACTCCACAAAGGAATCGCCACTCGCCACGCGGAAGGGCCAAACCGCTTCGAGCAGTTGGGGCATTTGATCCAAGGGATTGCCCGGATTGCCAGGAACATCACTGCGGCGCCAATGATGAATGACACGGGTACTTTGTTGTCTGGTAGGCGCGTGTAGCTCACCGACGCCATAACATAGACCCAAGCGGCAGCGGCGACCGCAAGCGCTAATCGAGCTCGGCGCTTGATGTGTTCCCGAATCGTCACAATAAAAATGATACCGTGTGCTGAGGGCCTTCGCAGGAGCAACTCTTTCAGTGGTGCCAGGACCGGCCTGCGTACCTGAAGCCGCCTTCCGGACGGCGTGCCTCGATATCTGCTATTGCCGCCCCTGCAAATCCACCGGCGGTCCGGCGTAACGCGCACGCGGCCGGATCAACGTGCCGGTCTCGCGCTGCTCGAGCGCGTGGGCGATCCAGCCGCTACAGCGCGCGAGCGCGAAGAGCACGAATGGCGCATCGGCCCGCAGCCGCAGACTCGCCGTCAGGGCGCTCAGGGCGAAGTCCACGTTGGCGGGCTCCCCGACCATCGACTCCCCGGCAATGCGCAGGGCGGCATAGACGGGGGGCAACCGTATGCGTTCGAGCAATGCCTTCGCGCGAACGTCCCCATCCGGATAGAGCGGATGGCCGAAGGCCGGTAGACCGGCTCCTTGCGCGAGCGTGGCCGCGACCGCCTCCTGCGCACCGAGGCGCTCCGCTGACAACGCCAGAGCGCGTACCGCGGCGGCCGCCCCGCCATGCAGCGGCCCGCTGAGCGTTGCAAATCCGGCCAGCACGCTCGCTGATAGCGCGGTGCCGGTCGAGGCGGCCACGCGGGTGGCAAACGTTGAGGCGTTGAGCTCGTGATCCGCAAGCAGGACCAGCGCCCGGCGGATGACGTCCGCGGCCGCAGGGCGGCCCCAAGCCAGAGCGAGTCGCACGTGAAGCGGCTCATCCGCCTCCTCGCGTGAGTGGCCCGCGGCGTGCAGCATCGCCGACGAGAGATCCTGCAGCAGCGTCCCGGCTTCCTCCTGTAGTACCCCGAGCGGGCGGCCCTGCATGGGCAGATCGCGACCTGCCCGCTGCGCCAGCAGCGTATAGGCAGCCTGAAGCGGACTGGCGCCGGCTGGCAGCGCAAGACGTGCGGGCCTGCGCACGCGCTGCTTCGTGCTCACAGCTGCCGATGAGCTCTTCCACAGCAGCGCCGCGATTTCCTCCAGCCCAGCGCGTTCGGATAGCTCGACGGCATCCACACCGCGGTACCACAGCCGTCCGTTCGCTACGGTGGAGATCGTCGAGACAAGAATCGGGTCGCCCCAGGCCATGGTTCGGGCAGCTGTTCCCTCACGAGCGGGACGGCCACGACGTCGCTCTGCCAGGCGTCTCACGTCGGCAGCGTGATAGAGGCTGCGACGCGGGTCCTGTGGATCTGGCCGGGCACGAATGCGCTGGCGACTGACGTTTGCGTACAGCGTCTGCGGTCGCACGCGCAGCAGCTCGAGTGCGGCGGATGCGGTCAGCCAAGCAGTTTTCACGTTGATCATATTCATCAAGATTGACGTCAACTACCGAAGTTCTAAGCTCCTCCTGCAGCGCAGATTGGTCAAGGCCCTCGCGAGGAATGCCATGCAAGTAGATCCCGGACTCGAAGGCGTTATCGCGGCCGAAACCGTGCTCTCCGAGGTTGATGGACAGGCCGGCAGGCTGACCATCCGCGGTCATCTGCTCGAGGAGCTCGCCGGTCACTGCAGCTTTGAAGCGGTGCTGCAAATTCTTCTCGACGGTTTGCTCGAGCTGCCCGGAAGCGAGGCCGCCCTGCAGGCCGATCTCGCCAGGGCGCGCGCACAGGTGTTCGCGCTGCTGCCACCCGATCGCGATTCATGCCGGCGCCTGCCGCCCATTGAGGTACTGCGTGCCTGGATCGCGCAGCTGCCGGATGGGGACGATTACCCCACTGCGCTGCAGCTGCTGGCCGCTCCGGCGGTGTTCACGGCCGCGATCCTACGCATCCGCGCAGGTGATGAGCCGGTGGCTCCCGAGCCCTGCTTGCGCCATGCCGCGGATTTTCTGCGAATGCTGCGCAATGCCCCTGCCAGTGACTACGAGGCCGCAGCCCTGGACAGCTACCTGGTCACCGTCGCAGACCACGGGCTCAATGCGTCCACCTTCACAGCGCGCGTCGTGGCTTCCACTCGCGCCGGCCTGACCTCGGCAGTCATCGCCGCACTGTCGGCACTGAAAGGCCCTTTGCATGGCGGGGCCCCGGGACCGGTGCTGGACATGCTCGATGCAATCGGACAGCCCGAGCGCGCCCGGCTCTGGATCGAGGCGGCCTTGCAGCGAAACGAGCGGCTGATGGGATTTGGCCATCGCATCTACAGAGTGCGCGACCCGCGGGCCGATGCTCTGCGAGCCGCCCTTCGTGCGCTGGCGACCTCTTGCGCGCATAGCGATAACACTGTCTCATCCGGGCAATCAAAGAGCCGTGCGCTCAGCGAGCGCCTGGCACTCGCCGAGAGTGTTGAACGGGAGGCGTTGCGCATACTGCATCGAGACAAGCCGCAGCGTGCGTTGGACACCAATGTGGAGTTCTACACGGCCCTGCTGCTCGAGGCACTCGGGGTCCCTCGGGAGGCGTTCACCTGCATGTTTGCCGTCGGGCGAGTCGGCGGATGGATTGCACATGCGCGCGAACAACTACGATGTGGACGACTGATTCGGCCACAGTCTCGCTACATAGGTCCAGCGCCTGCTCCGGCGGCAGCCTGAGGCCGCCGGAGTGGGTTATCAGCCCTCTGAATCGTCAGGCGGGATGCCAAACGGAGGGTCGCCATGCTTCATCGAATACGGTGGCTGAGCATCGTTGGAGCCGCGGTAGTTCTGGAGCTCGTACTTCTTGCGTTAGCTTTACCCCTTAACAAGTCAGCGAGCGGCCGCGCTGTCCTCGTCGCCATCGTTGTCCCGCTATGCGGCAGTGGAGCCTTCCTGGCAGGCTGGTGGGCGGCTCGAAGAGCCGGCACATTGTTCCTGATTCACGGTGTTCTCGTAGGTGTCATTGCGGCGCTCATTTACGCGGGACTCACCTGGACGGTGAGTCTGCCCGCGCTCTATATCCTCGCCAACTGCCTCAAATTGGTCGGCGGCGCGGCGGGTGGACTCACCGCCCGGTCGGTAGCGAGGCCCAAGCCACGCGCGGCTTAGTGGCGGCGGACTAATTGCAGGGGCCTGGGAGCGGAAGAGCGTAGTGGTCTTGCCTTTCTTCGGATTCTGCCACGCTGTTCTCGCCGTCAAGGCCTGCGCGCAGGCCTGCGGCCGGTGCGATGTCGAACGAGATTGTCAGCAGCGTTGCGCAGGGACGCCGCCGCAGCCGGCGCCGGCAGAGCAGGGTGGTCGGATCATCGTACTGTGTGGCCCTTCAGCCGCCGCTTGATCGAAGTCGGGCAGCCCGTCCTTGTCCCGCGGCACCCCGTCGCCGTCATCCTTCACCGCCAGATAATGCTCTCCGTGCTCCGGCCCGCGCGTGATGGTGACGAAAGCGTACGCCTTGGGCACTCCCCGTCGGTCAATCGTGAGTATTCAATGCGTGCAATTGCCGCCAGGCGATCCCCGAGGGAGATTGACGGGGCGGTAGTCACTTCCGCGTCCGGAACGGAATATTCCTTCGCCAGTGCGTAAGCGTCACGCCGCGGCCGTCTTGACGTTCACCGCTTGATGTTGACGAGCAGCTCGTCGCCGTACAAAGAAGCCTTCATTTGGGCTTGAACAACTTCACGCCCGCCGTCGTCGCCGCGCGCCGCAGATCCCCATTGAGCGTTGCAAGCGGCAGCCCCGAGCGCAGCGCCAGCTCGAGATACGAGGCGTCGTACGAGGAGAGCCGGTAGCGCCGCGCGAGCTCCAGCGTCTCGTGCAGCGCCCGCGCGTCGGTTGCAGTGTCACACAGAATGGGAGCGGCCTCGATGCTGGCGAGGAACGCCTGGCTGCGCGCGGGCGGCAGCTCGCTGCGGATTTCGCTTTTGGCGATGACATTGGCGAGCTCCAGACCCCAGGTGACGGGGACATAGGCCTGCGCGTCCGCGCCGCCTAGCACATCGAAGACCGCGGCGGCATAAGCCTGACCCGCGCCGGCATCCTCCAGCAGCCAGCTCAACGCGACCGACGCGTCGAGCACGAACCTCACTCCCGGCCTTCCTCGATGAGCGCCTTAATATTGACCTTCCGGCCCAGCGGATTCGCCTTGCGATACGCCTGAAAGGCATCGATGGCGGCTCTGGCATCGGCTCGCCGCACCGTCGAGGGCGGCCCGAGCTCCGCCACCGGCCTACCGCGGTTGGTGATAGTGAAGCGCTTGCCGGCCTGCACTTCGCGCAGCAGCTCCGGCAGCTTCGTCTTGGCTTCGTACGCGCCGATTTCGGTCTTCATGTCTGTAGACTAGTTCATAGACTAGTCCGATGCAAACTGCTGCGGCTCCAGGGTCTTCGTCCCTCTTTGACGGAACTCCCTTCGGTGTTTATGCCCAGGCAGACCAGAAGAGATCTTGGCTTCTTGCATTGATCGGGTAGCAGCGCTATAACTACGTCATGCGTAGTACGCGACGCGTAGTAAGGTCCCCAGATGACAAGGATCTGGGTCATTACTCCGACCCCCCATTGCTGGTGTTGGCAAGTCTCGCGAGCGGGCCGAAGCACGGTCACGCCATGATTGAGGACATCGCCGACATGTGTGGAACGCGAATGGGACCGGGAACACTATACGGGGCCATCACGCGTCTTGAGGCGCGAGGGCTGATCGAACCACTGGCTCCTAAGGACCGACGCCGCCCGTATCGGCTCACCGCCGCCGGTGCTCGTGTGTTGCGCGCGCAGTTTACGACTCTGCAGCATTTTGTGAATGTCGGCACGAAGAGACTAAAACTTATATGAACCGTGCGCTCCTCCGCTGGCTGTTGCGGGCATATCCGCGCGCTTGGCGCGAGCGCTATGGCGAGGAGTTCGAAGCATTCCTACAGGCCAGTCCAGGCGGTCTATGGGCAACACTCAATGTCCTCTGCGCGGCACTACATGAGCGTTGGTTTCCCACAGGGAAGGAGGGTCTGGTCACGAGTGGTGGTCCAGGACCAATCCAATTTCTCGCCAAACAACCGAGCGCCTTTCTGCCCATGGTGATGTCGCTTGGTGCCCTCACCGTAGTCGTCGTCAGCCTTTCCGTGTTTGGAGTCCCACCGCCCCGCGCTGCCGCAGACGCCGCCGCCCACATTTGGCAACTACTCATGGCCCTTCAAGTGCCCGTGATCGTCTGGTTCGCGTTCAGGTGGCTGCCTAAGGCACCCCGGCTCGCAATGGGAGTCCTCGGCATCCAGGCCATTCTGATTCTCGCGGCCGTGGCGCCTGTATACATTCTAGGGTTGTGACGTAGTTGTCGACACCGCTCATCGAAGTGCCATCACATCCGAGCCGGAAAATAATGCCCAGCATCTCAGGCCCGGCGCCCAGTCAAAACCGGGGGCCGGCCTTGGCGTCCTGCTTATAAACGGGCGCCCCTGCGGCTGGTCGATATCCGGGTCCTGGATCATCGCCGCCGAACCTGCCCAGGCATAGCATTGCAGGCCGCCCTTCAACCGCTCAGCACCGCTACCGTGCGCACGTTCAAATACGCCTCGAGTGCCTCGGGGCCACCTTCGCTGCCGTAACCTGAATCCTTGATGCCGCCAAACGGCATTTCGGCCGACGGCACCGCGGGCGTGTTGATCCAGAGCATGCCGACCTCCAGACCACGAGTCAGCAGATCTGCATTCTTCAGCGACCGGGTGAAGGCATAGCCCGCCAGCCCGTACGGCAGACGATTTGCTTCGGCAATCGCCTCCTCCAGGCTATCGAAGGAGCGCAGCGCCGCCACCGGGCCGAATGGCTCGTCGTTGAAGATACGCGCGTCTTGTGGCACGTCGGCGAGTACGGTTGGCTTCCAAAAATTACCGCTGGCACCGATCCGTTCCCCGCCCGTCAGCAGTTTCGCGCCTTTCGCGAGTGCATCGTCGGTGAACACGGACATCGCCTGGAGTCTGCGCTCATTGGCGACCGGCCCCATCTGCGTGCCTGGCTCGAGGCCGTTGGCAACCTTCAGGCCACGGGCGAGCTCCACCAGTGCATCGGAGAACTCCGCTGCGGACCGGCGTTGCACGAGGAAACGCGTCGGTGCAATGCATACCTGGCCGGCATTGCGATACTTGCCGGCCCCGGTCACCTTCGCGGCCAGCGCGATGTCCGCGTCGTCGGCAATGATGACCGGCGCGTGGCCGCCGAGCTCCATCGTGACGCGCTTCATGTGCTGTCCAGCGAGCGCGGCCAGTTGCTTGCCCACGGCCGTCGAGCCGGTGAAGGTGATTTTGCGGATGATCGGGTGAGGGATGAGGTAGCTCGAGATCTCGGCGGGATTGCCATAGACCAGGCCCAGCACGCCGGGTGGAACGCCGGCCTCCTCAAATGCGCGGATCAGCGCCGCCGGCGCAGCCGGTGTCTCCTCGGGCGCCTTGACGAGCATGGAGCATCCCGCCGCCAGTGCCGCAGCCACCTTGCGCACCACCTGGTTGATCGGGAAGTTCCACGGTGTGAAGGCCGCCACCGGACCGACTGGATCCTTCAAAACGAGTTGGCGCAGGGCCGCGTTGGTCCGCGGCGCAACGATGCGTCCATAGACACGGAAGGATTCTTCGGCAAACCACTCGATGACATCCGCGGCCGCGTTGGCCTCTGCCTGCGCCTCAACCAGCGGCTTGCCTTGTTCCTGGGTGAGCACCTGCGCGATGGTTGCCGCGCGCTCGCGCACGAGCGCAGCGGCGCGTCGCATGATCCTGCTGCGCTCCACCGGCAGCATCTGTCGCCAGGTCTGAAAGCCCTTCTGCGCCGCTTGCAGTGCGCGATCCAGATCCGCCCGTCCCGCATGCGCGACGCGCCCGATCTGCTTTCCGGTCGCCGGATTCAGCACGGCCAAGGTGCGGCCGTCTTCGGCGTCCCGCCAGACGCCGTCGATAAAGAGCTGGGTGTTGAGGTATGTCATATCGACGTGGCTGGTCAGTCCAAAGCATCGATCGGCGGCACGCCGTGATGGGCAGTGCCCGGCATCCGCGATCTGCTCACTATACCGAAGTTGACTGCCGTGGAGCGTACAGAACATGGCTCGCCGGGCCCGCTGATCGCCCCAAGCGAATCCGCGCCGCCACTGAATGAAATGAACGAGGGGCTGACGGCGGCGTGGTTACGTTCAAACGATCGTGCTTATTACGTGCGCGTGCTCACGCATTTCAAACATCGCAGCGGGACGCAATTGACTGAATCTCCCCGCTGGCCGCAAATGCGCGCCGTACCTGCGCCGGCAGGCCGTGAAATCCACAGGGGGAAACTCATGAAGCCATCCCATATTCTCGTCTCACTGCTTTCGGCGGGGACGCTGCTGACAGCATCGTTGGACGCCAATGCCGTCACCGTGATCTCAACGGGTGGCGATTACGCGCCTGACTGCAGCGGGGCGGCAGCCTCGCAGGGAGTCATCTGGCCGCCGAATCACTCCATGGTCGCAGAGAACATTGTGGGAGTCACCGATCCGTTCGGGCTCGCAACCACCATAACGATCACCGCAATTCAGCAGGATGAGCCACTCGAGGCCACTGGCAGTGGCAATACGGAGCCGGACGGCAATGGCGTCGGTACGTCGACAGCCTACGTGCGCGCCGAGCGTGCCGGACTGGGAACGGGCCGACTGTACTTCATCTCATTCAGCGCGATGGACTCCACGGGGGCGCAGTGCACGGGTGTGGTTCAGGCGTATGTGCCTCACGATCAGGGGCAGGGCTTCGTGCCAACCGACACCGGGCAGCGGTATGACTCTACGCAGGTCGTCGACTGAGGGGCCATAAGACTCTGGCACGAGTACGACAAGGTCCGGCGCCGCGAATGTCGGCGCCGGGCCGGTAGTCACCAGTACGCGCTTTGTGCGTCGCGGCGTGTACGTTCGGCAGCCGCGGCATCGCGGTCAAGAGCGCTTGTCGTGACCATGGCGTGGGAAATCTGCAGAATGCTTTGCCAGCGAGCATCAAGGAAGAGCAATGCAGACACATACCCACGAAATCGCCGATCGCATCTATCGCCTCTCGACCTGTGTGCCGGACGCCGCACCCGGCGGTTTCACCTTCAATCAATTTCTCATCGATGACGACGAACCGCTGCTCTTTCACACCGGTCCACGGCGGATGTTTCCGCTGGTTTCACAGGCGATCGAGCGTATTGTTCCCCTCGCACGGCTTCGATGGATCACCTTTGGGCACCTGGAGTCGGACGAGTGCGGGGCCATGAACCAATTGCTTGCTGCGGCGCCTCAGGCCCAGGTCGCGCACGGCGCGCTCGGGTGCATGGTGTCACTCGATGATCTGTGCGAGCGGCCGCCGCGCAGGCTCGCTGACGGCGATATCATCGAGCTCGGCAGCAAGCGGGTTCGGCACATCGATACTCCGCATGTGCCGCACAACTGGGAAGCGCGGGTTCTGTTCGAAGAAACGACCCAGACCCTTTTCTGCGGTGATCTGCTCACCCACGTGGGTGACGGACCTGCGCTGACCGACGCCGACATCGTCGGGCCCGCGTTGGCCGCCGAGCAGATCTTCCATGCGACAGCGCTCACGAGCGCCACCGGCACGACCATTCGCCAGCTGGCGGCGCTGGACCCGCAGCTGCTCGCGCTCATGCATGGCTCATCGACGCAGGTTCGCTGCAAAGAGTCTCTGCTCGAGCTCGCTGATGCGTACGACTCGATGTTCGACCAGCCAGGGTGACGCAGCAATCGTCACGCGCGTCAGCGTGATGGATATTGCTCGCCGAGCCAGCGCAAGAAGAGCGCTTCGGTCCTGGAGAGATGGCGAGGACGTTGCCGGGCGGAAATGCGCTGCCAGGCGGGCATCGCAAACCGGCCTGCGTTCCACAGGTCGATCAGATTCGGATGGATGTAGCTTTTCTTGAGGATGGTCGGTGTATTGCCCAGCTGCTCGGCGACCTCCGCGAGCAATTGCTTCAAGGGCACGCGCTCGGCCGCATGACAGCGCCTGATGGCAGCTTCGATGAACAGGGTGCAGGCGTGCCAGGTTCTAAAGTCCTTGGCAGTGAGCTCCGGATTGCCGGTGACTGCATGCAGCCAGCGGTTGATGTCCGCCGAGCCGATCTCACGCGCGTGTCCCTCGGCATCGCGGTACTTGAACAGCCGGTAACCGGGGATGCCCTGACACTGCGCGATCACGCGTGTCACTCTGGGTGCCAACACCGTGCCGTGCCATAGCTTGCCTCCCTTGCCCGGAAAATCGAGCTCGATCTCGTTGCCGTGCAGGCTGACGTGCTGCTTTGAGATGGTCGCAATGCCGCTGGTGTGATTTTCCTGCCAGTAGCGATCGTTGCCGATGCGCAGTCCCGTACGGTCGAGCAGCCGCACGATCGCCGCGGTCACCCGCTCATGGTCCAGTGCCTTGCGATCAAGCTCGGCGAGCACGCGGGCGCGGATCACGCTCAGCTGACTGCCAAACGCGCGCATGTTTTCGAACTTGGTGCGGTCGCGAATCGCCCGCCAGTCAGGATGATAGCGGTATTGCTTGCGTCCGCGCGCGTCGATGCCAGTCGCCTGCAGATGACTGTTCGCGCGAGGACAGATCCAGACGCGAGTCCACGCCGGCGGCACCGCGAGCTTGCGACAGCGATGGATGACCTTGTCACTCAGGATGCGCCGGCCGCGGTCGTCGAAATAGTCGAAATTCCGGCCACGTCTGCGGCGAGTGATGCCCGGTTCATGGTCATACCCGTAGTGCAGACCGACGCGACGGGCGTGGCGTGCGCCTGATTGAGGAGATTGCGAGACCGTCACCGCTGCCATGATGGGCCACGCGTCCCGCTGCGCGGAGCGGGGATGGGCTACGTCATGTGTCAGACATCGGGTAAATGGCGACGCTCTGGATTGATCCGTCGCCGCGATATGGCTAATATAGCCATATGCAAAAGGCGTCGGTTTCGAAACTCAAGGACAATTTGAGTGCCTATCTGCGCAAGGTGCGCGCCGGCGCTACCGTCGTGATCTACGACCGCGACGTGCCGATTGCCTATATCGAACGCATTGAATCCAGCGCTCGTGGAGCAGATCGCCTGGCGTTGCTGCGGGCTCAAGGCCTCACGCGTCCGGCGCGTCGTGCACTATCGGCAAAGCAACTGCGGGCGCTGCTGGGAGAAGGCCTGCCGCGCACGGCACGTCTGTCCGAGGCGGTGCGCGAAGAACGCGAAGAGAGCCGGTGAGCCGTACTGAGATATGAGGTTCTGGGACGCTTCGGCGATCATGCCGCTGCTCGTCGCCGAGCCGACCAGGGAGCGGTTGATCGCATTGCTCGACGAGGACCCCGACATGCTTGCCTGGTGGGGGACGCCCGTGGAAATCGCCTCCGCAGTGGCGCGACGGGAGCGCGAAGGGCTATTGACTGCCGATGAGGCCGGCGTCGCGCTCGCTGCTGCGCGCGAGCTGGCGGAGAGTTGGCATGAAATTGTGCCCTCGGATGCCGTGCGGCGCACGGCAGAGCGGATGCTCCGACTCCACCCGCTGCGGGCAGCAGATAGCCTGCAGTTGGCAGCCGCACTCGTGGCTGCCGATTACGATCCGGCAAACCTGCCGATGGTGTGTCTGGACGTGCGGCTCGCTCAGTCCGCACGACGCGAAGGATTCAGCGTGACTTGAAGATCAACCCAGCCGGTGACGCATGATGAAATCAAAAATGCCTTTCGCTCTTGTGCTTGTGTTGGCCGCCGCGTTCGGCAAGACGCCGAGCGCCGACGCTCAAAGCCCCTGCAGCTGGTCGCACGATCTGCGGCTCGTCAACGGCAAGATCCACACGATGGACGCGCAGGACCGCATCGTCCATGAGGTGACGATCCAGGAAGGTCGCTTCGCGTACATCGGCACGGCCCCGAAGGCGCTCGATCCCTGCACGAAGGTCATCGACCTGCACGGGCGCACGGTGATCCCGGGCCTGATCGACGATCACAACCACTTCGTATTGTTCAGCCGCCGTCCCGGCTATGACGTGATGGTCGAGACGGCGACGAGCATTCCCGAGGCCATGGCCATGCTCAGGCAGCGGGCGCGGACAGCCCCGGCCGGCGCATGGGTCACGGCCATCGGCGACTGGACGCCGCGGCTGTTCGCCGAACGACGTGCGCCGACGCTCGCGGAGCTCGATGCGGCCGTGCCGGATCATCCGGTGCTGTTCGCCGCCTTCGGTCCGGCGGTCACCAACAGCCTGGGCAAGCAGTTCTTCGAGAGCAAGGGCATCCAGGTCGGCGCGGCGGGCACTCTCAACGGCGCTGCCGCCACCGCCGCCGTGAATCTGCTGCGCGGCATGCAGACCGATGCGGACCGGGTCCGCAGCGCCCGCTACGCGCAGGCCTATGTGCTGCGCTACGGACTCACGACGAGCGTGGACATGGGCGTGTTCGCGCGGCCCGGCAGCCCGGACCTGCAGGATAGCGCGACGCTCGACGGCATCGCGAGCGCGAACCCCTGGACTGCCTACGATCAGCTCGTGGCGCTGGATCACCGCAACGAACTCGACGAGCGCGTGCGCGTGTTCCTGCTATCGATGGACAAGTCGCAGGACCTGCCGATCCTGAAGGCGCGGCTGGATAATGTGTTCCCCAATTTCGGCGATGACATGCTGCGCGTCTCGGGCATCGGCGAGTTCGCGACGCCGTGGATCTTCGCGTACAACTGGCAGGCCGGGCAGCACCCGGACAATTACGAGGCAGCGCTGCAACTGGTCGCCAAGCGCGGCTGGAGCTATCAGCAGCACACCCTGTCGCTGGCGGAAGTGCAATTCACCGCGCAGACCTACCAGAAGGTCAACGCGGTGACGCCGCTGGCCGGCCTGCATTGGTCCATCGCCCACGTGCCGAGCATCGACCCTGCGACGCTGCAGGCCATGAAGGACATCGGCGTCGGCATGGCCCTGCATGGCTGGAAGTATCTGCAGGGCGGGGAGGGCACTCCGGCCGGGCAGCCCGCGGGCCCGCCCTATCGCACGATTCTCGCCAGCGGCATCCACGCCGGTGCCGGCTCGGACGCGGGCGATATCGCGTTGCTCGATCCGTGGTTCGACATCTACTACATGGTCACCGGCAAGGACTGCACAGGCGCCCTCATCAATGCCGGCGAGCAGGTCACGCGCGAGCAGGCCCTGCGCATGTACACCGCAGACAACGGCTGGTTCTTCCGCGAGGGTGACCGGCTCGGCTCGATCGAGACCGGCAAGCTCGGCGACCTGGTGGTGCTCAGCGATGACTATTTCGATGCGAAGAAAGTTTCCGACGAGGGCATCAAGCGGCTCGCGTCGGTCTTGACGGTCGTCGGCGGCCGCATCGTCTACGACGCCACGAGACATTGACCGGAGAGCGGAGTATGCCCGGGCCTTTGCTGGCGCTACGTATCCGGGAACAGCGTGGTCTCCAGCAGTCGGGCGACTATCTGCACCCGACGCGCATGGCTCCAGTGGCGCTCGAGCACCAGCAGGCGGAAGACATCGGGCCCCGTCAGCGCCCATAGCAGATCGTGCGCTTGGTGGGCGGCGGCGCCTGCGGATAGCCGGCCGGCGCGCACCCACTGATCTATCAGGCTGGCATTTGCCCGATAGCGCCGGCGCTCGCCGGTTCGCCACATGAGCGCCAGATCCGGCTCGACACCGGAGACGGTTCGCGCCAGCTCGATCAAATCGCGACCGGAGGAATAGAAGCGTCCGGTGAAGGCGAGCAGCTCGCGCAGTTGTCTGCCCGTATCGGCGCCGGCGCCCATGAGCGCCTGCTGCAGACGCGGCAGGTCCGCATCCGCAGCCATCTGATCCAGCAACGCGATCAGCATGCGCCGCTTGGAGCCGAGCGCCGCGTACACAGTCTGTACGGCAACGCCGGCGCCCCGAGCGATGGCCTCGATGGTCGTCCCCCGGTAGCCATGCGCTACGAACAGTCGCCGCGCCGCTGCCAGGATCGCCTGACGAGTTCGTTGCGCCTGCTCTCGCCGGCGCAGTGAGTGGTACGCGCGCTTGACCATCTAAATTCCGTTAGAGTACGCTCTAACGAAAATAGGTCTTCCTCAGCGGAGCGTCAAGCCGTGCCTGCCTATTCACTGATGCTGTTTCTGCACTTCGCATTCATGATCGCCGCCGTAGCCGCATCGGCCCTGGCGGGTTTTGCAGCGTGGCGGCTGCGCTGCGTCCAAAGCAGCGCCGAAGCGGTGCAATGGGCACAGTTTGTCCGGCGCGTGGTACCAACCTTCCCCGTGGCGTCCCTGGGCCTGCTCGGCACCGGCGCCTACATGACATCGAAGCTCTGGACATGGTCGACGCCCTGGGTCATCGCCGGGCTGGCGGGTCTGATCGCGATCATGCTGCTTGGCGCAGGCGTCGAGGGCCAGCGCGGCCGAGCGGCCGTCGCGGAGCTGCGCGCCTCCGGGCTATCCCCGCGGGCAAGAGGTTTGCTGCGCGATCCCGTTGCCTGGAGCGCCAAGGTGACGACCTGGACATTGGTGCTGGCCGTGGTGTTCGTCATGACCGCCAAGCCAACGGCACTCATCTGCGCTCTGGCGCTGGTCTCGGCGCCGATCGCAGGAGTGCTGCTGGCCGTGCCCTTCTGGTCGGCGCCCCGGCGGGAGCAGTCGGAAAAGCTGGTGCCGCGACCCAGCCGTCCGATCTGAGACTTCCGTCGAGTTATCGGCACCCGAGTCGGATCGGTCGGGCCGGTGCGCGCAAACTGTGGCGCTGACGGCCGATGAGTCTGGCGATGCGATCAATCGGAAGGTGGTGACGTGGTTGGCGTTAGGTCGCGTGCCTTTCTACAGGAAGCTCCTCAGGATCCGACATTCAAGTTCCTCAGCGCATTGGCCAAGGAGCTTTCATCCGGGCGCGTGGAGCTGCCGTCGTTCCCGGAGGCAGCCGCACGGGTGCAGCAGGTCCTCAGCGATCCGGCCGTGGACGGTGAGCGCATCGCCCGCGTCATCGGTGCCGATGCCGGTCTGGCTGGCCGCCTCATCACCATGGCGAATTCCGCCTTGCTGCACCGGGGCGACACCGCCGTCACCGACCTGAAGATTGCAGTCACACGCATTGGGCACGACAACATCCGGGCCGCGGCGCTGGCGTATGCCAATTCTCAGGTGCAGCGCGCGCCGGAGCTGGCGCACATCCGGCCCCAGCTCGAGGCGTGCTGGCGCGAGGGCATTCGTGTCGCCTCACTCGCGCACTCCCTGGCCAAGCAGACCGGTTCGATCCGCACGGATGAGGCGATGCTCGCAGGGCTGTTGCACAACGTGGGCAAGTTGTACATCCACGCGCGTGCGCCCAAGGATCCCCAGTCGGCCGCAAGCTTGGATGCCAACGTGGTGAACGCGTGGTACCCGAGCATCGGCAAAGCCCTTGCACAAAACTGGAAGCTGCCCGAAGAGACCTGCGCGGCGATTGAAGGCCAGCTCGAGTCCGACCGCACTCACGAGGGCCCGGCGGATCTGCTGGATCTGCTGATCGTCGCGGTGCAGGTCGCGGCGAAGATGGCGGCGCGCGCGCCCGACGATGAGGGGTTGGCGAAACTGCCGGCGGCAGTAGCCCTCGGCCTGTCGGCGCCGGCGTTCAAGCGCATCGCGCTGGACGCGCACGCGGAACTGCAGAAACTGCAGACAGCGCTGGGCTGATCCATCGGCCGGGCCGCGCTCGGCGGCCTGCGGCTTGGCCCGGCTTGACATGCAACAGTTTACTTGCCTATTATACAGGCAAGTGAATACTTGCATGTAGCATGCCCGAGCATCCCGACATCGACCTGTTGTTCAAGGCCTTGGCCGATCCCAGTCGACGCAAGCTGCTCGATCTGCTCTGTGCGCACGACGGTCGGACCCTCACCGAGTTGTGCGAGCACCTGGCGATGACGCGTCAGGGCGTGACGCAGCATTTGGATCTTCTGGAAGC
>Ga0134126_10002710_pt1 | contig 22263 bp, 17 predicted proteins | sample KB31752_FD_96881 | JGI IMG/M metagenome (GOLD analysis project Ga0134126, IMG submission 96881) | Terrestrial soil microbial communities with excess Nitrogen fertilizer from Kellogg Biological Station, Michigan, USA - KB3-175-2 | ecosystem: Environmental > Terrestrial > Soil > Unclassified ... | reverse complement strand
GCTGAACGGACAGGTGGTCGCATTTGTGGGAGACGCCGGGGCGGGAAAATCCACGACGGCGGCGGCATTTGCGCGGGAGGGCGAAGTCGTCGTTTCGGATGACATTGTGACGCTCACCGAACGCGACGGAAAATTCTGGGTGGCCCCCGCTTATCCTTATCTTTCGCTCTGGGACGACTCGGTGGCGATGCTCTATGGCGAAGGGAAATTGCTGCCGACCTTTTCGCAAAATTTTGGCAAACGGCTGCTCGCACTTGGTGAACATGGATTGAGATTCGCGGACAAACCGATGATGTTTGGCGCAATCTTCCTGCTGGGCGAGCCCAGCGAGGAGGCGCACGCGCCGTTTGTGGAACGCATTGCGCCGCGCGAATGCCTGCTCGCGCTGGTGGCCAATTCGTATGCGACAAACTTTCTGGAACCCGGAATGCGCGCGCAGGAGTTTACGATCTTCGGGAAAGTTGTCGGAGCGGTCCCTGCGTGGCGAATTTGGCCCCGAGCGAATTCGAACGACCTTCACCGCTTCTACACCACGATCAGGGCAGCCTGCGAGGGGCGCGTGGAAGCAGCCGGATAGCACGGACCAACTCCGCACTGGCGGCGACGCATCCAAGCAAACCTGTAAACCGGCGTATAATGACCGGCCCTGCGCGCGACGCGATGAGCGCACGGGAAACCCTGGAGGATGCACCAGATGAGGAAGCTACTGGCATTCGGCGCCCTGCTTTTATTCCTGGCAGCAACGGCATCGGCACAGGAAGGGCCGAGGCTGGAGATTTTTGGCGGCGGATCATATACGTGGTACACGCAGCCGAGTGGCGTCCATCTGAACATGCCGGGATGGACCGCCTCGGCCGACTATTACATTTTCCACTGGATTTCCGCGCAGATCGAAGGAACGGGCGCCTATAACCGCTACGGCAGCTACGGCGGAGTCACATCTCCGGCGACGATCTACGCGGCGCGGCTAGGGCCAATGATTTTCCCATTGGGGCACCGGCGGCTGACGCCATGGGTTCATTTCCTGTTCGGGGCGGCCTACTACGATCATAGCTATCCTGCATACGGGGGATTTCCGGCGAGTTCATATACAGCCGTGTCCTATTCCTGGGAAGGCGGCGCGGGGCTGGACTTGACCATCAAGAAGCATTGGGCGGTGAGACTGTTACAAGCGGATTATGGACAGGTTAGTTTCGCGCCCGGCACGGGCTCTTCCTATGGGCCGAAGCAGTCTACCTACCATGCGGCAATTGGCGTGATCTATCGGTTTGGGGGGAAATAGCGCCGCTCCAGGATACCGGTCTCTTCAACCGCAGTTCCCTGCCGCCCAGCGGTCTGCGGGCACCGTCCAGATTCGGAAACCGCCGGCCTTTGAAATTCGAACTTGCGGAGCGAACCACGGGAGTAGCAGATTACTCGCATGAAACTTCCCGAGGCGCGCACCCGCCTGCGAAAAGCCCTCCCTGGCATTTGTCTTTTCGTCTGTGCGGTGCTGAGCTACGGGGCGGCAAGGAATTGGGTCGCCGCGGACCGACTGTATTCCCACCAGCTTGCCACAATCGAAAGCGGGGCGGCGCTTGAACCTGGAAATGCCAACGCGTGGGATCGCCTAGGGCGCCTGCGGCAGGAGGAATTCGGAGACACCGATCCTCGCCATGCAATCGCGGATTTCGAACACGCGCTTCGCGACAATCCCCGGTGCTCCTATTGCCTCACCGATCTAGCAGGCGCTTATGAAGCCGCGGGCAATGACCGGCTCGCGGAGAGCGAATTCGAGCGCGCGGAAGCCGCCTACCCGGCGTCTGCAGAGGTCGTGTGGCAGCACGGAAATTTTCTCCTGCGGCAGCAGAGATTCGCGCAGGCCTTCACTAAGATTCGCCGCGCGATCCGGGGAAACCGTTCGATTCTACCGCTGGCAATTTCGCGGTCGTGGCGCGCAACCGGAGACGTGAAACAGATTCTGGATAATATCGTCCCGCGAGATGCGGACGGATGCCTCGCTGCCCTCGACTTTTTCACATCGGAATCGCAGATGGATGCGGGGATGGCGGTGTGGAAGCGACTGACCGGATTGCACGAGGGGTTCCCTATCGCGCGAACATTTGCATTTCTCGATGAATTGATTCGAGAAGACCGTTCGGATGATGCAAGGACCGTATGGGAGGAGGCGCTTGAGGCTACGGGATCGGGCTCGGCTACCAGCCGTGGGACGGCCGGGTCGCTGATCCAAGATGGGCGATTCACGGAGAATCTTGCGAATGGCGGGCTCGGCTGGAGGTGGAACGAACCGGCGGGCGCGGCGGCAAGCTTCGATGCCGCGCCGGACTCCAAGCCGGGCCGTTCGTTGCGGGTGGACTTCAGCGGCGGCCTTAACCTGGATTTGAGCCAGCCATCGCAGGTGGTGCCGGTTGAGCCATCGCAGGCATATGTTTTTTCGGCCATGATTCGCACTGACGAGATTTCCACCGAGAGCGGCATGCGCTTCTCGATCACGGACCCGAATCATCCACGGGAGCCCAGGGCGACGACCGACAACATGACCGGCTCGCATCCATGGACCCGCGTGCGCGCCAACGTGACGACCGGCGCCGATACGCATTTCCTGGAGGTGCAGCTGTTCCGGCCGCCGAGCCGGCTGTTTGAAAGCAAGCTCGGGGGAACCGTCTGGATCTCGGATGTGTCGCTAGCGCCCGCGACGCAAGCGGAGGCTGGCATCAGATGAGATTGTTGCGCGCTGGTCTTTGCGCCCTGCTGGTGTTCAGCGTTGGCGCGTTCGGGACGGTAGAGGTGTGGTCCGTATCCGCCGTAGAGATTGGTGCAGGGGCGCTGCTTGCGATTTGGGCGTTTTTGGCGTGGCGAGATCCCGGGCTGCAAGTACGCTGGAATCGGCTGAACGGCCCCTTTCTGGGGCTGATTGCCATCGCGCTTCTGCAATTGCTGCTGCATGGAACGGCGTATGCATTTGCAACGCGGGAGGGAGTGCTGACGCTGGCCGCCTACTTCATCGTCTTTTTTCTGGTGGCGCAGGCATTTCGCAGCCGGCCTGAACTGACGATGCTGGCGTGGTTCCTGGCGTGTTTGTGCTTCGGCGTGTCGCTATTTGGGATCGTTCAGCACTTCACGTCCCATGGAACAATCTACTGGCTGAAAGAATTGAATGCGGGGGGCGATCCGTTTGGTCCCTATGTAAACCGCAACCACTTCGCGGGATTTGTCGAATTGACGGCCCCGGTTGGATTGGCGTTGATGGTGTTTCGCGGGGTGCGGCGGGACGTTTTCCCGCTCGCCGCAGTGCTGACGATATTGCCGGTGGGGGCGCTGATCCTTTCCGGATCGCGGGGTGGAATCGCGGCGTTCGCCTTCCAAATTGGAGTGCTGGTGCTGCTCGCGCGGGGGCAACGAGCGATGGATGGATCGCGGATGGTGCCCATCGGAATTGTAGTCTTGGCCGCGCTGGTGCTGATTGCGTGGCTGGGGGCTGGAAAAGCCATCGAAAGATTCTCGGAGATGCGTCCAGGCGAACCATCGCTTTCTCGCCGTGGAACGATGCTGGTGGACACCCTGCACATTTTTCGGGACCACCCATTTTTAGGGACCGGCCTCGGGACGATGGTAGCCGTATATCCCACGTACGAGACGGCTTACGACGGGCATATGGTGGACCACGTCCATAACGACTACGCCGAAGGGTTGGCGGAAATGGGCATTCTGGGCGGCGCGTGCGGGCTGCTTTTCCTTTGGCTTCTCCTGCGCGACGCGCGACGGGCATTCGAGGCTGAGCAGGGGCACTTCTCGCGAGCGATCCACGCCGCAGGCATCGTGGCAGTGGCGGGACTTTTGTTCCACAGTTTTCTCGACTTCAACCTACATATACCGGCGAACGCGATGTTGTTTCTGGTGCTCGCGTATCTCGCAACGCGCGAACCCGTGGCTTCCAGGGGCGCAAAGGGCGCAGACTCCACCAGATGGAGAGCGACGATGCACAAAGCCGAAGTCGAGGCCATGTAGAAGGGCTCATTACGGCGCTCTAGTGATTTTCCTGAGGCGCGCCGGTGGGGCATGTCCCTGATTGACAGGCGTTGGTTTGGTGCGCCATAGTGAGTCGGGGTCTTTTCTCTCTCAATGGGTGTGATGGTACGCGGAGCCTTGGCGCGGCTCCGACCAGCTTTGGGATGGTTGGTGCCCTTGGCACTCTTCTGGGGCGCGCAAGGGGCGTACTGTCAACAAAAGCCGCAAACCCCGCAGCAAACTAACGAAAAAATCGAGCAACTCGCCAGCTTGGCGCAATCGAAGCCGGCGGACACCCCGGTAGGGACGGGCGACCTTCTGCACATTGATGTGTTTGACGTGCCGGAGCTTTCGCGAGACGTACGTGTGAGCGAAGGCGGGGACATCAGTTTCCCCTTGATACCGGGCAAGATCGAGGCTGCCGGGCAGACACCCATAGGGCTGGAGCACACGATCGAGCAGCTATTGATCGAAAATGGGCTCGTCACTCACCCCCAGGTGTCGGTGCTGGTGCGAGAACAGAATAGCCAGCCCGTTGCCGTCGTTGGGGCGGTGAGAAACCCGAAAATATATCAGGTGATGCGACCGACAACCCTGCTGGAAATTTTGGCGGATGCGGGCGGAATTTCCGACGATGCGGGGGATACGGTTGTGGTCACGAGACCGGCGCGTCCGGCCGAAAGCAGCAAAAATCCACAGGCAGCAGACCCGGCCGATAACACGCCGCAAAGTGCCGCGCAGACGATCACGATACGCTTGCAAGACCTGCTCGAATCGGGAAATCCGTCGTTCAATGTTCCGGTATATGGCGGAGACGTGGTGAGCGTGGCGAGGGCAGGTATTGTGTACGTGATGGGCGCAGGAGTAGCTCAGCCCGGCGGTTACGTGCTGCAGGGCCACGGCGAGGCGATTACAGTGCTGAAAGCGCTCGCCTTGGCGCACGGCCTGAATGGCTACGCAAAAGCGAACGATTCCGTGATTCTTCGCGTTGATCCCGCCACCGGAAAGCGGGAACAGATCCGTGTGCGCCTGAAGGAGATCGAGAAGCGTAAGGCGGACGATCTTGCGATGAAGTCCAACGACATCTTGTATGTTCCGGACAGCACGGGCAAGAAACTGCTGGCCAAGGGCGCGCAATCGGCGCTGGGGATTGGCTCGTCGGTGGCGATATACCGGGCAGCGTACTAGCAGAAGTTGAAAAAAGGCAGCCAAGCAAGAAACGAAGCGGCACGAACCGGAGCTTAACGCAATGGAAGAGGCGTCAAGGCTGGCGTTTCGAGATCGCAGGTCCGCCGAAAATTTAGCGGTACTGCCGGCCCCGACTGCTCCGGTATGGGACCACGTCCCGCGCGAACCCCACCTGCTCGATTACCTAATCATTCTGCGGAAGCACGAATGGCTGATTCTGACGTTTCTAGTGACAGTGGTCACCGTGGTGACGATTGCGTCGTTCAAGATGAAACCCGTGTATGAAGCGACGGCGCAGGTGGAAGTGGACCGCGACTCGCAGACAGCGCAGCCATTTCAGGACGGCAACGTGTATGACCAGTACGTGGATACCGACACCTACATCGAAACGCAGACGAAGATTCTGCAGAGCGAGACGCTGGCGCTGCAAACGATTCGTACTTTGGATCTCGGCCGGTATCCCGAATTCGGCGGCTCCTCGCAGATGGTCACCTTGCCCCGAAAGGGTACGGTGTCGAAAAGACCAGCCATTCTAGGGGCGTTCCTATCACAGCTGAGCGTGAAGCGGGTACCGAATAGCAGGCTGATTGAAGTAGGGTTCGAAGCGGAAGACCCGCAGTTGGCGGCACTGGTGGTGAATACTCACGTTCAGAATTACGAAGACCAGAACTTCCGAAGCAAGTATGACGCGACGACCGAAGCTTCGAAGCGCCTTTCCGGCTCTCTGGAAGAGCTGGAAATCAAAATGGAAAAGTCCGAGAACGCGCGGATCGCCTACGAGCGCCAACACCAGATATGGCAGACGAGCGAGAAACAAGATATCGCGACGCAAAAGCTCGCCGATTTGAGCAAGGCGGTGACAGATGCGCAAACCGATCTCGCCACCCGGGAAGCGCTCGATCGGATGGCCATGTCCGGAAATATTGACGCCTTGCCACAGGCCCGGGACAACGGGGTGATTCAAAACCTGCTGTCCAAGAAATCCGATCTCGATGCCCAATACGCGGACGCAATCAATCTTTTCGGCCCGAATTACCCCAAGGTGGAGCGCCTGGCGGCGCAGGAGAAGCAGATCCAGACCGATCTTGCACAAGCGCACAAGACGATCATCGAGAGCATCCAGGAGGAGTACAACGCTGCGCGGAATCACGTGCAGATCCTGGAGGAGCAGCTTGACAAACAAAAGGCGGAAGCGAACGCGGAAGCGGAAAAGATGGTGGAGTACAACATCCTGCAGCGCGACGCCGATACGAACAAGCAGCTCTACGACAGCCTGTCGCAAAAGGTGAAAGAGGCGACGATCACCGCGGGGCTCGAATCCACGAATATACGGCTGGTGGATCCGGCGCTGGCACCCTCCGCTCCGTCGCGTCCGCAGAAGACGCGCAACATCATGATGGGAATCCTGGTCGGCTTGGTGGGCGGAATCGGGTTGGCGCTTTTCCGCGAATATCTGGATAACACGGTAAAGTCGCCAAGCGATATCGAGGCGCTAACGGGACTGCCGTCATTGGCAGTTGTGCCATCGCTATCGGGCACGAATGGCAATGGGCACCGCGGAAAGCTCTCGCGGTTCGTGGGGGAAAGGCCTGAATCGCGCTTGGGGCCGCGCGTCGAACTGCTCTCGTATGCGCAGCCGAAGTCCCAGGTGTCCGAGGCGTTCCGCGCGCTGCGAACGTCCTTACTGCTGTCACAAGCCGAGCATCCGCCCCAAGTGATTCTGGTGACGAGCGCCTTGCCGCAGGAGGGGAAGACGACGGCGGCGGTGAATCTGGCCGTGACTCTGGCGCAACTAGGCGATCGAACGCTGCTGATTGACTGCGACCTGCGCAAGCCCGGGATTCGGCGGGCGTTGGGCTTGACCGGAACGAAAGAATGCGGACTGAGTTCTTATCTGGCGGGCGTTTCGTCGTTGGCGGAAGTAACGATGCCGCATCCAATGATTACCAACCTTTCCGCGATGACGACGGGGCCGATGCCTCCGAGCCCCGCCGACCTGCTTTCCTCGCATCGCATGCGCGAGGCGATTGCAGAGCTGAGGCAGAGCTTCAAATTCATCGTTATTGACTCGCCGCCGATTCTGGCGGCGACTGACGCCGTGATCGTCTCTGCGCTAACCGACGGCGTGCTGCTGGTGGTACGCAGCGGGGACACGCCGAAGGAGGCGTTCACTCGCACGCGCGATTTGCTGGCGGGCGTGAAGTGCCGGCTGCTTGGGGTCGTGCTGAACGCAGTAAAATCGAGCGCTCCTGATTACTACTACTCGTATCGGTATTACCCGTACGCGTACGACTATGGATACGGCGACGAGGACGGCGGTGGATCGCAATTTCCGCCGACAGCCGCCGAAACCGGCCGAGCTTCGGACTGAAACGTTGGGAGGAAACTTGCGTTATCTGATCACGGGCGGGGCAGGCTTCATCGGCTCACACCTGGCGGAGACGCTGCTCGGGCGCGGCGACGAGGTGTTTATCCTCGATGATCTTTCGACGGGCAGCGTGGAAAACATTCGCCATCTGAAGGGGCATGAACGCTTTCACTACTACTTCGATTCGATCATGAATAAGCAACTGCTGGCGGAATTGGTGGACGAGTCGGAGGTGGTGTTTCATCTGGCCGCCGCGGTGGGGGTGCGACTGATCGTCGAAAGCCCGGTGCGAACGCTGGAGACGAACGTTCACGGGACGCAAGCGGTGCTCGATGCGGCGTCGAAAAAGAAGAAGCTTGTCTTCGCGGCTTCGACGTCCGAGGTCTATGGAAAAAGCGACCGGGTACCGTTCCGCGAGGATGCCGACTTGATTCTGGGCCCCACGAGCAAGGGGCGCTGGAGCTACGCTGCGTCCAAGGCGCTGGACGAATTTCTGGCGCTGTCGTACTGGAAGGAAAAGCGCCAGCCGGTGATCGTGGCGCGGCTTTTTAACACCGTGGGACCGCGGCAGACTGGCCGATACGGGATGGTGTTGCCGAACTTTGTGCAGCAGGCGCTGGAAGGCTCGCCAATCACGGTGTTTGGATCGGGCCGGCAATCGCGCTGTTTCTGCGACGTCCGCGACACGATTGCGGCGATTCTGCGGCTGATCGGCCAAGACCGTGCCGTGGGAGAGGTTGTGAACATCGGGACCGATCAAGAGGTGACCATCGAGGCGCTGGCCGAAATGGCGCGCCAGCGAACGCAGAGCGGCTCGCCGATCGTGTTCGTACCGTATGATGAAGCGTATGAGCCCGGATTCGAAGATATGTTGCGGCGCGTCCCGTCACTTGAGAAGCTCCAAGGGCTCACGGGGTACCGCCCTGGGACGCAGCTTCCTGAAATTGTGGACCGTGTGGTCGCGTATTTTCAGCAGAAGCGCGAGCGGGAGGCGGCGCCGGCGGCAGCGGAGCGGCCCGCGGCAAATTCCATTGGGCCTATGGTACGGCCGGCGCTTACGTAGCGAGGGCGCAGCAGCGGCAGCTTTGGGCTCAGTGTGACCGCCCCTCGATTCCGCCAGGGCTCGAGGACTTGCAAAGAGATCGTAACGGAGAAATGCGCAGGTAGACAGGCAAGCCCGATGGCATTGCACGCCAAATTCCCAGACGAATGCGCAAATCCCATGCCGCACGATTTCCCCCCGCAGGGATCGCACTCCGAACGGAAGCGCAACGACACGACGCTGTGCGTGATCGTCCCCGCATACAATGAGGAATATCTGATAGGGGCGAGCCTGGCGCGGCTGAACGTCCTGGGCGATGCGGAGATTCTGAAGCGCGTTACGGTGATCGTGGTGGACGATGGCTCGACTGACCATACACCGCAAGAAATCGAGCGATTCCGCGCGGACTTGGAACAAAAGGGCGCCGAGAATAGCATCCGCTGGATATGGCTGCGGCACGAAACGAATTTAGGCAAAGGTACAGCGATTCGCACGGCGCTGCCATACGTGGATACGGAATTGTTGGTGGTCCACGACGCCGACCTGGAATATCACCCTCGGGACCTGCTGCGCATGGCGGAAGTGTTCTTATGCGAGGATGCGGATGCGGTATTCGGGTCGCGATTCATGGCAGGCGGGTATAAGCGCGCGCTTTTCTTCCGGCACTCGCTCGGCAACAAGCTGCTTACATTCCTGTGCGACGTGGTTTGCGACCTGAATCTGACGGATATGGAGACGTGCTACAAAATGGTCCGAGCGGATCTGTTGAAGACGATTCCGATCGAGTCTTCGACGTTTGATGTTGAACCCGAACTGACAATCAAGCTCGCCAAGCGCGGTAGCAGGATTTTTGAAGTTCCCATCAACTATTCCGGACGCACATATAAGGAGGGCAAGAAAATCACATGGCGGGATGGCAGCCGCGCGCTCTGGGCCATTCTGCGCCACGCCGCCTCGGATCGCATCTATACGCAAGATGAATGGGGAAGCGAGGCTCTCGAGCGACTGAATCGCGCACCGCGATTCAACCAGTGGATGGCCGATGCAATCCGCCCGTATCTAGGCGAGCGCGTTCTGGAGATTGGCGCCGGAATTGGGAAGATGTCCCAGCACCTGATGCCGCGCGCGTTGTATTGGGCCACGGACGTGAATCCCCTGTATGTGGACTCCCTGGCGAAGCTGCGCACGAATCGGCCATACATGCACGCGGCGTACGCCGATGCTGCCGCAGCCGAGACGCTTCCTGACGAGCAGACGTTCGACACTGTAGTGTGCCTGAACGTGGTCGAGCATCTGCAGGATGACGTGGCGGCGTTGCGTAATTTCCATGGGACGATCGAGGAGGGTGGCCGCGCGATCATTCTCGTGCCGAATGGGCCTGCGCTCTACGGCAGCTTCGATGAGTTGCTAGGGCATTGCCGCCGATATACGCGCCAGCAGCTTGCCGCCGTGGCGGAGCAAGCGGGATTTCGCGTGGAGCGCATGCTGAGCTTCAATCGGCCGGGAACCATCGCATGGTGGCTGAATGCATGTGTCCTGAAAAGGAGAAGCTTCGGCAGAATGCAGATCGCCTCTCTGAATCTGCTTACGCCGCTATTTCGCATTCTTGATCCTTGGCTGCCGCTTCCTCCGCTTTCCTTGATCGCAATCTTGCGAAAGGATACGCCTTCCCCGGCCAATATGGCGGCAAACACAGCCCGGCCAAACGAGCCGAGATCGTGAATACCGCCATACATCACGCATCCCACCGATCGGCGGACAACCTCGGCGCGGGATGCGCAAATTCCGTGCGGCATAGATTCACGCGCGCGGAGAAACTCCTCCTGCTAATTTTCCTGCTGACGCTGCCATTTGCGAATCCGTTGGTTCGGGGCGACGGGGTGGGCTACTACGCCTTTGCCCGCTCAATGGTGATCGGGCACAACCTCGATTTTCGCCCGGATTGGCTTGCGGCAAACGCGAGCTATCGCATGGGGCGGGTGGACGAGCAGAACAGGATTCTGCCGGAGCAATACACGGCGACCGGGCATCTGAATAATCACTTTTCGATCGGCCCGGCGATTCTATGGGCTCCGTTTCTACTGGCTGCTCACGCCTCAGTGCTGGCGTGGGACAAACTCGGCGGACGCGTTGCGGCCGATGGATACTCGATGCCCTATTTATGGGCAATGGCCATCGGAACCGCAATCTATGGCTTCCTGGCGCTGTGGATTTCATTTCGCGTCGCGCGCAAATATTTCTCGCAACGATGGGCGCTGCTCGCCACTTTGGGCATTTGGTTCGCGAGCTCGCTTCCGGTGTACATGTATCTCAATCCTTCCTGGCCGCATGCGCTGTCGGCGTTCACGGTCGCTCTGTTCGTCTGGTACTGGAATCGAACCCGCGGCGGACGTTCCTGGAAGCGGTGGGTTCTGCTCGGGACCATCGGTGGATTGGTGATGGATGTGTACTACCTGGCTGCGATCGTAATGCTGCTGCCGCTGCTGGAAATACTCTCAAAATTGAGAAGGCCATTGAAGGGAAAAGACGCTGCGGCTTTCGTGCCGGCGCGCAATATTGCGTTTTTTTTCGGTAGTGCACTGCTGTTTTTCTTGCCGACGCTGGTATCGAAGCGAATCATTTACGGACACCTCCTCTCGTTTGGATATAACACACCTTGGAACTGGCGATCACCGGCATTCCTGCGGGTCCTCTTGTCCGCCGATCATGGCTTGCTGAGCTGGACGCCCATTCTGATCCTGGCGCTACTGGGGCTCGTGCTGCTGCGAAAGAGAGATCGCGAGCTTGCCACGCTGCTGCTGATCGTTTTCGGAATCTTCCTCTACGTGATGGGCTCGTATCCGGACTGGACAGGGATTTCATCGTTCGGTAATCGTTTTTTCGTTTCGTTGACGCCGCTCTTCGTCCTCGGACTGGCGGCTCTTTTCTCGGCAGTGGCGCAGGCTTGGAACGAGCGGCGAACCTGGCTAATTTCCGCGATCGCTACCCTGGCGTTCGCGGCATGGAATTGCGGTCTGATTTTCCAATGGGGCGCGCATCTTATCCCAGTTCGCGGCCCAATTTCGTGGCGCGAGGCCGCTGCGAATCAAGTGCTTGTGGTTCCCGTGCGGGCCGCAGGGACCTTCGAGGATTACATGACGGGAAGGCGAAAGCTCATGCAGAAGATCGAACAGATTGACATGAAGCAACTTCGAGCAAGTGAATCCAACGGAAGCGAGTGAAACAGATGACCGCCGCACCCGCTGCGCCATTATCGAGCGAGCAGCCCATTCTGCGGATCGAGCCGCCAAACCGCTGGTGGGCGCCCGCATTGGATGAACTCTGGACGCATCGCGAGCTGGCTTATTTTTTCGTTTGGCGCGACGTGAAGATCCGTTACAAGCAGACGCTGATCGGCGCGGGATGGGCGGTTCTTCAGCCATTTTTGGCCATGCTTGTTTTCACCCTTCTGGGGCGGTCTGCGGGACTGCCCTCCGACAGCTCGCCGTATCCGCTCTTTTATTACAGCGCACTGCTGCCGTGGATGTACTTCGCGACTTCGCTGCAAAATGCGACGAACACGATGGTTGAAAACCAGCGGGTTATCACGAAGGTGTATTTCCCACGACTCGTATTGCCGCTATCGGCGGTGCTTTCGGGGCTCGTGGATTTCAGCATCTCACTTTTAATGTTCGTCGCGATGATGGTGTACTACAGGGTGCCGCCCTCGCCGGCGTTGCTGTGGCTTCCCTTCTTTCTGCTGCTTGCCGTGTGCACCGCCCTCGGCTTCGGGCTTTGGCTCGGGGCGCTGAACGCTATTTATCGAGATGTGCGGTACGTGGTGCCATTCCTCATTGAATTTTGGATGCTGGTGTCCGTAGTGATTCCCGGTTCCCACGTGCCGGCGAAATGGCGCTGGGCCTATGAATTGAATCCCATGGCGGGGGTGATTGAGGGATTCCGATGGTCTCTGATGAGGAACGGAAGTCTGCCGGGTCGCTCGATCTTGGTTTCGACGGTTCTCGTCCTAATCGTGTTAGTGACCGGATGGGCCTATTTTCAGAAAATGGAGACGACGATCGCGGATGTGGCATGACGCTGTGAATGTGAAAACCGCGAGTCCGGGGCTGCCGCGAACATGAGCCAATCCGTAATAGAAGTGCGTGGGATCGGCAAGCGGTATCGCATCGGCGAGCGCGAACCATATATGGCGCTGCGCGACGTGCTCGCCAATGCGTTGCGAACTCCGTTCCGGCGATGTCCGCGACGTCCGACCGAGCATGTGTGGGCCGTGCGTGACGTGTCGTTCGACGTTTGCCAGGGAGAAGTGGTGGGCCTGATTGGACGCAATGGCGCTGGAAAAAGCACGCTATTGAAACTGCTCTCGCGAATTACGCGCCCCACGGAAGGCTACGCCGAAGTGCGCGGGCGAGTGGGCAGTCTGCTCGAGGTAGGGACGGGCTTCCATCCGGAGCTGACTGGGCGGGAAAACGTCTATTTGAGCGGAGCTATCCTTGGGATGAAGCGCCTCGAAATCGCGCGGAAGTTCGACGAGATCGTTGCGTTCGCGGGCGTCGAGCGGTTCATTGATACGGCGCTGAAGCATTACAGCAGCGGAATGCAGATGCGGCTGGCGTTTGCCGTTGCCGCACACTTGGAGCCCGAAATTCTGCTGATTGATGAAGTCCTCGCCGTCGGCGATTTGGAATTTCAGAAAAAGTGCCTGGGAAAGATGGAGGAGGTCTCGCACGCGGGCCGAACCATCATTTTTGTGAGCCACAACGCGACTGCCGTAACGCGCCTATGCGGACGTTGCATTCTTCTGCGATCGGGAATAGTAGACCGGGATGGTCCCGCAAACGAAATCATAGGTGCCTACATTCGTTCGGGACTACACACTTCCGCCTGCCGTGAATGGGATTTGAAGGATGCTCCTGGCGACGACATTGTTCGTCTTCGCTGTGTGCGAGTACGGTCGGCGGAGGGCAATATCGCGGAGGCATTCGACATTCGAAATCCGATTGCAGTTGATGTGGCGTTCGAGGTTCTTGAGGGCGGTCAGATGCTAGTTCCGAACCTTCACTTCTTTAACGATGAGGGGACAAATCTCTTTATCAGCATAGATACCGACCCCATTTGGCGACGGCGAGAGCGGCCATCTGGACGATATGTGAGCACAGTTTTTATCCCAGGAAATTTCCTGGCCGAAGGCACAATCGTTGTCGGCGCAGCGATTACCACATTGGCTCCGATGAGCGTACGGCTAGAAGAGCGCGATGCAATCGCATTCCAGGTGGTCGATTCGATGGATGGCGACTCCGCGCGAGGTGACTACGCGGGACTTCTTCCAGGTGCAGTTAGACCGTTGCTGCGCTGGGAAACGAGTTATGAGCCTGATTGCCCGGCCGACAACGTGTTCGTGGAACCGCGACCCCAGAAGGAGCTTCACGGACCATGATGAGGATTGCAATTGCCGGGAGTTTAGAGGGGGAGGGGGCGGCGGCTGCTCTTGAGCCCTCGAACGAGCGAATGATTCCCGATAACTCGGATGAGCTAACCTTTTGGGAACATGTCTATCGTTACGCCTTCGCTTCGGCATTCGTAGAAGGGAAACGGGTTCTGGATATCGCGTGTGGCGAAGGCTATGGGGCAGCGGCTCTCCGAGGCGCCGGTGCTGTTCAGGTGATCGGAGTGGATATTTCGGATGCGGTCTGCAGACACGTTCGCACAAAATATGGGATCGAGACGACGGCGGGCAACGCGGAAAGTATCCCGCTCGCAGATCGATCCGTTGATGTGATCGTCTCGTTTGAGACGATTGAGCACGTCTCAGCCCCCGACAGGTTCCTCTCTGAATGCGTCCGTGTCCTGACGCCAGGAGGAACGCTGATTGTTTCCACTCCGAACCGAGGCTTTTATGAATACCAAGGGGATACGCCCAATCCGTACCACCTTTCGGAAATGACCGAGCAAGAATTCATATCTGGTCTGCGTTCGAGGTTTTATGACCTTAGTTTCTATACACAACGCCCGTACTCCGCGGCGTGGTGGAGCCCCCGAACACTCGTATCTAAGTACGGCTTGTGGAGACACATTCCCGGATTCTCTCGTCTGCCCGGGTTGGCACAGTTCCTGGTCACACCAGAAGTTTCCGCCGGTCTTACAAAAGAAGTGCGGAGCTCAGCTTCAGATATGATCCTGAAGATCGAGCGGAGGCGGCGCAGATTATTTAACCCATTCGCGGTGCGCCGCCGACGAGCGTGGACTGGCGAGAAACCCACGTACGTTATTGGCGTGGGTAAATGCTAGGAGAGAACGGTACCAGATCCATGCCAAAGGTCAGCGTGATCGTACCGAATTACAATCACGCCCGGTTTTTAACCAAGCGAATCGAAAGCATTCTGGGACAGACGTTCCAGGATTTCGAGCTAATTCTTTTGGATGACTGCTCAAATGACGAAAGCCGGTCCATTCTGTCGCGATACTCTGATGAACCTCGGGTGAAGCTGCAGCTCAACGATGCGAACTCTGGCAGTACGTTCCGACAGTGGAATAAGGGCGCCAGGCTAGCGCGGGGGGAGTATGTCTGGATGGCGGAGTCCGATGATTACGCCGATCGACGATTTTTGGAGCGACTTGTGGCGGTGCTGGATACGGAGCCAGCTGCGGCGTTCGCGTACTGCCGCTCCTGGTGCGTGACCTCTGACGACCGAGTGGATGGATTCGGAGATTGGTATTTGGACGTGATAGATCCGAAGCGATGGCGGAGCAGCTTTTGCGTGAGCGGAAATGCGGAATTTGTCAACTATCTCGCACGCTGCTGCGTGATTCCGAATGCGAGCGCTGTATTGTTCCGAAGGTCGGAGTACCTCTCTGCCGGTGGCGCGGACGAGCAGTTGCGGGTGAGTGGGGACTGGAAACTTTGGGCGGCACTGGCGCTGCGCGGAAAAGTTGCTTTTGTTGATGAGCCGCTCAACTATTATCGCACGGACGAACAGAGCGTGCTGCACAGGAGCGTGCACGATGCTTCAAATGTCATCGAGTCCCTCGACGTAGTTCGCTGGATTTTGGACCAGGTATCCCTGTCCTCGGAAGTGCTGGCGCAGGTATATCAGGCGCGAGTGGATTCATGGGTTCCGGCGGTGATGAGCTTTCATTTTTCGTGGTCTACAAAATTCGCGATACTGAAACGTGCCTATGCTATTGACGCGCAGTGCGCACGAAGAATTCTACGCCCGGCTTGGCGGACAGTTCAGCGCAAGATTTCGCGACACTGGCTCTGCCCCAAGTGCGTACCCGCGAATGGCTCGCGTGAACTCGCGTCTGTGCAGCAAAGCGCCGCGAACGAACGGGAACATGGTGGATGAACGCGCAATGATTTCGGTTGTTCTCGTGAATTGGAATGGCGCCGCCCACCTGCACGCATGTCTTCCCACTCTGCGAAGGCAGTCTTATGAAGCGATTGAAATAATCGTCGTGGATAACGGATCGTCCGACAATTCACATGAAATCGCGGCGCAGAACGGCGCTCGCTGGCTGCCGTTATATCGAAATATGGGTTTGGCGCCCGCACTAAATCATGGCGCGGCTATAGCGCGAGGAAAGCTGCTGCTGTTTGTGAACAACGACATGTGGTTTGACTCCAACTTCGCTGCTCATTTGGCACAAGCGGTAGAAGCAGTCGGCGGCGTATTTGCGGCGGATGGGCTGCAGTACGACTGGGAAGGAGAGCGGATCGGCCACGCAGTGTGCCGCCTGAGCGTACGCCCCCCGCGCGGTATTCCCTCGGTCGAACTCGTGCCGGGCCTGCACTTCTATCAGGAATCACGCATTTACCAGGAGGCAGCCTTTATGGCGTCCGCTGCGAGCATGCTCGTCCGGCGCACCTACTTTGAAGCGCTAGGCGGCTTCGACGAAAGATTGCCTTTGGGGTATGAAGACGTCGAAATCTGCTGGCGAGCGTGGTTGCGGGGATGGAGGACTGTATCCGTACCTGCGGCGGTGTGCTGGCATCGCGTCGGCGGGTCCGGAGGCTCCCGGGAGGCGGCCCGACGCAATTTCGAGGGCGTCCTGAAAGGAAAGTTGGTTTTTGCGTCCAAGCTCCTGCCCGTCCGATATGGCATAGCTACTTGGATGCGATTGGCCGCAGGCTTCGGAAAAGATCTCGGGCAACTCCGCCCTAAAAGGGCCGCGGAACGCGCCGCCACGCTGATAAAAATCGCGCGGGAAATACCGGCTCTCTTGCGTGAGAGAAGGGCTATTTTTTCATCGGCGATGATCACACCGCAGAAACAACTGGATCGGATGCTGGAATTGACCTCGGAGGAGAGGCATGGGATCGCCGCTGATTAGCGTTCTCGTGGATACGTACAACCACGAACGCTTCATCGAGGACGCGGTCACGAGTGTGCTGGCGCAGGATTTCCCGGCAAACGAGATGGAGATTCTCGCCATAGACGATGGCTCGACCGACCGCACCCCGGAAATCCTTCGCAGATTCTTTCCGCGAGTACGACTAATTCGTAAGACGAACGGCGGACAGGCATCCGCGTTCAACACCGGCATCGCGGAAGCGCGGGGACAAATCATTGCATTTCTGGATGGTGACGATTGGTGGGCGCGAGGAAAGCTCCGCCAGGTTGCAGACACCTTTGTTCGCCGGCCGCAGGCCGGAATCATGGGGCACGGCATTATCGAGGTTCTGCGCGATGGCCGGCGCCGACTAGAGACGCTTCGAGAAGAATGCCACTTTCAAGCGTGCCTTCCCGGCGGCGCCGACATACTGCGGAATCGGAAGCACTTGCTGGGTACCAGTCGCTTGGCTATTCGCACCGCGATAGCCCGTCAAATAACGCCATTGCCGGAAAACCTAATCTTTGAAGCCGACGAGTTCCTGTTCACTATCGCGGCGGTGCTCTCAGAAACAGTAATTATCACGGCAGCACTCGCTTATTACCGACACCACGATTCGAACCTGTATCAGACGGCAAGCGCGAATCACGAATCCGGGCTTCGAAAGCTTCGGGTCTTGCAGTCCCTCTATCTGGCATTGGAGCTGCGGCTGAATTCCGAACACGTGAGTCGTGAGGCGCGCAATCTGATTCTCGACGCTATCCATGCTGAAGAGAGCCAATTGCGCCTCAGCCTTCTTGGCGGTCCGCGATGGGAGGCAGTCTTGACCGAACTGCGGCTCCTCCGCATTCACCATTCTGAAGCTGGCCTGATGCAAAGGTTATTCAGCATTACCCGTATCCTGCCGGCAGTGGTGATTCCCGCGCGGAGATATTATCGCTGGAAAGGCAACGTCGCGCAGAGTTCTCTATACCTCCGCCTGCGGAGGCGATTCCTACCGATTCCGCTGGCAAGCCACCTACGGCGGGAAGAAAGAGAAGTGGCTATCGTGAACGCGCGGAATCGGGCGTATACCGGCCAGCAAAGCAAGCATCAATGATTTCCCTAGGGCTGAATTATTCGCAGATGCACGATTCCGCGGCGTGCATTGCACGCGACGGTGAGGTGCTGTTCGCGATCGCCGAAGAGCGGCTGAGCCGCCGGAAACACGACGCGCGATTTCCCGAACGAGCCGTACAGGCATGCCTGGATTTCGCGGGATTGCGCATGGATGAAGTCAGCCACGTCTGCCTGGGATGGTCGCCGGCACGCGCGGGCTTCTTGCGCGACCTGTGCTGCTACGGCTCCGGCAAGCAACACTTCGATTCTCACGCATTGCTGAACACCACGCGCTATTTCCTGAGCATGTGGCACCAGCAAGGAGGCGCGGCGCGCCTTCGGCAGAAGTTTGGGTCCACGAATGCGCGGTTCATGCACGTGGACCATCACCTCGCCCACGCGATCAGTGCGTACGCGTACTCCGGTTTCGATGATGCGGCAGTTCTGGTGATTGACGGGCGCGGCGCGTGGGAAGCCACGTCTCTATGGCGCGGACGCGACGGCCGGCTTGAGCACATCTGGACGATACGGTGGCCGAATTCGCTGGGACTCTTTTATGCGCAGTTCACGGATTATCTCGGGTTCCAGCCCTACAGCGATGAATGGAAGGTGATGGGGCTCGCGCCATACGGCGAGCCTGGAATCAATTTGGACGAGTTCCTGATGCCGGACGCGGTGCCGTATCGCATCGCACCACGCCTTTTGCTCGGAGGTCATGCGGCGCCACTGGCCGGAATCGAGGCCCGATTCGGCAGAAAGCGCAAGCCAGAATCAGACATTGAGGCGCGCCATAAGAACCTGGCATTCGCCGTCCAGGATTATTGCGAGCGCGCCATGCTCGCGCTGGCGAAGTTCGCCGTGGAGCGAACGGGCTGTCGAAACCTCTGTCTTGCCGGCGGAGTTGCGCTGAACTCAAAGGCAAACGGGAAGCTCCTCACGTCCGGTGCAGTAGAGCAGATGTTTATTCAGCCGGCTGCCGGCGATGATGGCGCCTGTCTCGGCGCTGCGCTGGCCCCGCTTCAGCAGAATGGCGGTCAGCTCCCCGTGCGCCGAATGCGCCATGCATATCTTGGGCCGGAATTCCGCGACCCGGAAATTGAAAGCGTGCTGCAAGCATACAAAATCACCTTTCGGAAAAGCGCAAATCCCGCCGCTTCGGCAGCGGAACTCATTTCGAACGGAAAGATTATCGGCTGGTTCCAAGGCCGCATGGAATTCGGGCCTCGGGCCCTTGGTAGCCGTTCCATCCTGGCCGATCCGCGTGATCCGGAAATGGGCGATCACGTGAATAATGCCGTGAAATTCCGCGAGGCTTGGCGGCCTTTCGCGCCGTCATTTCTCGCGGAAAGCGCCGGCGAATACCTCGAATCCGCCGCTGATTCGCCATTCATGGTGCTGACGGCGCAAGTGAAGCCGGAAAAGCGCGCTGTGATTCCCGCCGTGACTCACGCCGACGGTAGCACGCGTCCGCAAACCGTCGAGCGCGACGTAAATCCGCTCTATTGGCGCGTAATCTGCGAACTCGGGCAGCGAACCGGAGTTCCCGTCGTGATGAACACATCTTTCAACTTAAGGGGCGAGCCGATCGTATGCACCCCGACAGACGCAGTTCGGACTTTTTTTAGCTCCGGCATGGATGCCTTGGTGATCGGTAGCTTCGTGGTGGAGAAATGACGGAATACGGCGGAAAGTGGATCGGCGAACTGGCGCTTCGAGCGCCGGCGCAACTGCGAGCCCTGCGCCGGACTCCGGTTCTCGGCGGCCTTTTGCACCGCATCAGCCAGTCGCTTCTTCCGGCCCGGCAGAGTCTGCTGGTGAAAGTCCAGGAAGGTGCGGCGCAAGGAATATGGCTCGAGCTGAATCCTCGCACAGGGCAGGATTATCTGAAAGGCCGCGTCGAACCCGAGGTGCAGCGGGCGCTGGCGGGGCGACTAAAAGGCGGATGCGTCTTTTATGATCTCGGGGCAAATATCGGATTTTTTTCGTTGCTCGCTGCGCGCCTGGTGGGAAGCAGAGGGCGCGTTTATAGTTTCGAGCCGGATGCGATTACTGCGCAGCGCCTGCGCCGCAACGTGGCCCAGAATGGCGCTGCAAACGTGAGCGTAGTCGAAATGGGGGTTTGGTCCTCCACGAAATTACTCCATTTCATGGAAGCGGCGCACTCTTCTCCAGACAGGGGCACAGGCTTCGTGAACCCCAGCGGCGCCGCAGGCGCGGCTGCAATTCCCTGCGCTTCGCTCGATGATTTTTGCAAAGGTGCTCCGGTTCCGAATGCCATCAAGTGCGATGTGGAAGGCGCCGAAATGGAGGTCCTTCGGGGAGCGCAGCGTATTCTCGCGGAGGCGCGGCCGTGGGTAATTTGCGAGCTTCACTCCCCGGACAACGACCGAGAAGTGCGCGCATTCTTGCGAGACGTTGGCTATAAGCTCGAAACGCTGAACAGCAATCACGTCCTGGCATTGCCGTGAGCCGAGACATGCAGACTCACACGGAGCCATGCGCAAACGGGCGGTTTAGCGATGACTGACCCTGAGCCATCCGTCAGTCAACCGCCCTCGCTGATATTTCTATTGGGTCGCAAGGACTCTCCAGTGGACGGCGTAGAGGATTATTGTACGTTTCTAGGTCAAGCATTGGCCAAGCAAGGAGTAAATACGCGGATATCGCGTGTGCCTTGGTTCGATCAGGGCTGGTTACGTTCGCTTTGGAATCTGTGGCGCGAGGCTGCGGCGTGGCAAGGATCATGGGTTTTGATACAGCACACCGCATTGGCCTGGTCTCGTCACGGCTTTCCCACCAGGGTTCTGGCGGTCGTCGAAATCTTGCGTCGCCGCAACGTCCGATGTGGCATCGTGTTTCACGATCCTCGCGGCGTTTCGGGCCCTAGGGCCATTGACCAAGTTCGGTGCGGGTGCCAGAACTGGGTCGTGCGGCAACTCCACAGGAGAACAGTACGAAGCATTTTCGCGGACCCGCTCAATCGGATGTGTTGGCTGAAAGCGAATGACTCCAAAGCGTTTTTTATTCCCATCGGAGCCAATATTCCGGAATCGATTCATACACCTTCACCGGCATATGCAGATCGTGCAAAAAGGACCGTCGCAGTTTTCTGCCTCAGCACCCAGCCTAACGTTTATCGCGAACTCGACGATATTTCGTCAGCGGTACGGGCCGCCGCAGAAAGCGGACTTAAGGTTCGAGTTCTCTTCGTGGGCAGAGGAACGGCGGAAGCCCGTGACGAGATCGCTCGCATTTTCCGGCACCCCTCAATTGAGGTGGCGAATTTAGGAGTTCGAAGCTCGGACGAGGTAAGTCGAGCGCTCGGGGAATCAGACGTGATGCTCTGCGTCCGGGGGCCTCTTAACCCCCGTCGGGGAAGCGCTATTGCCGGAATTGCCTGCGGACTCCCAGTCATCGCTTACGAGGGAGCGGCGGCGGGCACACCGCTCGAAAGAGCCGGCATAGTCTTGGTCCCTTATCAGGACAAAGCAGCACTCGGGTGCGCCCTGGTTCAGGTTCTCCGGGATCCGTCGTATTGGAAGGAGTTGCATTCCAGAAGCATTCAAGCCCAGACGAATTGCTTTTCATGGGATACGATTGCGCCCGCGCTGGCAAGCGCCTTGGACCTGGATGCTGTATGACCCTGAAGCTGCTTTTATATTCCCATGACTGGGCCCCCTCGGTCGGCGGAGTACAAACCTTAGTAATGACCCTCGCTCGGGGGCTTGCAACATGGTCGCAGACGCATGCAGATGACTCATTTCAAGTGACTCTGGTCACACAAACTCCACCCGGCAACATGGACGATGGCGACTTACCCTTCCGAGTTGTCAGGAGGCCGAATTCATACGAGTTGCTCAAACTAATGCGTTCGGCCGATATGATTCATTCCGCCGGGCCGGCCCTGCCGCCTCTCATTTTGGGTTGGTTGCTGAGAAAGCCGGTCGTGATCGAACACAGCGGTTACCAGTCCGTGTGTCCAAACGGCATTTTAGTCTACGGGCCGGCCTGCGCCCCGTGTCCTGGGCACTTCATGGCACACCACTACTCCTCGTGCGTCCGATGTAACGCGCGCGATTGGGGCTGGTATGGCAGTTTGAAGAAGACATTATTCACCTTTCCACGCCGTTGGTTATGCCGCCGCGTGGCTCGGAATATTGCGCCAAGCCATCACATTTCAAAACGCATCGAAATTCCGAGAACACAGGTCATACATCATGGTGTGCGG
>Ga0134126_10002709_pt1 | contig 22267 bp, 16 predicted proteins | sample KB31752_FD_96881 | JGI IMG/M metagenome (GOLD analysis project Ga0134126, IMG submission 96881) | Terrestrial soil microbial communities with excess Nitrogen fertilizer from Kellogg Biological Station, Michigan, USA - KB3-175-2 | ecosystem: Environmental > Terrestrial > Soil > Unclassified ... | reverse complement strand
CGCAGAGCGACGGCAGCACCAATGTGTTCATCGGCAATGGCCAGCCGCTGGTCGTTGGCGGCAACAGCTCGACGGTCGCGGCGGGTGCCGATCAGTTCAACTCCGGTCAGCCGCAGCTCTCACTGCAGACCCCCACCGGCAGCGTCGACATCACCGGGTCCATCAGCGGTGGCACCCTCGGCGGACTGCTGCAATTCCAGGAACAGATGCTCACGCCGGGTGAGAATGCGCTCGGACAGGCGGCGGTGACATTGAGCTCGCTGGTCAACCAGCAGAATGAGGCAGGTCTGGATCTGAACGGTAACCCGGGTCAGGCGCTGATGAGCGCGGGCTCGCCCGCAGTGCTCAACAGCGGCAGCAACACCGGCACGGCTTCGGTCTCGGCGAGCATCACGGATCTGGGAAGTCTTACGACCAGCAACTATTACCTGCGATACGACGGCAGCGCCTGGAGCCTCGAAGACAGTGCCAGTGGCGCCTCGACACCGCTGACCACGAGTGTCTCGGGCGGCGTGACGACCCTGACGGGCGCCGGTCTGACGATGACCGTGAGCGGCACGGCAAGCGCGGGCGATGTATTCCTGGTGGAGCCGACCGCCCACGCGGTGCAGGGGCTGGCGCTGACGACGAGCGACCCGTCGAAGATTGCGGCGGCCGCTCCCCTGGTGACGAGCGCGGCGGCCGGCAACACCGGCACGGCCTCGATCCAGAGTGCCAGCGTACCGGATCTCACGGCCTGGACGCGCGGCAACTACACGATCAGCTTCGCGGCGGGCGGCGCCTACACGGTGAGCGATGCGGGCGGCGCGACGGTGCAGGCCGGCAGCTACACCAGTGGCACGCCGATCAGCTTCAATGGCATGAACGTCACGCTTACCGGTACGCCGGCCGCGGGCGACAGCTTCGCGGTCGATGACAACAGCAACGACGCCGGCGACAACCGCAACGCGCTGCTGCTCGCCAATGTCATGAACGTCAAGACGCTCAATGGCGGCACCACCTCGCTGGCTTCCGCGATCAACAGCTACGTCGGCTCGGTCGGCACGCAGACGAGCCAGGCGCAGAACGGGGCGACCGCACAGCAGTCAGCGATGCAGAGCGCGCAGACCGCGCAGCAGAGCGTATCCGGCGTCAACCTGGATCAGGAGGCTGCGAACATGCTGCAGTATGAGCAGGCCTATCAGGCCGCCGCGCAGATCATCTCCGCGTCCCAGACACTATTCAATTCACTGCTGGGCGCCGTCCAGACAGGGTAATCGCCATGCGCATCTCCACTCCGATGGTCAACCAGCTGGCGCTCAACGGCATCATGCAGGATGAGAGCGCGCTGACCAGCACGGAAAGCCATCTCTCGACAGGGCTGTCGATCAATTCTCCGGCCGACAATCCTGTCGGCGAAGTCGAGCTTCTGCAGCTGACTGCCACGAGCTCTCAATATCAGCAGTATCTGAGCAATGGCAAGAGCGCCGGTACGAATCTAAATCTCGAAGAGCAGGCGCTGACCACTTCGGGCACCACGCTCCAATCGATCCAGAGCCTCGTCATCGAGGCAAACAACGGTTCCAACAGTACGAGCGATCTGCAGTCGATCGCCACCCAGATCCAGCAACTCGAGCAGCAACTGCTCGGCACTGCCAACAGCACCAACGCGACGGGCCAGTACCTGTTTGCGGGCTACTCCGTGAATACGCAGCCGTTCGTGCGCAGCAGCAGTGGCTCGGTGAGCTACGTCGGCGATGCCGGCGTGTCGAGTGTGGCGCTGGACGGGGACAGCTCCGTGCAGAGCAGCGATGCCGGCTCAAGCGTGTTCATGAACGTGCCGACCGGCAACGGTACCTTCACGACGACGGCGGCTGCCGGCAACACCGGTACCGGTGTCATTGACCCGGGCGGCGTGACCGACCGGTCCCTATGGACGCCCGACCAGTACACGATCACGTTCACAGACGCGACCGACTACCAGGTCACCGACAGCCAGGGCAACCTGGTCACCCAGGGTACGTACAACCCGACGAATGGCCAGAGTATCGCCTTCAAGGGCGTCGACGTCGGCATATCGGGCGGCCCGGCAGCCGGTGACACCTTCACCGTCAGTCCCTCTTCGACCAACAGCGTATTCGATACGCTCGACAGTCTGGTGAACAGCCTGCAGAACGCCGCCAGCAGCAGCGCCTCCCGCGCGCAGCTGAGCTCGTCGCTCGCGACCTCGCTGCGGCAGATCGGCAACGCCATGTCGCGGATCTCGAACGTCAACACCAGCGTCGGTACGCGCATCTCAATGATCAGCAGCCTCAATGCCTCGGTGACCAGTCAGAGCACCACGGTCACGACGCAGATCTCGAACATCGACAGCCTGGATTACGCCGCCGCGACCTCGCAGTACAGCCAGCAGTACCTGGCGCTGCAGGCGGCGGAACAGTCATTCGCGCAGCTCGGCCAGCTGTCGCTGTTCAAATACCTGTGACGTCGCTATCAGTTTCGCATCGCAGCAGGCGCGGCGCCGGCAATTCGGCGCCTCTCGCGGGTGTGACGTGCTCGTCATTCCCGACAAGTGGGGGCCCGGCCGTTCAAGTTCGCGGCCCGGGCACCGATAAAGGCCAGGACAGGGAGAGGCCGCGAGGCCTCGCCGACAGGGTACAGAGCGACGGACTGGTGTCCGGCGCCTGAACGAAATCTCAGGAGCAACTGGCAATGTCACTAGTCCTCAATACCAACATCGACTCGCTGATCGCGCAGAACAGCTTGACGACCTCGAGCAATCAGCTTTCGAGCTCGCTGCAGCAGCTCTCGACGGGTCTGCGCATCAACACCCCGGCTGATGACGCGGCCGGCTACGCGATCGTGCAGGGCATGACCTCGCAGATCAACGGCATGAACCAGGCCAAGCAGAATGCCAACGACGGCGTGTCGCTGGCCCAGACCGCCTCGGGCGCGCTGACTGAAATCACCAACGATCTGCAGAGCATGCGTGATCTGGCCGTCGAGTCGCTGAACGCGACCAACAGCGCCAGCGATCGCACGGACCTCAATCAGCAGTTCCAGCAGCTGATGGCCGACGTCAATAACGTCGCGCAGACCACGAGCTTCAACGGCGTGAACCTGCTGGACGGCACCTTCCAGGGCGCGACCTTCCAGGTCGGCGCCAACGCCGGCCAGACCATCAGTGTCTCCTCGGTGCAGAGCGCCCAGGCCAACAACCTCGGCAATGTCTATTCAGGCACGCTCGGAACGGCGAACGATACGGTGACGCTAGCCTCGGGCAGCACCTATGAACTGACCGCCGCCGGTACGTCGGGCTCCTACGTCGCAGGAACGGCCGGCGCGGCCGGGGACCTCGGCCAGGGCAGCATCGACGGCGACAACGTCACGCTGAGCGTCAAGGTCGACGGCACCAGCTACACCACCAGCGCCATCGCGCTGACGGGCGCGGCCAGCGCCGACCTGAAGAGCATCGCCGCCGGTATCAACCAGGCGATCAGCTCGGTTGGCGGTGTCGTCGCGACGGTCAACTCCACGAACACGGCGATCGTGTTCAGCGGTACCGCAGGCACCAACCAGGGCCATATCATTGAGGCCTCCGTGGCCTCGGCAAGCGACTCAAACGGCAACACGCTGACGGTCGGTGCGAGCACGGGCAAGGACCTGGGCATCGCCAGCGCGGAGACCATCGGTACCTACACCAACGGCACGACGACCAAGACGACCGCCGCGTCGGCGCTGGAGAAGCTCACCGTCACCTCGGTCGATGACGCCAACCAGGCGCTGATCTCGATCGACTCGGCGCTGCAGCAGATTGCCGCGACGGGCGCGCAGCTCGGTGCCTATCAGAACCGCTTCCAGGCGGCGGCCACGGGTCTGTCGACGAACGTGAGCAACCTCAGCAGCGCGCGCAGCGACGTGCAGGACACGGACTACGCGCAGGCGACCTCGCAGCTTTCGCAGGCGCAGATCCTGCAGCAGGCGAGCACGGCGATGATCGCGCAGGCCAATACGATTCCGCAGAACGTATTGACGCTGCTGCAGAAGCTGCCGTGAGAGCGCGGCGACGATCAGCACAGCGCTGACGGAACAGGGCGGGCGCCGCAAGGCGTCCGCCCTGTCGAGTTTCAGGCGGCAGTGAGGCAGGCAAATCCATGAGCACGAGCGCCACCAGCGGCACCACCGGCAGCAGCGGCACCATCGGGTCCGTCGTTTCGGTAGCGGGCAGCAGCAGCGCCGACGCCGCCGGCGGTTCGGTGATCAATGTCAGCTCACTGGTTTCCCAGCTGGTGGCGGCGGCGCAGGCTCCCCGCGAATCCATCATCAGCAATCAGACCGAGTCGGTGACGGCGCAGATCTCTGCGGTCGCTACGCTGCAGAGCGCGCTGTCCACCTTTCAGTCCTCGCTGAGCTCACTGGCGACCCCGAGCGCCTTCAACGCGATCGCGGCCACCACCGGGAATTCCACGGTGCTGTCGGCCAGTGCGGATTCGGACGCCACGCCGGGGACCTATTCCGTCGTCGTGTCCGCGCTGGCCCAGGCCCAGCAGCTGCGCTCGAACGTGTTTACGCAAGGGGCTGCTTCGACGGTGGGTACCGGCACGCTCAGCCTGTCGCTCGACGGCACCAGCTTCAACGTGACCATCGACGGCGGCAACGACACGCTGTCGGGCGTTGCCTCGGCCATCAACTCGGCCAGCGGCAACCCGGGCATCACCGCCACGGTTTTGCAGGGCACCCAGGGCGCCTACCTGCTGATCTCCTCGTCCCTGACGGGGGTATCCAACAAGATCCAGATCTCCGAGACCGACGGCGGTACGGGGCTGGCAGCCCTGACGTACTCCCCCGCCAGCCCGGGCAACTACACGCAGGAGACCGCGCCCCAGGATGCGAGCTACACGATCGCGGGAGTGAGCGGCACCAGCGCCAGCAACACAGTCAGCGATGCAGTCAGCGGCGTCACGCTCAATCTGCTCGGTACGACCGACAGCACCGGGACGACGCTGACGATTGCCAATGACACCTCGACGATCCAGAGCAACATCGCCGCCTTCGTCAAGGCCTATAACACGCTGCTCGGAAGTTTCCAGACGCTGGGCGGCTATGACGCGGCCACGCAGACGGCCGGCACACTGATGGGCAGTGGCCTGCTGACGAATATCCAAAGCCGCACCAACGAGGCTCTCTACAGCATCGTCAACACCGGTTCGCCGCTCTACAACTCCCTGGCGAGCATCGGCATCACCACGCACAGCGACGGCACCCTCAGCGTCAACGACGCCACGCTCGCCACCGCGCTGTCGGTGAACCAGGACGCCGTGAGCCAGCTCTTCAGCGGTAGCAGCGGCATTGCTTCGACTCTCGACAGCGAGATCTCGAACGACCTGTCCGCGAGCGGCTCGATCGGCGAGGAAAGCCAGACGCTGACTTCGCAGGAAAACGCGCTGACCGCGCAGAGCAATACACTGTCGCAGCAGATGGCGGCGCTCAGCGCGAGCCTCACGCAGCAGTATTCGACGCTCAACGCGATGCTCTCGTCGCTTCAGACCACGTCGGCCTACCTGTCGCAGGCGTTCAACTCTCTGCCCAAGGTCCAGGCGAGCTCTGCGGCCTGAGCGGCGCCACCGGCCGCGGCGGCAGCCTTGCAGACTGCGCGGCAGCGCTCAAGTTGACGCACCGGCAGCCGATACAGTGCTCATCGAGCAAGCAGACGGAGCGCGTCGTGACTGCCCTAGCACCTAATCGCAAGCTGGCCGCCTATCAGAGCATCTCGGCCCACGGAGGCGTGGCAGCCGCCGATCCGCACCGCCTCGTTCTCATGCTGATCGATGGCGCGCAGGAGCGACTGGCCATTGCGCGCGGCTGTCTCGAGCGCAATCAGCGCGGCGACATCGCCCGCAAGGCACAGGCCCTCACGCAGTGCATGCACATCATCGGGGAGCTGCGCGGCAGCCTGAATCTGGAGAAGGGCGGGGAGCTCGCTCATAACCTCAGCGACCTGTATGAGTACATGCTGCGGCAATTGCTGCGAGCCAACGCCGACAACAAGGTCGCCTATATCACCGAGGTCGCGAGCCTGTTGGGCGAGATCCGCAGCGCCTGGATCGCAATCGGACCGCAGGTGCGCGGTTCGCCGCAGCCCACCTCGCGGGGCTAGCAGTCCGGCACCGTCCACCGGCAGGCCAGGGCGTCGAGGCAAGTCGTGACACAGCGCTCGGGGTGGGCCTGAGCCGGCAGCTACAATGCGGACTGGACCGTTGAGACACGGAAAGGAGCCGCGTGACGGACAGCGTCGATACCGTGGTGCTCTATAACGAGCTGGCGTACCACGATGTACTGCCGGTCCAGTGGCGCTCGCGCGAACAGCCGTTCAGCCGCTTCGAGCTGTCGGGACTCGAGGAGTCCAATACATTATTGCTGCAGGCGTGCGTGGCCATGCAGGAGCAGCCCGCCCGGGATCACGGCGAGGATGCCAGCCCGATGGCCAGCGAGCTCGAGCGCCTGGATTTCAAGCTGAATTTGGTGCTGCAACTACTGGGCAAGCTCGTGAGCCGGGAGCGGATGCCTACCGCGACCAGCATTCAGTTCAACGCTCACGGGGCGTGCTGGACTGGGCTCGGGCCCCTGCCCGCCGAAGGGGACGCGGGCGTGCTGCGCATCTATCTGCACGAATCGCTGCCGCAGCCCCTGGAGCTGCCCTGCCGCATCAGCGGGCTGGACGGTGCGATGGTACGCGCCCACTTCGTGGAGCTGCCCGATCCGGTGGGGGAGCTGATCCAACGCCTGGCCTTTCTCTGTCATCGGCGGGACGTCGCCGACGCGCGCAAGGCGCGCCTGCCGACGAGCTCCGGCTGATCGCAGCGGCCGCGGACGGCGGCCGCAGACGATGCGCCGCGAGCGCTGCCTGAGCCGCTTGCCCCGGCCGATTTGCCCGCGGGCCTTTGGCGGCGGGTTTTGTGATGCATCGCACGGGAGCTTCCTCAGCGCTGGGTTATGGTGAATTAACTTTCTCCACGACCTCCGGCGATGCAGTCTTTCGCGCACGCGCATCTGGATCAGTTCCTGTTCGAAAGTTTCTTTCGCGGCAAGCGGGATGGTGTATTCGTCGACGTCGGCGCGCGCGATGGGCGCCGCCAGAGCAATTCCCTGTTCTTCGAAAGATCGCTTGGCTGGCACGGCCTGTGCGTGGAGCCGCAGACCGGCGACTTTTCCGAGCTCGTGTCACAACGGCGCTGCAGGTGTGAGCAAGCGCGGGTGTGTGAGCGGTCCGACGCAGCCGCAGACGTCGCGGCCGTGGACGCGGCGCCGCTCAGGGATCTCGGCTCGCTGCTGGAAAAGCACGCACTCAGGCAGGTGGACTACTGCTCCATCGATACCGGAGGTGGAGAATTCGCCGTTCTGGAGGGCCTCGACCCGGAGCGTTTCGCAATCCGCGTATTCAGTGTGCACAACGACACAGGAGACGAGCGGGTCGCCGGGGTGCTGCGGGCGCGTGGCTACAATTTCGTCGCAAATGTGGGCGGAAACTGGGTGTTCACGCGCCGGGACGTACGCCGTCTGGCGCGCACCAGCGTCGTCTGCGCGGTCTGGCATCGGGATGAGGAGCGTGTCCGGCTGCTCGAAGGGCACGCCGCGAATCTTGCGCGCCAGAGCGCGAGTGTCGAGCCTATCTACGTCTTCGACGGCGCCGATGAGCCACCGGTCTGGCTTGCAGGTCGCAAGGTGGTGGTACACGAGGCGCTGAGCATCTATCAGGCATGGAACGTCGCCCTGGCGATGGTCACGACACCGTTCGTGATGAACCTCAATCTGGACGATCGGCTCGCCCCCAACGCCGTCGAGCGGCTGGAAGGGGCGCTGCTGAACGAGGGCGCTGCGCTTGCCGCCGGTGATTGGCGCGTGTGCTACTCGCAGCAAGAGACCGACGTTGTGGAAGACTGTTTTCCGGCGGGGAGCCTGCCCTTCGTCGCCGACTGGCCGCCACCTCACGGTACGCGCACGCGTCTGGGCATCGACCAGCGCGGCACGCTGGGCCCGGCCACGCTCTGGCGCATGGATGCGCACATCGGCGCGCCGCGTTATCCCTGGAGGCTGGCGGACGGAACGGTGCTGAAGGTCGCCGGGGACGTCGGCTGGTGGCAGGTGCTGACGCAGCATCTGCAGAAAAAAGTCGTTCGCCTGCCCGAGATCATCGGCAACTACCACAGCCATCCTGCCGGGCAGGCCGAGTTCCGGGGTGCACAGCCAGAGCTCGCTCTGATGAGCACGGTCGGCGTCAGCCTGCTTTGACCGTTTGGTTATCGTCATGGCCAGAAGTCAAAGATCGCGGCAGGCAGCCCGGCCCCGCACCGAGGCGGCGTCCGCAGCGATACAGCAGGCCGTTGCGCACTACGGCCGCGGCGAGTGGAGCCGTGCCGAGCCGCTGTGCCGCAGCGTGCTGCGCGCCGAGCCGCGACACTTCGGGGCGCTGACGCTGCTGGGAATCATCGCCGCGCAGACTCGCCGCGCCGAAGAGGCCGTCGAGCTGCTGGGGCGCGCCGCGGGCGTTGGCGCCCATGATCCCTCGGCGCACAACAACTATGCGAACGCGCTGCGCGAGCTGGGGCGACATGCTCTCGCGCTGCAGAGCTACGAGCGGGCGCTGGCAATCCGCGAGGACTATGCCGAGGCGCACTACAATCGCGCGCTGACCCTGCAGGCGCTCGCACGCCCGGAGGAGGCGCTGGCGGGCTATGAGCGGGCGCTGGCATTGAAGCCCGACTACGTCGCCGCCTACAACAACCGCGGCGCGATCTTGCGCGAGCTCGGGCGGTTGCAGGCAGCGCTGTGCGACTTCGAGCACGCCATAGCACTCGACCCGCAAAATGCCGCCGCTCACAACAATCGCGGCGTGACCCTGCAGCAGCTCGCGCGGCTCGACGAGGCGCTGGCGAGCTACGCCCGCGCGCTCGCTCTGGATCCAAACGATGCGGATGCGCTGAGGAACGAGGGCAGCGCCCGGTGTCAGTCCGGTGACTTCGAGGCGGCGGCGCAGGCCTATCGCCGCGCACTGCGGCTCAATCCAGCCGATGCCCAGGCCCATGACGGGCTGGGACTGGTACTGCAGCTCAAGGGCGAGACGGTTGCGGCGCTGGAGAGTTTCGAGCGTGCCGTAACGGCCGACCCGCTGCTGGCGCAGGCGCATTTGCACCTGGGCAATCTGCTGCGTTGGCGCGGAGAGCACACACGGGCATTGGCGAGCTACGACCGCGCCCTGGCGGCGAGGCCGCAGCACGCCGAGACGTACAACGGCCGCGCCATCATCCTGCAGGAGCTGGGACGCCTGGAAGAGGCCCTGGACAGCTACAGCCGCGCGCTGCGGCTCAGTCCGGCGATGCCGGGACTGCACGGCGTCTGGCTGAGCGTCAAGATGCAGCTGTGCGACTGGAGCGGCTTCGATGACGCGATTTCGACGCTCACGCAGCGCATCGAGGGCGCCACACCCTTCAGTGTACTGACGGTCGTCGACTCTCTGGCGCTGCAGCGCCGGGCTGCCGAGAGCTGGGTGCAACGCCAGCTGCCGTCACGCCGGCCGCTACCGCCACTGGCCCGCGGGCACGGCCAGCGCGGCGAGCGTATCCGCATCGGCTATTTCTCCGCAGACTTCTACCGTCATGCGACCGCGGTGCTGGCGGAGGAACTGTTTCGCAGTCACGACCGGCAAAGCTTCGAAATCGTTGGCTTGCGCTTCGGGCCGCATCCGGGCGACGAGGTCACCCAGGGCCTGCAGGGAGCGTTCGATCGCTTCCTCGATGTGCGCGAGCGCTCGGATCTGGAGATCGCGAGGCTGTCGCGGGAGCTCGCGATCGACATTGCCGTCGACTTGAAAGGATTCACGCAGCATGCCCGCTGCGGCATCTTCGCGCATCGCGCCGCGCCACTGCAGGTCAGTTATCTCGGCTATCCGGGCACCATGGGCGCGTCCTACATCGACTACCTGGTGGCGGACCCGACGCTGATTCCGGACAGCAGCCGCGAGCATTACAGCGAGAAGATCGTTTATCTGCCCGACTGCTACCAGGTCAACGGCCGCGGGCGCTGCATTGCCGAGCGCCAATGGTCGCGAGAAGAGCTGGGCTTGCCCGCGCACGGATTCGTGTTCTGCTGCTTCAACAATGTCTACAAGATCACGCCGCAGATGTACGACGTCTGGATGCGCGTGCTCGGTCGTGTCGCGGGCAGCGTGCTGTGGCTGATGGACGGCGGCCCGACTGCAGCCGCCAATCTGCGGGCGGCCGCGCAGGCGAGGGGCATCGACCCGGGACGACTGGTGTTTGCACCGAAGATGGGGCTGCCGGGTCATCTGGCCCGTCATCGCGCTGCCGACCTGTTCATCGATACCCTGCCCTGCAACGCCCACACCACGGCGAGCGATACGCTGTGGGCTGGCCTGCCGATGGTCACGCTTGCGGGAGAATCTTTCGCCTCGCGCGTCGCGGCCAGCCTGCTGGTTACCGCCGGTCTGCCGGAACTGGTAACGCGCACGGTTGCCGACTACGAAACGCTGCTCGTGTGTCTTGCAACCAATCCCGACCGGCTGGCCCGGATCCGCGCACGCCTCGAGCACGGCCGGCTGCACAGCCCACTGTTCGACGTACAGCGCTATACGCGACACCTGGAAAATGCCTACGGGCAGATGCATGAACGCCTGTTGGCCGGACTGACTCCGGAGCACATCCATGTCGGCTAGTCGTCCACGGATCGCCGTCGTGCGCCTGGACAACCTCGGTGATCAAGTCCTCGGATCCGGGCTGCTTACCGCGCTCAGAGCTGGTTTTCCCGGAGCCTATATCGCTCCGGTAGTACCGGAAGGGCTGGGCGATCTGTACGCACGCTGCCCTGTAATCGACGGCAGCATGACAATCCCCGGATATGCCCAATACGTGCAGAAGCCCGAGGTCATCGCCAGCCTGCTGCAAAAACTGTGCACGGGGGATCGTTTCGATCTGGTCATCAACCCGCGGTATGGGGAGGATTTCTATTTCGCCGCGCCAATCTGTAATGCATTGACCGTGCCGGGGGGCAAGAGCATTGGCTTTCGCCAGGAACGCAGCCCTTATGCGGGTTACGATGGAAACCGCTACTACAGCGGCCTGATGGATGCGCCGGAAACGCTGCATGCATCGCGTTATGCGGGAGTCATGGCGGAAAAGCTCGACCTGAAGCTACCCGCCGAACCCGTCGTATGGTTCGCGCGCGAAGATCTCGAGCATGTCCACGAACGCTACGATCTGGCTGCGCGGCCGTATGTGGTCGTCGGTTTTGGCGCGTCGTTCCCATACAAGCTGCCGTCACCCGATATTTTCCGCCATCTGCTCGCCAGATTGACCCATACATGGCGGCGAACCGTCGTCATGGTCGGCACCAGGCAAGAGCATGCCATGGCTGCAGCGGCCTCGGACGGCGCTGCGTCCGGCTGCCTCATCAACGCAATCGGGCAGCTCAACTTGCCACAGCTCAGTGCGCTGCTGAGTGGGGCTGAGCTATACGTCGGTCCAGATGCGGGGCCGAAACACATGGCCGCCGCAGCCGGCGTTCCGGTACTGGAACTGGGCTGGGTTCCGGCTGATCACCCCCGCGTCAGCCGCGGCCCGGACACGGCAGGATGGTGCTGGTCCGCCTGGACCGCGCGCGGCGCATCCGCTTTGCCTGAAGCGAAATCCTTTGTGCAGCGACGCGGCTCGCCTGGCTATGCCAAGTCGTACGTCGTCGACATCCCGCTTGCTGACATCGACGAAGGATTGAAGCATTTCCTGTCCGCACGCTTCGCTGCGCATGTATCGCCTGCAGAAACGTTGCCGGAGCACGGGGCGTACACGTCCCGGGCACTCAAGCTAGAGCAGGACGGATGCGAAAGGACATTGCTCGCTCCCCCGGAGCACCGCCTCGATCACATCAGGGCCGAGCATCCACTATACGACCGGCAACTGCCGCGTGTGGCACGGCTGGTAGGCGACGCTGCGCCCGGTGAGCTCGTTATAGACATCGGCGCCAACATCGGTGATACGGTGTCGTTGCTTCGCATGGGAGGCTGTTCGAATCCGATCCTCGCCGTGGAACCGTCGGATAAATTTTTCTGGTTCCTGCAAGCCAATACCGCTGGAGAAGATGATGTGGAGCTGGTGCGCTCAACCGTCGGACCAGAGGACGTTTGCATCTCTCTGGATGAGAGCCATGGCACGGCTTGCTCCAGGATGACGAGCGATCCTGGCCGTTCTGGCGAAACGCAGTGCAAGCCGTTGGGTCTGCTGACCAACAGGCCGACCGCTCTAATCAAGACTGACACGGATGGTTTCGACGCGAGTGTACTTGCCAGCGGCCTGGACTTTCTCAGGAGCTCATTGCCCGTGATCTGGGCAGAGGCCGAGATCCGTGATCCGTCCGCATTCGCGCGCTGGGACCGGCTGATCGGCGAGCTGATCGGCACGCATACCCATATCATCGCGTACGACAACTTCGGCTTCGCGGTGGTGAGCGGCCAAACGGCGCAGAAATGGCCGGCGATCCGCGACATCATGGAGTATTGCTATCGGCATACGCAGGTTCCAATCTCCAGCGGCGGTCTGCCACGCATCTACTATCTCGACATCGGTCTTTTCCCTGAGCGATTCCTCACCGCGTACCACGCTGCCCTGAAACTCTGACGTACGTCCGGGATCGATTGCGCGCTCGCCTGCGTCGGGACCGTCGTGCGCCGGCGCGCCCCCGGCCGGTGCCGGGATTTCTTTAGGCGCCCGCCCGGCGTCGCAGCAGAATTGTGACGCGCCGCGCAACGACGCTGTGACGCGCGTCCATCCTTTGCCATAACCCTACCCCTAGGCTGTCGTTCAGGGACAGACAGGGGTTCTCGGTACATGGCTGAATTGGCCGCTCTGGCACTCGGCGCAGCAGATGCGCGCGAGCCGACCGCATCGTCATTGGCGAACGTCATCCTGCCCGCGGGCGATTCGGCCGCGATCAGGCGGGTCAACCATCTCATCCGGCAGGTTGCCGGCTACGACAGCAACGTACTGGTGCTGGGCGAGTCGGGCACCGGCAAGGAAGTCGTGGCGCGGGCCATCCACGAGGCCTCGGCGCGGCGCCGACGTCCCTTCGTGCCCATCAATTGCGGCGCCATTCCGGCGGAGCTGCTCGAGAGTGAGCTATTCGGACACGAGAAGGGCGCCTTTACCGGCGCGCTGACGGCGCGTAAGGGCCGTTTCGAAGTCGCCGAAGGGGGCACGATCTTCCTCGACGAGATCGGCGACATGAATCCCACCATGCAGGTAAAGCTGCTGCGGGTACTGCAGGAGCGGGTATTCGAGCGTGTCGGCAGCTGCAGTTCGCAGCGCTGCGATGTGCGCATCATCGCCGCGACGCACCGCAACCTCGAAGAGTCCATCGCCAGAGGGACCTTCCGCGAGGATCTCTATTATCGGCTGAACGTCGTGCCGATCGAGGTGCCGGCGCTGCGCGAGCGCAGCGGCGATTTGCCGGTGCTCGCCGCGGCCCTGGCCGAGCGTATCGCGGCAGCGGGACGGCCGCTGGTGAAGTTCAGTGCCTCAGCACTGGCGGCATTACAGGCGTATCGCTGGCCCGGCAATGTGCGCGAGCTCGGCAATCTCATCGAGCGCATGGCCGTACAGTGTGGCACGCAGGCGGTCACGCCCGCGGATCTGCCCGAGCGCTATCGACCGGCCGACTGGCGGCAGCGCGAGGAGCAGGCGATGCCGATGATGCCACTGGCTGTCGTCCCCACGCCGGCCAGCGCGCCGGAGAGCACGACCGAAAGCGCGCCTGACAGTGTGATGGCGAGGGATGCAGTGGCCGATGAGCCGGTTGCGACGGCGCCGGAGCCGGCGATCATGGCGCCGGCACTGGTGGATATGCTGCTCGAGCCGATTCCCGAGGGTTTCGATCTGCGCGCCTATCTCGAGACGCTCGAGCAGCGCCTGATCGAGCGTGCGCTGCAGAGCTCGGGGGGCACCGTGGCACAGGCCGCGCGCCTGCTGGGGCTGCGGCGCACGACGCTGGTGGAGAAGCTGCGCAAGTATGCGCCCGGCAGCGACAGCGACAGCGACGGCGCGGCGGCGTCGGATTCTTGACGGCAGCGCGTCGCATGAGCTCTGCGGGCGTGAGGTGCGTCACGGATCAGGTGGGCACGCAAATTGCTCTTCGATGCCTTGGCACACGCATCTGAAGGCGACCTCTTTGCACGCACATCTGCAAGCCGACTCTGAGCCGACCGATGAGGACGGGCACCGCGCGCGCGAGGGCGGGGGGCGCGGCTGCGGCGCGCCGCGTCAGGATCCCGTGGCCTGTGCCGAGGTGTCGCGACGGCTCATGGAGCTGGCGCGCCGGGTCGCCGGCAGCGAATGCACGGTGCTGATCACCGGCGAGTCCGGCACCGGCAAGGAAGTGCTGGCGCGCTATATCCACCGTCATTCGGCGCGTGCGGCCGCGACATTCGTGGCGGTCAACTGCGCGGCAATTCCCGACAACATGCTCGAGGCGCTGCTGTTCGGCTGGGAACGCGGGGCATTCACCGGCGCGCATGCGGCGCATGCGGGCAAGTTCGAACAGGCGCAGGGCGGCACGCTGCTGCTTGATGAGGTCACGGAAATCCCGCTGGCGCTGCAGGCCAAGCTGCTGCGCGTACTGCAGGAGCGCGAGGTGGAGCGCCTCGGGGCGCGCGCCGCCACCACACTGGACGTGCGCGTCATCGCCACCAGCAACCGCCGTCTGCGCGAAGAGGTCTCGGCGGGCCGCTTTCGCGAAGACCTGTACTATCGGCTGAACGTCTTTCCGTTGGCACCGGTGCCGCTGCGGCAGCGGCGCGAGGACGTGGTGCCGCTTGCCATGCGCCTGCTGGCCTCGCACAGCCGGCCGGGTCATCGCATCCCGGCACTGCATGCGGATGCGGCGCAGCGGCTGCTGACCTATCCATGGCCAGGCAACGTGCGTGAGCTCGACAACGTCATGCAGCGTGCGCTGGTGCTCTGTGACGGCGAGCTGATCCAGCAGCCGCACATCGTTTTCGAACCGCCATGCGCCGAAGCTGGCGGGTCCAACAGCGAGGTTGCTCACGGCGGCGCCACGGCGCCCGCAGGCGGGGCCTGCAGATCGGCTGCATCCGCCAACGTGCTGACGATGGCCTCGCCAGCGGCCCTGGTGGGACCGTCGGGGACGAATGGGGCGCTAGCCGAATCGCTGGCACTCGCCGAGCAGCGTCTGATCCAGCAGGTGCTGCGCGCGCATCCCAGCCGTGAGCGTGCCGCCGCGCAGCTGGGCATCAGCGCGCGCACGCTGCGCTACAAGCTCGCGCGCCTGCGCGCGGCCGGCATTGCGCTGGATGAGGAGGACGGCTGATGAGCAACATGTCCATCGATCAGGTGCTGTCGCAGATCCGCTCGCTCTCGGCGCAGGCGAGCCCGGCGTTCCGCCCGGCAGCCCAGACCCTGACGGACCTGTCGAGCCTCGCCGGCAGCGCGGGTGTCACGGGTGCACCCGGCGTGTCCGGCGCAGCCGGTGTGCTCGGCGGTGCAGGCGCCGTCGGCAGTGCCGGCGCGGCAGCCCCGGCGTTCGGCACGCTGCTCAAGCAAGGTATCGATGCAGTCAACTCTACGCAGCAGTCGGCTGATGCGCTGGCCGCTGCCTGGGAGCGCGGTGCACCGGGCGTGGATCTGGCACGCGTGATGGTAGAGACGCAGAGGGCTTCCGTGTCCTTTCAGGCGCTGGCGCAAGTGCGCAATCGGTTGATCAGCGCCTATCAGGACATCATGAACATGTCGATTTGAACTCAGTGCTGAAGATGAACTCGTGGTGGTAGCAGAGAATGGCGGGTAAACAGGTGGCGGCGCTGACCAATGCTCTCGGAATCAATCTGCGACCGTTGCTGACGCTGCTCGGCGTCGCGGCGGCCGTGGCCGTGGGCGTCGTCGTGGTGCTGTGGTGGCGCGGTCCGGACTGGAGCCTGCTGTACGGCGGCCTGTCCGATTCCGACGAGAGCGGCGTAGTGCAGGCGCTGCAGACCGCCGGCATTCCCTACAAGATCGACGACGGCGACGGCAACGTCATGGTGCCCTCCGAGCGCGTTCACGATGCGCGCCTGCAGCTCGCCTCCGAGGGCCTGCCGGCCGGCAAGACCGACGGCTTTGCCCTCATCAGCAAGGATCCGGGCTTCGGTGTCAGCCAGTTCATGGAGAATGCGCGCTACCAGTACGCGCTGGAGACGGAGCTCGCGCAAACGATCTCATCGCTGCAGGCGGTGCAGGCGGCACGCGTGCAGCTCGCGTTGCCGCCGCAATCGGCGTTCGTCAGCGACCATCGCGCCGCGCGCGCCTCGGTGCTGGTGCAGCTGCGGCCCGGACGGCGGCTCGAGCCCGAGCAGGTCTCGGCAATCGTGCATCTGGTGGCCTCGAGCGTGCCTGAGCTCGATTCCGATCAGGTGACGGTGGTGAACCAGCAGGGACAGCTGCTGTCGGCGCCGCGCAGCGGCGAGGCCGCGATTGCCTCGGAGCAGTTCGACGCCGAGCGACGCCTCGAAGACAACTATTCGCAGCACATCGAGGCGCTGCTCGCGCCGCTGGTCGGCGATGGCCGTGTGCGCGCGCAGGTCACCGTTGATCTGTACAGCGATGCGTCCGAGCAGGCCAGCGAGCAGTACAAGCCCGACAGCGCCGTGGTGCGCAGCGAGCAGACTTCCGAGCGGACCAGCACCGGCGGCGCCGCTGCCGGTGGCATCCCCGGGGCGTTGACCAATCAGCCGCCAGCGGGTGGCTCGATCGCCACGAGCCGCGCCGCAACCACCCCAGCGCCTGCTGCGGCAGGTGCTGCCGGTGCGAGGGCCAACGGCGCCGCTGCGGGCGCGCAGGCGGCACAGGGCGCGCAGGGTGCGCAAGCCGCCAATGCAGCGGCTGCGGCAGCGCTGCCAGAGGACAGCTCAAAGCAGGCCACGCGCAATTACGAGATCGACCGCACGGTGAGCTATTCGCATCAGCCCGCTGGCCGCGTCAAACGCATCACCGTGGCCGTGCTGGTCGATAATGTGCCGCAGGTCGGCAGCGACGGCAAAGCGACGCAGCGTGCGCTCTCCAAGGCGGAGATCGACAACATCACGCAGCTGGTCAAGAACGCCGTCGGCTTCGATGTCGCGCGAGGTGACAGTGTCAACGTCGTCAATGAACCCTTCCTCGAGCAGGCGAGCGTCATCACGCCGCAGCCGGTGCCGCTCTGGCAGCGCCCCGGCGTGCGCGAGATCACGCGTCTGGTGCTCGGCGCGCTGGTGCTGGTGGCGCTCGCGCTGGGCGTGCTGCGGCCGCTGATCCGCAACCTCGCCACGCAGGTGGTGGCTACGGTACCGACGGAGGTCATCGAGGCGGCGTCCGATGGGCGCAGCGCGGTCGGTGCCGGACAACCGCTCGCCTATGAGCAGCAGATCGTGCAGGCGCGCAACCTCGTGACGCAGGATCCCAAGCGCGTGGCGCAGGTCGTGAAGACCTGGGTGCAGCAATGAGTGAGACGCAGAGCAATCGCGCCGGGGTCGAGCGCGCTGCGATTCTCTTGCTCGCGCTCGGTGAGCAGGGCGCCGCGCAGGTGCTCAAGCACCTTGGCTCCAACGACGTGCAGCGTGTCGGTGCGGCGATGGCGAAGCTCTCGGGCGTCTCACGCGAAGAGGTATCCGGCGTGCTGGCGAACTTTGCGAGCTCGGTGGAGCAGCAAACTTCCCTCGGCGTGGGCACCGATGAGTACCTGAGGAACGTTCTCGTCGGCGCGCTCGGTGAAGACAAGGCTGCCGGTGTGATCGAGCGCATCCTGCGCGGCCGCAGCAGCCGTGGTCTGGAGGCACTGAAGTGGATGGAGCCGCGCGCCGTGGCCGAAATGCTGCGGCAGGAGCATCCGCAGATCATCGCGATCGTGCTGTCGTATCTGGAGTCAGACCAGGCCGCGCAGGTGATCACGCAGCTCCCCGAGGAGAATCGCGCCGACATCCTGATGCGGATCGCCACGCTCGATGGCGTGCATCCCACTGCCCTCAGCGAGCTCGATGAGGTGCTCGAGAAGCAGTTTTCCACCTCCGGGGCGACCGGCAATGCCGCCGGCTTCGGCGGCCCGAAGGCCGCGGCGGAAATCCTGAACCTGGTCGGCAGTGCCCAGGAGGGCACGATCATGGGGCAGATTGCCAAGACCGATGAGGCACTCAGCCAGAAGCTGCAGGATCTGATGTTCGTGTTCGAAGACCTGGTGGAAGTGGACGATCGCGGCATGCAGGAGCTGCTGCGCGAGGTACCGGGAGACAAGCTGATCATCGCGCTCAAGGCGGCCGACGATCGCATCAAGGAAAAGATATTCAAGAACATGTCGGAGCGTGCCGCACAAATGATGAAGGACGACCTGGAGACCCGCGGCCCGGTACGGCTCTCCGAGGTCGAGGCCGCGCAGAAAGAAATCCTGATGACCGCGCGCAAGATGGCCGAGGAGGGCCGCATGCAGCTCGGCGGCAAGGGCGGGGAGACCTATGTCTGAGGCCGAGACCTGGCAGCTGCCGGCGCTCGGCGGCCAGGTGCTGCCCGGGCGGCGGCGCCCGGAGAACCTCACGGCCATCGAGCGCGAGGCGTGGGAACAGGGACACGCGCAGGGCCGCGAAGCGGGCCTGGTGGCTGCGCAGCAGGAGGCGCGCGCCGCGGCGGCGGAAGCCGAGCGTCGCGTGCAGCAGCTGCAGTCGATCCTGGACCTGATGACGCGTCCACTCGCCGATCTCGACCAGCAGGTGCAGCGCCAGCTTGCGCTGCTGGCCGGAGCGATCGCGCGTCAGATCATCCGCCGCGAGCTCAAGACGCAGCCGGACGAGATCGTCGCAGTGGTGCGCGAGACGGTCGGGCTGCTGCCTATCGTGGCACGGCAGGTGCGCGTGCACCTGCATCCGGAAGACGCCGAGTTGGTGCGCTCGCGACTGGCCAGCGCCAGCGGCGAGCGCGCTTGGAGCATCGTCGAGGATCCCATGCTGGCACGGGGTGGCTGCCGCGTGACCAGCGAAACCTCGAGCATCGACGCGCAGCTCGAGCAGCGGCTGGGTGCCGCGATCGCTGCAATGCTGGGCGATGAGCGTGCCGCAGCCAGCGGCACCGGCACACCCGCTTGAGGCTCGCAGCGTCGTGAAAACTCTGCGTGAATTGCACACTGCCCGCTGGACGCAGGCGCTTGCGGGCTACGAGCGCAGCCTCGAGCGCGTGCCGCCACTGCCGGTAGCCGGCAGGCTGACGCGCATGGTAGGTCTGACGCTCGAGGCGGAGGGCTGCCAGGCGGCGATCGGCGATCGCTGCGAGATCATCTGCTCCGATGATTCGCACGTGGAGGCCGAGGTGGTCGGCTTCGCGGGCGAGCGACTCTATCTCATGCCCACGGGTGATTTGCATGGCATGCGCGCCGATGCGCGGGTGCTGCCCCTCACCCGGGCCGGCACCGTACGTGTGGGGCCGCGCCTGCTCGGTCGAGTTGTCGATGGCGCCTGCCGACCGCTGGATGGTCAGGGACCGATCGAGACCGAAACCAGCGTGCGTCTGGCCGGCCGGACCATCAATCCGTTGCTGCGACGGCCCATCAGCCAGGCGCTGGACGTGGGCGTGCGGGCCATCAACGGATTGCTGACGGTCGGGCGCGGCCAGCGGGTCGGGCTGTTTGCCGGCAGCGGCGTCGGCAAGAGCGTGCTGCTCGGCATGATGGCGCGCTACACCGCCGCCGACGTCATCGTCGTCGGATTGATCGGCGAGCGCGGTCGCGAAGTCAAGGAATTCATCGAGCGCATTCTCGGCAAGGCCGGGCTCGCGCGCTCCGTCGTGGTGGCGACGCCGGCCGACTATCCGCCGCTGATGCGCCTGCACGGTGCCTGGCTCGCGACGGCGATCGCCGAGTACTTCCGCGACCGCGGACGCAATGTGCTGTTGATCATGGATTCGCTGACGCGCTTTGCACAGGCGCAGCGCGAGATCGCGCTGGCAATCGGCGAGGCGCCGGCGACCAAGGGTTACCCGCCCTCGGTGTTCGCGCGCCTGCCGCAGCTGGTCGAGCGCGCCGGCAATGGTGTGGCCGGCGAGGGCTCGATCACCGCTTTTTATACGGTGCTGGCCGAGGGCGACGACCAGAACGATCCGATCGTCGATGCCGCGCGCGCCATTCTCGACGGTCACGTGGTCCTCGCGCGACGCATCGCCGAGTCGGGGCGCTATCCGGCCATCGACATCGAAGCCTCGGTAAGCCGTGTGATGCACGACATCGTGCCGGCGAGCGAGTTGGCGCTGGCGCGCCGGCTGCGACAGGTCACCGGCATTTACGAGCACAATCGCGACCTGATCACCATCGGAGCCTATCAACGCGGCAGCGATCCGCGCATCGATCAGGCGATCGCGCGCTGGCCGCAGATCGAAGCCTATTTGCGTCAGGACATGCATGAGCGGGTGCCGCTGGCTGCAAGCGTCGAGCAGCTGGCCAGCACCATGGCGGACGCCGCCGAGCCCGCCAGGCCGCGTTGAAGTAGCAGCAGGAGAATCCCGGAGTGAAGCGAGCCAAACGCCTCGAGCCCGTCGATGCACTCATGAGCGAGACCGAGCGCGAGCGTGCGCGGCAATTGGCGGCCATGCAGGCGCGGCTTCTGGAAGCAGAGCAGCGCTGTCAGGAGCTCAAGCACTACCTGACCGAATATCACTCCGCGTTTCATCAGCGCGCTCGCGCCGGCATTGGCGTGAGTGGCATGCGCGATTACCAGGTCTTCATTGCACGGCTCGGCGAAGCCGTGCAGCAACAGGACGGCATCGTCGCGCAGCTGCGCGGCGACTGTGAGCGTGCCCGCGCCCAGTGGCGCGAGGCGGCCGCAAAGAAGAACGCGGTCGGCAAGGTCATCGAGCGCGCACGCGCCGAGGAAGGGCAGATGGAGGCGCGTCGCCAGCAACGTGAGTCCGACGAGCGCGCGCAGCGCGCCGGACACGGCCGATCATGAGCCCCCGCGTCTCGGTCAGCGCCCCTGCGGCGAGCTCGGCGGCCATGACGGATGGCAGAACCGGCAGTGGCGCGGGCACGCGCGCTGCAGGCTTTCTGGACACCGCTGGCGCCGCCGGTGCCGCGGACAATTCCGATTCCGGGGCCAACGACTCAGCGAGTGGAGCAGGATCGCGCGCCGGACCTTTTGCTGCTGCACTGGCCAACGCAACGCGCGGTGGACCCAGGAGCCCCCCCGACACGAGCGGCGCGCACCGCGAGGCGACAGCGTCGAGTACGCCGCGCGCAGGGGCGCAGCAAGCGGACGCTGCACAATCCGCTGACACGACGCAGACCTCGGGGCAGACGCCCTCGACGGCGACATTGGCCACCATGGGCCCGCCTGCCAATGCCACGGCGGCAGCGGCAGCCGCAGCCGCAGAAGCGGCTGCAGCCGCGGCAGCGGCAGCAGCGGCGGGGAGCCAGAGCGCAGGTCCGGCTTCGGGAGCGCAGACTGGCAGCGTGGATGCGGAGGATCAGAATTCGACGGATGCCACCGCGCCATCGACCGAGGCGCACACCGGTCACACCGGTCACAGCAGTGCCCGCAGCGATGGCACAGATGGCAGCGCCGGCACGGGCTGGTGTGCGCTCGCGCTGCTGCAGACGGCAGCCGCATCGCTGGCGGTCCCCTGCCAGCCCGGGGGTGCATCGGCCGCCGGCGCAACCACCGAACAGCAGGACCAGGCTGACGCAGCGGCCATCGGCGGTGCGGTCACTATGCTGGCGGGCGCGACCGGCGGTGGCCCGACCCTGCCGGCCACGCCGTCGAGCGCAGGCACGAGCGCCGCGTCGCCCGCCAACGCCAGCACGGCGGACAAACTGGTCGCCGGCCAGGCGCTGAGCAATTTGCTGCCGGCCACGAGCGCGGTGAGCGGGAACGGTGTGACGGGGACCGGCCCCAATAGCGGGCACGGCACGGCCGCGGTGGCCGACGCCACGGGACAGAGCAGGGCCGCGGCTCGCGCGGCCAGCTGGATGCCACAGTTTCTGGCCGCCGTCCCCGCGGCGGCGGGCAGCGACGGGGTTGCGCGCGCAATCAGCGTGCCCATGTCCGATCCCTCCTGGCCGCAGGCGCTGGCGGCGCAGGTGCATTGGATGGCGGGCAGTCAGGTACAGAGCGCAACGCTGAGTCTGTCACCGCAACATCTTGGGCCGATCCAGGTGCGCATCGATCTGCAGCAATCGCAGATCAATGTGAACTTCAGCGCCGCGCATGCCGACACGCGCGCGGCGCTCG
>Ga0134126_10002708_pt1 | contig 22268 bp, 29 predicted proteins | sample KB31752_FD_96881 | JGI IMG/M metagenome (GOLD analysis project Ga0134126, IMG submission 96881) | Terrestrial soil microbial communities with excess Nitrogen fertilizer from Kellogg Biological Station, Michigan, USA - KB3-175-2 | ecosystem: Environmental > Terrestrial > Soil > Unclassified ... | reverse complement strand
CATCCAAGGTAACCCGGTACTTGTCCACAGCGGAACTCCTGTTCTTGAGGTCGTACATTCCCCTGATACTCAAGAAAGGGAAGACCGCCCAACCCGTCAATCGAAGATTGACGACCCACTAGTCCAGCCTTATCCTGCGTTCACCGAGTCACCGAGTTGCCGGCGCAACGCCTCAGCCAGCTTTCGGCGGGCCTGCTTGACCCCTTCGGGAACGTTGCTTCGCCCCTCGGCAATGCCTTGAGTTCATCCAAGCCGTCGATGCCCGAACTTGCCCACGTCTCCGGGTGGATTGCGAAAAGCGCTCCTTCAGGTCGCTCCATGAAGATGAACGCGCCACCCCCTTGCAGAATGTCGTCGAGTTTCATGGTTGTTCACTGCCTCTTCGGAAGACCGGCAAGTATGGGCGAGAGCGTCGATTCCTTGCCGGACTCCCGATCCCTGACTTGGAGAACTTTCTCCGGGTCAATGGCCTTTTCCTTGTTTTGTTGCTTTCGCCTGCGCATCAAGCGCGGCCTGGAAGCCTCTGGCCAGTTCCTCGGTCGAACCCTTGCCCCAGAAATGCGTGAAGTAAAACGCGGGCTGCTCCCCGACCATGTGGTTGTGCAGGGCCACGACATGGATGTTCGCCTTTCGTAGCGCTCGCAGCACCGGCTGGACCTCCTCGGCGGTCATGATGAAATCGCCATCCACTGCCGCAAGCTCATCGCTGCCGGAGAACGCCGCCCAGGTCGTCAGGCCCATCGAGCCGCCGACCTTCATCCCGTGCATCGTGCCTTCCCTGGCGATGGTAACTTTGACGATGCCATCTTGGGATTCGCCCTTCTTTCCGAGAATCTTCTCGATCTTCTCGGCGGTGATGGTCCCGGCCTTCGGAGTTTCACCAGCGAACTTGGTCGCGGGCTGCGCTTCCTTCGCCCGGACCTTCTTGATGGCGTCCCACACGTTCTTGACGGCGACGGCCATCTTCCCAGGTTCGCCCTCGCCGCCGATGTGCATGAAGTAGACCTTCGGCTCGTCATAGAAGAAGTGGTTGTGCAGCCCGGTCACTTCCAAACCACCGGCGAAAGCGGCGTCCATCGCAGGCGTGACTTCATCCTGAAAGACCACCGTATCGCCCATCACCATAGCGCCGTGCTTGGTCGGCGTAAATGCCGCCCAGGAGCCGAGTCCAGCGAAGGGCTTGAGCGGCATTCCATCAACCTTCACGGCGACATCCGTGCGGGGCCAGCCAATGCGCACGACGCCATCCGGTGCGGTCGTCGCCTTGGCCCCTGCCGCCGTCCCGATCTTGTCGGCATCCAGCGGAGCGGGTTTTTGACCTTCCGCCTTGTGTTCATCAGCCCTGGCCGATTCGTGCCAGCCAAATGGCTGCTTGATGGCAAGGCCGATCAGCAGGCAGATGATTCCGCCGGCAAGTAGCAGGAGCGTGCGTTGGGAATTCCATCGTGTCATGTTGTTTCTCCTTGGAACGTCGAGAGGACAAGGCTCAAGGCAAGCGATCCCCGTCGCCGTGTCCGGCTGGATGTTCTGAAACCGGGTTCACTTGCTCGTAGGGAGGAAAGCCACACGCTTCGGGGCTTTGCCGACTGTGGCCTTCCCCAGCGACTTCATTTTACCGTCTTCGGAAACTTCGACCCGCTGCAACGTGCCGTCACCGATATTGCTGAACAGGACGCTTCCGGTTCCGGGGATCGGCTCGATGCAGCACGGCTTGGACACATCGGAAAATCGGCTGAGATGCTTGGCGCTCGCCATGTCGAACGCATCGACGTAGGAGCGCCCTTCATTCGCCGCCAGGATGATCTTGTCATGCACGGCTTGAACGCCGTGATAGGTCACTTCCTGATTCTGGGCATTGTCCTTGGGCGGATCGGCAGAAAACAGCCGTGTCACCTTCCCCGTTTTCAGATCGGCCTCGAAGAATCCGTTGACCCAGAACGAGCCGAAGAAGACCTTTGATTCGTCCGGGGAAAAGGTGAGGCTGCGGGGGTTCACGGTCAACTGGTGGAACTTTACGAGTTTGCGGTTGTCCGGGTCGATGATGGCAACGCCTGTAATCTTCTTGCAGGTGACGTAGATCAGTTTGCCTTGTGGCCCATAGCGGACGACATGCGGGGCCGAGCAATCCTTGATGCGGAATGATTCCTTCATCGTCTCGACCTCGATGCCCACCACGTCATCGCTGTAGAAGTTGGCGACCAGAATGTGCTTGCCGTCTTTGGTCAGAACGATGTGATCGTTGAACATCTTGCCGATCTTGGTTTCACCCTTGAGCTTGAAATCGGGCAGCGAGAAGAACTTCACGCACTCCTCGTCCTCGATTCCCACGGCGACGGACTTCCCGTCCTGGCTGACAGCGATGCCGTAGGGACGGGGGCCGACCTTGTGTTTCTCGACCTCCTTCATTGTTGCCAGATCAACCACGGACACCGTACCATCGCCAGTGTTCACGACGAACACCTGCGTCGGCGTGGTGGTGCTACTTTTGTCTCCCGTGCTGGCAGAGTTGATCCCGACCATCAGCACCACGGCCAGGGCGATGATCGCCGGTCCTCGAAACAGTTTCATCGTTGGCTCTTTCATTTCTTGAGTTCGGTGATGATGAATTGGTCGAACGAAGTCTGGGCGTCGGCCTTGGTCCAAAGGCCAACCTTGCCCGCCTTCTGAATGGTGTCGTCCTTGGCGTCCAGCGACTTTTTGCCGCCGATGTAGCACTCGATCTGGTCGCCGGTCATCTTTATAGTGAGCTTGTGCCACTCGCCTGCCGGAGCCTTGATGTCTTCCTTCGTCGCCAGTTGAATGCGTTTGCCCGCTACGACCTTGTAGAGCCGGTAGTTGTCTTCCAGCGGATTGAAGCGGGCGATGTAGTAGTTGTCGGCATCAACGTAGCGCCAGACGATGCCGCCACCCTGGTCCTTCTTGCCCATGTTGGCCTTGAACATCACGGACGCTTCTACGTCGCCATAGCTGGTGTCGTCGGCGACGCAGAGGTTGAAGACCGGACCAGGGCTTTCGCCGGTCTGGGACAGGACGTGACCTTTCTTCGACGGGGCCGTGGCGTCGGCCACCACCTTCCACGCACTAGCCCCGTCCTTGCCCGTGTGGTCGGCCTTCCAGCCTGTCGGCACTTTATCGAGGCTGTCCTTGGAAAAGGTCATCGTGCGGCCCGTCTCTTTGTCGCCGGCTCGGGCGCTGCCGATCCCGAGGACGAGCAGCAGAGGGGCGATCACCCAGGTTCCTCGTCGCAGTTTCACTGGTGTCTCCTCCTTCGTGTGGCTCCCGCCCGCAGATCACGGCCAACTGCCGCTCCCGTAGAATAAAGCCAGTCGTTCACAAAAGACCATAAGCGTCAGATTAGATCGGGCTAATCTTCGCCAGATCGAATGGCGGGGGCATGATCGCCCCGCCAAGATGAACCCAGGAAGGAGACTTGCCCGATGCCTCACGTTCTCGTCATTGAAGATCAGAAGCGGCTGCAAAACAGCCTCCGTCGAGGTTTGGAAGAAGAGGGCTACGAGGTCGTCTCGGCCTTGACCGGGGAGGAAGGCTTTTATCTCGCCACGACGCAAACCTGCGATGCACTCGTCCTCGACCTGATGCTCCCCGGCAAGGACGGCCTCACCATCCTGAAAGACCTGCGAGCGCACGGCTTCAAGAAGCCGGTCCTGATCCTCACGTCACGAGATGCTGTTGAAGACCGAGTCGCGGGCCTGGACGCCGGGGCCGACGATTACCTCATCAAGCCGTTTGCGTTTGCCGAACTCGTCGCTCGACTCCGAGTCATGCTGCGGCGAAACATCCCCGACCGAGAACTGATCCTGCGTGCCGACAACCTTGAACTCGACCTTGTGGCGCACCGGGTCGTCCGCAACGGCGTGGTGTTGGATCTGAGCCACCGGGAATTCGACTTGCTGGAGTTTCTGCTGCGTCACCGCAACACGACCGTCACCCGTGACATGATTAGCCGGGAGGTCTGGAAGGAGCCAGATGGCGTCTGGACCAACGTGATCGAAGTGTGCATCAACTCGCTCCGCAAAAAGGTCGAGCAGCCCGACCAGCGGCAACTCATCCAGACCGTCCGGGGCGTCGGCTACGCCTTGAGGGACGCATGATGAATCGCCTCAAGATACGGTGGAAGCTGACGCTGTGGTACGGATGTGTGCTGGCGGTCGTCCTCATGGTGTTCGGCACGGTGGTCTTCGTCATCATGCGCCACCACCTGATGCAACGAATCGACCAAGGGTTGAACGAAGAACTGGCAGACGTGCTTTCTGAAGTGAACCGGGCCAAAACAACGGACAGCCTCAAGGATTGGTTGGATCGGCGATTCGCCGCCCACGCTGGATTCGACTTCCAGATTACAAGGCCGAGCGGCGAGCGTTTCTTCTACAATCCTCGCCTCGCTGATAAGGCATGGCCATTGCCGCTCAAAGGTGCTGAATCCTCCGAGGCGACTTTCCAGACAATTCCCTTTGAAGAAAAAGGCGATTGGCGGATCGTCCAAGTCCGGGTCCAAGGACCGGACGGCCCGTTGACGGTACAGGTCGGGCGCTCCCTGGCCGCATACGAGCATGAACTGAATGAACTTCTCATGACGTTTCTGCTGGCCGGACCTCTGACCCTGCTGGCGACGATCTGCGGCGGGTATTTCCTGGCGTGCCGAGTTCTCCGGCCCGTGCAGGAAATGACGAAAGCGGCCAAGGTAATCTCCGCAGATCGGCTCAACGAGCGCATCGTCGTCGTCAACCCACACGACGAGCTTGGGGAGTTGGGCGAGACGTTGAACGAGATGATCGAGAGGCTGGAGCGATCCTTCACCGAAATGCGGCGGTTCACGGCAGACGCCGCCCACGAACTCCGAACTCCCCTGGCGATCATTCGCAGCGAGGCGGAAGTCGCCTTGCGATTGCCTCGGTCGAGCGAACAATACTGCGGCGTACTGGAGAATCTGCTGGAAGACACGAACCGACTGTCGATGCTGGCCGATCAGCTTCTCTTTCTCTCCCGCCAAGACGCCGGCCTGGGCGGCAAGGTCAGCGAGAGCGTTCGACTGGACGTTCTTCTTCGGGAAGTCGTCAGCAACATGCAACTCATAGCGCAGGACAAGAGCATCGCACTTGAGTTGTCAGATTGCCCACCGTGCGAACTCACGACCGATGCTCGATTGCTGCGGCGAGTCCTCGTCAATCTGCTCGACAATGCCATCAAGTACACGGCCCAAGCGGGAAGGGTCGAGGTGTCGAGCGAAGTCGCCGCCAGCAAGGTCACGATTCAGATTCGAGACTCAGGAATGGGGATCGCCCCGGAACACCTTCCGCATATCTTCGAGCGCTTCTACAGGGTCGATGCGGCTCGCAGCGGTGATGGGAACGGCGCTGGCCTGGGGTTATCGATCTGCCAAGCTATCTTGCGCAACCTTGAGGGGGCGATCAGCGTTGAAAGTGAGGTCGGCAAAGGCACGACGTTCACTGTTACGCTGCTGAGGCCGTGAACCCGCATCGCAGGAGTCCTCGTTGAAATGGAACGGGCAACCTACACGCCGCAGGGTTGCCCGTCTCGGAAAAACGTGGCCTCGGAACCTTCAACTACCTCGGCATGAATCTCCTCAGTTCCTCGGGCTTCTCCATCGCCAGTTTCTTCATGCCAGCGCCGAGGCGGCAGAGGGCGTCATGGTAATCCTCCGAGAGATGATCCTTTGAGAATTGGTGGCCAAATTCATGAATAAGCAGACGGTCCACATCCTCGGACGCTCCCTGATCGAACCACTTGTGACCGAGGCGAAGCAAGTTGAAGTCGAGCCGCCTCTGGCCGTAACAGGCAGCGAAGTTGTTGGTGGTGTGAACGACCGTGACCGTCAGCGACACGCCCATCAGTTCCTTCGCCAAGAAGCGGGCATAGGCGACGACGTTCCTGATCGAGTCAGTCCATGTGTCCTCAGCGATCACGTTGACGGGATCGGCGTTCGGGTCGGCGCTGTACGGTTTGGCGGTGGGGCAAATCTTGCCTGCTGGCTGGACGGCCCCGGCACGCTTCACGTTGGCCCATTCGCCCTTCGACAATCCCGCCACGATGACGCCGCCTTGAGCCTGGAACGCCTTCATCGTCCACTGGGCGAAAGGTGCGGGCCGTTCCTTCCTTCAAGTGACGAACAAGATCGCCTCGATTGTGCCAGCCGGACAGCCATCCCATTTCAATGTCCTCCAATCGTGGTTCACGCCTCTACACGCTCGGCGTCGAGGTGTCTCGGAAACCACGGCTGAGGAGCTACTTCGCGCCGATCCGCTCCCGACCGATTTTCACAACGAGATCGAGCAGGAAGTTCTGGAAGTCACGGCTGTTGTCCGTCGCGCCGTTCGTGACGAAATGAGCGACTTCCTCCAAGGCCACATGGGCAAGGCGATCAGGCAAGGCATCCTCTCCTGCCGCCAAGTAGCCAGCCCCGGCGATGTCGCGGTTGATGTAGACGATGCCGTCTCGGTAATAGCCGTTGAGCATCGTGCCGCCGTCCAAGATCGAAGTGAACACCTTGACCGGCGGCTTTTCCTTGCCGTTCGTCAGGCGGGTTTGTTCGAGCCAGTCCCACACCAGATCGACCGCAGCCTGGGCGTCGGGCGTTGCATCGGTGATCTCCCGGCCCGACAATTCGTCAGCCGACAGGACACGGCCCGGCGTGCTGACGCCGTACTGCTCGGCAGCACGGACGAGATTGTCGGGAGCCTTGATCGGCTTGTAGCCTTTCCGACCAAGTTGATCGACGCTGGCCTCGCCGGTCAGCACCGCGTCGTCGCCGGCAATCGAGGCGAAGGCTTCCTGCCAATTTCGCTGTTTGCGCCGCTCGTCGTCGGTAGAGTCACGATGGCAGGGCTGGAGCGAATAGGTGTCGAACCCGAACTCCCAAACGCCCTTGTCGGTGTTGATGAGCCGGTCGAACAGCATGGCCAGGATGTCCTTGTTGGCATTCGCCAGTGCCTTGCCACAGGCGTGCTTCACATCCCAATCCGACGCCTTACGAGCCTCGTCAATCGTCAGGTCGTTCAAGTTGTAGTCGAACAGGCTCTCGGTATCACACGACTCAAACTCGCGGACCCGGACGCCACGGCGATAGATGACCGCCGCCTTGCGGTCGCCGAGGTTGCGGTTACGCTTCGGCAGGATCGCCTTCGTCAGCGACTCTGGTTCCGAGAAGTGCAGGAACCACTTGCCGAGGCTATTGAAGAACTCCAGCACCTCGCCGTTCATCGGCACGAAGACGCGGGTGTGATCGCGCTTTGCCCGGACCTGGGCTTCGTCCACGATCTCGATCTTCACGCCGGACCAGTCGCCCTTTTCGCGGATGCTTCGGTCAATGGCATTGCTGATGAACTCACGCAGGGCCAGCGCGACTTCCTGCCAATCCTGCTTGCCGTAGTCGAGGACGAAGCCGAGGTCTTCCGTGCTGGAGCGGCTGGCCCCGGTGATCGGGTCGCTGCTGCCGTACTTGACCACGACGCGACCGAAGTCCTTGCTCGCCAGCCCGTCCGTGACGGTCTGCGGCTTGGTGCTGAACTCCAGCTTCAACGTGCCGGCGAAGACGATGGGAGCAAGGCCGGCGCGAAGGCAGACTGCAACGCCGTGCTTGTTGCCGCTGCCGAACTGGCCGATGACACCTTGGTTATCGCTGGTGTCGGCCAGCGAGACGCCGAGGACCGTGAATCCCTCGGGCGGGCAGACGCCGACGTTTTCGATCTTCAAGAAAGCAGGCATGTTGATTTCCTTCAGACGTGCTGGTGTCAACTCTTCCCAAGTACACGTCGGTCAGGAATCCGTCTCGGAAACGAATCGTTAGCCTGCATTGCTGATGGGGCGGTTCACGCCTCGCGCGGCTGCCAGTTGAAGAAGAAACCGCATCCCATTGTGGAGTTGAGCGTGCCGATCACGCCATCCGACCTGCGCCGAACTATCGTGAGCGGAAGCATGTATCCGATGACCTCGAATTCGAGGTACGCTTGTCCATTGTCCCAGACTTTACCGTGTTCTGCTTCGAGAGCCGCACGGTGGGTACGTCCTGAGTGATCGGGATCGCTGTACACGACTTGGCCGCAATCCTCGGCTCCGACCCTTGCTTCGTTCTCGGCTTGCACCGTTGTCGCTACGTCAAGATCGACAATGAAGACGCGAAGCCGTTGGTCATTGGATATGCAGGTTTCGACAACGCCGTCCTTGAGATAGATCACGACCTTTGGAAAGCGGTCGATCTCGGCCTCCAGCAGGTATCGCAACTGTTTGATATGGGCGAGCGTTGGTCCTTCACCCGTTTCCCGCTTGACCCACATCCACAGCCCCACGTCGTCGCCTCGACGCTCGACGCGGCCATCGCCGATGTCTTCTTGGAATCGCGGAGCCAGATGCTTCGCCATCTCTTCGATGCTCTTGAACTTCATGAATGATGCCATGTTCATCCCCGTGGGGGTCAGGAATCTCGACGGTCCTTCAGAAGACCGAGGCAGATCGCGGCTGGTTGGCTTGCTGTCCAGTGTGGGGTTCAAGACGCCGGGTCTGGATAAGCCGACCGATGACCTGCGCTACGTCAGGCCGGCTCACGACCCTAGACACAGGGACAGAAATGCCTGGACACAAAATGACAATCGCGCCTCATGATCGTCGTAAGCAAACCGCAGCCCCGTCTCGCCGACAGCCTTCTCGATGAGCTTCAACAGCCGCTTTGTGTGCCGCTCCCCGTAGTAGACGATTTTGCCGTTAATCCTCGCCCGGCGCTGGCAATAGGGCAGGTTCGCCACTTCTTCAAGCGGCAAGTGGAAGTGACGAGCGACGATGCGAGCAACCGTCTGTTCCCAAAACTGACTGTGGTCTAAGTCAACCTTGCCTTCGGGAAAGACGATTCTGTAGTCCGTCCCGCCAAGGTCGAGGATGTAGATCGGATAGCTGCCACTGACGGGATTCTCGGCTATTGGCGACTTGTCGATCTCCGCATCGAGCAGCTTGCGCAACTTCTCGGCCTGCTTTAGGGTGAGATCCTCCCCGGCCTCCCTGTGAACCCAGAGGCAAAGGCTGACATCGTCTTCCACGTCCGAAGTAGCCGCCTTGCGATAGGCCGGAACGAGTAGCTTCGCCAGTTTGGTCAGATTCAGCCGTGCCATCGCGTTGCCTCCATTGTGATCGACGCACCTCTCCTGACACGCTGGCGGATCGAGCGTCTCGGAAACCGGGAAACGACCGCCGGCCACCGTGTTTCCGAGACGACGAGGTTGGCGAGCGTGTCGTTTTACCCGATCACCACCGGAGAATACGACATGGCCCGAAAGCTTCGCGTTCGCATCGCCAACGACTTCGACGTTGAATCCCCTTGCGCCAACGACGGAGCATGGAAGCTCTACAGCTTCAACCGCCGGCACGCTTCGTTCAAGCACCCCGACAACTTCTTCGCCGGCGCGGGCAAACCCCAGACGTGGTTGGCCAACAAGATGCGGCGCGGGCTGGCGTTCATCCTCGGCTACTACGAACACGGTAACTGCCAGTGGGCCTTGAGCGGCGAGCAGTGGCCATGCCCGTGGGACAGCGTGGACGTGGCCGGCGTACTGGTGTGGGAACGCGATCCGAAGGACATGGGCGGCAAGACGGTCGAAGATCGCGCCGCCGACGCCCGCGTCTTTCTTCAGGAGTACACGAACTGGTGCAACGGCGAGTGCTACGCCTTCTCCGTCGAGACGGAAGCCGGCGAGCTTGTGGATAGCTGCGGCGGGTTCATCGGCGTTGAGTACATGTTCGACGTGATCGCCGAGAGCATCGAGGCGGGCGACGAGTGGGAGTTCGTCGGCGAGTACCGCGACGTGGCAACTCGATACGAGAACAAGTTTCGCGCGAAGTCGGAAGCCGTTGCGGTGTGACACGGTTTGCGAGCCTGACAGCCTTCACGGTTTCCGAGCCAAGCGGTTCGTTGGCGTGTAATTCTGCGGACTTGAAACACCCAACGAAACGCGGGTTCAACCATGAACAGCCAAGCCATTCGCGAAACCGTGAACGAGAAGCTGATTGAGGCGCTGTCGAATAACGTGCTGCCGTGGCGGCGTCCGTGGTCGGGCGGCAACGGCGGTCGGCATCGCAACTTTGCGACGGGCCGAGCCTACTCGGGCGTGAACCCGTTGCTGCTGGAGATGCACTGCCTGAAGCATGGCCTTGAGTCGAGCCGGTGGGCGACGTACCGCCAGTGGGAAAGCATCGGCTGTCAGGTAAAGAAGCGGCCTTCCCATGTGCAACAGGGTCAGTGGGGCTGCACGGTCATCTTTTGCAAGCCGGTGAAAAAGACGGTCATCGACAAGGACACGGGAGAGGAAGAGAAATCGAGCTTCTTCTGCCTTCGGTCATTCGTAGTGTTTTCGAGCGATCAAGTGACGGGCGAAGCTGTCGAGAAATTGAAAGCGCAACCGACCGTTCCGACCGAGAACGGCAAGACGTACCCGGCGGTCGAAGAACTTATCGCTGCAACGAAAGCGAAGATCGTGACCGGCAGCAGTGCCTTATACGCCTTGCCGCAGCCGGAAAACTCCTGGCCGAACCACAAGAGCGGCGACTTCATCACCATGCCGGAACGCAAGCTATTCGTCTCGACGGAAGCATTTCTGGAAACGCTTCTTCATGAACTCGGGCATTGGTCTGAGGTCCGGGTCGGCTGGGATCGTCGCCAGCATGGGTACGCAATGGGCGAACTTGTCGCCGAGATTTCGGCTTGCTACGTCGCCGCCGAACTGGGACTTCCCATCACGCTCGACCAACACGCGGCTTATCTGCAATCGTGGTGCAACGGCATGAAGGACTCGGCGGCGTTCATCTTCAAGGCGTGCAGCATGGCCAGCAAGACGACTGACTACCTGCTCTCCTTCGTTCGTCGCGACGAAGCCGAAAGCATCGAAGAGGACGAGGATTCCCGTCTTCTGGTTACGGCTTGAGGGTCGCGATGCCGCCAGCGCAACTTTCCGAGACGGGTTCGCTGGCGACGTGTGGTGGTATGGCGGTCGAGACACCAACCCACGATGCGGCAACACACATGAACAAGGAACAAACGCTGGTCATCTTCCGGCGCTGGCGCGACACTGGCGACATCATCGCGCTCTTCCCAGAGCTTCCCTCGGATTGCCAGGGCTGGTTTTGTGACGCCTACGAGCGCGTCAGGCAGCACGGCGGCGCAGACTTTCATGGCGTCGTCCAGGCGACCAAACCCGTCGCCGTTGATGACGCCACGGACCTGATCGAGGAACTGACCAGAATCGGCTACCGGCTGAAGCCGATCAAGCGGGCCTCCCAACGAGTTCACGAATCGCGCCGTGCCGCTGCAAGAGCGATCAGAAACGCACCCGCTGGGCAGCCATGAAGTTTCCGAGACGGGCAACATGCGTCGTGTAGTGGTGTCACCTTCAACTTCGAGGCGGAACGATGGATGGACTAGAGCGAGTTTTCAGCAAGAACCATCAGTATTACGACCGGGTCTTCTACGATGTCCGAGAAGGGCAGTATTACGACCGGGCGACGGACCTTTACCTGACCCTGGAAGAGGCTCACGCATTCGGGGTGCGATGATGCAAGCCGTCTTGAAATGCAGCGGACGAATCGTGGAAGTCGAGCCGATTCCTGGCGATCCCGACCACATGATTGTGTTCGGCAACGTCTTCTATCGCACCGCATGGGACGCGGTTGGGTTCAGGCCCGTTCACATCGTTCCCGTGGACAAGCTCGAATTCATCCCAGTTTCTGAGACGGAAGTGCCTGCGGGCCGCTGCAAGAGCGATCAGAAAAGCATCCATTGGGCAGCCATGACGATTCCGAGACGGGCAATCGGCGACGTGTAGGGTTGCTCCTCATGTTATCTGGAGAACCGGCAATGCGTGTACAAGTCATTGTCACACAGAAGCCCTCGGTCCTCACGCTACCAACCCGCCCCTGGAGAACCGGCAATGCGTGTACAAGTCATTGTCACGGTCGATGTCGAGTCCTGCGACCCGAACGATTTCAAAGCGTCCACCGGCGAGTTCCAGGCGGCGGCTGTTGAAGCAATCCACCACGCCGTCCGGTACGGCGAAGGGGAAGGCTTTGTCCACGAATTGTCCGAAGTCGTGAGCATCCAGTTGGTGAACGTCGAACACTACGAGGGCAACGAAGGCTGACACGGCTTCTGAGACGGCAAGGACAAGGCAATGAAACGCAAAGCGCATCAGATCGAACACAGCATCGACTTCACACCGGGGCAGTGGGAGGAAATCTGCTCGTTCTCGTTCAAGCCGTTCGACATCAGCGAAGGCGAAGCCTTGACCCGTGGTCAGTGGCTCGCCGTGGCGCAGATGGCGTTGGGCAAGTCGATGATGCTCGCCGAAGGCCGCTACGACATGGGCGACGAGGACGACAAGGAGAACCAGCAGTGGGCTAATGAACTGCGAGAGATCGCGGACACCATCTTGGCCAAGTTCCAACCGGGCGATGGCAACCTGTGAGTTGAGTTTCCGCAAGAAACGCCGTCGATGACGACAGCGTAAGCCGCAGGCAGTCGCGCAGACACGGCCTCCGAGACAGCCAACCCAGCGGCGTGTAGGGTTAGCCCGTCCCTTTGAACCTCACGGAGAGCGAACAATGCCGTACAAGGCACACTTCGAGCCGCAAGCCTGGGTCAACGACTACGCGACCACGGTTGACGCCGAGGGCGAACAGTCCTGGGATTGCACCGCGTTCATCGAAGCAGACCCGAAGTTGCGGGCCGAGGTTGACGCGGCCATCGCGGAGGATGGTTACTTTCTCGACACTGACGACGTGCTGATGGGCGACGAAGCCGCGCCGCAGTGGGTGAAGGACTGGTCGGGGCCGTTCACGATCACGGTTCAGAAGGCAGACATCAGCGACAAGCAGCGGACGGCGGCGGCGGAAGCGTTGGGCTACGCCCTGGACGATGACGCCATTCGAGCCGCCATCGACACGCACCACGGGCGGCACGCTACCCTCGCGGAAACGAAGCTGGAACTGGAAGAGAAGGAAGCGGAGTTCAACACGGCGGGCGGGGCGTGGAATTGGCGGACGAGATCGACGCCTTGCGGCTGTTCATCGCGGTTTCGGAGGCGAACTGAGCGGCGGCGTGTAGTTCTGTAACGATCAACGACACACGAAAGGGTTCGATCATGGGCGTCTGGTACGGCGTTCAGGGCAGCGTGAAGTGCCGCGACTCCCGCCGAAGCCGCAAGGTGCTGGCCGAGTTGACGGACGGCCTGGGCGAGATCGAGGTCGAGGTCGAGGACCACGACGACAAGACGTTCACGGTCACGCTCAACGGCGGCATGTATTGCTCCTACAGCACGGCTTCGGACGTGGACGACAAGATCACCGCGCTCGGGCCGTTCGCCGTCGAAGTCGGCCACTTCGAGACTGACTGCGAGGATCAGAAGAGTGATTTGTGGGTGGGCAAGAAGGCCGACGTGGAGAAGGCGATCCGCTTGGCCCTTGTACTTGAAGCCCGCGAAGCCCTCAAGAAGCTGACAGCGGAAGAGGCCGAGGAACTGCTGACGGAGGCGCAAGACCCGCGTTTCTGGATTGGCAAGCGGTGAGTTTCCGAGACGGGCAACGTCTGCGGCGTGTAGGGGCATGAAAACCTACAAGGAAATCAACGGGACCAGCTACGACATTCGCACGCCTGATGAAGTCGTCCGCGTGCTTGAAAATGCCCGAGCGAATTGGACCCGGCTGCACATCAGCCTGGGCCACACGGACGGCGACAACATCGGCCTGGACTGGCTCGAAGAGTTCGAGAGCCACGGCTACATCGGTCGGTCGATGGGACCGACCAAAGTGCCGCTACTCATCGCCAACCGGCGCAGCCTGGGCGGTGGGGCCATCTTGGATCACTGCATCGTCCGAATCCGCCAGAGCGCCGGTGGTCGCGTTCTGTACCAGCACCCGGCCTTTCATTTCGGTGAGATGCAGATTCGATTCAAGGCCGAGCCGGTCACGTTGCCCGATGGCCGGGTGCTGACGGTCGATGTCCTTCGGGATGGCGCACTGCACGCAGCATTTGAAACGGTCGAGAAGGCACGTCGTTGGGCAAGAAGGATGGGGGTGGTCGCGCCGCTCGCGGCTTGATCGGGAGAAGCAGCACGTCGAGGACGGTTTCCGAGACGCCGCTCGTTCAGGCGTGTAGAGGCATCGAGGAAGCGCACCCAGGAATAACCGACGAGGCAACACCATGCCGGCAACCGCCGCACAACTTCGAGAGTTCATCGCCCAGGCCAATGGATTCGAGACGCACTACCGGCATCTCCTGAGCGGAATGAGCTACAGCGAGGGGGTCAAGTACATCGCCGACGAAGCCGGGGCGTACTGGCTGATCGACTCGATCCTGATCGCCAGCAAGTTCGAGCATCTTCAGGCGAAATGCGAGGGGCTTGAGTTTTGGACGCTGACCACGAAGGGCGGGAAAGGCGAAGTGAATTGCACTGATGGCGGGATGGATGGCGGCGAGGCGAACGTGGTGTACTCCCAGACGATACCTTTCACCGATTTCCCGCTAGAGGAGATAGAGCTTTACAACGACGGCGGCATCCTGTGCCTGCCGGGCGAGCGCTAAGGTTCAGAGCCATTGGTCGGAAGGAACATGCGTCATGATTGCGACTGCGACTTCGGAGAAAGAGGCAGGATCAATGAACAGCGAGGTTGTCCCGACACTAGATCATGTCATCGGCCAAGCTCGGGCGGTCGCCGTCCTGCGCACGGCCATTGACTCGTTCTTCTACGACCGCACGAAGACAACGGATGAACTGGCCTTCCCGCATCTGCTGATCTCCGGGCCGGCAGGAACCGGCAAGACGCTGCTCAGTGAAACGGTGGCTAGGGAGTGCGGCAGCACGCTCCACACCGAGTTGGCCCAAAATCTGAGGACGCCGGAACACGTCCACGGCGCGGCGATGATGCTGGAACCCGGCGACATCTGGTTCTGCGATGAGATTCAAGACTTGCCGCCCGCTGCTCAGGTGGCGCTCTACCGCGCCTTGGAAGAGCGGAAGCTGTTCCTCGGCAAGAAGCATGTGGTGAATCTCCCTCCCTTCTGCCTGATCGGGGCGACGACGGACGAACACCTTCTTACGCGCAGTATGCGAGAACGCTTTCGCATTCACCTACGGCTGACGCACTACACCGACGAGGAAATGGTCCTGCTGATCCGGCAGCGTGCCAAGCGACTCGGCTGGCCCATCGAGAACGGCGCTGTATTGCAACTGGCCGCGAAGAGCCGAGGCACGCCGAGACTCGCCATCCGCATCTTGGAGTCGGCCAAACGTACCGCGTCGGCAGACGGAACCGACCTGATCACGGCGGTTCACGTCGAGCGGATGTGCGAGATCGAGCAGATCGACTCCCTCGGCCTGGACGCCGTCGAGCAGCGGTATCTCCAGATCCTTCGCGAAGGCGAAGGCCCAGTGCGCCTGAACGTCATCGCCACACAGATGGGACTGCCACGGCAAAGCATTGAAATGTTCGAGGCCGACTTCATCCGGCTCGGCCTCATCAGCAAGTCGGAGAAAGGCCGGATGCTCACTGCCAAGGGGTTCGAGCATCTGGCCGCGACCGCCGAAGCAGGGTGCGGAAAGATGTCCGGTTTCGATAAGGATGGTGAATGATGACCACACCGAACAAGACTGAAAGGCCGCTGAAAGCTGCCATATCCGTGGCCCAGATGTGTCGCCTTTTCTGCCCGCCCATGTCGCGCAGCCAGTTTTACTGGCACGTCAAGCGAGGTACGTTTCACGCCCCGCTGTATCTGGCTTGCAACAAGCGGCCTTACTTCACGGCGTCGATGGTCGAGGACAATCTGCGAGCAAGGGAAAGCGGCCTCGGCGTGAACGGTGAGTTCGTCCTCTTTTACGAGCGACTGACGACCGACATTACACCGGACATCAAGAGGTCGAAGGCACGACACTCGACCCTGCTGGAAGGTCTTCGCAAGCTCGGCCTCAGCGAAGTGACGACCGAACAGATCGACGCTGCCTTGGCCGTCTGCTTCCCGGCAGGAACCACCGGCCAGGACGAGGCGAACGTCTTGCGGGCCATTTTCCGGCATTTGAAGCGACCGGGAGTTGCTTGATTCCCATTCGACAACGCGCCGGGGACCGTGCAGAAGGCGTCGATCTCTGCCCGATCACAGCCCGGAAGAAGATCAGAAGCTGTACAAGATCTGCAAGAAAACCGCCCAGAACCGTTGCGAACCGTGTGCGGGCAGTGTTCGGAATCACGCATGGGAAGGAGCATAATCTTGCATTCGCTCGAAAACCCGGTCACTGGGCTGGTCCCGGTGGCCACAACCGTCCTCGTCATCCCCCAGCAGGCCGAATCCGATCAGCATTTGATCGAGCTTTGGCTCCACAGTCGCAGCCGCCACACGCAGCGGTCATACCAGGCCGACGCCAAGCGGTTCCTCGGTTCGGTCGCGAAGTCGCTGCACGTTGTCACGCTCGGCGACATCCAGGGGTTCGCCGGCCAGCTAATCGAAGTCGGCCTGGAGCCGTCATCGGCATATCGTACCTTGTCGGCGGTCAAAAGCCTGTTCGCCTTCGGTCATCGGCTCGGCTATCTGCCCTTCGATGTCGCCCGGCCTCTCCGGCTGCCGGCACTGCGGAACGCCCTGGCCGAGCGGATTCTCGAAGAGACGGACGTGCTGCGAATGATCGCGCTGGAAACCATGCCGAGGAACAGGGCGATCTTGTTGACGCTGTATGCCGGCGGCTTCCGGGTCGCAGAACTTTGCGGCCTCAAGTGGAGCGATCTTCAGGGCCGGGATTCGTCTGGGCAGATCACCGTCTTCGGCAAGGGCGGGAAGACCAGAACGGTGCTGATGCCTGAATCCGTGTGGAACGCCCTGACTTCGCTTCGGAAAGATGCCAAGGACGGCGACCCGGTCTTTCGCAGTCGGAAGGGCGGGCATCTGGACGAGTCGATGGTGTGGCGGATCGTCCGCAAGGCGGCGAAGCGGGCCGGGATCGAGAAGGCGGTGTCGTGCCACTGGATGCGCCACGCCCACGCCTCGCACGCCCTTGACCGTGGCGCACCGATCAGTCTGGTCCAGGCCACGCTCGGGCATTCCTCAGTGGCGACGACGGGCCGATATTTGCATGCCCGTCCCACGGATTCGAGTTCGCGTTACCTGCCGTTTTAACGGCCCGCATCGGAATCCATGAAGGAAGCCGGGATTATCATTCGTCTCTGACGCGGCTGTGCTGTCACGGCAGGCGATGTCTGTAGGGATCAGATCATGATGCCCGTTTTCGGATCAACCTTCCCGCCCATCGTGCAACATTCGACGACAGGGTAATGAAACGCCTTATCACCCACAACGAATGTGGGAATGGCGCACTCGATCCGCAGATCAATCTTGATGTTGTGGTAGTCTCCTTCGGGGGTGTAGATACCGATGGTTGTCTCGTAGGGTTGCTCGTTACCAGTAATGGCTCCGAAGCCCCGGCAGGTTCCTTGTAGTGTCCTCACTTCGCCATCGGGGAAGATGAAAGCCACTGCCATCGGCATGTGCCAGAGTGCGTCAAAGTTCGGGGACTTGACGCCGGCCTTGCGTGTGCGCCTGATTGGCCTCGGTGATTTGCCTTGACTGCCCTTGTGAGATTTATTCTTCATGTGTGCCTCCAGAAGTTACTCGGTTTCCCCATCAGCCATGCGGGCGCAGAAGATTTCTCGGCGACTCCTCCACTCCTGTCGTCGTGCGCCGGAACGTGTCGTTACCAAGGCGACTCCACCCCTCTTCCCTTTTCATGGTTTCTCTCCAGGGAGATCGTCTGGCAGCAACATAGCCGGGCGGTTTCTTCGCGCGTTGTGCTGCCGAAGCCGGGCCATCAGCACGGGCATGTCGCTCCTCGGGAACCGGATCGAAACACTGAAAGTCCACCTTCGACGCCGCTGGTGGTGTTCGTCTTCGAGTAGGTCTTCGTGAAAGGCGTCGATGCTCCAAGCTTGCGGAGAGTCGTCGTCAGAACGGAGGACACGCTGGTAAACCGAATCTGCCTCTCGCTCGTACTGGGCGACAATGTTGAGGAACCTTCGAGCGCCACTGGCGGAACGGAAGAAGATCCAAACGATCCCTGGCTGGTTCTCCTGGCAAGACAGCGCTGTGTCGATGTCGGCGAGCCAGATCTGCTCGATCATCGGAGCGAGTCCCTCATCCACATCGGACCAACGGTGTCCAACGCTGACCGGAACTTGCTTATGCTCGGTCGTTACAGGTGCGTAATCGGGCAACTGGTCGTTGACCTCCTCGGCGCGGCTGCCGCATGGCCCCGAGAGGCTCTTAACGACTTCCAAAAGCTGTCCCATCAGTCCGGCCTTCTCAACGGCATCCAGACCGTTCTTTTCTGGAACCCTGACGCCCGTTGCTCCTTCAAGTTCCAGATAGGCTTTCCTCCAGGCGAATGAGTGTGACTTCCCAGCCGTGGCGCAATAGCGGTCGATGCAGTATCCGACCTGTTTGCGAAGCGACTGCGGTCGTTCTTGCTCTGCGAAGAAGTCCTCGTCGTAGTTGCTGTGGTCACTCATGAGTATTCTCCCTGACATTCCTCGGCTCTGCCGTGGGTGTGTGATCCCAGTTCGCGATGTGTACCGCCAGAACGGGGCGCTAGTTCTGGCGATTGGTTGCGAACGAAGAGCGTCCGACGCTACTGACCGCTCTGTTCAAGCTCCCGAAGCCGCTCCTTGAGACGCTTCTCGACCTTCGCCGCTCGCAACTCCTTCAATTCCACTTGCGTATAAAGTTCGGCGAGATCCATCTGGTCGATTTCATCCGAGTAATGCCTGACGGACTCTTCGAGCAGCGGGGACTTCGCTGCCTCTCGGAGTTTGGCGAGATCCATCTCCTCGATTTTGTCCAAGTAATCCCTGATGAACTCTTCGATCAGCGGGGACTTCGCCGCCTCTCTGAGTTCCTTCAAGTCTTCCTCCAACAGTTGGTCGTCGTCAAGCCTCTCCAGTTCCGCGCGGTAGGCGTCGATGTCGAGTTGTTTCTTCTTGCTCATAGTGCCTCCCGATTGGCGTTGGCCCCGTACACCACGTCGAGCAGACCGCCTGCTCGCTCCGATAACGAGTACACGTCGCTCATCTACCCTCAATTTCGGCAACGCACCTGGGTTTGTAAACTTGGTCGCACGGATGTTTTTCGAGAATTCTTGAAATGCCTTTCGTCACGGAGAGATGTCAATCACCTGACATGATGTCTCGTTGTAACTCGTCACTTGCGCTACGATAATCGCGGAATTCAGAACGTTTGAATTACCTTTATGCTCGGGACATCTAGTCAAATGGACGCAGCAAACGCCCACTTGTAAAGATCTTGTAAAGACGGTCATTGTCTTCCCATGTCTTCTCTAGTCATCACTTCATGTGACGTGCGTTCGCGCCAGCCGGCTTGCCGTTCTTAGAAAATGGGCCGGTCACTTTACAAACCCCGCCCAGTTGCCTATCAGAGTTGCAGACAAATGTGATGTCGTGGAGCCGGGTGCGATGAAAATGGCACGCATGGATGCCTACATACCCGAGGCACACATTGCCTTCCGGGGCATTTGGTGTAGATGACTGCCGCCACTACGATTGTGTGTCGCCAACAGAAAGGAAAACACATGGCCGTGATCACAATACGCTCCCTGGCAGCAGAACTCGGGGTGAGTTACTGGCAGGTTCGCCACGTCATTCGTTCCGGGTTTGTGACGGTGAAACGCCTGCCTCACCAACGAAAGGCGTACTTGACGCCGGGCGAGGCCGGTGCGATCCGAGCATTCTTCGGCGTCGTTGATCCGAAGCAAGATCGGTACTGCCGCCGATGACGTGAAACAAAAGTGCCACGCCTCGATTCGCGGTCGAGACGTGGCTTGACTCAAACTGAAGGGAATGAGCTATGCCATTATCTACGCATTTCGGCCTCGATCAAGAGGAGATTCCACCGAGGCCGACGCCGCTGTCGCCGTTGTACGACTCGATTCCAGCCATGCTCAAGGCTGCGAGACTCTGGTCTGTCTGGGCCTACCAGTACGTTAACACTCGCTGGACCAAGATCCCTTTCTCGGCCCGCCTGTCCATCCAGGCGGTGGAGGACGCAAGCCGCTACACCAGCCGAGTTCCCTGGTGGCCCCGTGCCAAATCGAACGACACGTCCACCTGGGCGTCATGGGAAGACGCCCGCGCCCTTGCTCACTACTTCGACGGCATCGGCATCATGGTCTGCAAAGGGATCTGCGGCGTCGATCTCGACAAGTGCGTCGAGCCGGACGGCTCGCTCGATGCGTGGGCAGCGAAGATCGTTTCCGACCTCGACAGCTACACCGAGCTTTCACCGTCCGGCAAAGGACTTCGCATCCTCACCCTTGCCAGCAAGCCGGGCGAGCGGTGTCGGAGCGGCCTTATCGAGATTTACACGAACACACGCTTCCTCACGCTAACTGGCCATGTAATCCACCGCCGGCCAGTGCAAGGGCGAGATCCGCAGATCGCGACCCTTTACAACTCGCTCTTCGAGAATCCGTCCAGCCTGGACCCGGTTGAACGAGTCTCTGCATGCGTTCGTGGGAATGGTCGCAAGCGACAGGACGGTCCTCGGCATTCTCACGTTCGCGGACCCGAGGAACGCTTCCGGGCGCTGTGGGCCGGCGACATGTCCGACTACGACGACGACCACTCCAGGGCCGACCTTGCCCTCTGCCGCTTTCTTGCCAAACCATGCGATTTCGACCCCGCCCAGATCGACGCCTTGTTCCGTGCCTCGGTCCTCATGCGTCCCAAGTGGGACCGGGCCGATTACCGCTCCTCCACGCTCGAAAAAGCTGTTGCCGGCGGCTTCCGGCTCACGGCAGAGCAGGAAGACCTCCTTCAACAACTCTACGGAAGTGACTCATGACCCAGACTTCGCAAGTTGACCTGACCTTCACCCCGCGCGATCCCATGAAGTTCGAGAAGATCGCCCGCGCGTTCCTGGCCGAACACTACGGCCAGACCAAACCGGCGCTGTTCTTCGACCGCCGCTTCTACAAATACGATGGGACTCGATACGTCCTGACCGAAGACCTCAACCACGACGTGCGCAAGTACCTCCGAAAAAAGAGGGTCGGGCAGTCGAACGCCTTGATCGGCAATGTCGTGCCAATCATCCAGAACCTCGTTCACAAGTCCCGAGACGAACGTGGCGAGATGCCGTTCTATGGCGGGAAGGATGCCCAGTTCCCCGATCCGAAGGATGTCATCGCCTTCAAGAACGGGCTTCTCGATGTGGCAGCGTACCTCAACGGCAGCGTCCGCTTGCTTTCGCACACGCCGCTCTTCTACAACACGGTCTGCCTGCCTTTTTCCTTTGACCCGGACGCTGCCTGCCCACAGTGGCTGGCATTTCTCGATCAGGTGCTGGAGGCCGATCCCGAGCGGATCACTCTTCTCCAGCAATGGTTCGGATACTGCCTCACGAACGACCTGTCGCAGCACAAGTTCATGGTCATGTACGGCGTGCCAAGGGCCGGGAAGGGGACCATCCAGCGCGTTCTCGAACACATCGTAGGGAAGGAGAACTCCATCGGCTTCAGCCTTTACAGCCTTGCCGACAAGTTCGGCACGTCGAAGCTGTTGGGAAAGCCCGTGGCCTTTGTTGGCGAGGTCAACCTGAGCGGAACCTCCCCAAAGGTCCGCATCATGGAGCAGTTAAACAGCATCGTCGGCTGCGATCCGGTGGACATCGAGCAGAAATACAACCCGGAGCCGATGAGTTGCCGGCTGCCGACTCGGTTCATGGTCGCCTGCAACCCGCTCCCCGTCTTTCACGATCCGAGCGGCGCTACTGCCGCGCGAATGCTACTGATCCACTTCAAGAAGTCCTTCCAGGGTCGTGAAGACCGCGATCTCGAACGGCGGCTCCTGAATGAGGCAGCAGGAATTTACAACTGGGCCTTGGCCGGCTACCGAAGCCTCCGTCAGAAGGGTCGCTTCATCGAGCCGAGACAAACCAAGATCGCGCTGAACGAGTACCGGCGCGAAAGTTCTGAGACGTTCGCCTTCATGCAGGACGCCCTGGTGATCGAGTCGCACCTCAACCCTGGCAACCTCGATGGCATCAGCACCTCCGATGAGCCGCTGTCGGTTTGGGGGACCGAACTTGGACTTCCCCACGGATGGTGAGCGCTCAGAAAAGAGTGTAAGCTCTTTGTGAGGAGGTCTTTTATGAGCGAACCCCGGCGTATTTTCACCCGCGAGTTCAAGATCGAAGCTGTCAAACT
>Ga0134126_10002705_pt1 | contig 22273 bp, 19 predicted proteins | sample KB31752_FD_96881 | JGI IMG/M metagenome (GOLD analysis project Ga0134126, IMG submission 96881) | Terrestrial soil microbial communities with excess Nitrogen fertilizer from Kellogg Biological Station, Michigan, USA - KB3-175-2 | ecosystem: Environmental > Terrestrial > Soil > Unclassified ... | reverse complement strand
TCGGTGACGAAGCGGATCTGGTGTCCAGTCGCGGTGGGAGTCACGGTGTAATAGGCGATATCGTAACCAAGCAGGCTTGGCGTCGATATACGACCCGCATCATGCATCTTCTCGAGTGCCCTGGTTAAACCTAAGTTCTTGCCCTTATTGAATGCGTCGATCAAAACCTGCCTATCCTCTGGCGTAGAAGGTTTGCAAAACAGAAACTTAACAGGGAAGAGCTTGCCCAGTTGGGTGCTGGTACCCACGGCGTTTGCGTGGATCGATTCACAATTATCGGCGGCCAACGCTGTGGAGATACCCGCGACTAGTAGCATTGCCCAAACCAAGACCGCGGCGGTCATCCTGGTACGACTGGATTGATTATGCATTTTTATTACCTCACTTTATGATTACGACTGCGGCTGGTGTCGGCATCCATTCACCGGCTCACAAGAGAATTAGAATTATCGCTGCTAGGGGAATCGTCAAACCCTTCACGCCATAATGTGGGCATGGAGCCTAAAGCGAGTCTGCGGTTTCCACTCGACCGGATTGCCTCCGGATGGCGCAATACTAGCCAGTTAGGACGCCTGGAGAAAAGTCACTGAACTCCAGCGATGCCCTTATTCTGCAAAACCCGCACCACCACGCGACGATTCTCAGCTTCCGAATCGTTCGCTTTATCTGCTTCCACTTGCCGACTCTCGCCCATAGCACCGGGAGCCAGCATTCGCGAAAGCGGGACATGGCCCTGTTGCTGGAGGAAGTTAACCACATTATTAGCGCGCTGTTGGCTCAACTTCTGATTCAGAGCGACACTGCCGGATGAGGAGGCGTAGCCTTTCACCTGGATCATGTAGCCGTTCACGGTCTGGGCTTTTTCCGCCAACGCCGAGAGGGGGCCATTGTACTTTGGATCGATCATAACCTTGCCGTTGCCGAAGTAGACCGTTACCTCATCGTAGATGTAGTAATCGTCGAGTTGGCCGAAGCGAGCGGTGTTGGCGGTAATCAAAGCCTTTTGCTCCGTCAATTGTGTCTGATGTTTTTGCAACGCTTCGTTCTGCTCCTGGAGCAAGGCATTCTGCTTCTCAAGCTCACTTTGGTTCGCGGCCGCTTGCTTCGCAGTTTCATGTATGCCGGCCTCGATAGCTTGGGCTTGTTCTAACTCATTGCCTTTGAATCGAATAGTGCTCGCCACGAGTTGGTGCTGATCGTCATAGCTCCCCTCCACCCGGATCGGAAGACCGGGGATCAGAGCGGCCATCGACATTTTCTTGTTACGCGCCTTCAGCGCTCCCTGCAATTGGCCAACGTCGGTGCTATCGGTTAGCAGAACAATGACCTTCGGTGATGTCTGCAGGACGAGGGTCTCGCCGCTGCGCTCTTTTATGACGCCTTGAACCTTTACTTTCTGAGCGTAGACCGTACCGCTTAGCGACATCAGTCCCATAAGCAATAGGGCTAAGGCCGATGCGACTCCTCTTGATTTACTCTGCATCATAGTCGCTCTCCTATCAGCCGCGTTTAGATTGCAACCTGCTTTTTCTCACAACCGCGCTGATTCGGAAAGTCCGTTGCGTGCCTGGATTCCGCCTGTCGCAGCTCACTGTATGTTTAATGGGATCGTGTGAAATGAACAACTAGGGAAATCCCTAAAGCCACGGATCAAGGTGAATCATATTGATCCCTCGTGGAGAATGTGCGACTGCAGCCATGGAATAATCGCTCATGCGAACCGGCCTTCAGAACTGAAGTTGCAGGCGCGTCTGGAAGAACTGAGTATTGCCCTTGAGATTGAATCGATCGAGGTGGCCATACCCGTAGCCCATTTCGAGACGCATGTTGTTTGACATGTGCCAGTTGACCATAGGGGTAAATCTGCCGAAGGTCCCTCCCTGCAACTTTTGATTGTCAAGATCAATATAGGAGTATCGAAGTACGAGTTCCCATGCGCCCGGACCGCCCTGGAATACGGAACGCTTGGGAGACACAGCCCTGAAAAATCCACCAGCCGTGTTGTAGACGCGTGAGGCGTCATTGAAGAGATAGGTTGTGACGATATCGCCGCCGTCGACCACAGGATTATTCGTGCTTGGGGACGAGACATGCATCCACCAATACTCACTCCCGAAGAGCCATCTGTTTTGACGGTAGTAGGCTTCATAGCCCAACATCCAGGTCGAATCCGCCTTGAATGAGCCGGTATCGACAAAATATGGCGCCGCAAACGCCTCTGGACGCGACCTGAGCTGAAGCTTGTGGTTTTCAGGTATACCGAACCGATAAGCCACACCAAGGTCGAGCACTTTATCTTCTTTATCTGAATGGACCGGCAGCCATACGAACCGACCTACTTCCGTGCTGGAGTATGTGGAGAACGTCTGCGAATGCGACACGACGTCATTGAAGTATCCAAGGTTATAAAGGAAATGATACTTGGGGGCGTAGCCGAGCCATTTGAACCCATCTGCGAGAATGGGGATAGTCGCATCACTGATCGTTTGACGTTCAAATGTCCAGCCGTCGTATCCGACCATGATTTTGAGAAGAGAGAAACCTTCCTTACTCCGTCCAACGAAGAAGTTCCCCCCTAGTTCCGGCACCGCGAGCATCAGTCCGGTTTGCCTGATCAACCATTGATGATTCGGGCCATCGTACATGATCCCGGAAGACCACGTGAGCGATCGGTTCCAGCGAGGCAATATCCTTCCAGCCAGAATCCAACGGAAATCACGAAGCCGTTCTGCCGGGTACATCGCGATCTGCTCTTTGCTTGCCGCATCCTGAGCGAATGCATCGTATTCGAGAAGCAAACCGGCCCCATACCGTGCCGTGAAATACGGCCCGCGGTACTCATTGAAGCGGACCATGCTCCGAGGAGGAGGGGATGGTTCCCAGGACTCGCTAGCGTCGATCGAGTTCTGAAGACTGTGCCCGGGCTCTCCCCTTGCTAAGCTCGGCTCTGAAGGCCCGGCATCAGGATCGACCTGGGGAACGGTTGAACTCGGCGCGGGCTGCTGCGCGCGCGAATATCTAGCCTCGAAGCCAGTCATCGCCATCAACAGCAATAGGGGCATCACACTGCGAATCCGGCCCATCCGAACACCTTCAATCAACTAATAAGTTCTAAACATCTCTTGGATTTGGGCCGGTGTATGAGGTGTCAACAGAGCCAGCGAAAGCAGAATCCTTGATTTCTGCGGATTCAGCTCATCGGAAGCGATGAATCCGAGCTCATCATCGTTCACTTCCACGTTGCGGTCGACCATTCCCGTCGCGACACGGCTGCTGCGAACCACGACCACACCTTTCTTGACGGCGGCTGCCGCTGCATCCACCGAGGCTTTGTTCATGTTGCCATTGCCAACACCTGCAATCACAATTCCTTTGGCAGCCGCGTTGACACTCGCATCTATCAGATCCGGCTCCATGTCCTCGTCCGCAAAAACGATGTCGACGCGAGGCAGCTTCGTCACGTTCGCGATGTCAAATTCACTTTCCGAGGTGTGCTTCCACGGGGGGGTGTTGTACCAGTCATCTTTGCCGTATGCTGTTACTCCAACTACTCCCCGCAAGGGTGACATGAACGTCTGAACGGAGGTCGTGCTTGTTTTCGTAAGCGAGTGTGCACCGTGGATCTGGTCATTCATCACAACCAGGACTCCTCGGCCCTTCGCCTGCGGGTCGGCGGCAACCGCTACAGCGTTGTATAGGTTCAATGGACCGTCTGCACTCACCGCTGTCGAAGGCCGCATTGACCCGACCATCACCACTGGCTTGTCGCTCTTCACGGTCAAATTGAGAAAGTATGCCGACTCTTCCATCGTGTCGGTGCCATGCGTGATCACGATGCCATCGACTGCCGAGGTGGAGAGCAATTCATTGATGCGCTTGGCCAGCTTTAGCAATATGTCGAATGACATGTCCTGCGATCCGACATTTGAGATCTGCTCCCCCTTGATGTTCGCGAGCTTGTCGATCCCTGGAACGGCTTTCAACATGGCGTCGATCGTCACGGCACCGGAGGTATAACCGGACTGCGTGCCGCTTGCCGCCGCACCCGCGATTGTGCCGCCGGTGGCAAGTATCACAATATTCGGCTTGGTTTGCGCAATCGAGTACTGGCACACGATGGCGAAAGTAAGACCTAGGATCATCCTGTATATCCGTTTCATAACTCCTCTTTCCGAAGCTTGCGTTATGCTCACAGCGCTCGCGTGATGACTACTTATTGTTTTGATAGTTGATCCTGTCTAAATTTGTTAATTTGTCCGGATTTAGGAGATCGTTGATCTGCGCCTCGGTCAGGATGTGCTGCTCTCTGATGATTTGGAGGATTCCCTTTCCGCTTGTGTAGGCTTCCTGCGCCAATTCTGTGGCCTTTTCATAGCCCACAATCGGATTCAGCGCTGTCACGATGCCCACGGTTGTTTCCATATAGTGCGCCAGCACCTTCTCATTCACAGTGATTCCATCGACGCATTTCGTTCGGAACAGTTTTGAGGTGTGCATCAACAGATCTTGCGATTCCATCATCGACAGGCCTTCTACCGGCTCGTACGCATTTAGTTCGAGCTGACCCGAATGGGCTGCGACTGTCGTTACAAAGTCATTACCCATTACACGGAAGGCGACAAGATTCATCACTTCCGGGACGACTGGATTCACCTTGCCCGGCATGATGGATGAGCCAGGCTGTAAGGCAGGCAGGTTGATCTCGAACAATCCAGCACGAGGTCCTGAAGTCAGGAGAATCAGATCTCCGGAGATTTTTGAGAGTGCGATCGCCACGTTCTTGAGAGCAGCGGAATAATCCACGAATCCCTGCTGATCCCATGTCGCTCCAATCATGTCGGAAGCTGGAACTATGGGCTTACCCATGAGCTGCGCCATATGCGCCGCGCATTTTTCGGCATATCCCTTCGGCGCGTTGAGTCCGGTACCGATAGCGGTGGCGCCCATGTTCTCTGTGTAGAGCGATTTCTCCGCTTCTCTAAGTCCTGCGATCGTACCGTCCAGCACCGAGGCGTAGCCATGGAACTCCTGGCCAACAGTCATTGGCACCGCATCCTGCAATTCGGTGCGGCCCATCTTGACGACCTTGAGGTAGGTATCGCCCTTCGCGCGGAAGGACGCCGAGAGCTGTTGCAACTCCGCGATGAGTTTGTCATTGCGGAGAATGAGAGCCACCTTGATCGCCGTTGGATAGGAATCATTGGTGGACTGCGACATGTTCAGATCGTCATGCGGCTCCAGGAACTGATACTCGCCTTTTTTGTGACCTGTCAATTCGAGACCGACGTTCGCGAGTACCTCATTGGCGTCCATGTTGGTGGAAGTTCCAGCGCCGCCCTGATACCAATCCACCATGAATTGGTCGTTATATTTGCCGGCCCGCACAGCTTCGGCGGCTTTCTCGATTGCCGCCAGCCTTTCCGGCTTCATCGCTCCAACGTCAGTGTTTGCTTGCGCTGCTGCAAGCTTGACGATGGCCCACGCCTGGATGAACTCGGGGTAGCGGTTGATCGGAATGCCGGAAATCTGAAAATTCTCGAGGGCCCGCTCGGTCTGCACTCCGTAGTAAGCATTTGCCGGAACCTCTTTTTCCCCCAGAAGATCCTTTTCGGTCCGCGTTGCCCCCGGAGCAGCTTGCTCGGTTTGCTGAGCCCACGTGGCAGGCCCGATGGACAACGAAAGCAGGAATGTAAGAACGAATGCTGTTCGCCTGCGGGAGCGTGATGAATCCGCGAATGGATTGGAACGCTGTGCTGTCGATCGGTGGGCGATTTCAGTTGGGATCAATCGCAATAGGAACGCTGGCATGAGTTCTCCTCGTTGATCGCGATACGCTCCGTTCAACGTGCTGCAAGTCTGTTCCCGGGCGCTGCTCGTTGATCAACACAAAGCGAAGTTAGCAACTCAGGATCGATTTGGAAACTGGGGATTCCCCTAGTTGGTGGCGATAGGATTCAGTTCAAGAATTGAGTGGGGAGCAAGCGCACCTGCAAAGGCAAGGGATCGATATCTCGTGAGTCCCCAAGAGCTTCGAAGTATCCACGCGGGAGGTTTTGGATGTCATTAACGGAAGGTCCCCCGAAACAGAATTCGCGGGGCCTGGCGGGAAATCCCTCCAGTGAAGGTCCGCATGATTTCTCGCTGGTCGTAGGTGGTCCGTTCTTCCAACTTCTTCGGAAGTTGCATCTCAGCGGAGATGCCCTGGAGCATTTGCCACTTAGAATGGGTGTTATTTCCCTGATCGCGTGGCTGCCGCTGCTGATTCTCTCCATCGGCGGCCCGACAGGTCTGGTTTCGTTCCTCCAAGATGTTGAAGTGCATGTTCGATTTCTTATTGCTCTACCAATTCTGATCGGCGCCGAGTTGATCGTTCATTCGCGGACGGTTCCCGCAATACGTTGCTTCATCGAGCGGCGTATCGTTCTGATCGAAGATCTCCCTCGTTTTGACAATGCGATCGAGTCCGCGGTCAGGCTGCGCAATTCGGTTCTTGTCCAGGTCGGAATATTGATTCTTGTGTATACGGTTGGTCTGTGGCTCTGGAATCATCGAGTTCCGATATCGAACTCGACCTGGTACGCAACGACTGGCGGGCGCTGGCATTTGAATGCGGCAGGCTACTGGTACGTATTTGTCAGCATCCCTATCGTCCAATTTGTGCTTTTGTGCTGGTATTGGAGGTTCGTCGTCTGGTGTCGTTTTCTCTGGAAAATTTCCAGAATCAAGTTGAATCTGATCTGCACCCATCCCGATCAATGCTCTGGACTTTCGTTTCTGGGCAGGAGCGCATACGCCTTCGGCCCGATCCTCTTTGCTCAAGGAGCGATGCTAGCAGGTGTCGTAGCCACTCGTGTTCTTTACAGGGGTGAGCCCCTGATGTCTTTCAGACTGCAAATCTTCGGCTTCATAGCGTTTTTTGTCTTGGTTATCCTTGGCCCGCTACTGGCGTTCACTCCGCAGATGGGTGTCGCGAAAAGGAGGGGGTTGCGCATTTATGGGCAACTTGCGCAGGACTACGTTGAAAGTTTTGAACGGAAATGGGGTATCCAGGGCCCAGCTCCGGGTGAGGAACTCCTTGGAACTAATGACATTCAATCTCTAGCTGACCTCTCGAACAGTTATAACGTCGCAAGCTCGATGCGTACGGTTCCCTTCGGACTGAAGGACATAACCCGTTTGGCCGCAGCCACGGCAGCTCCTTTTTTGCCTCTGCTGCTTACCGTTTTCTCTCTGGAGGAGCTCATCATGCGCGCTGTCCAGGCCATCTTCTGATTGGAGCGCGAAGATTTTCATCTGACATTCTCATTCGGAACCATCGTCCAAAGGGATTGGACGATTTGCTGGATAGGAGACTGCCGCTTTTGACAGTGCTCATATCGCCGTTACGCCCATAACATGGAAGCTCCGTACTCAGGACATAGAGATCGGGCTCGAAGATAGCAGAAAACAATGAAGCTTGCCGAGAAATCCTACATGAGCCTGCTCCTCTTCGGAGCCATCATGACTGCGACAATCATGCAGTCTGGAAGCGCGCGGGCACAGCAAGCGGGTGCTCCGAAGTAGCAAGATTCGAAGATAGGAGACAACAAGTTAGATCGAGTCTGATCGAGTTGAGATGTACCCGGGGCGATCCGTTCGATGAGTTTGCTAGAAGATCAATTCGGCGTTTCAGGAAGCCGCCCTCGGCAGGCGATACTCAAACGCTGTCCCTATGCCTATTTGGTGCGTTTGACGATTTTGTTGCTGGCCCCGATCGTCGGGGTTTCATGTGTCTTCGCAGCAAGTCCGAACCGAAAAAACATTCTAATCATCACGGAAGTAAGCGAGACCCATCCTGCTATCGCCATGGTCACGCGGGAGATTCGGAAAGAGGTCAAACGTCATCACAACTACGAAGTCGAAATTTATGTCGAGAGTATGGATACGTCCGACTTTACTGACGCCGTCGTCGACCGTGACATCCGAGACTCGATCCGAAAATACCAAGAGATAGGTCTTGATGCCATTGTTGCCGTCGGTCCCTCGCCTATTAACTTCCTCGCGACTTCTCCAAAGTCATTATTTCCCAATGTCCCGGTGGTGTTTTGTGGTGCCATTTTTGAAATGGCAGGGTCTCCGAAGCTTGATTCGCGTTTCACTGGATCATGGCTGTCCGTCGACCCAGCCGCGACTCTCGACGTTGCTCTTCGTCTGTTCCCGAACTCAAAGCGCGTGGTCCTCGTAGCCGGATCGTCTGCCTATGATCGGGCAAAGCTCGCTGTCATTCGAGCCGATTTACAGACATACCAGCCCCGTATGGACTTTATCGAACTGACCGGTCTGGAAATGCCGGTCTTACTAAGCCGATTGCATCAACTTCCACCCCACAGTGTTGTGCTCTTTATCTCGATGAGCGGAACGATTGTGAACACGAAGCCCGCACTTCCGAGTCTTGCGGCCGCCGCAAACGAGCCTGTGTTCGTTACGTCTGATAGCCATCTAGGTCAGGGGGTTATTGGTGGTAAGGTCATGAGCTTCGAGAATCAGGGACGCGTCGCTGCGAGTCTGATCAGCAAACTTCTGGCAGGAAAGAAGCCCGGGGACCTTCCGATAACCACGGCGCCTGGTGTCTACATGTTCGACTGGCGCGAACTGCGTCGCTGGCATGTGGACCACAAATCCCTTCCTCCTGGGAGCCGTGTGCTGTTTCGCGAGACGACCTTCCCGGAGCGAGATTCCCATGAAATCCTTGTTGCAGCGATGTTAGCTTTCATACTCCTGGTGCTGTTTCTCTATAGTCGCAAAGGCAAACAACTGCAGTTCGCAAGGCATGAGCAATCCGAACTCAGCGGTTTGTTGATTGACGCGCAAGAACAGGAGCGCGGCCGCGTGGCACGGGAACTCCACGACGACTTCAGTCAGCGGCTTGCTTTGCTGTCCTTCGGACTGGAAGCCGTCGCCGAGACGATCCCGAAGTCGCCAGATGAGGCCGACCGGAAAGTCCGCGACCTGCTGAACTCCACCAGTGAGCTTAGCGAGGACCTTCACACGCTGTCTCACCGCTTACATTCGTCCACGTTGGAAAATCTTGGGCTGGTTCATGGAGTGGCCGCCCTTTGCAGGGAGTTTCAGGCACAGCAAGGAGTGAAGGTCGACTTTGAAGACGGCGAGATTCAACGATCAATCGATCCTGAGACGGCACTGTGCATATTTCGCATTGTTCAGGAGGCATTGCGGAATGTGAAGAAACATAGTGGAGCAGAGCGGGCCGAGGTGAAGCTGGAGATCGATGAGAACAAGGCGCACGTTTCCGTGCGCGACCGCGGCAAAGGATTCAATTGCGGCAAAATGGTGCAAACGGGGCTGGGATTTAGAAGCATGGAAGAGCGGACCCACGCGTTGGGTGGAACCTTCAAGGTACGGTCGCGACCTGGGGAAGGAACTCGGGTAGACGCCTGGGTGCCCTTGCAGCCCACACGCTCAAATCATGAATCGAACTCCGCCCATTGAAGCGCTGCTAGTCGCTGGAATCCCGGAATCAGCACCGTGCTGTGAAACATAAGGCGTGACACGGCAAAGACAACTGTGATATAAGACGCAGCTAGACGATGGCTGTTGTATGTCGAGTCTTGGCGTTATCTGACCGTACCGTTTGTGGTTTCTCCCCCAGAAAATAGGAAGTCTTATGGAGAGAATGGCCCCTACCAGGTCAGCACCGCGATTCCTCATTGCGGATGATCACGCGATTTTCGCAGAAGCTTTTCGCGGCTTTTTGGAGTTACATTATCCGGTCGTGGGGATCGTAACCGACGGAAGAAAGTTGGTCGAGGAAGCGGCCCGATTGAAACCCGATGTATTAATTGTTGACATCGGCATGCCGCTTCTCAACGGATTGGAAGCTGCACGACGGATTCATGAAAACTTCCCAGGCATCAAGTTTGTTTTTCTAACGATGCAGGACAATCCAAACCTTGCGGCAGCCGCTCTGCAACTTGGCGCCGTCGCTTTTGTGCTGAAAGATTCCGGTCGCGCCCAGGTGTTGGAAGCTATCGATCATGTGCTCCGCGGACGGTCTTACGTGACGCCAAAATTAAGGTCAGAAGATTGGGTTGAGGCTAAAGCCAGAGCTCGACAATTCTCAAGAGAACTGACTCCGCGCCAGCGAGACGTTCTGCAATTGTTTGCCGAGGGACTCTCGATGAAAGAGATTGCCGCGGTACTGGACCTAAGTGAAAAAACAATCGAATTTCACAAAAGTCACATTATGGAGTCATTCGGTATCCGGAGTAATGCGGGGCTCGTTTTGTTTGCGTTAAGGCATGGGCTCATTTCTATGAACCCCGAGTCCGCGGACATATCAGGGTTGCACCGTGGTGTCGCGTAGCCCCGGTCCAAATAATCCACGCCTAGGGATTTCCCCAATAGCGCAGTTGTCGATTCTGCCACAATATTGCTCATTAGGCTAAGGTGGTCCGCCAGACTACCTTAGCCACGAGTCGCAATATGAGTGAGCGGAGCTCCACCTTGAACCGTCCACGCGTCTTTCTAGCCGATGACTACCCCCACTGGTTGATGGCCGCAACGACTCTGCTCGCTCCGCACTTCGATGTTGTAGGGACCGCGGTCGACGGCAGGCAACTGGTGTCCGAAGCGCTTCGCTTAGAACCCGATGTGATTGTCGCAGACATCACCATGCCTCTATTGACCGGGATTGATGCAGTCCGGCGGTTACGCAAATTAGGATCCCGCGCTCGAGTCGTTTTTCTAACCATTCACGCCGAAGAAGAGCTCTTGATGGCCTGCCGAGCTGAAGGCGCTCTCGGCTACGTTCTGAAAACCAAGATGAAAGCTCAACTGGTTCCCGCGATTAGTGCCGCATTGGCGGGAGAGTTTTATATGTCTCCTTTGCCTCCCGGATGAAGAGTCAGTTGCTAGGGGTTTTGCTAGTTGTGAAGACACTGTAATGAACGTAACTTGGTCGAGCTGGAACCGTAGGGAGAATGCTCTGTCATGAAAACGGAAATCTCTGGATTCAGACTTCCCAGGAAAATCGCAAAGAACTGCATCACTCTGCTGTGCGCTGCATTGCTCATACCTGGAGACGTAACTGCGCTGGCCCAGACACAGCCGGCCGCCGCGCCGACACAGCAGGCAGCGCCAAAAGTACCGGCCGATCAGCTCGATTCGCTGGTTGCGCCCGTCGCGCTGTATCCCGATCCGCTTCTTGCGCAAGTGCTGGTTGCTTCGACCTATCCATTGGAAATCGTTCAACTTCAGCAGTGGTTATTGAAGCATCCGGGTTTGAAAGATCAGGCCCTTGTGACTGCGGTAGAGAAAGAAGACTGGGACCCGAGTATTCAGGCGATGGCTGCGCTGCCGGATGTCGTCAAACGCATGGCGGAGGACATTAAGTGGACAACAGACCTCGGAAACGCTTTTTTGGCGCAGCAATCGGATGTAATGGATGCTGTTCAGCGCATGCGGAAAAAGGCGCAAGGAACTGGCAACTTGAAATCCTCCGAGCAGCAAAAAGTTGAAACCAAGGTGGTGGAGTCCAAGCAAGTCATTGTGATTGAGCAGGCCGATCCGCAGGTCGTATATGTTCCGAGCTATAACCCGGTGGTGGTATATGGGGCGCCAGTCTACCCATATCCTCCCATCTACTACCCTCCACCCGGCTACTACGCAGCGGGAATGGCGATTTCGTTTGGCATAGGTATCGCCATGGGCGCGGCCTGGGGTGGGGGCTGGGGCTGGAATAGCGGCTGGGGGGGCAACAACGACATCACGATCAACCGCAACAACAACTTCAATCGCAATACAAACATCAACGGCGGTGACCGTAATCGCGTATCAAATCAGCCAGCCCGAGGCGGCAACCGTGGCGGAGGTTCCGGTAACAACTGGCAACACAACCCGCAGCATAGAGGTGGGGCGCCGTACGGGAATCGGGCGACAGCGGATCGTTTCGGCGGTCAGGCTCGCGGAGACTCGCTTGCTAACCGACAGAGTGGAGCCAGGCAGCAGATTGGCCGGCAGGGTGGCAATTTGGCCAGCAATCGGGCCGGTGGGGCCGGCGTCAGTAACCGGGCCGCTGGTGGCGCTGGCAACCTGAGTTCAAATCGGTCCTCCGGAGGCGGTGATCGCATCGGCAATCGCAGCGTTTCACCCAGTTCTTCAGGCGGCAACCGCGGTGGAGCATTTAGTGGCGCATCCAGCATGAGTGGAAACGGAGCCAGAGCGAGTAGCCAGCGGGGTGCATCCAGTATGGGTTCGCGGGGTGGCGGTGGCGCGCGGTCTGGCGGCGGGCGGCGGAGGTAGGCAGCAATGACTATGGAGACTGGAATGAAAGCGACCATTCAAAACCGAACTTCGCACCGTAATGCAATGGGTGCAGTGATTATCTTCAGTTGCGCAGTCAGCCTTGCTCTGCCGTCTTCGGTTGCTGCGGGGCAGAGTTCCGCAAAATCGCTCGCAATCGTCCAGCAAACCTACGACTCGCCCAACGCTGCTGCAGAGGCGCTGATCCATGCCGCGGCGCCATTCGATGTACGTGCCCTCGAGACAATTCTCGGTCCGCATGGAGAGGATCTGATCGCTTCGGAAGATCCGGTGCAGGACAAGAACACGGCGGTAAGATTCGCTGCCCTCGCGACAGCCAAACACTCGATTCGGGTCAACCCAAAAAATCCAAACCGCGCGGCTCTTCTAGTTGGCGTGGAGGAATGGCCACTGCCTATTCCTTTGGTAAAGCAGAATGGGAAATGGCTGTTCGATACGAAGGCCGGCCGCGAGGAGATACTCTTGCGGCGCATTGGCAGGAACGAATTGGATGCCATCGAAATCTGCCGAGGGTACGTGGACGCGCAAGATGAATATGCACTGGAAAAACACGATGGAGTGAATCAGTACGCCCAGCGAATCATCAGTTCGTCGGGCAAACGCGATGGGCTGGCGTGGTGGAACGCGAACGGAACTCTGGGTGGACCCATCTCTAAAGGGATCGCGGAAGCTCTGGCCCAGGGTTATGCAATTCCCGTTCACCCCTATCATGGCTATCTCTTCAAAATTCTAAAAGGCCAGGGTCCTGCTGCACCGCTGGGAAAAATGAATTTTGTTGTCGAGGGAGCCATGATCGGTGGATTCGCCCTCGTTGCGGCTCCGGCCGAATACGGAGTTACCGGAGTGAAGACCTTCATTGTGAGCTATGAAGGTGTTGTCTATCAGAAGGATTTTGGTGCGAGCACGCTGCAGAGTTTTCGCAACATGCAGCTCTACAATCCGGACAAAACCTGGAAACCCACAGACGCTAACTGGCCGCCAGATAGCTTTGACATCGCCACTACGACACAAGGCCGCTAAAACCGATTTTGAGCTAAGTTACCTAACTCTAAGCGCTGGCCCCAGCGCTTAGTTCGGCTACTGTCCTTTTCAGTCCTTCGATGATGAGTCAACGAAATAGGCACCCAATTAGGGAATTCCCTAATTGTAGAGCTATAGCTACCTCCACTAAAAATTAGTCAAGTCCATCCGCTACGGTACGCGGATACACGTTGGCATCTAGGCAGGATGTTATGGATCGCACACGTGTTGGGCTCGGCGGGACGCTGATTTAGAGAAGGGCAGGTTGCCAATGAAACTTATCCACCCACGCATCTCTCAACGACTTCTGATCTCTCTGGTAATGGGTTCAACTCTCGTTGTGCCCGGGCTGGTACCTGCCCAGGCACAGGATCAACCTTCGCAGACTCCGCAAATGCTGCAAATGCAGAAGAAGCTGGATGAGCTGGAGCAACAGATGCGTGACCTGCGCCAGCAAATGGACGCAGCTCAGCAGGAGCAGGCATTGGAGACCGCCGCCCGCCAGGAGCAAGCAAAGGAGAACGCGGCCCAGCAGGAGAAGGCTAAGGAAAACCCACCACAGGCTCAACCCTCCCTGACTCCGGAACAAGCTGCCGCAGCGACTGCGATCTCAGAGAAGTCCGAACCGGGCGAAGAGGCGGCGCCAATTCCACCCAAGAGTGTCGAGATTTACGGTTTCGCGATGATGGATAGTGGATATAACTTCGGCACTATCAATCCGGATTGGTTTGATGTGGTCCGCCCCACAAAACTTCCTGCGTTCAAAGGAGAATTCGGCGCAGACGGTCAGACATATTTTGGCGTAAGGCAAACTCGATTTGGAGTGAAGTCATACACTCCGACATCCATGGGAGATCTTACGACGATTTTCGAGTTTGAACTCTATGGGACCGGCGTTGACGCCGGACAGACGACATTCCGTCTACGTCACGCCTGGGGCCAGCTGGGAAAATTCGGTGCGGGACAGACATGGAGTCCTTTTATGGATATCGGTGTCTTCCCCGACTCGATTGAGTATTGGGGGCCGAACGGCATGGCCTTTTTCCGCAACGTGCAGGTCCGTTGGACTCCTGTAGAAAAGGGCGATAGCAACGTACAGATCGCACTGGAACGTCCCGGAGCCAGTGCCGATGGAGGAGCGTACTCCGGTCGTGTCGAGCTCGCCAACATCGTACCGCAATTCAAATGGCCGGATCTTAGCGGGCACGTTAAATATGCTGGATCCTGGGGTTACGTCCAGGTGGCCGGCATTGTCAGGAAGATGGCCTGGGTCGACACAGGTACAGGCCCATACCACCTCAGCGGCAGCGCCGTTGGTGCCGGCATTAACGTAAGCTCCAACCTCAAAATCACCAAGAACGACCTGGGTAAGTTCTCGTTCGTGTATGGAAACGGCATCGAGAATTACATGAACGACGCGCCTGTAGACGTCGGCGTTCAGAACAACTTCTCAAATCCCATAAGCCCGATCAAAGGCGTGGCGCTCCCGGTACTCGGTGTCGTGGCCTTTGACGATCACACCTGGAATAAGCGGTACAGCACATCTTTTGGATATTCGATGCTGAATATCAGTAATTCGGATGGGCAGCTGCCAAGCGATTTCCATCGAGGGCAGTATGGCTTGGCGAATCTCCTTTATCGTCCGGTGCCAAAGGTGATGATGGGCGGAGAATTTCAGTTTGGACAGCGGGAGAACATTAGCAATGGGTACACCTACAACGATTTCAGGGTGCAGTTCTCCTTCAAGTACGACTGGTCCAAAGATTTTAAGTTCTAACTTCCACTTATAGGTCACTTGTAGAAGCGGCCCAGGCATTAGTCCCAGAAAAAAGAAAAGTGCTACATGCAGGTCAGGGGGAAGCAAATGGCAGGAATTAAGTCCCGGTTCGGAAAGTTGATAGCAACAGTATGTTTGGTCTTGGCGGCTGCATTGCCGGTATCTGTTTCCGCACAATCTGTTGCCACCCAATCTCGCGTCAGCCCTGTGGCCCCGCGGCGAGCCGAGGTGGAGGCGGCGGTACGTGCGGCTTATGAGAAGTTCCGCGGGGACCCGGGCGGCAAGAATGCGGATTACATACCGTATCTCGCCCAGGTCGATTCAAAACTGTTTGGTATCGCGGTCGTAACCACTGACAACCAGGTATTTACGATTGGCGATGTAAAGTATTCCTTCTCTATTCAGTCCATCGCGAAGGTCTTCTCGCTGGCTCTGGCGATGGAAGAACAAGGTCCGGATACCGTATTTAAAAAGATCGGATCCGAACCAACAGGTAGACCCTTTAACTCCCCGATAGCGGTAGTAGACATGCCGACTCACACGGGTAATCCGCTCGTAAACGCAGGTGCCATTGCCACCGTGAGCCTGATCTCCGGCAGCACGCCTGACGAGAAGTGGAACAAGATCCTCGATTTTTACAGCAAAGCAGCGGGCGAGAAGCTCACCCTGATTGATGAAGTATACAAATCTGAAGCCGCAACAAATACAGGAAACAAAGCTCTTTCGTACTTGCTCGCGAAGTACGATCGCATCTACGCTGATCCGTTCGAATCGGTCGATGTCTATACCAAAGAGTGTTCCGTAGGAGTTAATGCCACTCAGCTGGCCCGAATGGGGGCTACTTTAGCGAACAACGGCGTTAATCCTGCCACCGGTGAACGGGTGATCAAAGAGGAGGACGTTCCGGAGATTCTGGCGACGATGACCATGGCTGGGCTCTACGACGGCTCAGGTGGTTGGGCATGGCACGTCGGTCTCCCGGCTAAGAGTGGGGTTGGCGGTGGAATCTTAGCCATCGTGCCAGGCAAGGGAGCCATCGCCGTCTTTGCACCGCCTCTCGATGAGGCCGGAAACAGCGTCAAGGCACAGAAAGTGATCGAGTACGTTGCGAAGAAGCTGGCTTACAACCTGTACTCGCCTGCATCGGTTGGGCTGAAGTAACCCAGGGAACACACCGGCCAGTTCGGTTCTGGGAGAGCCAATGTGAGACAAAAAGGATGCAGGCCGATCGTGAAGTTCGTATTGGTGTTGTTGGCTGCGATGAGTTCTTCCGCCATGACGCAAGCGCAGAGTTCCTCTCAGCCATCAGCACCTGCTGCTGCCCCTCAACAGCCAACCTCGGCGCCGGCTTCTCAAACTGCAGTTGATCTGCTGAAGGCACTCGATCAGGTAGTTGACCAGAACCGCAGGCTCACTGAGCAGAATCAGCAGTTGATGGAGAAGGTTGAAGAGTTGCGTCAGCGGTTAGCGGCGGCTAATCCAACTAGCCCTGCAACCAAAGCGGAAAAGGCCGCCGTCACAACCGAAACAGAAAAGGCTGCCGCCAAAGCCGAAGGGGAAAAGGCTGCCGCGCAATTATCTGCGGCAGTTGCACAAGAGATAGTTTCCGACGAAGGTACCGCGTCGAAGAAAGATGTGGCGATTGAGGAAAGCCAGCACCCCGGCCCAAAGCTCTGGAGTCCGTATACTCCAAATTTTGGATACAAAGTGGCTAACACGCCTTATGGCGATTTGAACATCAGCATCTATGCCTATGCGCGTTATCTGAACCAGCGACTTGTCGACCCAACTTATACCAATTACTTCGGAACGACGAGCACTCTGCAACAGCGTCAGGATTTTCAGTTGAATAAGGTGCAATTCAAGTTTCTTGGTTGGATAATGGATCCCAGGTTTCGCTATTTCCTATATGCCTGGACATCTAATTCGTCCCAGGGGCTAGGTGCGCAAACAGTGCTGGCCGGAAACCTGAATTATAGCTTTGCTAAATGGCTGACTATTGGCGGCGGAGTTTATGGACTGCCGGGCGTGCGCAGCCTGGAGGGAAACTTTCCTTTCTGGTACTCCGTGGATGCCCGCATCATGGCAGAAGAGTTTTTCAGGCCAGCCTACTCGCAGGGAATCATTGCAAGAGGAGACCTCTTTGGCAAAAAACTCAGTTACCAGGTGATGGACGCCAATAATCTTAGCGCCCTCGGCGTCAGCGCCGCACAACTCCCTAATACGTTCAGCACGGTTGCGTCCGCTCTGGTGTGGTTACCGCAGAGTGACTTCGGCGCCGGGTACGGTGATTTCGAGGAGCATGAGCACGTCGTGACGCGGTTGGCTGGACACTTCACGCGAAGCAGAGCAACCAAGGAAAGCCAGCCGAATACGGATCAGTTCGAGAATACCCAGATTCGCCTGGAAGACGGCACGATTGTCTTTACTCCGAATATTTTCGGCCCGGGAATCGCTGTCAACACGCTCAAGTACCAAATGATGAATTTCGACGCCGGAATCAAGTATCGCGGATGGGACCTTTCCGGCACGTACTACCAGCGTTGGTTGAGTCAGTTTACAGGAACCGGGATCGGACCAGATGGACTGCCTGAGATCGTCAGCAGAGGATTCTATGTAGGAGCTTCGAAAATGTTGATACCTCGATCCCTAATGCTGTTTGCTCTGGGTTCGAGTATCTATGGAAAGTATGGCAATCCCTATGACATGAGGCTGGGGCTGAACTACTACCCCTTTAAGAATCGGGTTATCCGGTGGAACAACGAAGTCCTGTATTTGGATAAGTCCGCCACGGGAAATAATACGCTTCCATACATCGTTGGAAATACCGGACCTATCTTTGATACCACTCTGGAGCTTGCGTTCTAGGAGATAGTGAATGATGATCGAACCGGTTTCAAAGGATCGTCGTTGGAGCTACAGATTCTTACTCATCGCCTTTGTGGCCTTGTGTCCTTTCCTTTGGAGCAAGCCGGCTTGCACGCAATCCTCGACTACGTCGCCATCTCAGTATGAATTCAACGATAGTCACTTCCACCTGACGAACTACATTCAGGAGGGAACGGACATTCATGATTTCTTGAAAATCATGGGGAACAAGGTCGGACGGGTTGCGCTTTTCGGCATTCCCCTTCAACAACAATGGTCATATCAAAATTCCGGAGATCGCGCCCCAACTTACTATTTGCAGACCGACGCACCCCTCTACTACTACTCCTTCACCGATGCATACATCGCGATGGCCTATAAATCACTCTCGAAAGAGGAGCAGGCCCGCTTTGACCCGATGATTACGGGATTCAATCCCACAGACATGTACGCCGCCGATCATATCCGGCGCGTCCTCCTGACTTTCCCCGGAGTCTTCTCCGGAATTGGCGAGTTCACGATTCACAAGGAATTTGTCTCGTCCAAGGTTGCGGGCGAAACAGCCAGCCTCACCAATCCGGCTCTTGATCGAATTCTCGACTTTGCAGCCGAAGCCGGATTGGTCGCACTGATACACAATGACGTGGATGTACCTTTCCCCAAGGAAGGTGCCGAGGCCGCCTATCTCGCCCAGATGAAGGCACTTTTGAAACGTCATCCCAACACCGCCATCATCTGGGCTCACAGTGGCCTCGGTCGGGTAGTCGTTCCGATCAAGGGCCATGCGGCGATGCTCGAATCGATTCTTCGTGATCCTGCGATGCACAATGTGTATTTCGATATTTCCTGGGACATGGTTGCAAAGTACATTGTTGCCAGTCCGGAGAGCCTTCGAATTACGGCCGACCTGATTAATCGATACCCGGACCGCTTCCTCTTTGGGACCGATGAAGTCGCCCCTTCGAGTCAGGAAAAATATCTGAAGGTCTACCGCCAATATGATCCTCTCTGGAAAGCCTTGACTCCGCAGGCAAGCGAAGCTGTCCGCAAAGGCAACTACGAACGTCTATTCGATTCCGCGAGGCGGAACGTTCGAGCCTGGGAAAAGGCCCACCAGACAACGCGCGAAGTTGACGCGGCCCCCGACACTGCGGAGTGAATGGAATTGGCATACTTCGCAGGCCATTCTGAACTGGAGTTATTTCTCACGCTGTCGCTCGGTCACATGCTCGCGGGCGTAGCTCGGGCTCCTGAAACTCAGCGGTGATTGAGGTTATTGCGGCACTGCGGTCCGCGCAATCCGGAATCTTCAGTGGCCTCAAAAGCGGCAACGTAGGGCGATCGTCCTGTCACTAGGGATTTCGCTAGTTGTCAGTGCAAAAACAGGCTTCTAGATTTAATCCACGAACGCGCGGGGTCCCCAAGAGGAAGGGGCAAACCAACCGAAACGTATAGGGAGGAACCGATATGGCGACACAAGTAAAACCCACAAGCGATTCCGTACAGGCACCCGCACCGCCAGGTGGCAACGACTGGACGAAACCCGCAGCGACAGCGATCCCGAAGGAGGGATACTTCAAACCCGAACAGGGACGATTTGGAATACGGTGAGTATCCGTATGTGCCTGCCGATGAGATCAAAAAAAGCATTGCAGCTTAAGGCGAGGTTTTCCGAGATGCTGGACCTGATGCAATAGAGCTAGGTTTGAGTCGGAGAAGCCGCGCACCTATGGCTGTTTTCGTTGTTCGACGATGTGCGGATCGGCCACAACGAATGGAGAAAATAATGTGGCACAAGTGACATCCGAAGAAGATCCGGTGGTTGTAGTACGCCATTACATTGACGCCTTTAACAAAGGTGACGTGAAGGCCATGACGGCACTTTTCGCCGTGCCTGGATCCATCCTCGACGGTCTTGCGCCGCACGTATGGAATGGCCCTACAGCCTCCGAGGATTGGTATAGGGATGCGATGATTGCTGGTGAGCACGAAGGCGCCGTGGATTATTTCAGTCGCTCTGGTCGCAACTGCCTGCTCACTCGCTGCTCCTGCGCAGGTCAGGGGCGTCTATCCAACGGGTATGAGCGCCACCAACTCCGGCGTCACAGCCGGACCCGGGCTTACGTACTCGAACCTCACCATCCTTTTCGCCCGTGACACGCTCAGGGGAACCAACGGCGAGATCACAGCAACCGGAGAAAACTCTGTGTTGATGAACATGAACACCTTCGTTTGGGTCAGCAGACCGCAGGCGATATTGGGAGATGTGCTCTACTCAACGTCTGCCACTTTGCCCATCGCCGACAACTCGCTCACCTCCGATGTGAATGGCACGCTTGGCGGCGGCGCTGGATTTGCCGACTCCTACTATCAGCCAGTCATTCTTGGCTGGCGGATGAAGCGCGCAGACGTCCGGGCGATCTACGGATTTCTGGCGCCCACCGGAAGATTCAACGCTGGCGCGGACAACAATGTCGGCTCCGGCTATTGGACGAACGTCCCGGCATCGGGCCAGACGTTTTACCTGACCCGGAACAAAGCGACCGCAATCTCCGCCTTCGAGATGTACGAATTTCACGGGACGCAGGAAGGTACATCGATTCATCCAGGTGAGACCTTTGATCTCGACTACTCGCTAACGCAGAACCTCCAAATGCGAAAAGATCTGCGCCTGCAACTCGGACTGGTCGGCTATGGTCAGTACCAGACCACCAACAAAAACGAACCCGACATTACCCCAACACAAGCAGAAGCGCACTACAGAGTCAACTCTCTGGGCTTCGCGTCAAACGTGATCCTTCCTGCGCGAGAGGTAAACCTGGCCTCAAGTACTTTAAGAAGTTCTCCAACAGGTCGACGTTCCAGGGATATTCAGTACAGATTTCAGTTGCAATCAAGTTCTAGACCGGGATGAATTGAGGTAGTGGGCGCGTAGTCCAGTTCTCATAAAGATCGTTAAAACAGGTGCTCCAGAGGTTCGAACGATGACAAGAATAGTGAGGAATAAAGAATTTTGGCTGAGTGTCTTGATCGGCCTCATTTTCATCGGAGTGTATACCAGTGCACTTCGGCGCAATATGCACGAAAAAAGTAAGCGGTCGTTGCAACTGACAGATGAATCTGCCATGTCGGACCGCGTACTCGTCTCAATTGTTGTTGTAGCGGCAGACCCAACGACGCGGCAATTGACCGCGCGACTTCGCTTCCAGCCAATCGGCAACATCGCTGAGGACGCTGCGACTCCCAAGGTTGATCTGCGATTCCTCGTGAACAACTCCTTGGGACAGCGGATCTTCGAATTTCGCAAGGGGGAAGCGATGGGTCGCATCCAAGTGACCCTTCCGATGGTGGGCGACATCAACCGATATCCTTTCGACCACTATGAGACGAATTTATGGCTTCTTATGGACACGCCGGAGAGGTCGAAATTGTCTAATTTGCCAGCGCTCCCGCCTGCAACACCCCCCGCCTCCGCAACGCCCCCAGAGCCTGCAATACCCTCAGCAAGTTCCGACCACGAGAAAATTCCGCCGGCCGAAATCGCGACGCTGGACAACCGGCGGGTCCCGATCTCCGTCTCTCTCGCGGCTTCGACTCCGGGACTGAAATATACCGGAGAGATAATTCGCGGCAAGGACATCTCTGCCACGCTTGTCCATCTGAACCTTGAACGTCCATACAATGTGGTCAATGTCTCCATCATTGTTATGTGCCTGATGATGGGCATCGCACTTAGCGTCGTGGCAATGGTTCTGAGAGCGATCGTTACCGCCGGCGAGAAGCTGGATATTTTGCCCCTCTCCTTATCCATAGGCCTGATCTTTGGATTACCAGCTTTGCGAGCCATCCAGCCGGGTGTCCCTCAGGTGGGAGTCCTCGGAGATTACTTTTCGTTTGTATGGGCAGAAATCTTCGTCGCTGCCGCGGCGATCATCATGGCGCTGACTTGGGTGTTTAGGACGACTGCTCCCAAAAAGTAACGCCGAAGAATGGAGGGATCAGAGGGATCAGAGGAATGACAATGAGCCAGGACAACTTCCACATCCTGCGGGCGAAATGCCAGGAAGCGACTGTCCTCCACTTGTCAGAAGAGCCATAGCAAGATCGCATATGCGTCGGGGATATGGATGACGATAGAAGATAGGATTCAATCCCAGATTTTTAGCAAAAGACGTGGGGCGAACTGCCTGATTAAGGTAGGTCGTGCTTTGAAAATTCCAGCCGTGATTATCACCTGCGTACTTCTTATCGCTACGCCTCTTTTTGCGCGCGACAAAACTGACGTGC